>Ga0134128_10005249_pt1 | contig 15697 bp, 14 predicted proteins | sample KB31754_FD_96462 | JGI IMG/M metagenome (GOLD analysis project Ga0134128, IMG submission 96462) | Terrestrial soil microbial communities with excess Nitrogen fertilizer from Kellogg Biological Station, Michigan, USA - KB3-175-4 | ecosystem: Environmental > Terrestrial > Soil > Unclassified ...
GTTCGTGGCCGGGTTTATCGGCTCGCCGGCAAAGAACATGCTCAAGGGCCGCATCAGCCTGAACGGAGCCGCAAAATTCGAAGCACCGGCGGGCGTAGCTTTTTCGCTCGACGGCGCTCCGGCCGGCAGCGACGGCCGTCCAGCCATCTACGGCGTGCGGCCCGAGCACTTCACCTTATCCGATGATGGCGCCGAAGCCGTGGTCCAGGTCGTTGAACCGACCGGCTCGGAGCTTCAAGTCATCGCCCGGCTCGGCGATGACGATATCACTGCGGTGTTCCGTGAACGTCATCAATTCAAACCGGGCGACAAGATCCGGCTCAAGCCAGACCCGAGGCTAATCCATCTTTTCGACGAGACGACGGGTAAGCGTCTCGGCAGCTAGAACCATAACGGAGGAACAAGCATGAACAAATTTACGCGCCGCACTTTGGTCAAGGGCGGCACCGCGGCTACGGCAGCCAGCGTGCTGACCGGCCCCGCACTGCTCGAATGGGCAAAGGCCTGGGCGCAGACCGCGCCGTGGAAGCCGGAAAAAGGCGCCAAGCTCTCGATGCTGCGCTGGAAATATTTCGTGCAATCGGAAGACGACGCTTTCGTCAAGTTGATCGAGGCCTTCACCAAGGCCACGGGCGTGCATGTTGATATTTCACGCGAGTCGTATGAAGACGTACAGCCGAAGGCCTCAGTCGCTGCCAATACCGGAACCGGCCCCGACCTGTTCTGGGGCCTCTATTCGCTTCCGCATCTGTTCCCGCAAAAATGCGTCGACATGACCGACGTCGCCGACTACCTCGGCAAGAAATATGGCGGCTGGGTGCCGAGCGCGGTCACCTACGGCAAGAGCGGCAACAAGTGGATCTGCATCCCGATCTGCTATTCGGGCAACATGATCAACTACCGCATCGAAGCCTCGAAAAAGGCCGGCTTCTCCAAATTCCCGGACAAGAGCGACGCCTTCCTCGAATATGCCAAGGCCATGAAGGCGCAAAACGCGCCGGGCGGCTTCGCGCTCGGTCACGCCTCCGGTGACGGCAACGGCTGGGTCCATTGGTGCTTGTGGTCCCAAGGCGGCAACACCGTCGACAAGAGTGACAAGGTCATCATCAATTCGCCGGAGACGGCGAAGGCGCTCGAATACGCCAAGACGCTATACGCCTCCATGATCCCCGGTACCGCATCATGGAACGATGCCTCGAACAACAAGGCCTTTCTCGCCGGTGAAATCAACTGGACCGACAACGGCATCTCGATCTACGTCGCGGCCAAGAAAGATCCGACCAAGAAACAGATCGCCGAGGACATGGACCATGCCTATTGGCCCGTTGGCCCCATCGGTAAGCCGACCGAATTGCACCTGATGTATCCGGCGATGGCGATGACCTACACGAAGTATCCGCAGGCCTGCAAGGCGCTGTTGGCCTTCATGCTCGAGGCGGACAACTTCAACCCGTGGATCGAGTCGGCGCAGGGCTACCTCACGCACTGCCTCAACGCCTACGACAAAAACCCGATCTGGACGGCCGATCCGAAAAACAAGGTGTTCGGTGAAGCGGCCAAGCGCACTTTGACCGCCGGCGGCCTCGGCTCGGTCGGCGAAAAGGCGGCAACCGCCATCGCAGACTTTGTCGTGCTCGACATGTTCGCGAACTACTGCACGGGCCGCGAGGACGTGAAGGGTTCAATCGCAATCGCCGAACGGCAATTGAAGCGGATTTATCGGTAAGACAAACGCTCCAAGGGCATGGCCGGGCAAGTCCCGGCCAAGTCCCGACCATGCCCGCCGGGCGTTTCGTGGTTTCGCAATGACAGATGTTACACTCAACGGTCTCAAGCCATCGCCGCGCACGGTGACTGCGTGGGACCGCCTCAAGACCAACCGCAGCTGGCTCAGCTTCTGGTTTATGCTGCCGGCGGCGGCGTTTCTTATCCTGTTTCTGGCCTATCCGCTCGGCCTTGGCGTCTGGCTCTCGTTCACCGACGCGCGCCTGGGTCGCGGCGGCGTATTTGTCGGGATTGAGAACTACGAATTTCTCTGGGAGGATACGACGTTCTGGCTGTCGGTCTTCAACACGATTCTCTACACGACGGTCGCCAGCACCATCAAATTTGCCGTTGGTCTGTATCTCGCGCTGCTGCTGAACGAAAGATTGCCGTTCAAGGCGATCATCCGCGCGGTCGTCCTCATTCCGTTCATCGTGCCGACCGTGCTTTCCGCGATCGCTTTCTGGTGGCTGTTCGATCCGCAGTTCTCGATCATTTCCTGGTCGCTGAAGAAAATGGGTTTGATCACGGCCAACATCGATTTTCTCGGCGATGTGTGGAACGCGCGATGGTCGGTGATCTTCGCCAATATCTGGCGCGGCGTACCGTTCGTTGCGATAACGCTGCTGGCCGGTCTGCAGACCGTCTCACCGTCGCTCTATGAAGCCGCGACGATCGACGGCGCGACAAACTGGCAGCGCTTTCGTTACATCACCTACCCGCTTCTCACGCCGATCATCGCCGTCGTGATGACCTTTTCCGTGCTTTTCACCTTCACTGATTTCCAGCTGATCTGGGTCATGACGCGCGGCGGCCCCGTCAACGCAACGCATCTGATGGCGACATTCTCGTACCAGCGAGCGATCATGAGCGGCTATCTGGGCGAAGGCGCCGCGATCTCGACCGCGATGATCCCCTTCCTGCTCGGCGCCATCCTGGTTTCATGGTTCGGCCTGCAGCGCCGCAAATGGCAGCAGGGAGAGAGCAATGACTGACGCGCTCGCGGGTAAGGCCGCGGATCCGCGAGCCGTGTTGACCGGGTCGTCGGGGCTCTCCGACGAAAGCGAAGGCATGAGCTATCTCCATTCGCTGCCGCGGCGGCTGGTGACGCTCTATCTGCCCTTGTCGGTCATTCTCTTTATATTGCTGTTCCCGTTCTATTGGATGGCGCTGACGTCGATTAAGCCGGACAACCAGCTGCTCGATCTCGACACCTATAGCCCGTTCTGGACGTGGAATCCGACACTCAAGCACATCTACAAGCTGCTCTTCGAAACGGACTATCCGATCTGGCTGTGGAACACGATGCTGGTCGCGGTATGCGCCACGGCCCTGTCGATCATCGCGAGCGTGCTCGCCGCCTATGCGATCGTGCGGCTGCGCTACAAGGGCGCGCAATGGGTCGGGGGCGCGATCTTCCTCGCCTATCTCGTGCCGCCGTCGATCCTGTTCATTCCGCTGTCGACGGTTGTCTTCCAATACGGGCTTTTCGATACGCCGTTCGCGCTCATTCTCACCTATCCCACGATCCTGATCCCCTTCTCCACCTGGCTGCTGATGGGTTATTTCAAGACCATCCCGTTCGAGCTGGAGGAATGCGCGCTGATTGATGGCGCGAGCCGCTGGCAGATCCTCGTTCGCATCGTGCTGCCACTTGCCGTGCCCGGGCTGATCTCCGCCTTCATCTTCTGTTTCACGCTGTGCTGGAACGAATTCATCTACGCGCTGACCTTCATTTCCTCGACGCAGTACAAGACCGTGCCGGTCGCAATCGTGACCGCGCTGGTCGATGGCGACATCTACCGTTGGGGTTCGCTGATGGCCGGCGCGATGATCGGTTCGCTGCCGCTGGTCATTCTTTACGCCTTCTTCGTGGAGCACTACGTGTCGGCAATGACCGGCGCGGTGAAGGAGTGACGGCGGCCGATTAACCGGGGGGAGATTGGTTTGAAACACGCAAAAGTCTCGTTGCGGTCGGCCGTCAGGCTTCGATCGATCTGGCTTATGGTCGCCTGTTTGGTGGCCGCCACCGGGATTTCATCGCCCGCACGGGCGCAGGCGGATTATCCGAACCGTCCTGTGCAACTCATTATTGCCTATGGCGCGGGCACCATCGGTGATGTGAGCATGCGCATTCTCGCCGAAAAGCTGAGCAGCAAGCTCGGCAAGAATTTCGTGGTGGAAAATCGTCCCGGCGCAGCAGGCGTTATCGCCGCGAAGGCAGCGGCGATGGCAGCTCCCGACGGTTACACGCTGGTTCTGCTCGGTAATAGCTACGCGATCAGCACCGCCCTGTTTAAGTCCCTGCCCTACGACGTGGTCAAGGACTTCGCGCCGATATCCGCGGTCGCGACCTTCGACTTTCTGGTTGCGACGAAAAAGGATTCGAAATTCAAGTCGATGCAGGATGTCATCGCCTATGCGAAGGCCAATCCCGGCAAGCTGAACATCGCGACCTTGAGCCCGGGCACCACCCAATATCTTGCCGTCGAGCTCCTCAAAGTTGCCGCCGGCGTTGACGTAACGGCCGTGACTTTCCGCAGCTCTCCCGACGCGGCGAGCGCGCTGCTTCGTGGCGATGTCGACCTCGATATGGATTCCTACGCGCCGTTGCGGTCATTGCTGGATGCCGGCAAGATCGATGTCATCGCAACCACCGGACGGAACCGGGTTCCTTTCCTGACGGGGGTGCCGACAGTGATCGAAAGCGGCCTGCCGAACTTCGACGTGACCAGCTGGAACGGCATCGCCGCGCCAACGGGTGTGCCGGCGCCGATCATCGCGAAACTCAATCAGGCCGTGAACGAGGCGCTGCAGTCATCCGAAGCGCAGGAGACCGGCCGCAAGCTCGGCATGCAGATGCGCGGCAGCACGACGGAAGAACTGGCGGCACGGCTGAAAGGCGACATCGCAAAGTGGTCCAATCTCATCGAGACCGCGCATATTCCAAAACACGATTGAAGTGAGATTGATCGTTCAAACCACTCAAGGACTTGCAATGACGCATTTTGGCTACGCACGCATTTTCCGGGGTTTTGCATTTTTTTGCGTTTTGCTGCTTGCGGCTGGTTGCTCGAAATCTCCCCAGCAGGCTGACGGCACGCTCGATACCAGCCGGCTGCCGCGGGTCGCCGGCGCCAAGGAAATTTTTGCCAGTACGGCAAGCACGATCTTCACGACGTCGAACCCGGTCGCGCAGACCGCCGATACGGTCGACAAGGCCCTGGCTGCCGAAGGTTGGCAGAAATATGTCGCTCCGCACACGTCCGCGGCAACGAATGAGAACCAGCGCACCCTGTCGCTGAAAAAGGGGCCGCTGGCTCTCGGTGTGTTCATCACGGTTGCGCCTGCGCAAGGCAACGCCACCAGCGTGCAATACAATGTGGTGCCGCTCAAAAACGATGTGCCGTTTCCAAAAGACGCTACCAATATCGAGTTCGATCCGAACAAGCCGCTGCTGACGCTTGTTTCCGCCGAGCCCATCGACAAGACGCTGGATTTCTACCGCAAGGAACTGACCCCGCTCGGATGGGCATTGTGGTCGCAAAAGCTCAACGGCATTCAGCCGGCAGGCGGTGCGTCCGGCGAGCCGACCAGAAGCGGCGCCTATGCCTACTACCTGCACGGGGATCGGCGGCTGGCCGTACTCGTTCTGGAACGAGCCGGGCCTGGCTCTACCAAGGTCAAGTTTGAAGAATTGCCGTCGGGGTATCTCGAAACCCTGCAGAAGGAATTTTTCAACAGCGACAATATCGGCGCGGCGCAGGTCGACGTCGGCCGTTTGCCCCGCCTCGATGGCGCGAAAGAAGACAGCGCCCGCTCGTCGGCGGACACGCTGGTTTATTCGGTCGCAAATTCGCTCGCCAAAACGGTTGCGGCGACCAGGCAAATGCTGGCCGCCGACGGCTGGAAGCCATACGTGGCTCCGCTGGAGTCGCAGAGCACCTTGTTCCTCAAAAAGGGACCGCAGGGCCTGTCGGTGTCATTTACGATTCAGGTAGGCAAAAACGACGAGACCAGCCAAGTCACCACGGTCTACTACTCGCCAGTCCGACTGAGATTCGCCCTGGCGATACCCGGTGACGCGACCGACGTCGTATTCGACGAGAACCGGCCGTACCTCAGCTGCGTCACCGCCGGTTCGATCGAGGCCACGGCGGATTTCTACCGAAAAGAACTCACGGCTTTGGGCTGGGCACCTTTGTCTACCGCAGACGCCACCAAGCAGTGGCCGACGGCGAAACTGGATGAGAAAATTGCAAACGGCGCGCCTGCATATTTCATCCGCGGCACGCAACGGCCGATTTTGCTGTCGCTGCAGCGGCGCGATGACAATAAGACCGCGGTCGAGGTCAAGGTGCCGCCATTCGCGGAACCGCAGGTTCTTGAAGCCGCGCGTGAAGTCTTTGGCCTGCCGGTGCCGAAAACGAGCAAGACCTCCGGTGGCCAGGGCGTCGAGGCCGAACATACGGCGTACGCTCATGTGCCCGCCGAAGTGAGCACCGTGCTTGCGTTCTATCGCCGCGAACTCACAGCGCGCAATTGGAAAGAAGAAGCGCAGGGCGCGGTCGTCAATCGTGAAGAGGTCGTGCTCAATTTCACCGCGCCGGAAGGACCGGCCGTGCTCAAGCTCGCCCATAAATATGATCTGACGATCGCAAGCCTGAAGCTGCACATTCAAAAACCGGCCGCCAAAGCCGAGCCGGCGCAGCCGGCTGCCCAAGGCGACTCGATCGGTGCGCTTTTGAATGAGGCACAGAAGATGATGCGCGAGGCCGCCGCCGATGCGGCGGCGGGCAGCAAGCCGTCAACGGCTGTGCAGGCTCCGAAACCTGCCGGGCCGGCGTTGCGCGTGCTCGCGGAAAACAAGGCGCCGGTTCCCGTTCCGGATACGGCGGAGGATGTCGAATTCGACGGCGCCGACGGCACGCTTGAGTTCGGCAGCGCATCCAGCTTCCAGAGCGTGTCCGATTTCTATCGCTCGGCCATGAAGGAGCAGGGATGGGAATCGCGATCATCGGTGATCAACAACGCCAACATGGTCGTGCTCAACTTCGCGAAAGGCGGAAAGACCGTATCGTTCACGATCATGCGAATGGGCAACAAGACGAATGTGACCGCCGAAGGTTCCGCGCTAAAAGTGGGAGCCGCCATAGCCGCGAAAGCTCCGGTGCAGCCCAGCGCGGAGGATCTTGAGGCGGAGGAAAGCGGCGGCCTGCCGGTCCCCAAGCGCCACACCATGAGCGAGGGGACGAAGACCCCATTTCGGCGGGAGCTGAAGGCGACCGTGCCGCTCGAACTCAATGACGTGCTCGGCTTCTACCGGCGCGAGCTCGTCAAGCTCAACTGGAAAGAAGAATCCAAAGGAGCGAAGGTTGCGGCCGACAGCGCCGCTATCGCATTCACATCGCCCGAAGGTCCGGCAGTCCTCAAGCTCGGCCGCAAGGACGGTGAGACCAGCGTGAGCCTTATGGTGAAAGATCCCGCTGCGGCCGCCAAAGCCGGCGTCATGCCGAAGCCTGGCCAGGCTAGAGTCTTTTTCGGCAACATCAACGCGGCGGCCGCAACGATTACGTTCAACAGCAAGCCGGTCAACGTCGCGGCCGGTGTCGGCGTCAAGAATCCGGATGGCCCGACGCTCGATGTCCCGCCAGGCAAGTACAGGTACTCGATCAGGCTGCCGGGCAAACCGGCGCAGAACGACGAAGTCGAGCTTGGCGCCGACGAAACCTGGGGGCTGATGATCGGCCCGGGCGGCGTACTGGCGTTGCAGGCTTATTGAGCGGAGACGACGACGAGCGCGGCCGACGATAATCTTGGATAATCACGGAACGGAGCTGATCCCATGCGCCGAGTTGCACTGATATTTCTTATTTTGGCTGGGCTGATTGCACCAGCCTTCGCCCAAAAGGCGGAGATCGAGGCGGTGAATGCGAAGTGGGTGGCGTTTTTCAATAAGGGTGATTTCGCCGCCATCGGGTCGCTTTACACCGAGGACGCGATCGCGTTCCCACCCGGTGCCCCGATGGTCAAAGGCAGTGCTGCCATAGGAGCAATGTGGAAAGGCTTGGCAGAGCAGGTAAGCGATCCGAAAGTGACGACCCTCGACGTCAAATCTCTCGGGCCGTCTGCTGCACGAGAGATCGGAACTTTCAGCCTCAAGACTAAAGGTCCGACGCCGCAGGAAGTGTCCGGAAAGTATGTTGTCGTGTGGGAAAAGGTCGGCGAAGACTGGAAACTCGCCGCCGACATCTGGAACGACGGCAAATAGGTGCCGCGCAATGGCAACGAATGTCCGCTTTCGGGGGTAAAGCCAACGTTACGCGGACTCGCCACCATGTCCGCCAATGATCAAAGCGGACTGGTCACCAAAATTGACGCAATATATGGCTCGGCTCTTGGCGGAAGTCCGCCGATTGCTCTTGTCATCCCTGCTTCGACACGCGCTTGGGCGGCGTCTCGGGCGGCAAAGATACCCAAGGGTGACGTGATTCCTCCCACACCGCGATGGTCGGCGCAGGGAATTGCGGGTCAGCGAAATTGCCGATGGCAACAGTGACGGTTCCTGGAACGCCGTCGTTCTCCCAGTAGACGGTAGAGCCGCATATCGGACAGAAATGAAAGGTCAGCGTGTGGCCGCTTTCGGCCATCCGCGTCCACGCCGTAGCCCTGCCGGCGATGGTAATTTGCTCACGGCGAAAGCGCGCCTGGTTGCTGATCACGGCTCCGGTGCGGCGCTGGCATGCCAGGCAGTGACACATGGAGATGCGCGATGGCTCGCCCTCAATTGTAAGGTGTAATTGCCCGCAGCTGCAGGCGGTGCGTCGGGTCGTCATGAGTCGGCTCCCTGGCTTTCAATTTCTGCTTTTGGCCCAAAGCGTGCGCGCAGCGAGCGACATTTGAAGACGAGTCACTCGCTACCCCGGTCGTGGCCTGTTAGTATTTAGAAGACAATGACCGTTTGAGGAAGCGTCGGAATAAGGGGGCAATGCAATGCGGGTATTTCGAGCCATCATCGTCACAAGCCTGGCCGCTATCGGTCTTATGCAGGCTGCTGCCGCGCAGAGTATCGACCAGCTTTATGAAGCGGCGAAAAAGGAAGGCGCTTTGGTTCTATATGGCGGTGGGCCGATCACACTTTACGAATCGTGGGCGCGCGAATTCGAGCAGCGCTTTCCCGGCATCAAAGTGGCCGTGAAGGCCGGCTCAAGTAACGTATTGGATCAGGAAATCGATGCACAGATGAAAGCCGGAAATTTGCAGGTTGACATGGCTGTGCTGCAGACGATCCAGGATTATGAGCGGTGGAAGAAAGCCGGCGTCCTCCTGCCGTTTCGGCCGGAAGGTTTCGACAAGGTCGATGACGAGTGGAAAGACAAGGATGGCGCCTATGTCGGCATCACCGTCAACGGTTTGAGCTACGCCTACAACAGCGCAAAGCTGCCGGGGGCTTCCGTTCCGAAATCGGCACTTGATTTCCTAAAGCCGGAATTCAAGGGGAAGATCATCACTACCTATCCGCACGTCGATGATATTACGCTCTATCTCTATCAGACACTCGTCGACAAATACGGTCCCGAATTCCTCGACAAGCTAAAGGCAAATCAGCCGATTTTCGTGCGCGGTCATCTTGGCGTTTCGCGCGCGATTGCGGCAGGCGATGAGAGAACCGTGAGCTTCGACTCTTTTGTGGGCATGTCGCTTGCCGAAGCCAAGGCCGGCAAGCCGATCGTGACGGTCGTATCCGAGGTAGACCCGTTGCCGGTCGCTGCACAGACAGCGGCGATTTTCAAGGACGCGCCGCATCCCAATGCCGCCAAGCTCTACATCAGCTGGTATCTTCAGCCCGAGCAGCAAGCCCGACAAGGCACATGGTCGTCGCGTTCCGACGTGGCGCCACCGCCACCGCTCAAGCCATTGTCGAGCTATCGCGTCGCCAATTCGTACCGCTCCTTCATCATGGATGAGGAGAAGGTAAAAAAAATGCGCGAGCGTTATCTTGGCTTCACGGGACCGGTGACCGCGCCGGGGACCTATCGTTAGCAATCTCGTATTTGGCCGCGGAGTCATCCCCGCCCAATTCAACCGGTGACGACCGCGGCCGCCAAAGATGTCGGCTATTGGCCAAAGCGGGCATAGGCGAATGCACTGCGTATGTCCGCTTGTGACCCTTGGCGGACATTCTGTTTGACGCAATGAATGATGTTGCCCGGGCCAAAGCGACGCCCCACTCGCGCTTAGGCAACTGGTTCTGATAGATATGATCATAGGACGCGAGGGTTTTGACATGAGCGAAGGCGAAAAGTTTTTCACCGATGGCGAGGCCTACGAAAGGCGGATGGGCCGTTGGAGCCGCGTAGTGGGTGAAGTATTTCTTGATTGGCTCGATGTACCGAAAGGCCTTCGCTGGATAGACGTCGGGTGTGGCAACGGAGCCTTCACCGAGGTTTTGATCGCGCGCTGTGCCCCAAGCTCGGTAAGCGCCGTAGATCCGTCTGAAGGTCAGCTCAGTTACGCACGCAAGCGACCCGCCGCCAAGCTTGCGGAATATCGCGTCGGCGACGCCCAAGCCTTGCCGTATCCGGACCGCAGTTTCGACGCTGCGACCATGGCGCTTGCGATAAGCTTCGTACCCGATCCGATCAAGGCAGCGGCGGAAATGGCGCGCGTGGTGCGGCCCGGCGGTTGCGTTGCCACTTATATGTGGGACCTGCCTGGAGGAGGCATTCCGATCCAACCAATGTTTCGCGCGCTAAAGTCGCTCGGTATTGCCGTTTCTGTACCCGGTACCGAGGTGTCGCGGCGGGACGATATGCAGGCCGTGTGGGAAAAGGCGGGCTTGCAGTCGATCGATACGCGTGTGATCCGCATCCCGGTCGTCTATAGCGACTTCAACGATTTTTGGCAGTCGTACAGTGTACCGGAGGGACCAAGCGGAATGGCGATCCGTAAGATGTCGCCGTCCCAGATCGAACAGCTCAAGGCGACGTTGCGCGAGCAGCTGCCGACCAGCCCTGACGGACGTATTGCTTATGAAGCATTCGCAAACGCCGTGATGGGCCGAGTACCCGGATAAGTAAATTTTTGGGAGGAAGCGGTTTGCCCGCCGCCCCGAACTACATCGGCCTTTCCGGGGTTACTCATGTTACGGTTTCGTGATTGGGGGGAAAGAGGATGAGACGTCGGGAATTCATCACGATGATAGGGGGCGTCGCAGCCGTGGCGTTCCCGCTAACCGTACGTGCACAGCAGGCCGACCGGGTACAGCGCATTGGCGTGCTGATGAATGTGACCCCAGACGATCCAGAAGGGCAGGCGCGGCTGGCCGCGTTCCGGCAAGCGCTACAACAATCAGGCTGGAGCGATGGCGGCAACATGCGAATCGACATTCGCTGGGGGGCGAATGATGTCGAACTCGATCGAAAATATGCATCGGAGTTAGTCGCACTGGGACCGGACGCAATCTTGGCCGTCGGCACTTTAAGCACAGCGGCCATCCAACGTGTCGCCCGCACTGTGCCTATCATTTTTGTGAACGTTTCCGATCCCGTTGGTGTGGGTATCGTCGATAATCTGTCACGACCCGGCGGCAACACCACAGGATTTATGTTGTTCGAATACAGTTTGAGCGGGAAATGGCTTGAACTGCTTAAGCAAGTGGCGCCTTCGGTTAAGCGCGTACTTGTTTTCCGTAATTCAGCCAACCCCGCGAGCATCGGTCAGTTTGGCGCAATACAATCCTTGGCACGGTCTCACGATTTGGAGGTAACCCCGGCCAACGTACGTGAGGCTGGAGAAATTGAACGCGCGATCGTCGCTCTCGCTCGCTTATCGAACGGCGGCCTTATCGTTACGCCGAGCGCTTCTGAGTCGCATCAGCGTGATCTTATCATAAAGCTCGCCGCTCAACATAAGCTGCCCGCGGTTTACGCCTACCGCTCCAACACTATCAAAGGTGGCTTGATCTCCTACGGGCCTGACGAGATCGATCAGTTCAAGCGCGGGGCCGAATACATCGGTCGTGTCCTCAAGGGCGAAAAGCCGGGCGAACTGCCGGTGCAAGCCCCAACGAAGTACCAATTGGTGATCAATCTAAAGGCGGCCAAGGCACTCGGGCTCACCGTGCCATCAAGCGTGATTGCCCGCGCCGACGAAGTGATCGAACAACCTAAATACTAAGCTTGTGGTTGGCCCAAAGCAGACATGAGGTTGTGCGCTGCACATATCCGCTTCTGAGCCAAAGCGGATTTGCCGGCGCATGTTGAAGTCGGCAGTGCGACTAGACGTTCATTCAGACTTTAAGTACGCTCCCTGTACCACCGGGGGGTGTTGAGAGGGCCGAGCACTATGCCGCAACCCCGTAAGTTTGCCCGGATGAAACCTCCCATTGGTCATCGACGATGTCCCTCGTGCGGGCTTCCTATGTTGCTATCGCGCATCGAGCCGTCTGATGAAAAAGGTTACGACGAGCGGACGTTTGAGTGCTCGTTGTGCGCCTACGCCGAGACGACGACCGTCAAGGTCCGTTAGAATAAAATCCGGACGAGCGGGAGGGGGTTATGGCCATTTACAAGCTGATCGCCAACGGTTCTTTCGGGCAGATAGAGATCGAGGCTATGAGTGCGGCATATGAATCCGCATTGATCAATCTCGGCATAGCCAAGCGGGATGACCCGATCACTGAGCTGATCGCTAAAGCGATCGTCAACGTCGCGGCAACCGGTGAGCGCGACCCCAACCTTATAGAACAACGCGCGATTAACGCGCTCGGCATCCGCCGGACCGACGCCGCTTAGGCCCTCATGGCGCGCCTCGTCTGTTTATGACCCGGAGCGGACATCGGCTGTGCATTGCGGCAATAGTATTTCAGCCGCTAAGATGCTGTCTCCCGAGCATGGAGGTCGGACATACAAAGGCGCGAGTTCATCACGCTCTTAAGTGGCGCAATGACAACGTGGCCGTGCGCTGCGCTGGCGCAACAGGCGCCCGTGCCCGTGATCGGTTTTTTGAGTACGAATAGCTCGGATGCGGTCCTTCCAAAATTCGTACCAGCATTCGTACGCGGATTGAGTGAAGGCGGCTTCATCGACGGTAAAAATGTGACCGTCGAATATCGCTGGGCGAATGGTCAATATGATCGCTTGCCGAAGCAGGTGGCGGAACTCATCCGCCGCCCAGTCAATGTCATCGTCGCGGTAGGTGGCACAGGCTCGGCATTGGCTGCAAAGGCAGCTACCACGACAATTCCGATCATCTTCAATCTCGGCTCTGACCCGGTCAAACTAGGACTGGTCGCTAGCCTTAACCGACCCGGCGGCAATATCACGGGTGTGAGTTATCTAGCTGACGCGCTTGTGCCGAAACTACTCGAAAGTTTGCGGGAAGCGGTGCCCGGTGCGACCGTAATTGCGGTGATTAGCAATCCAAACTTTCCGGATAGCGAAAACAACTTGCGCGCAGCAAAAGCAGCCGCTCACACCATGGGCCAAAAGCTCTTTGTCTTGAATACATCCACCGTCGACGAAATCAATTCTGCATTCAAATCGATTGCTGAGCGGCAGGCGAGCGCCCTGGTCGTTATGCCCGATCCGTTCTTGACCAGCCAGCGTCAACAACTCGTGTCGCTGGCTGCGCACCAAGCAATACCAACAATCTATCCGTGGCCCGAATTTACAAAGCTCGGCGGCCTGATGAGCTACGGAACCAGCCTTATCGATGCCTATCGGCAAGTGGGCGTGTACACCGCGAAAGTTTTGAAGGGTGCCAAGCCGGCTGAACTTCCGGTCCAGCAAGCAGTGAAAGTCGAGTTGATGCTAAATCTCAAGACTGCAAAGTCTTTGGGTATCACTTTCCCGCTCGCACTTCTCGGCCGCGCCGACGAGGTGATCGAATAGAGATGTCGTTTGGTGTGCCCGAAAAGAACGTTCAGCGATCCCCCTCGAAAAGCGGCTTGAGGAGGGACAACAAAAATGGCGGGAAAGATCAGATAATTCAGTGATCAGTGGCGGAGAGGGAGGGATTCGAACCCCCGATACCCTTGCGAGTATGCCGCATTTCGAGTGCGGTGCTTTCAACCACTCAGCCACCTCTCCGGAGCCCGAAACGGGCCCCCAAAAAGGCCCGGAATGGACGGCCGCTATGTAACCAAGCGCGCCAAGACAGACAAGGGCGGCGCGGCGTATATTGCCCCTGAACAGGAGGAGCGGCCGGCGGCCGGACAATGCAGAACGTCCGCAATAGCGCGTACATCCGGAAGGAACTGCACGGCATCGCGATGACGATCGGCCTGGTCGGCATTCTGACCGCCGTGCTGTTTGTCCTCGTCTGGAATTACGGCCTCGAACACGGTTCCCTTGTTTACCTGATACCGGTTGTCATCGCGGCAACGCGTTGGGGAATCGTGCCGGCTGTCACCGCGGCGATATGCGGGGTGCTTGCCTCGGCATTCTTCTTTTATCCGCCCCTTTTCAGCTTCCGCATCACCAATCCGCAGGAAGTCATCAATCTCGCCCTGTTCATCTTCGTGGCGGTGGTGGTGAGCCAGCTCGCCGGCCGCCTCAAAGGGCACCTCGAAATGGCGCGCCAGCGCGAGATTGACCTGCGCGACCTCTATGCCTTTTCGCGGCGGCTGGCCGTCGCATTTGACGTATCGGATATTCATGCCGCGATCGAGGATCATCTTGCCAGCATCATGCAGCGCAAGGTTGTTCTCTTCGCCAGCGGGCGCGAGGCATCGAACAGCAGCGGCCGGCGATCGGGCATAACGATTCCCGACCGCGTCCTTGGCGAAGTCGTCGAAATCGCGGCAGGCCGCGGCAATGCCGGCGGCGGAGCCACAGTCACGGCCGAGAGCGGCGAAATCTGGCTTGTTCGCGCGGTATCGTCGAAGAATCTGGAATTCGGCGTGATCGCGATCAATCTCGGGCATGAATCGAATGAACATACCGACGAGCTGCGCATCCGTGTCGACGCCGTGCTGGCCGATGCCACCGCGACGCTCGAGCGGCTCGGGGTCGCCCACGCGATCAGCGAAGCGCGCATGCGCGCCCAGACAGACCAGCTGCGCGAGGCGTTGATCGGCTCGGTGAGTCACGAATTGCGCACGCCGCTTGCTTCAATCCTCGGTGCCGCCACGGTGCTCAGCGCCGCGCCCGCATTGCGGAACGAAAAGAAGCTCACGGCACTCGTGCACGACGTGCGTGACGAAGCCGAACGCCTCAACAACGACATCCAGAACCTGCTCGACGCCACGCGGATCAGCAGCGACGGCATCAAGCCGCACGTTGAATGGGCGGACCCTTCCGACATCATCAATTCGGCTCTGGAGCGCTGCCGGCACCGGCTTGCGCATCGGCGCATGATCGTTGATCTGCCGCCGGACCTGCCGTTGATCCATGTCGATCCGGTCCTGGTGCAACAGGCGCTGGTGCAGATCATCGACAATTCCGTGAAATACTCGGCGCCGGATTCGCAGATCGTGGTGACGGCGCGAACGGATGAAAGCAGGCTGATCATCAGCATCGGCGATCAGGGCACCGGATTGACCGCTGCCGAGAAAACGAAAATCTGGGACAGATTCGCGCGTGGCGAGCGCCATGCCGCCACCACCAGCGGCTCCGGCCTCGGTCTGTGGATCGCCAGCGCCTTCGTCGGCGCTAATGACGGAAAGGTCAGTGCGGCGAGCGAAGGTCCCGGTCTCGGAACAACGGTGGCAATCGAACTGCCGGTCACGCAGGCTGCAGTCCCCCAATTTGAGAGTGGCGCCGATGAGTGAACCCTCCCCCATTGTCCTCGTCGTCGACGACGAGATTCAAATCCGCCGGTTTCTGCGCACCGGATTTGAGCTCAATGGTTTTATCGTTCATGAGGCCGGAACCGGCGCCGAAGCGGTGCGTGCGGCAACGCTGCGGCCGATCGACCTTGTGATTGTCGA
>Ga0134128_10005255_pt1 | contig 15690 bp, 14 predicted proteins | sample KB31754_FD_96462 | JGI IMG/M metagenome (GOLD analysis project Ga0134128, IMG submission 96462) | Terrestrial soil microbial communities with excess Nitrogen fertilizer from Kellogg Biological Station, Michigan, USA - KB3-175-4 | ecosystem: Environmental > Terrestrial > Soil > Unclassified ...
GAGGACATTGCTCTAAACGGTTCCACTGCCGCCAGCGATCCATCATCCGGAACTTATACTCTCTCCTCCAACGGCCGCGCCGATGTCAATCTCACTTCTACCGCGTTGGGCTCGGTGCACAAAATTTTCTGGCTGGTCAACTCTTCTCGAGCATTTTTCCTGACGGACGATCCCAACCAAACTGAAGACGGCACTCTGGATGCCCAGCAAAGCGCCGCATTCACCAACTCCACGCTGAATGGCCAATTCGGGGCTTCCATGAGCGGCTTTGATCTCAATTTGGGGGCTTTCGTGGACCGCATCGGGGCATTGAATTTTCAGGGCAATGGCAACCTGACCTTCAATTTCGTAGAGATCGATTCCGGGGGCTTCAGCAACGCCCCAGTCTCAGGAACCTATACCATCGCCAGCGATGGAAGAGTGTCCGCCGTGCTCAATAATATTTCCAACAACGTCATCATTTATCTCGTCTCGGGAAATGACGGATACATTATCCAATCGGATCCCGGAGCCGAGATCGGCGGCACAATGAGCGAACAATAAAAGTTTTGATCTCGGACCATAAACAATAAACCCTGGCCAGTTGTGGCCAGGGTTTGTTGTCTGGAGTAATGCAAATATTTTATGCAGCCGAGCGGTACATCGCAGAAGAACTCCGCGTGCCGGTCAATTCAACTTCCGGCAGGGCCGCCTCCCAACCATCCCTTGGCTGCTCCGCGCGCGCCGCATCCGCTTTTACCGTGTCGGTGGCGTCGGTGCGGGCATATCCTAGGAGTTCCCGTATCCTCAGCTTGGCTTTGTGCAATTGCGATTTGGAATTTCCTACGGAACAATCCAAGAGTTGCGCAATCTCCTGGTGCTCAAACCCTTCCACTTCATGCAGCAGGAAAATTGTGCGGTAGCCATCGGGCAATTCCTTGATCGCGCGCGCCAAGGCGATGCGATCCACAGAACCGGCAAGACGGTCATCGCGGCTGCCGTATTCACGCCGCACCTGGCGGGCGTCCTGGTTATAGGGTTCATCGAGAGAAATCTGGCGGAGGGCCTTTTTGCGGAAGTGCATGAGCACCGTATTCACCGCGATGCGGTAGAGCCATGTGGAAAGCGCGGAGTCTCCGCGGAACGTCGCTAATTTACGGAACACCTGCAAAAATGCATCCTGTGTCAGATCTTCCGCTTCTGCCGTGTTGTTCGTCATGCGCAGGCATACCGAATAGATCCGCGCCTTATGGGCATGGAAGAGAGAGGCAAAGGCGTCGGAGTCTCCTTCTTGAGCGCGTTTTACTAGGTCGAGATCGGTTTCGAATCTGGCGGTGGTGGTCGTATCGCAGCTCACTTTAATCTCCTTATATTCTTGTCTCAACCCGTGATTCCACGCAGGGCAACCGAGTTGGTCACAACGAAACCGATTATTTCGTTGCATCCAGAGAGTAAGTTTTCAGGCGATTTGAAACCATCCGGTGCTGTATGTATCCAATATGAGGATTTGCTGTACCGCATTGAAGTGAAAGGAGCTACATCAGACGGCATCAGAAATCTCAACCCTGCTTCTACGGGGATATCCCTGAGCAACTACCCTCGATAGGGTAGGATTCTGCGGAAGTAAGCTGAAATTACGCTTGCAGCCTGTGCAAAACCGCAATCTCCGAAGGCTTTCTTAGATGCGAAATTCCCGGCCTGCTGTTTAGCCGGCGTATGAATCCGCCAAAATTCTCGCGCGAATATAGGAGGTCTTAAATCTTATTGCGGAATGGTTCAGTGGGCCCGCTTTGGTGAACTGGCTTGATATTGAAATGACGGATGAATTTTGGCGAGCGGATCAAAAGAGAAATCAAAAGCAAGTTCCATGAACCTTGCGTGGCCATTTGACCGTTTACAAGAACTCCTCAGACCTTTTCGGAATATTTGGAAAGAAACGTTAAGACGAAGCAGAAGTAAGTTTTTATCGCGCTCACGCTACAGATTCATCCGCAGCGGAAGTACAGATTCGGCAGGATTGTTGTTCTCGCCCCTCTGCCATACTCTCAGTTCATAAATGTTGCCCTCAATATTCCCACCATTTCAGGCAGGAGCTAGCTGATAGGCTGGCTCCTGCTCCTCGCCTCTTCGATGATTTAAAGTTTAGTGACTAAAATGTCCTTATAAAATCGTCCGTCCTTGAGTGCTGTGGATAGAAAAATCACTGGCGCAGCCCCATCCACCTCTCGGAAGCCACAATCGAATTGCCCGGATTCTGCGGATCATACCGGACCGAAGTCGGCAGCCCCAGGCGGCAGGAATGCAGGTTGATTTTCTGCCGTAAATAGGTCACGTCCTGCGAGGCCTCGTAGGAAACTCCAGCGACATCATATTGATAAATCAATAATGTGGCCGGGCGGTCATTGTGCGAGATCTCGTGCACGTCAATCACTGTGCCGTCGGTAATTCGGCCAACCTGGTTGAGCCAATCGCGGCGCAACATCTCTACGTGCTCCGCGCTCTTTCGTTTGGGCCGGAACATCAAATATCCCAGAAGCGCAAAACCCGCGCCTCCCCCCAATAATGCATACAGACGAAATGGAATCATAAAGGTGAGATCGGCGTTGTACTCCCCCGGGCGCCAGAGACAGAATAAGACCAGAAGCCGTTTTTCGGAAGAGAACGCCTGATTACGGAAGATATTCCACTGAGGATATTCTCGCTGTGGACAATTTCGGCGAGAGTATTTTGCTGGAATCGCTTACACATGCTGCGCAAAGGGCGGTCCCGCAGACCTTCGCATTAGGGCCGAGTTGGCAACTAAGCCGCTACCCGCTCGGGGGACACTTTCAACGTTATAGCTAAAACATATGCCGATACGCAGCATTTCGAGAATTGGCTTTCTACGCGCGTCTTGTCGCGCCAAGCTTTGTACGTGAAAGTCACAGGCTTGTTCCGTTTTTGGAAAAATCAACAGCCATTTTGCCGCCGCGGAGATTCAGGACTTATCTTCTGGACATTCCTAAAACTGGCGGGAAATATGAAAAAAACAATTCTGGTGGTAGAAGGGAATCCTTCGACGCGCGAAACTATAGGCTTTCAGTTGGCTTCCCAGCACGAAATCGTACCCTGCGATAGTTTTGCCCAGGCCGAGCAATTTTGCCGCGGCGCTAAAGCGGACATGATCATTCTGGGGTCAAACTTGCCGGACGGCAGCTCCCTTGACCTGCTGCCCCGCTTGAAATCCCTGCAACCGGTAGCCACCATAGTGCTGCTGCCCGAAGATCACGCAGAAATCGCAATGGCTGTTTTGGCACTGAGCGCGCAGCAGGCAGCGATAAAACCTCTGCATGAGGTGGAGCGCCACTATATCGAAGAGGTCTTGTCATTGCAGGGATGGCGGGTGCAATCTGCCGCCCGCGAGTTGGGCATACCGCGCAGCTCGCTTTATCACAAAATTAAGCAGTATGGATTGTCCCGCGCGGTACCGCGCTCCCACTAGGTTCAGGCTGAATGTGAGTTGGCTGGCTAGCTTTTTACTTCAGTTTTGTTCGTGGCGGCGGGCGGTTCTGGCGCGCCCTTGATCCCGTCTTTGAAGCCGCGAATGCCCTCACCAATGCCTTTGCCCAGCTCCGGCAACTTCTTCGGCCCGAAGACGAGCAGGGCAATAAAGAAAATCACCAGCAGATGCATTGGCTGAAACAGGCCGTCAAACATAAATCCTCCAGACGCACTACTGCGCCACATTGTAACGGTATCGAAATAAAGAGCTTCCGTCAACTGGCAGGCGGCAGGACAGGTTAGCAGAATCCTAGTTCATCCTTGATTGCCGCGTAGTTCAGGTCCGTCGAACCTTCGGCAAATCTCCCCAAGCATCCGGCGCTCCTCATTGTCCTCAAGGACTATTACTTCCGTGATCTTACGAAGAGGTGCTCAAAGGATTATTTTGCTTGCCATCCCCTCAGGGCAGAATGTGCCGAAGGAGTACTCGTGCAACGTAAACGCGCCCTTCTTATCTTCTTTCTAGTTTTGCTTCTCTGTTCATTCTCCTTGCCGTTATTAGCGCAATCCTCCCGTTCGAACCACGCTGTTCGCGGGAAAATTAATCCGGCGCAAAATAACTCCCTGGAACCGTGCATGGAACATGCCGCCTGGATTTCCGGAGGCATGACTGCGGCAGTGTCGGCGCCAGCGCAAATTTCCACTGGAGCCATTGCAAGTGCGCCGGAGCATGCGGGTGCTCCCGCGTTGCAAAAAGTTGTCGGTAGCAACTCCACCTGCCCGGCCTCTATCCTCAAAATGCAAGAGCTAGCAAGCCAAAGAAAATTTGACGAGGCCGAGCCCATTCTCCGCGATCTGATCGAACAATATCCCAGGGATGCTGCCTTGCATTTTGCCCTGGGTTATTTCCGCCAGGAACAGGCGGACTGGGATGAGGCCTTCGATGAGTACTCCACTGCAAAAGAGTTGATGCCTACTTTTGCCGAAGTTCACAACCGTCTGGCCCTTAATTTTTACGAATCCGGCGATAGTAACAGCATCATCGGCGAGGCGCGCACCGCGGCCAGCCTCGATCCGGAAAATGCCGATGCCTACGCTTATATCGGTTTAGGTTTATATCTCAATGAAAAATACGATGCTGCGCTTTCTGCGCTCGAGGAATCGCTGGCCCACAATGCGGCTGATGGCAAAGCTTATTACGGTATCGGCCTGGTCCAGCAGGCGCAAGGGCAGCAGGTCCCCGCGATAGCCTCTTTCCAAAAAGCAATCCAGATGGACCCTCAACTTTGGGAGGCTCACAACGCGCTCGGCAGTGAGTACAAGGAGGCCCACAACTTCTCCGGGGCCATTGCGGAATTTCGCAAAGCCGAACTCATCGTCCCGGATGAGCCGTCTCCCAGAAACAATTTAGGCGGCATGTATTGCGATCAGCAGGACTATGCCGACGCGATCTCCGAGTTGCGCGAACTTTACCGCATGAAGCCGGATTGGCAACAGGGCCATGCCTGTCTGGCGCAATCGCTGATGGCGGAGCATCAATACCAAGCCGCGATTCCTGAACTCCGCTATGTGACCGATCATGACCCCGATGCCGCCACCGGCCACCGCATCCTTGGCCAGGCCCTGTTATTGGCGAATCAGCAGGATGAGGCGTTGCAGGAATTGCGCAAAGCTGTCGCCCTTGCTCCTGATTCCGAAGCCGCCCATCATGTTTTGGGGACTGCCCTCTTTGAGAAGCAAAACTGGGCCAAAGCGGAAGAGGAATTCGAGCGGGCACTGCAAATAAAGCCCTCCGCCCAGAATCACTACTCGCTGGCTGCCTGCCTTATGAGTATGGGAAATTATGGCCGGGCGCTGCATGAACTGGATTTGGCCGTGGACCTTGCGCCCAGCCAAAGTTTGTACCGCAACCGGAGATTAGAACTTATTAAGTTGATGCAAACGGCGCGCGCCGAAAGCGCATTTTCGCACGGCGTAACGCAGGAACATCGTTCTACGTTTCTTCAATCGCGATAGGGCCAGTTTTTAGCAAAGTTTAGCATTCAGCTTGCACAGACGGACACTCTGGCGGATGCACTCCCGTACTCTCGGAGTTCCGCAGCAATCATCGTAAGATCACCGCGTTCGCTAATTCATGAAGGTGGTCCGGAGCGAAAATGAATTCCCCCTTATCCTCCAATACCGGCGCGGGAGCCGCGGTAGCGCCAGCGCAAGCTATTTTTCAAAACCACACAAGAGCACTCAATGCAATCGCCGAATCCGCAGCCAATCCGGCTATGGGCGCAACGCCTATCGGTTATGGCTTGCCTTGCGCCAAGTGCCGCACTTACTATTCGGCGGCGTTGAAGAGCTGTCCGGTATGCAAAACGGGGGAAAGAGTTTCTCCCACCGAGGTTTCGGTGCGTTTAAGCGCCCGGCAGGCAGAATCGGTGGACGCAGCCGCGCATAACGCGGGGGGCGTCGTATCCGACACTTTGCAGGAGGAGCGTGAACGCTTCCTAAGCCAGTTCCAAGAGCAGGCCTATGATCCGTCCGCGCAAATAACCGTTGGCGAAAGCTCGCATTGCTCACTCACGGAAAATCACACCAGCGGTTATGAGCCTGCGTCAGTCTGCCAGAACTGTTATGGAAGCCTGCAAACGCGCGCGGACTTAATGGAAGCAGCGCTTCACATCGATATGAAAGAGGCAGCGCAGATCATCTACGATGCGGTGTGGACCGATCCCTCCGATCCGGGCAAGACCTACCAGAATGCCGCGCAGGCGCTTATCTCCGAGCTGCACAGGCGCGCAGGAATCTCCGCGGTGCTCGGCCGCTTACAGCCACTCGCGCACTAAAGATCGAGCATTTTAAGAAATCGAATCAAGAGATCGAGATTAAGAGATAGAAAGAGATCGACGTTCCCGGTATCAAACGCAACGTTGCGATTGGCCGCAAACTACTCGCTGCCCACTTGCCGGGCCCATTGCAACGCTTGCCAGTAGGCCTCTGTCACTTCGCTGTCGGAAAGGCCCAATTGGCGGCTGAATTCGCTGCTGACCTTCCACTCGCCGGATTCCCGCGCCAGCATGAGCTGATAAAGCGGCCGCAGCCGGCTCGCGCCCCCGGAAAGCAAGGACTTGGTTTCCTGGTCCACCGGAACTTTTTCCAGCACCTTCGACATCGGCATTTCCAGAATGGCGTCCATCACGGAAAGCAATCCCATTAGGAACAGGTCGGAATCACCATGCTGGACTTTTGGTGAAAGCAGTTCGCAAAAACGCGCTCGCACCAGGGCAGAAGCCACAAGATCGCTGGCCTTGTCTTTTCCCGCGCCCATCATGGCCACCAGGCGTACCCAGCGGCGCACCTCGCGCTCGCCTAAAAGTGAAAGCGCATGGCGGATGGAGTGGATTTCATTGGCAAAGCCAAACGCCGCGGAATTCATGTAGCGCAGCAGCCGGTAACAAAGCGAGGCCTCGCTTTTGATCACGTCTTCAATTTCCCGCGAATTGATCTCCGGCTTGGCGACGGCCTGCAACATGCGCAGATAGTTCATCTGGTTGACAGGTACCTCGCGCGCGGCAATGACTTCGGGACGGCGGAAGAAATATCCCTGAAAGTATAAAAATCCGGCATTGCGCGCTTCCAGGAATTCCTGGCGGGTCTCAACTTTTTCCGCCAGCATGCGGCTGCGCCACGGCCCGAATTTTTTGACCAAAGCGACGCGCTCTTCGGCCGTGGTCCGCTTCAGATCGACCTTAATGATGTCGGCGAAATCGGCCAGGCTCTCCCGCGGATCGTTCGCGGTGAAATCATCCAGCGCAACCTGATATCCGGCTTCTTTCAACCGCTGGCAAGCCGCCAACACCTGATCGTCTGGCGGGACTGTTTCCAGAATTTCGGCCACCGTATGGCTGGAAGGCAGCAGCATTACATAATCTTTGAGCAGGACTTCGCGGGTGCAGTTAACGAATGCCCGCCGCCCGTCGCACAGAACGTCCAGCCCCATCAGCAGAGAGCTATCCAGTGTGCTCCGCGCGGCGGCTTCCATGTCCGTGGCGCGGAAATAGTTTTCGACTCCATCGCGAAACAGCAATTCATATCCAAAGACCTGTTCTTCACGGGTGAGTATGGGTTGGCGCGCGACAAACCGGGAACCAGGCTTGGGGCCGGGGTTTGTTTCCCCCAGCCCACCTGGTTTTTGGAGAGGGCTGCTGCTCATATCTCTGCATTATCGGCAGAGTTGAGCAAAAGCTTAAACGCACTGAAGCAATAAAGGTCATGCCCCATTACTTCAGTTCAAAATCTGAGAGATCACAAAGTTCGTCTAATCCGCTCTTCGCGCCGCTTCCACCGCGCGCAGCACTGCTTGCGCCTTATTCATGCACTCCTGGAATTCCTTCGCGGGGTCCGAGTCCGCCACAATGCCGGCACCTGCCTGCAAATATGCCTGCCTGCCTTTCATGAGCAGGGTGCGGATGGCGATACATGAATCCAGATTGCCGGCAAAATCCGCGTAGAGAACGGATCCGCCATAGACTCCCCGTCGCGTTGGTTCTAGCTCTTCAATAACCTGCATGGCCCGCACCTTGGGTGCGCCGCTCAGTGTGCCTGCCGGAAAGCAGGCCGCGAACGCATCAATCGCATTCATGTCGCCGCGCAGCTTGCCTTCCAGCGCCGAAACCAGATGCATGACGTGGGAGTAGCGCTCCACGTACATCAGATCGCGCACCTTTACCGATCCATATTCGCTGACCCGGCCCAAATCATTGCGCCCCAGATCGACCAGCATGACATGCTCGGCGCGTTCTTTTTCATCTGCGAGCATCTGTTTTTCCAGGCGCAAATCCTCTTCTTCGTCATGCCCCCGAGGATGCGTTCCGGCAATCGGCCTGTATTCCAGCTTTCGGGCCTTGGCCCGCACCAGCATCTCCGGCGAAGAGCCCAGCACGTGCATATCTCCCATGCGCAGGAAGTACATATACGGCGAGGGATTCACCGCCCGCAAGGAGCGGTAAATATCGAAGGGCGCAACCTCGGGAACAAATTCCAGCCGCTGCGACAGCACCACCTGAAAAATATCTCCGGCGGCGATGTATTCCTTGCAGCGCTCCACCTGCTCAATGAAGCGCTCGCGTGATGTTCTTGCCTTGACCTTTAACTTCGGCTTCGGCGATTTCGCCGATTTTTTCCAATGCGCCGGACGCAATCCCCGCGCCAGCTTTTTCTCAAGCGCAGCGATATCTGCGGTGGCCCGCTCGTATGCGCGCTTCGGATCGCCCAAAGACACATCGGCAATGGCGATAATGTGAATCTGATGGCGCAGGTGATCAAAAGCCAGCAGCCGGTCGAAAAACATAAGCACGCAATCGGGGATGTTCAGATCATCTTTGGCGTGCTCGCCGATATTTTCCAGATTGCGTACCGCATCGTAAGAGCAATAGCCAACCGCGCCTCCGGTAAATGGCGGTAATCCGGGCGCCGGCGCGAGCTTGCGCTGGTGGAGCTCCGATTTCACGATTTCGAAAATATTGCCGGGAACTTTTTCCGTCCGCTTCCCCCGGCGGATCACAACCTCTTTTCCCCGCGCGCGGATTTGCATATATGGCCGCGCCCCAAGGAACGTATAACGGCCGATCTGCTCTCCACGCTCCACTGATTCCAGCAGAAACGCCTCTGGTTCATTGGCAGCCACCGCCAAAAATGCCGAAACCGGAGTCAATAAATCAGCCGCCACCGGCTTGACCACGGGCACAAGCGCAAATTCACGCGCCAACTGCGCAAATTGTTTGTAATCAGGACTCAGCATCTGTTTTCAGGTGTATAGGGCCGCCGTGCAGCCCAAGCGGGCATTTTTCACGCGGAAGGTCATTATATGGGAGGAGACGGAATATGTGCGTACCCCGGCTGGAAGCCGGGTCTCAAGTGTGATCTAAGGGAAGTAGACGATGTATTCGCTTGCCACTACCTTTTAAGCTGGCCGTTTAAAAACAAATTCAAATTCGCCGGGAACACCTGGAAGGATTGTTACGAGTTCCCAACCATCGGATCCCACCATATTGAGCATCTGCTTGACTGGGTATGATTGGCCATCAGGCGCGATGGCTGTGCCATTTTGGCAAGGAACCACTAAGTATTGCCATCCATTCATATCATTCACTTGAAATTTCTTATCTTGGCGCGCTTCGAGTTTATGCCAAAAGCATAGCGATTTACGCGTGCTTAAAATATTTTTTGAATTCCCTGTAAACTCCACTGAATGGGTATCACCGATCAGCTCGGATTCAGCTTTACTCCTGCGCCCCGCCATGTATGGACGGTGCATGAGCTGGCCAGCGCGGTCCGCACCCACATTGAGCGGGACTACGGCGATACCTGGGTGGAAGGCGAGATTTCCAATTTTCGCGCCCATGATTCCGGCCATCTCTACTTCACGCTGAAAGATGAGGACGCCCAGTTAAACGCGGTCATGTTCCGCTCATCGGCGCGTCTTCTGCGTTTTCGTCCGCAGAATGGAATGCAGGTAGTTGTCCGCGGGCGGATGACGATTTATGAGGAACGCGGCCAGCTGCAAATTTCGGCTGAGTACATGGAGCCGAAGGGTGCCGGAGCGCTGCAAATCGCATTTGAGCAGCTCAAGGCAAAATTGCAGGCCGAAGGACTTTTCGAGGCGGAGCGGAAAAAGCCCATTCCGGCCCTTCCCCGCCGCATCGGCATCATTACTTCCCCGCAGGCCGCAGCCCTGCGTGACATTCTGAACATTTTGCAGCGGCGGCACCATTCCGCAAATATTCTGATCTTTCCCACGCAGGTGCAGGGCGAGGCGGCCGCTCCGGAAATCTGCGCGGGCCTGAAGTATTTCAATGCCGGCAACAACAATTCCAGCCGCAATGTGGAGGTCATCATCATTGCCCGTGGCGGCGGCTCGGCCGAAGACCTTGCCTGCTTCAACGATGAAGCGTTGGCGCGTGCTGTCGCTGGGTCGGCGATTCCCGTCATTTCCGCCGTCGGCCACGAGACCGACTTCACCATCATTGATTTTGTCGCCGACCTGCGCGCTCCCACGCCGTCCGCTGCGGCGGAGCTCGTCATCCGCTCCCGGCAGGAGATTGAAGAACAGCTCGAGGGCTTGCATCACAGGCTTGAAAAAGCCATGCGTTACCACCTGCTGATTTCTCGCCAGCAACTCACAGAATTTGCGCAGCACGGAGCATTCGCGCGCATGATGGAGCTGATTCAGCGCCGGCAGCAGCGCGTGGACGATCTCGGCTATCGCCTGGCGCAGGCGCAAAGAAATGTTTTGGAGCGCCAGCGCCGCCGGTTTGAGGGCCTTTCGGCGGCAGTCCGGCACTATGATTTGCGCAGAATTCTCGCCGGTATCCGCAAAGAGTTGGCGGCAAATACCACGGCCATGGTTTCCGCCATGCGGGCGGCATTAAAGCAACAAAGCCTTCGCCTGGATCAAGTCCACTCCCAGATGGAGGCGCTTTCTCCATTGGCCATTCTGAACCGGGGATACGCCCTGGTTTTCGATTCCGCGGGCAAGCTTCTTAAAGATTCCTCGCAGGTCCAGGCCGGAGAAGAAATTTCCGCCAGGCTTGCCAAAGGCACCGTGGTGGCCAGCGTAAAGGAAAGCCGGCCCGGGTAGGCCAGTTTGTGAGCCCTGCTTCGCCTGCCCAGCTAGAACCGCCGCCGCATTTGGGTTATATTGGCGGCTCGGTTATGCCACAGTAGCTGCATTACAATTAAGTCAGCCCTCGGTAGATACCGGTCCATTGAAAGGGCCCATAAATGACTCAGTTTGCAACTTCCTGGCCGCAAATATCACTGACTTCCGTCATTGACATACTTGTGGTCGCGATCGTCATTTATGAATTTCTGATTCTCATCAAAGGTACGCGCGCCGCGCTGATGTTGATTGGGGTCGGGGTGCTGGCGCTGGCATTCTATTTTTCCCGCATCGGCGAACTCACTACACTGAACTGGCTCATCAACCGTTTGTTGCCCTATGCGGTGTTTGCGCTGATCGTTGTCTTTGCCGGGGAAATCCGCCAGGGACTGGCAACTCTGGGCCGGAAATTGAGTTTTTTCCGCGCCTCGGCAGCAGAAGCTGACGCCTACGACGATATTGTGCTGGCGGCAAATTTATTTGCCCAGAACCAAACCGGCGCACTCATGGTTATCGAGCGCGAAATCGGCCTGCGTACTTACATTGAGAGCGGAGTGCCGCTCGATGCCCACATTTCTTACGATCTGCTGGCCACGATTTTCCGGCCGAGCGCGCCTTTGCACGATGGCGCTGTGATTATCCAGAAGGACCGCATCGCCGCCGCCGCCTGCTTCCTGCCGCTTTCCATGAATTCCGTGCTCTCCACGCAACTGGGCACGCGTCACCGTGCAGGGATCGGCATCACAGAAGAAACTGACGCCATCGCGGTGATCGTCTCCGAAGAAACCGGGGCCATCAGTCTGGCCATTGGCGGGCAAATTGAACGGGACCTGAGCGTGGACAACCTGCGTGAGCGGCTGGGAGAGCTTTTGCGGCAATACGTTGCTCCCACAACGCTGCCGACGCCGATCAGCAGTGACGGCGAGTTCCGGAATCCAGAGATTGAGAATCCATCGGTAGCGCCGCATTCCAGAGAAACGCACTATGAATCCGGGGGCCGCTGAGGGAATAATCTTCAGAAAAGATTGCAAGCTCAGTTAGTTTTCGCAAATTATGGCGGGTTCTTTTCGCAAATATTTTTTACATAATATTTGCCTCAAGCTGATATCACTGGCGCTCGCCACCGGCCTATGGCTCGCCGTTGTCCGCGATCCGTTGGCCGAAGTCGCCGTGGATGTTCCCATCGAGCTGCAGAACATCCCTCCCAATCTCGAGGTCAGCTCCGAGCACATTCCGCAGGCGCAAATACGCGTGCGCGGGCCGGAAAGGCTCGTTAACCGTTTGCAGGCCACCGATGTCCATGCGGCCATCAACTTGAACGAGGTTGCAACTGGCGAGCATACCTTCGACCTCACGGCCAGCCAGATTCACGAGCCGCAGGGGCTGGAAGTCGTGCAGATTATCCCCACGCAGTTACATCTCGCCTTTGATACGCGCATTACCCGTTCCATCGAGGTACGCCCTCGTATTACTGGAACGTTCGCTTCGGGATATTCCATTGCGAACGTGGAAGTGGTTCCGCAGAGGGTCAGCATTACCGGCCCCCGCAGGCGAGTGGAAGCCGTGGACGACGCGATGACTGATCCTATTGATGCCAGCGGAAATATTGGCAGCGCGGAATTCATTGTCCATGCGTATGTTTCTGACCCGCTCATTCAAGTTGTCAATCCCGCAGTAGTCAGGGTGACAGTTATCATGCAGAAGAACGCGATGACGCCAAAGCCGGTGCCAACTGCGAAATAATTGCCAGAAATTCAGAATTGTAAAATGACCCAGGAAAAACGGCAGCTTTTTGGTACCGATGGAATTCGCGGCGTCGCCGGCGAATTTCCTCTCACCCGCGAAAATACATATTTCATTGGCCGCGCTCTTGGCCACAATCTTTTGAAAAGTAATCCCTCGCCGCGCGTTGTCATGGGGCAAGACACGCGCGAATCGAGCGGATGGATTGCCGACCGCGTGGGTTGCGGCCTCGCTTCCTGCGGAGTGGAAGTGCATAGCGCAGGGGTGATCACAACCCCGGGCGTGGCGTATTTGGCGCGTTCCCGCGGGTACGCCGCAGGCGTCGTGATCTCCGCTTCCCACAATCCCTGGACGGACAATGGCATCAAGATTTTTTCCGGTGACGGCTATAAACTGCCAGACGATCACGAGCTTGCCATTGAGCAGGAAATTTTCGCGCTCATTCAGAATCCTCCGGAGAAATCTTCTCTCTGCCCAAAACCCGAACCCGCGTTGCCCGGCAAAGCGGAACTGCGCGCGGCTTACGTCGATTGGCTCGCATCCGACGTAAAAGTCAATCTGCGCAAATTGAAGGTGCTGGTGGATTGCGCTAACGGCGCGGCCGCCGCTGAAGCGCCCGAGCTCTTTCATAAATGCGGCATTCAGGCGACGTTTTTGGCGGTGCACCCGGATGGTAAAAACATTAACGATGGCTGTGGCGCGCTGCATCCGCAGGCTGTGGCCCGCGCCGTGGCGGAGGCCAAGGGCAAATACGATCTCGGTATTACCTTTGATGGCGACGCCGACCGCGCCCTCTTCAGCGATGCCGAGGGCCGCATTGTGAACGGCGACGCCGTGCTGCTGCTGGCCGCGCGCGATATGCAGTCACTCGGAACTTTACGCGGAAATACCATCGTGGCGACGACCATGTCCAACATGGGCCTGGAAGTTGCGCTCAAAGCCTCCGGCATTCGCATGCTGCGCGCCAACGTCGGCGATAAATACGTTCTTGAAGAAATGAAGAAAGAAGACGCAACCCTCGGCGGCGAGCAGTCAGGCCACATTATTTTTCGTGATGGCGAATCCACCACCGGCGATGGGCTTTTGACCGCTCTCCGCGTTATGGAAGTGATGGCCAGAAGTGGAAAGTCTCTGGCCTCGCTGGTCAGCGATCTGAAGGTCTTCCCGCAGACCATTCAAAATGTGCGTGTGCGCGAAAAAACCCCGTTTTCCCAGGTCCCGCAAATTGATAAGGCCATTCGCTCCGCTGAACAGGAACTTGAAGGGAAAGGCCGCGTGGTCGTGCGTTATTCCGGCACGGAAGCCCTAGCGCGCGTCATGATCGAAGCCGAATCCGAAGAAAAAATGCGCGCTCTGGCCGACAACATCGCCCGCACGATCAAAGCTTCGTTGGGTGTTTGAGCCTGTTGTTGGCTCAGTAAGTTTTGCGCATTAAAAAGCGGAGCATTCCGCTCCGCTTCTATCCGTAAATATCTAAAGCGTCAATGCTTTTTCTTTTTCTTGGCGCTTTTTTTCTTGGCTGCTTTTTTAGCCGGCTTTTTCTTCTTCGCGGCTTTTTTGGCGGGCTTCTTTTTAGCGGCTTTCTTCTTTGCCGGCTTTGCCTTCTTTGCCGGCTTTTTAGCAGCTTTCTTTTTGGCCTTGCGGGGAGCGCTCTTGCGCGCAGCCCGCGAAGACCCGCCGCCGCCCGCAGGAGATGAAGGAGCAGAGGGCACTGTTTGCGCTTCGGACTCGGTTTCGCCTAGTTCCGGCATCTCCGACTCTTCTTCCTCCTCCTCTTCTTCCTCGTAGCTTTCATCGAGCGAATCGCCATAAGCGCTTTCGCCTAGTTCATCCATCTCGTCATCACGCCCGTAGAGGGTCTCGTCAAAGCTCATTGCTCCTCCTGTAGTCTGGCGGCTGTTAGGCCGAAGTCTTGCGCAAACTCAGCGCTTATGAAAATTAAAAAGGACAACCCAATCCTGTGCTGCAAACGGGCCGTGATTCTAACATGGCAATCTTTGCCCGGCCCTCAGCATATTACATTGGCGCATGGAAGCAACGAATATTTCCATGAAAAATCGTTTTGGATTTCATAGACAGCTTTGATAGCCGAAACCGGCATACGTTAGCAGTACAACGAAAAAACCGACTCTAACCGGGAATTCGCAAACTGCTAACGAATAATCAGGATCATACCGGGGCGCAGCCTCAACGAATCCGCGATACGGTTATCGTGCTTCAGGGCCGTAACCGTCGTTTTGTAAGTAGTGGCGATGGAATAGAGAGTTTCACCCGGTTTCACACGGTGGTGAAGGGCTGCCTGGTTGCTGGCTAAAATGCCGGGTTTATGAGACTTGGCGGTAGAATGCCGGGTACGTGCCCGGGACTTTGCCATCACCCGCTGCAAGTCATCCGGCTTGGGCATTACCGGCAGGTGAAGATAGAGAACGTGCCGTCCTCCTAAGCTGTTGCCCCGTAAATGGTTCCACCGGCGGACCATGGTTGTGGGCACGCCAAAATTAGCCGCCACCTTCTCCACAGTGTCCCCACGATGCACGTGATAGCGGGTAATGCGGCGCGCGTAGCTCTGCACATCTCCCGCAGAAAGACGTCCCGGGGCAATAGGGATAACCAGCTTGCTTTCGGTGGAAAGGTCGTCGCTCTCCAGATGATTGGCTTTTTCAATAGCTTCGGAGGTGACGTGATATTTGCGGGCAATCGAAGCTAAGGTGTCCCCGTCCGCCACATCGTAATAACGCCACCAGACACGCATGTTTTCCGGGATCATGTCCACCGCGCTCGTATATTCATCTTTCGAGCCCTTGGGAATATGCAGATCGAAGGTGCCGTCTTTGGGA
>Ga0134128_10005256_pt1 | contig 15689 bp, 13 predicted proteins | sample KB31754_FD_96462 | JGI IMG/M metagenome (GOLD analysis project Ga0134128, IMG submission 96462) | Terrestrial soil microbial communities with excess Nitrogen fertilizer from Kellogg Biological Station, Michigan, USA - KB3-175-4 | ecosystem: Environmental > Terrestrial > Soil > Unclassified ...
CAATGCCCTGATGTACGAACTCATGGCCGTTCAGTACCCTCGCACTGCGATGAGTGAGGCGTCTCAATGAGTGGCACCATTCGTTCCGGTCTCAGTCATCTGCTCATCGCTGCGGTCATCATTGAAAGTCTCGCCGGGTGCCTTCCCAGTTTGCAAGCATCGCCACGTGCGCATGCGGATGCGCTGCTCTCCCACTGTCGTCCTCCCAGAGATGTCACCCAGCTAAGCGGCAGCCCCTCCGTTCCTCGGTGGGTAGGGGCTGGGATCGAGGCAGGCATCCCCGTTTCTCTCTTATCTATAGAGGCTCAGCGGACTGCGGCTCAGATTGGATTCCTTGATCTGCTGGAGAGACCCTCTATGAGACCGGACGGCAGTCAAGAGCGTCAGGCACTTGCCATGATTTCCCTTCGCCAGACATTATCTAATCGCATTGCACTCGTTGTCTCGGATGTGATGGTCACCATCGCGGCTTTGGATTGCGAAGCGGCACGGAGTGATCATCTGGCCAATGCCATTGCGGAGGCGCATCAGGACGTTTCGGATCGAGCCCTGTTTGCTGTACTCGCATCCGATATCTTTATTGGCGTTATTCCTGGCGCCCTTATGTTGTCCGGTCTGGGGATTGCCGCAGAGGCCAACGAAGTGTTTGGAGGCGTGATGGCTGTGGGCTTCGGCAGTGTGGATACAGTGCTGCACATCGATCAGGACTTTCGACATCCTCATAATTTTCTGAGAGAACTTTGGGAAGGCCCTCCAGAGTCACAACTCTTCCCTCCAGTGGTCTGGCGATTTTTAAACGACACTTCGGACCAGGATCCGGACCGCACTGTACGCGAGGCCCTGCTCGCACGGTGGCGGACGGCAGACCTTGGGGATGAGCCGGAGCTGCTTCCTGACGCAACGGGACGCCTCCCGTTGCTGCTTGGTGAGGGTGGACGCTACGGCCCCAAAGCGCTTCGGATGCGCGCCGAAATGCTCCAGCACCTTCGCTCAGAAGTCCTTCGCCTGGGTCTGTCCGTCCATCTGTTGAAATATGAGTTGACACGGTGGTTCGACGAGCAGCCACTTGCGTAGGATGAACAAATGATCAACGATCTGCAGTTACCTCAGGGAAATATGAAAGGGGTCGTCAAGGCGGCATATGAAAAATTTCCTGACGTTATTGCATCTTCGCCGACGCACAAATCAGAAAGGCAACTTGCACCTCATCCAAGCCTGAAACTTCAGCTGGATAAAGGAGGAGATTCGCTATGCGCCTGATCAGACTGTTTGCGATGTGTGTCTTGTTGGAGGCCTGCATAATGGTGCCGATGTTTCCTCCAGAGGTCATGAAAGACGTCGAAACCAATACCTTTGACGTCAAAGCATGGCAGGAGCAGGTCTATCGTCCGTCGAACGTCGACTTTGTCCCGCGTAAGGTGGCATTGGGAGGAGAAATCATACAGGTTATTCGGAAACCGGAAGGTGTCGTCCTTCTTGTCGAGGAGCAGCCCATCGAGAATCATTCGACATATGGCTCCAAGAACGTGGAACGAGAAGAGTCATTTTGGTACCCCATTGCCTTCAACGGCTCTCTAGAGCGCGACATATTGCAGAGAAGCAACAAACTCGTCGTGGTCGGAATGACCGATAAAGCCGACACACAAATGATCGGTGGAGCTCCAAAGGTGCTGCCGCATCTTCTGGCGGAGTGTCTTCACATCTGGAATGTCCGGGACGCGGCACCGGCGAACTTTTCTTGTTATGGAGGCCCCATGGGACATCATCCTGCGAAAGAACGAACCTTCTGTCTGGAGGATGACAGCGTAAAATCTTTGCCCATTAGCGAGCCTCAAGGTGACGAACCAGGTCATTCTGAAGGGTTGTAACCCGGCGCTCAGACGTGCTTGGCCCTGCCGATTAGTAAAGATAAACGACATCGAGGAACGCATAGGGTCGGATCTTGTATTGTGCATAGCGGTGGCCTCTTGCAGATGCTTCACGCCGACTTCGTACCCAGGTCGAATGACAGCCTTGATGGTTTGTTGCCACCGTTCTCCTGATTTTCTTGTTCGATTCCAAAGGCGATCTTAAAGTGGAGAGATGTTCACAGCCGGTACTCCCACAACCCACTGTCCGAAATGCCAGGCTCAACGGTTGGATGAGGCGCAGGAGTGTATTCGATGCGGCATCATCTTTGCCAAATACCGACCGGATGTGGAGACGGCTCGCCTCTCGTCAGGCCAATCGTCGCGAAAGAAGTCCGAATGGCTGCTGGCGGCCAAACGATGGTTGATTGAATCGGACCGGACGACCGATTCGATAGCGTTCTACGGTCGAGCCGCTGTGCTGACTGCAATGATCTGGTGGGGGTGGAAGTTCATCATGACGCCGCTTGAAACGAATTACACTGGCGAATCATTCCTGCATCTGGTCAATCTGCCTTTTCATGAAGCCGGACATGTGATCTTCATCCCGTTCGGCCGCTTCATGACAATTCTGGGAGGGACTCTCGGTCAAATTCTCATGCCGATGATCTGCCTCGGGACATTTCTCGTCAGGACCCGCGATCCATTCGGTGCATCGGTGGCCCTGTGGTGGACGGCAGAAAGCATGATGGATATCGCCCCCTACATCAACGATGCACGAGCAATGGACCTCATGCTCATCGGCGGAGTGACCGGAAAAGAAACTGACGGGCACGACTGGAACAATATCCTGACGATGCTGGGTTTATTGGAATGGGATCATCGACTGGCTCATCTCACATACAGCGTTGGTATTCTGCTCATGCTGGGCTCCTTTCTCTGGGGAGGGCGCCCTCTTGCTGCGCCAGTACCGCCGGCTGTCTACCTAACGTACCTCACTGCATAACGCTCCTCTTTCCAATCAATTTTAATCTCTTCTTGACGACGCAGTCGACCATTTTGACACCGTTTTTATGCCGAATTTTGTAGGGTGCTTGCCGGAGGAGGCAACTTCCTATGGAGATACTCATCATCGCACTGTCGGTCGTATTCTTTCTGCTCTCCGGCTGGCTCGCTTTTGGTTTAGATCGTCTACAGGGGAAATAAATATGAACGCAATGTACGTGCTCAGCGGAACGGTGTCTGCGGGACTCCTGATCTATTTGATGATCGCGTTGCTGAAGGCGGAGTGGTTTTGATGACGATGAACGCCATCACCCAAGTGCTCGTGTTCTTTGGCGTGCTGTTGGCACTGGTGAAGCCCCTCGGCTGGTACATGGCGAGAGTTTTTGAAGGTAAGCCATTTGGCTTGGGACCGTTTCCTCGGTCCTGTGGAACGGTCCATATATCGACTCTGCGGTGTTCGACCAACCGATGAAATGGACTGGAAGAATTACGGGATGGCCATGCTGCTCTTCAGCGCGGCTGGGTTCTTGTTCCTCTATGGCTTGCAGCGGCTGCAGGGTCTCTTGCCTCTCAACCCCGCCAATCTTGGTGCCGTCCCGCCCGATCTGGCCTTCAGCACGGCTGCAAGTTTCGTGACCAATACGAACTGGCAGGCGTATGGCGGGGAAACCACCCTGAGTTATCTCGCTCAGATGCTCGGTCTGACCGTTCAGAATTTCGTCTCTGCTGCGACCGGCATGGCTGTGCTTATCGCGTTGATCAAGGGTTTGAGAAGCAATACGTCAACGACGATCGGTAATTTCTGGAGCGATCTGGTTCGCAGCACACTCTATATTCTTTTACCTCTGGCTCTCATCTTATCCGTCCTCCTGGTTTCTCAGGGTGTGGTTCAGACCGTTGCGGATTATCACATGGTGACGCCCTTACAACAGGGCAGGCCTGATACAACTCCTGCCATGGAAATTGAGCAGATTGCGGTGGGTCCGGCTGCTTCCCAGATCGCCATCAAGCAACTCGGCACGAACGGCGGAGGTTTTTTCAACGCCAATTCAGCGCATCCGTTCGAAAACCCGACACCCCTGTCAAACTTTCTTGAGGTCTTGGCTATTCTTCTTATCCCTGCCTCACTTTGCTACACCTTTGGCATGATGGTGGGTGATACCCGCCAAGGCTGGGTTCTGCTCGCGGCCATGACCATTCTTCTTCTCTGTTTTGTTCCCCTCGGACTGTGGGCTGAACAAAGCGGTAACCCGATTCTGACCCATGCCGGTGTGAATCAGCAGGCCCAAGTCGATCAGGCCGGCGGGAACATGGAAGGGAAGGAGACACGATTCGGCATCACCGGGTCGGTCTTGTGGTCTGCGGTCACAACTGCCGCCTCGAATGGAGCGGTGAATTCGATGCACGATTCGTATACGCCGTTGGGCGGGCTCGTGCCCATGATTCTCATGCAATTCGGAGAAGTGGTCTTCGGCGGAGTCGGCTCAGGTCTATACGGCATGATCGTCTTCGCGATCATTGCCGTGTTCGTTGCGGGGCTGATGGTGGGACGGACGCCCGAATATCTGGGGAAGAAAATCGAGCCGTACGACATGAAAATGGCGGCGCTGCTCATCCTCATCATGCCCATCGTCGTTTTGGGATTCACAGCCCTCGCGATCAGTACGGAGTCAGGTAGGTCGTCCATTCTGAATCCAGGTCCTCATGGGTTCAGCGAGATCCTCTACGCCTATACGTCCCAGGGAAACAACAATGGCAGCGCGTTCGCGGGACTTAACGCGAATACTCCTTTCTACAATCTCACCGGCGGCATCGCGATGCTGATATCCCGCTTCTGGCTGGTTATCCCGCTTCTGGCGCTTGCAGGTTCCCTGGCTCGCAAGAAACTAGTTCCGGTTGGTCCCGGGACCTTGCCGACCCATACTCCGCTGTTCGTCGTTCTTTTGATCGGCGTGGTGGTGATGGTCGGAGCGCTGACGTTTCTTCCGGCACTCGCGTTGGGGCCTATCGTCGAGGAACTGATCATGGGAGGACGGTAACGAGGATCTTTATGACTAAGTCGAGATCAAAGGAAGCATCGCGATCGTTGTTCAATACCACAATCGTCAGGCAGGCGTTGCACGCCGCCGTCCTCAAACTTGATCCCCGCCACCAGGTCAACAATCCGGTGATGTTTGTGGTGTGGGTCGGCTGTGTGGTCACGACCATCCTATTGTTCCAGGCTCTGGTGGGGGCGGGGGAGGCTCCCACATGGTTCATTCTCTCGATCACGGTCTGGCTCTGGTTCACGGTGCTGTTTGCCGACTTTGCTGAAGCCATGGCGGAAAGTCGGGGAAAAGCGCAGGCCGATTCGCTCAGGCGCACGCGCCGGAACCTCACGGCCAAGAAGCTTGGCACGGTTGATCTCGGTAGCGTGCACCCTGCCCTGTGGAATCGTCAGTTTAAGCGAGGCGACATGTTCAGTGTGGTGTCGGCGAATCAACTCAAGCCAGGAGATGTGTTCCTGGTGGAGGCAGGAGATTTCATCCCGGCCGACGGCGAAATCGTGGATGGAGTGGCGTCGGTGAATGAGAGCACCATCACCGGCGAGAGCGCGCCGGTCATACGCGAAAGCGGCGGCGATCGCAGCGCCGTCACAGGCGGAACAAACGTGCTGTCAGACTGGCTCATCGTTCGTGTCACAGCCGGTTCGGGAGAAAGCTTTCTGGACCGGATGATCTCCATGGTGGAAGGAGCCAGGCGCCAGAAGACACCGAATGAAATCGCCCTCACCATTCTGCTCGCAGCGCTGACCATCATCTTCTTGTTGGCGACAGTGACGCTGTTGCCGTTCTCGCTGTATAGCGTGCAGGCCATGGGGCAGGGGACACCGGTCACCGTCACGGTGCTCGTGGCACTCTTGGTCTGTTTGATTCCGACGACCATCGGAGCTCTCCTCTCGGCCATCGGCATTGCCGGCATGGACCGCATGGTGCAAGCGAACATGATCGCGATGTCGGGGAAAGCTGTCGAAGCGGCTGGCGATGTGGACGTCCTGCTGCTTGATAAGACCGGCACCATCACGCTGGGAAACCGTCAGGCAACCGTCTTCACCCCGGCGGAAGGAGTCGAGGCCCAGGCGCTGGCCGATGCAGCCCAACTGTCGTCATTGGCGGATGAGACGCCGGAAGGCCGCAGCATCGTCGTTCTGGCCAAAGAGAAGTATGGATTACGCGCGCGAGACATCCATGAGATAGGCGCAACATTTATTCCTTTTACTGCCCAGTCAAGAATGAGCGGGGTCAATCTGGACGGACGGCAAATCCGAAAAGGCTCAGCGGATGCCATCGAAATCTATGTGGCTGCGCAAGGGGGCCGCTTTTCTCCAGATATCAGACGAAATGTCGAGACGATTGCCAAACAAGGCGGCACGCCGCTCGTGGTCGCTGAGAACGCGAAGGTGCTTGGGGTGATCGCATTGCACGATATCGTGAAGGGCGGGATCAAAGAGCGGTTCGGTGAGCTGCGGCGCATGGGCATCAAAACGGTTATGATCACCGGCGACAACCCACAAACAGCCGCGGCCGTGGCGGCAGAGGCCGGGGTGGATGATTTTCTTGCGCAGGCCACTCCTGAGGCCAAGCTTAAGTTGATCCGTGATCTTCAATCCGAAGGCCGCCTCGTGGCCATGACCGGAGATGGCACAAACGACGCGCCGGCCCTGGCTCAAGCTGATGTGGCGGTTGCGATGAACACCGGAACGCAAGCTGCCAAAGAAGCGGGCAATCTGGTCGATCTGGATTCCAATCCCACTAAGCTCATCGAAATCGTGGAGATCGGCAAACAATTGCTCATGACCCGCGGCGCGCTCACGACCTTCAGTATCGCCAACGATGTGGCCAAATACTTCGCCATCATTCCCGCAGCCTTCGCCACGACCTATCCGGTGCTCAATGCCTTGAACGTGATGGGCCTGGCCACGCCTCAAAGCGCAGTCCTGTCGGCCGTCATTTTCAACGCATTGATCATCGTCGCGCTCATTCCGCTTGCCTTAAGAGGAATCAAGTATCGCGCGATCGGCGCCGATCTCTTGCTGCGACGCCACCTGCTGATCTACGGATTGGGCGGTGTCATCGTGCCGTTCGTCGGTATCAAGCTGATCGATATGATTCTGGTGGCCTTGCATCTTGTTTGACCAGGATAACGAGTAGAACGCGAAGAGGGAGATATGAAGGACCACATAAGACCAGCCCTGACCATGCTGCTGCTTCTGACCGTTTTGACGGGCCTGATTTATCCATTGGCAGTCACAGGGTTGGTCCAAGTGTTTTTCCAAGACCAGGCGAACGGCAGCTTGATCGTGCGGGAAGGCAAGGTGGTCGGGTCGAAGTTGATCGGACAGTATTTTGAGAAACCGGAGTATTTCTGGGGTCGTCCGTCGGCGACCGCGCCGTTTCCCTACAACGCCGCTGCGTCGGGAGGGTCGAACCTCGGACCGACAAACCCGGTGTTGCTCGAAGCGGTCAAGACGAGAGTAGCCGCCTTGCGAGCCGTAGATCCGGGCAACGACTTGACCATCCCCGTCGACCTGGTTACCGCTTCTGGAAGCGGGCTGGATCCCCACATCAGCCCAGCTGCAGCCCAGTACCAAATCAGAAGAGTGGCTCGTATTCGAGGGATCGATGAAGCCGTCGTGCGCGATCTTGTAGTCCAGCATATCCACGGGCGTCAGCTTGGCTTTCTTGGAGAACCACGAGTCAACGTTCTGCTGCTGAATCTCGCCCTCAACGAGAAACGTTAGTTCCACCGCATTGTTGTCCTGTGGTCATAATTGGAAGTGTCGACGGAGGTCGGTCTAGCTCTCAGATGAACGGTTGCGCCGTTGACGCCCCTCAGGCCCTATCCTAGAATGTCAAGCGACATTCGCTGCGATGCGGGGATTGCTCCTATGCCTCTTGAACGACAAAATCCAGATGTCTTGCTGAGACGAGTGCAGGAAGCAGAAGCTCGGCAGCACGAGGGGAAATTCAAGGTCTTCTTCGGCGCCAACCCCGGCGTGGGGAAAACCTATGCCATGCTCCAAGCGGCGCATGAACAGCGACGTGGCGGTGCCGATGTCGTCATCGGCGTGGTGGAGACACATGGCCGTTCGGAGACCGAGGCTCTGGTCGAGGGACTCGTAATCCTCCCGCGCCGCGCCATTGACTATCGCGGCACCGTGTTGCAGGAGTTCGACCTTGACGCGGCGCTCGCGCGACGTCCCGCCGTCATTCTCATCGATGAACTTGCGCACAGCAACGCCCCGGGTACGCGTCACGTCAAACGGTGGCAGGATGTGCAGGAATTATTGAAGGCCGGCATCACGGTCTACACCACCGTGAACGTCCAGCACCTGGAAAGCCTGAACGATGTGGTTGCGCGAATTACCAGCGTGCGGATACGTGAGACCGTACCGGATTCCGTGCTTGAACGGGCAGACGATGTCGAGCTGATCGACCTTCCGCCTGATGACCTGCTTCAGCGGCTCAAAGACGGGAAGGTGTATGTCCCGGAACAGGTTCAGCATGCGATTCACAATTTCTTCGCCAAAGGCAATCTAATCGCGCTTCGCGAACTTGCTCTCCGCCGCACGGCCGAGCGGGTCGATCAGCAGATGGAGGTCTATCGGCGCGACCACGCGGTCGTGCGAACCTGGCCTGCGGCGGAAACCATCATGGTGTGCGTCAATATGAAGTCACGCGGTCCGCGCCTGATCAGAGCCGCCCGTCAGATGGCTGCCGACCTTCATGCCAAATGGATCGTCGTCTATGTGCAGATCCCTCGGCATCTTCGCTTACCGCAAACGGAACGAGATCGCCTGGTACATACCCTGCGGCTGGCAGAGCAGCTTGGAGCCGAAGCGGTCACGCTCATCGGCGAAAACGTCGCCCAAGAGATTTTAAACTATGCCCGGAGCCGCAATGCCACAAAGATCATTGTCGGAAAGCCGCTCAGATCTGCCTGGAAAGAATGGCTGTTCGGGTCGGTCGTTTCTGAACTCATCCATCAAAGTGGAGAGATCGATATCTATGTCATTACGGGAGCAGCCGGCGAGGGGCAACCGCTTGCGCGCCGAACCATCCGAAGCGCCGGCGATGCTTCCGGATATGCCTATACCTTGGCAGGGGTGGTGATTGCGACGGCGGTCGATCAGTTGATGTTTCCCTACTTCGCGACAGCGAATTTGATCATGGTGTATCTCATTGCCATGATCGCCATCGCGTTTCGTTGGGGGCGAGGACCGTCTGTGTCGGCTTCAATCTTGAGTGTCGCGTGCTTCGACTTTTTTTTCGTCCCACCCTACTTCTCCTTCGCCGTCTCCGATTTTCAATACCTGTTGACGTTCGGCGTGATGTTGGTAGTCGCGTTACTCGTCAGTAATCTCACGGTGCGTTTGCATCAGCAAGCCGAGCTGGCTCGCTACCGAGAAAAACGCACCGGAGTGCTCTATGCTATGAGCCGCGATCTCGCCACCCATCGTGGAACCGGCATGCTGACGCAACTCGCGGCCAAGCATCTACGCGACGCGTTTGACGCTCAGGTTGCCGTCTTCCTGGCGGATGCAGAAAAACGGGTGCAACTGCAACGCGGGGAACTCCTGTTTTTTGAGCTAGATCCAAAAGAGTCGGGCGTGGCTCAATGGGCATTCGACCACAACGAACGGGCCGGACTTGGAACCGATACGCTCTCAGGAGTCAATGCGCTGTATCTACCCCTGGTCAGCTCAACCGGACCGATCGGTGTCGTCGCCGTTCGACCAAGCGAGTCCCGTAAGCTCTTGGATCCCGACCAGTTGCATCTACTCGAATCGCTCGTAAACCAAACCGCATTGGCGATTGAGCGGGCCCGTTTGTCTGAGGAAACTCAGAAGGCTCACGTGCGCGAGGAGACGGAGCGCATGCGGAACGCCATTCTCAGTTCCGTGTCTCACGATCTGAGGACCCCGCTGGCCACCATTACCGGCGCCGCCAGCAGCCTGGCCGAAACGCAAGGGGAGCTCAATGCCGAGGCTCGGCAGGATCTCGCTCATTCGATCTATCGAGAGGCTGATCGTCTTGACCGTTTGCTGAAGAACCTGCTCGATATCATGCGTATTGAAGCAGGGGCTATACAGCTCAGGAAGGAATGGTATTCGGTGGATGAGGTGGCGGGAGCGGCTTTAGCCGGACTTGATGGACGATTCCACGATCATGCCGTCCATACGTCGTTTCCTGCTGACCTTCCGCTGGTGCTTGTCGATGGGGTGCTCCTGGAACATGTCGTCATCAATCTTATCGAGAATGCCGTGAAGTATACGCCTGCGGGAAGCGCGATTGATCTGTCCGCATCGGCCAACGATCGCGAAGTCATTATCGAAGTCGCAGATCGAGGACCGGGCATCACTTCCGGCGAGGAATCGCGCATCTTTGATAAATTCTATCGCGGCAAGCTTGCACGAGCACGAGAAGGAGGAGCGGGGCTGGGGCTGACGATTTGTCGCGGTATTGTAGGAGTGCATGGCGGACATATCTGGGCTGAGAATCGCTCCGGAGGCGGAGCGCTCTTTCGCTTCTCGGTCCCGTTGCCTGATCAGCAGCCGCCTGTAGAAACCGAGCAGTCAGAAGCTGGGAACACGTAATTCCGAGCAAGCGAGCCGGCAGACCCTATGTCACAGGACGCCACGATACTTCTCATCGAAGATGAACCTGAGATCCGTCGGTTTCTGAGGACGACACTTCCCGCGCATGGCTTTCGTCTCTATGAAGCCGCGACGGGACAGGATGGGCTTACAGAGGCGAAAGCGAGGAATCCCGATCTCATTCTCCTGGACCTTGGTCTGCCTGATCTCGACGGAGGCGAGGTCATCCGCCAGGTGCGGCAGTGGACTACAACACCCATCATCGTGCTGTCTGCGCGTGATCAGGAACAGACGAAAGTGGCGGCACTCGATCTCGGCGCCGACGACTATATCACCAAGCCGTTCGGAGTGAACGAACTGCTCGCACGGATGCGAACCGCGCTTCGTCACGCAGCCCGAACCGGTGACGGCGGGGAATCGGTGTTTGTGCTCAGCGATCTGAAGGTAGATCTCAGGCGGCGGCAGGTGGTTGTCTCAGGGAAGGAAGTTCATCTCACACCGATCGAATACAAGCTGCTCACCACGTTGATCCGCTATGCCGGCAAAGTGTTGACCCACCGTCAGCTGTTGAAAGAAGTCTGGGGGCCGCTTCATGTGGATGAAGGGCACTACCTACGGGTCTATATGCGCCAATTGAGAAATAAACTGGAACCCGATCCGGCCCACCCGCGTTATCTTATGACGGAGCTGGGAGTCGGATATCGACTTCGAACGGAATGACTGCACTGTTCTTCATGCGTTCTTGATACTCGCCTGGCCGGTTTTTATCCCGCTTTGATACCTGACGACGTATAGTTTATAGGTCTGGCTTGGGAGTCGGTTTCTTACATTTTGTAAGGCTCATTATGAGACAAGCAGGCGTTGTATACCCATTTATAGATAATGCGAAGACGCTCAATCATGAATACGGATGGCGCAAGCATATCAGCCGACTGTTAATCACGTGGGGGCTATTCACGATGGTGCCTATCTGTGCGGCTCAAAGCTCGGATCAGACATCGAAAAAACCCATGACACCCATATCTGGTGCAACCCATCCCACCGAAGCTGCGACGACCGATTGGCACTATGGTGCTTATGTGGATGTCAGTTACATCGGCAATTTCAATTTTCCCGACAACCATCTCTGGCGCAGTCGTGCCACGGCATCTCACGACAATGAGCTTTCGCCCAACATGGGGCTGGCATACATGCGAAAGGGTGCGAGTGAGTCCTCACCGTGGGGCATGGAGCTCGGCTTCCAAGGTGGCCGGGATACAGAAGAGTTCGCATTTTTGGTGGATGAACCTCGACTCGATGGAGCTGATGTGCTTCGCCATGTCAGTCTGGCGAACGTGTCGTATCTGGCTCCGCTCGGCAAAGGATTGCTGATCACCACTGGTTTGTTCAACAGTTTGATCGGCTACGAATCGCTCTATGCAAAAGACAACGCCAACTATACGCGGTCGTGGATCGCAGATAACACGCCATACAAGATGTTTGGCCTCAATGCGCAATATCCGGTGAGTGATGATCTGACGGTCACTGCCTTTATTATCAATGGGTACTTCCATTTGTCGCATCCGAACAATCAGCCAAGCTATGGAGGACGATGGGCCTGGAAGGCGACGCCCCGGTTGACGTTGACACAAACTCTCTATGGAGGACCGGACCAGAGAGACACTTCCCTGGAATTCTGGCGTTGGTATGGGAATCATATTTTGGAATGGAGAAGCAACGATGTGATCGTGGCGGCGTCATTTGATATCGGAACCGAGAGCATCGCCGACCAGCCCGGCAACCCACGGACCTTTGTTATGGGAGGCAACATGATCGTGAGATGGCATATCGCTGGTCCTTGGTCTGTGGCGTTGCGACCTGAGTTCTACTGGGATCCAAGTGGGCGTTGGACCGGAGCAGAACAGTTCGTAAAGGCCATCACGTCCACGGTCGAGTACAAGTTTAAGTACAAATGGACGAACACGATCATACGAGTGGAACACCGGTACGATGAATCAACTGGGCCCGAAGGCGGGTTCTTCACGAATCGGGAGATCCGCCCCGGTGTGATCGGTCTCACGCCGGGACAGCAACTGTTGTTGTTGGGAGTCCTCTTGAGTTTCGACTCACCGTGAGTTGGGTTTCTCGCGGGGTAGCCCTACTGCCAGGAATCGTAACTGATCAACGATGCGCATGCCCAAGGCCTGGATCGCCCGCTCCTTCGCTTCCTTCAGTGCGGCGTCATCCTCGACCATGACTGCCGAACCGACCAACTTGGATATTCCTTCGACGGTCTGGATGGATATAGGCCGCTCGGAACGCACAGCCCACAAGGCGCCGGTGGTCATAACAAGAGCGTTGCTTTCGGTGCCAGGCGCCAGATAGGCACCGATCAAGGTCGGATACAACCACGCGTGGCGGTTGTTGTACCGATCAATGGCGGCTGCGCCCCCTACGATCAAGACCATATCGGCTCCATACCGCGCACCCGCCCGGCGGATTATGCGAATGTCCTCTCCTCGCAGAGTGGCATCCATCAGCACAAACGTATCCGTGAGTATGCGCTCATCTCGCAATGGTCCAAGTTCACGGAAAAGTTGGTCCCGATCCGCGCTTAGCCATTCCACTTTCCTGATGGACTGTCCGGCTGGGATGTTATGATCCACGAAAAAGACACCAAGACGAAACGGTGGAGAAAGACGAGAGTCTTGACTTGCGGGAGGTCGATTGTTTTGGTCGGGGGGGAGATTTACGTGCAGAGCCTCAATCATCGCAGCCCGATTGAACCCTTGGCTGTTCGCACAGCCGGCCGACAGTGCCACAATCAGCGCGAGGATGATTGTGAGGCATATTCCTCTAGTCTCCATACTCATTGATTGATTCGTCTCGTGCCATTCAGAAGACTCTGCTTCCATCTCCGAACCGAATGATGGTGAATTCCACAAGACTCCTGTTGCATGATCTCATGATCTAATTACACGGGAACTCCATAGCATTCCCGTAGATGTATTGAAAAGAAGGACCTACTCCACGATCGGGAGAATGCGATCGGCCACTGCCTGCACGACTCCTTCCTGCTCGGTCACCACTTTCAATCCTTTGAAACTAAGGTAGTACCCTCCGTGGCTCGGTGCCTGAATCGTGGCGCTGATTTCGACGCGATCTCCATCTTCGATTTCCGGATCACGGACAATTGGTCTGCCACAAATACCCAACACTGCTATCGGGATGGTCGCGGCGTCCTCTTCGAGACGAAACAAGTAGGCCCCATAACAATGGTCCCCGTTGGGAACCGTGTATGGCGGCAGGGGTTGCACATCACGCACTGTGCCCTGCAAAGTGACATGCCGCAGATGGTAGATCCGTGGCTCTTCGAGTATCTGTTGTATGCTGGCCGATTCCTCTGCCCACACCAATATCGGTGTGTTTGCTCCTATAAGTGTGAGCAGAACGACGATGAGAGGAGCGACGATTCGCGCCAAAGAGGTCATGGTGAATGAAAGGCATCTTATCATCATTCTTCGTTTGGAACCCGGAGCTGCTTTCTCTTGCTAGGTACGATCGCTATAATTCCCTGTCCTTTGGTCAAGGAGGATCATTCGTATGGTAAATGAGCGGCGACTGAGGAGCTTTGTAAAGGAGTCACGTCCAAGGTTTGAGGATCTCTTGGGGCAGATGGTGGAGGTACCGTCTATCAGTATGGATTCATCTCGTTCGGGCGATATGCGACGCATGGCTGACCTTGCGAGGCAGTGCTTGGCCGAGATGAATGCCGAGGTTCAAGTGATAGAGACGGGTGGGCACCCTATTGTCTCCGCTGGGTGGATAACAGGGCCTGAGTGTCCGACCGTCACGATCTACAATCATCTGGACGTGCAGCCTGCTGAGGAGCCGGAATGGAGTCAGGCGCCGTTTGCCTTTAAGAATGAAAACGGGATGTATCGGGGGCGAGGAGCGACCGATGACAAGGGCCCAGCTCTCACGGCGATGTTTGCCGCTCGATATGCTATCGAACAAGGTTGGCCGATCAACATCCGATTCTTGTGGGAACTGGAGGAAGAGATCGGGAGTCCACACTTTGCCGCAGGACTTAGAAACCGGAGCGCGATTCCAAGACCGGATTCCGTGGTTGTGTCGGATACGATCTGGATTGCCAAGGGGCGGCCTGCTGTGCCATATGGCTTGCGCGGCCTGCTCGGCGCACGTCTGATCCTGCGGACGGGAGAGAAAGACGCACATTCGGGTGTGACGGGAGGAGCAGCTCGTAACCCGCTGGCCGAGTTGATGGAGGTGGCGAACGCTTGTGTTGATGCCAGGACCGGCAAGGTGAAAATACCTGGCTTCTATGACGAAGTGGTCGAGCCGACTACCAATGAAATCAAGGATTTCCTTAAATCCGGCTTTGAAGTAAGACATTTCAAGGAAGCCTACGGGTTTCGATCGCTTCGAGTACAAGACCCGGCAGAAGTCATGCGACGGATTTGGGCGTCTCCCACCTTCGAAATTCATGGGCTCAGCGGAGGATACCACGGACAGGGTGTCAAAACGGTTGTGCCTGGCCATGCGGAGCTCAAGGTCAGTATGCGCCTTGTCCCAAACCAGGTACCGGAGAGGTTGTTTGCCCTATTGAAGAAGCATGTGGCGAGGATGAATCCAGATGTGAAGGTGGAGAGAGAGGGAATGCTCCATCCATTCAGGGGTAGCTTTGCTGGATCATACGTGGATTGTGTGAAGCGCGCCGTAAAGGCAGGGTTTGGCAAGGATCCCGCCTTCGTGCGAGAAGGGGGATCAATCGGTGCGGTGGTTACGATGCAGAAAACCTGGAAGGTACCAATCCTTTTCATAGGTTTGAGCCTGCCCGAGCATGGATATCACGCCCCCAACGAATATTACGACTGGGGCCAAGCCGCAGGGGGAATGAAGACATTCGCCCATTACTTTTCAGAGATAGCAAAGATGGGGAAGGCATAGATTAAGAGCGCGTAACAAAATGACCTCATCAGTTCCGATACCAGATGAGGCAGGCCGCCAGGTTGACCAGCGCCTCGTCGTTCTCCGCTCGCCGTTCGGTTCGTATCCTGATCTTCCCGTAGCGCGTGAACCAGGCCAGGGTTCTCTCGACATCCCACCGCGTCTTCCCGAGGCCGGAGCCATGTTCGGTCCGCCGCGTCGCGAGCTTCGGCTCGATGCCCCGTTGCCGGAGCTGATGGCGATGCGACTCC
>Ga0134128_10005258_pt1 | contig 15685 bp, 12 predicted proteins | sample KB31754_FD_96462 | JGI IMG/M metagenome (GOLD analysis project Ga0134128, IMG submission 96462) | Terrestrial soil microbial communities with excess Nitrogen fertilizer from Kellogg Biological Station, Michigan, USA - KB3-175-4 | ecosystem: Environmental > Terrestrial > Soil > Unclassified ...
AATTCGCGGGGTAAAGCCCCAGCGGCTGCAGCGACCTGAGATGAACTTCCCGGCCGCCAGCGATGCGGATCTTCTTGCTCGGCAATAGAAACCGGTAAAGACACAGCACTCTGAGACAGCGGCGCGGATCGAGCTGGTTGATTCCGGCCAGCGGGGTCCCGTCGATCGGGATCAGAAAGTTGACCGGGACGCTCGAGACGTCCATCTCGCGCAACGACAACGCCAGATCAATGATGTCATCGTCGCTCTCGCCCATGCCGATGATTCCGCCCGAGCAACTCGAGATCCCCGCCTCGTGTACGTTTCGGATCGTCGTCCTGCGATCCTCGAACGTGTGGGTCGTGCAGATCTCACCGTGGTAGCTCTCGCTGGTGTTGAGATTGTGGTTCACAGTATCGACGCCCGCGGCCTTGAGACGGCGTGCCTGATCGTCGTTCAACAGGCCCAGACAGGCGCACACTCTCAGATTGTGATTCGCCTTGATCTCGCCCACGGCGTCGAGAATCTTGCCGAACACGCGCTCGCCCGGCGCCCTGCCGCTTATCACGAGGCAGAACGTTCCAGCCTTGAGCGTCGCGGCGCGCTCCGCTGCATCGAGAATCTTTTCACGAGCGAGCAGCGGATACTTCTCGATGTCCGCGGTGGAAATCTTCGACTGCGAGCAATAATGGCAATCTTCAGGGCAGAGTCCGCTCTGCGCATTCAGCAGGAAGTGCAGCCGTACCTTGTTGGACCAGTAGTGCCCCCGCACGCGATACGCGGCCGCAAGTTGCGACAGCAGCTCGTCGTCGTGGGCGGCCAGTACTGCGCGCGCAGAATCGCGCGATATGATTCGGCCGTCGAGCGCTTCGTCGGCGAGGGCGTTCCAATCATGGTACATCATCGAGTCCAAGACTTGTGAGTGATATATTCGATGCGTCCTCCGGAGTTCGCGTGTAGGCGAATGGAATGACGCGAATGTTCGGCAACAATTCCTTTAGTAATCCCGGATTGGTACGCTCCGGGGTGCCATCTGGTTGATCGCTGATCGTATTCAGTACAATGGCGCGAACACGCAAACCGTATTTCTGCGCCGCAAGCACCGTCAGCAAGGTGTGATTGATGGTGCCGAGGCGGTTGGGCGCAACGATCACCAGATCCAGATCCCAGCGTGCGAACAGGGTCGCGAACGATTCGTTCTCGGTGATCGGCACGAGCAACCCGCCGGCTCCTTCGACGACAATCGCGTCGCTGGCCGCGCAGAGCTTCTCGAACGCAGCGTCGATCAGGCGAAGATCGACCGACGTATCTGCGCGTCTCGCAGCGACGAGCGGCGCGAGCGGCTCCGCGAGTGAAACCGGGCAGACAAGCTCCATCGGATGTGACATCCCGGTCGCGCGCCACAGCGATTCGGAGTCTTCTGTCCCACCACTCTCCACCGGCTTCATCGCCGCGACTCGCTCGAAGCGACCACGCAAGGACGCCACCAGCGCACGAGATACGACAGTCTTGCCGATCCCGGTATCGGTTCCGGTGACGCCGATTCCGATCACAGCGATGCGAGGAACTGGCCGATCACGTCATATACGCCGGCGAGCTCCGACGGCGTTGCACAGAACGGCGGCAATGCGTAAACGACGTTGCCGAGCGGCCGCAGCAGAATGTCGTGCTTGAGAGCGAAGTCGGCGAGATCCTTTCCGATAGGACTGAGATATCCGGTTCCAACCGCGAGGTCGAACGCCGCAACCGTGCCGATTACGCGTGGCTTGCGCACCAGTTGATGCGACGTGACGCTCTCCATACCGAGCCGATGGGCTTCGTGAATTGCGGCCCGTCTGCGCGCGCACTCATCGTCCAGCAGCTCGAGCGATGCTCGGCCCACTGCGCATGCGATCGGGTTTGCCGTGTACGAGTGACCGTGAAACAGCGTGCGATGCCTGTCCTCACTCAGGAATGCCTCGAAGATCTCGTCAGTAGCGACCGTCGCACCGAGTGGAAGCGTGCCGCCGGTCAGCCCCTTGCTCAGGCAGATGATGTCCGGTGCGATTCCGGCGCGCTCGCACGCGAAGAGCGGCCCCGTGCGGCCGAACCCCGTGAGGACTTCGTCCGCGATGAAGAGAACATCGTTATCACGCGCCCGCATTCTCAGTGCGGCGAGCGTTTCCTCGTCGTACATCAGCATGCCGCCCGCCCCCATCAGCAGCGGCTCGGCGATTATCGCGGCGACCGCGCCGCCTTCCCGCTCCAGCAGCGCGTCGAGCGCCGCAATGGTGTCGCCGGTGGTTGGGTCAGGCAACCGCCTCACATCGAACAGCAGCGAACTGAATGGAGCGGTGAAGGTGCCACGCCCACTCACGCTCATGGCGCCGAATGTGTCGCCATGGTACGCGTTTTCCAGCGCGACGATGATCGACCGCTTGCTCCCGCGATTCGCGTGATACTGCAGCGCCATCTTCACCGCGACTTCCACGGCGGTCGATCCGTCGTCCGAGAAGAACACCCGGTTCAATCCATCGGGAAGAATCGCGACCAGATCACGCGCGAACAGGGCAGCTGGCTCGTGCGTGAACGACGTGAAGATCACCTGATCCAGCATGGCAGCCTGACGCGCAATCGCCTCGACGATCGCAGGATGCGAGTGACCGTGCAGCGTCACCCACCATGACGATATCGCATCGAATATTCTGCGTCCGTCCGCTGTATGGATGAACGCGCCGGACGCACCCGTTGCGTGAATCGCGGGCAGCGCGCCAAGGTGCTGCGTGTATGGGTGCCAGATGTGACGCGCATCTGCCCTGACGACGTCTGAAGCCTGCATCGTCAGTTCAGCACCGCGCCAATCGCACCGACCAGCCCATCGATGTGATCGGTGTTGTGTGCGGCACTCACCGTGATGCGAAGGCGCGACTGACCCATCGGAACCGTTGGCGGTCGTACAGCTCCGACGAGATACCCGGCCTCGCGCAGAGCATTGCCGACCGACGTCGTACGATCCGACTCTCCCAGCACTATCGGCACGATGTAGCCGTCATTCTCGCCTGCTGGAGAATGCCCGAGTTCACTCAATCTCGCGCGCAGATATCGAGCGTTATTCCGCAGCTTGTGGCGTCGCTCGGGCTCTGCGGCTACGATGCGCAGCGCTTCGAGCGTCGCCGCCGCAAGTGCCGGTGGAGAGGCGGTCGTGAATATGAATGCGCGGGCGCGATTCATCAGATACTCGATCAGGACGCTCGATCCGCACACGAACGCGCCGATCGTACCGACGGCCTTCCCGAGCGTCCCCATCAGCACGTCGATCTCGCCCTCAACGCCGCAGTGCTCGGCGGATCCCCGCCCATTGGCGCCAAGTGTGCCGGTGGCGTGCGCGTCGTCGACGTAAGTCCAGGCGCCGAATTCGCGCGCGATCGGAACGAGCTCTGCAAGTGGGGAGATGTCGCCGTCCATCGAGAACACGCCATCGACGACTATCAACCGCCGGCGAAAGGTGCCAGCGTCGGTCTCGAGCATCGTGCGCAACGCCGTCAGGTCCAAGTGCGGGAACACGCGTACTTCGGCACGCGAGAGACGCGCTCCGTCTATGAGCGACGCGTGGTTGAGCTGGTCGGCGTAGATGACGTCGCGACGTCCGACAATCGCCTGGATCGTTCCGACGTTGGCAGCATATCCACTGGGAAAGAGCAGCGCTGATTCAGCACCCTTGAATCTGGCTATCTCGCGCTCCAGCTCGACGTGAACGGCCTGCGTTCCGGAGATGAGTCGTGCCGCGGCGGCGCCGGTGCTGCCAGCTGCGAGTGCTTCGATGGCCGCGCGTGCGATACGGGGATCGCCGGCCAGTCCGAGATAATCGTTGGAGGAGAAGTCCACGACGCGCTCGCCATCTAGCAGCAATTCGACCCCCTCTCCGCGGGTCACCGTTCGCATGACGCGTTTGAGTCCTGCGCGCTCGATCGTGTGAAGCTCGCGCGCGAGCGCTTCGTCTAGCGATGGAAGCGTTGGTCGCGCGGTGTCGTCAATCGAGGTGATGTTGCGATTCCTGTCAAAAAAAAGGACCCTATCGGGTCCCCGTGGCTGATGCGACTGACTGGATTACCGGTGGTGTACGAAGGAAGCGAGCGCAAGCTGAATCTCACGCTGGCCAGCGATGTCGTTCTCCACGTAGAACTCCGTCTCCCATGGCTGATCGGGCCCGTAGCTCGATCGGGGCTGAACCGGAACCACCTGGCGTCCCTTCAACTTCTTCTTGGGGGCCGGTGCGGGACGCTCGCCCTTGGCCTTGTCCAGCTTGGTCAGCGTATCGGAGGGCGTTTTGAGCGTGACCGGGCCGGGTTCTTCCGCACGGGAAGCGAGCGGAAGGGCGAGGGTGATGAGCGTACCCATCACAGCCAGCCTTGCGAGGTTCAGCCGAGTCATCCTTTGAATATATGATGAGGTACCCGCAATGGCTACAAACTTGCGTTTTGGGGCTGGTTTTTGCCGGGTCAGCTGCCAGCCGGAGCAGCGCGCGCCGTCCATTCGCCCACCCACGCGCCAGCGATGCCTCTGCGTGCATGACTGGCGCGGTCGCGGTGGATGGCGGAGCGTTGTCGCGCTAGCACCCGTCAATGCGGCAGTTGCCGCGAGGAACCATCCCCACCGCGGCGCGCCATATGGCGCGCCGCGGCTTCAGTCGCCGAACGAGACCCCGGTGGCCCGAGCGGTCAACACTGTGTCATGAGTTGGATCCACGCGTTTCTGCTCGCGTAGCGCCTCCTCGATTGGAATCGTAACAATGTGCGGTGATTGCAGCGCTACCATGTGACCCCACTTCGCATCGGCAACTGCGCGAACCGCTGCACCGCCGAATCTTGTAGCAAGCAACCGGTCGTATCCCGTCGGTTGTCCTCCGCGCTGCAGGTGGCCGAGCACCATCGAGCGTGACTCCTTACCCGTGCGCTCCTGGATCAGTTCCGCAAGTTGCGCGGCAACTCCGCCGACGCGCACCGCCTGGCCTGGCAATGATGCACCCAACACACCCGCTGCACGCCCCGCTTCGTGCGCCCCTTCGGCCATGACGACGATCGAGAAATGACGTCCCGAGAGACTGCGCGATACGATCTTCTCGCACACGCGATCGGGATCGTATGCAATCTCCGGGATCAGAATCACGTCCGCCGATCCTGCGAGACCCGCGTGCAGCGCGATGAATCCAGTATCGCGGCCCATCACTTCGAGCACGAAGACTCGATCGTGCGACTCGGCGGTCGTATGCAGCTTGTCGATCGCTTCAAGCGCGGTCTGCACTGCAGTATCGAAGCCAAACGTCGTGATGGTGCCGCTCACGTCGTTGTCGATCGTCTTGGGAACGCCGACCACACGCATTCCCTTGTTCGATAGCTGCTGCGCGATCGATAGCGAGCCATCGCCTCCAATAGAGATGAGGGCGTCGATTCCCAGCTCGGCTGCGCGCGCGATCAGCTCATCCGACCGATCGGCGATCGTGTAGCTTCCATCGCTCTGGAGCACCGGATACGAGAACGGATTGCCGCGATTGGTGGTGCGGAGGATGGTGCCGCCGAGGTGCCCGATGCCACGGACAGTCGCGCGGGTAAGAGGCACGACGTCTTCCTCGCCGAGCAGTCCGGCGTAGCCCTTGGTGACGCCGAGGACGTCCCAGCCACGATCCAGCGCGCCAAGAACCGCCGCGCGGATGACCGCGTTGAGACCCGGCGCATCGCCGCCGCCGGTGGAAAGAGCGATTCTCACTTTTGCCTTTCTAGCAGATTCACGATATCTCGATTGTACCAATCGTCATGCAGGGGGCCAACTGGTCGAGCGTGCGAGCCACATCGTCACTTCGCGTACTTCCGGTATAGCTCACGCGCTGCTTCACTCTGCATCCCCTTCAAGACGTTCATCGCCGGCATGCGCAACACGTTCCGCCACGACGTCTCGGCCATCGCTTCGCGTGCCAACGGCAGCGCGGCGTCGCCAGCGACCTTTATGTAGGAAGCTAACGCGGTTCCACGTACGATGGGCGATGCATCAGCATGCACGACTCTCGCCAGCAATGAATCTGTGTCAGACCCGGGGAAGCTCGCAAGCGATCCCATCGCGATCTGGCGAACGCGAGATGCGGTATCACGAGCCGCGGCGAAGACTGCCATGCGCGCCACTGAATCATTCGGGAAGGCGGTAAGCGCAGTTACAGCATCCACGCGCAGTCCGATGAAAGGATCGCTCGCCGAGGCAGTTGCGAGAGCGCGAACGGCCGCCCCATCGCCCTTTCGTGCGGAGAGCAGGGTGATCGCCTCATCCCGCGCCGCGACGTCGTCGCCATGCGCCAGCTGATAGTCCAGCATCGCCGTGGATCGCGGAAAATCAGTCAACGCGAGAACCCACGAGCCCTTGTTCCACTCGATCGCGCGTGGCGCGGATGATAGCGCAAGCGCGAGATCACCCTTCCCGTTTCGCACGGACATCGTGCCCCGTACCGGCGCTCCGTCAGTCAGCACTTCCACGTCCACGTCGGCATCGAAATAGCCGGTCAGTGAATCGCGCGGCTGGATCTCGTCCGCATGCAACGACAACCGCTTCGCCGCGCTGTCGTACGACGAGGAAACTTTGAAGACGGGGAATCCGGCGCCGTACACCCACTGATCGAAGAACGTCTTGTAGTTGCGGCCGGTGCTTTCCTCGAACGCATGCTTGAGATCGTCGGTCACCACGTTCTGGTACATGTGCGACTGAGCGTAATGGTGGATTGCCGCCCAGAACACCGAGTCGCCAAGCTGGTGCCGCAACATCTGCAGCACGGTCGCGCCCTTGGGATAGATGTGACCGCTGAAGAAGATCTCGAGCGGATCCTTGACGTATCTGTTGTACACGATCGGCCTGCGGTTCCGGCGATCGGCGTCGATGGTCTGCTGCTCGGCGTCCATCCGGTCCCACATCCCTTCGTCTGGACCACGCGAGGCTTCGCGATATGTCTGCTCCATGAAGGTCGCGAAACCTTCGTTGAGCCACGCGTGCGACCAGTCGCGCGTCGTGAGCAGATCGCCGAACCACTGGTGTCCCAGCTCGTGCGACATCAATCCATCAGCGTTGAACTGCGGCTCGGCCCACGCGGGATGCAGCATGCCGTCGTCATTCTGCGTGGTCGCGCTCACGTTTTCCATGCCGCCGAAGATGAAATCCGGCACCACGCTCTGCGCGTACTTGGCCCACGGGTAGGGAATTCCGGTCTTGCGCGAGAAGACATCGATCGCGTCCGGAGTCTTGCCGAATCCGCGCTTCGCAGCCTCGACCGAATCGGGATATGTCCAGTACTCGACGGGCACGTTGTGCCAGTGATCGCGCACGACGGTGTACTTGCCCGTCACGACGCTCATCAGGTACGTGGATGCTGGTTGCTCCTGTGACCAGTTCCACAACGTGCCACCCTTCACCGCCCGCTTGCTCACGAGCTTGCCGTTGGATAGTGCGCTCTCGCCCGGATCGGTAACGACGGAGATCTCCCAGGTGGTCTTGTCATCCGGGTGATCGTACGTAGGAACCCAGTAACGGGTATCCTGCGCCTCGCCCTGCGTCCACATGTAGTGATTCCTGTCGATGAAATACGCGCCCTTCTTCGGCTTCAGGGCTTCGTAGTCGATCGTGAAGGAGGCCCGCGCACGCGCCGCGAGCGGACGCTGCAGATGAACCGTCAGCATCTCTCCGTCGTAAGTGAACCTGAGAGGCTGCGATCCCGCGGAAACGCGGCGAATCGTCATGCCGACCGCATTGAGCGGGACATCCGTGATTGGATGGTCCAGAGCCGCAATGCGTAATGTCGTCGAGCCGACAACTGCATGGCGCGCCCAGTCGAACCGCGCGCGCAGGGATTGGTGCTGCAGATCGTATTCGTGCGGGGGGAGCGCATGCACCGTCCCCTCGGGCTCCGGCCCCCACGTTATCAACGCTGTGTCCGCGAACGGCGGCACGGCGTCGGTGTCACTCACCAGCCGTACGTTCGGAATGATTCTTGGCGGTGTGGGCTGAGGGACTTCAGCAGGGGCCACTGGCGCGGGTGATGGTGTGGGCGTCGGCCGCCCCGCGCAGCCGAATGCAGTCGCGCAAACCATGATCGCCAGCCGTCGGGTCATGACCATTTGTTGGTCCTCAATAGTTTGATACTGCGAGCCGCAGCATGATACGACCAGCAGGCGCAGGCCGCGCTACCGTGTGTCATGCGCCATTTGCCACACCGCACGCATCATTCGCACCGCAAGCGGCGACCGAGATCCGGCTTCACCATTCTCGAGACGCTGCTTGTGGCAACGATTATAGGCATCCTCACCGGCGTCGCAATACCACGAACGCGTTACGCTATGGACCGGATCGCCGTGAACAACGCCGCCTCGGATGCCGCGGGACTTCTCGAGCTGGCTCGGCAGCTGGCCATGACGCGCGGTGGTCGCGTGAGCGTCGACATCGACTCGGCCCCTGCCCGGATCACCGTGCGGTCTGGGCTGGACACCATTCGACGACGCGATGAGCAGGCAATGCACGGTGTTCACTTCGCCCCCAAGCCGCTCACCGGTAGTTTATTCGCCGCTGGGCCTGGGATTTGGTGTGTCGAATCTCACTCTCGTCATCACGCGCGGATCGGCGGCGGAGACGGTCACCGTCTCTCGGCTCGGCCGCGTACGACGGTGACGTAGCGGACTCAGAGAGTCGTCATTCCCGCGAAAGCGGGCTCAGAGAGTCGTCATTCCCGCGAAAGCGGGAATCCATCTGCTGCCGAGATCCTTTCTGTTGTCATCGCATCCAGAGACCGGTAACATGGATTCCCGCTTTCGCGGGAATGACGACGGACACATGGATTCCCGCCCCCGCTTTCGCGGGGGTGACGTTCTTTCGCGGGAATGACGGATAGATGGATTCCGCTTTCGCGGGAACCATGAGTCTACGCGGCGGTCGTTCCGAAGTCGTAGCCGGGAACGGAGATACGCGGAATTTCCTGACCGATTACGCGCTCGATGGTGCGGACCATCGCAATCTCGTCCGGTGACATCAGCGTGTACGCATCGCCACTCGATTCGGCGCGGCCGGTGCGGCCGATACGGTGGACGTAGTCCTCCGGCTCCTGCGGAACGTCGAAGTTGATCACATGCGTGATGCCCGTCACGTCCAGACCACGCTGCGCCACGTCCGTCGCGACCAGAACACGCATCGTTCCGTCCTTGAAGTCGTCCAGCGCACGCGTGCGTTCCTTCTGTGTCTTGTCGCCGTGCATCGCGGTGGCCTGTATTCCCGCCTGACGGAGATCCCGGACAACGCGGTCGGCACCGTGCTTGGTACGAGTGAAGATCAGGACCGAGTCCATCTCCTTGTTCTTGAGCAGCTCGGTCAACAGCTGAGTCTTCCGGATGCGTGGAACGGGATACACGGCATGCGTCACGCCAATCGCGGCCATCGAGCGTCGTCCAACCTGAATCACGTGAGGCTTGCGCAGATACTTGCGCGAAAGCGCTTCGACCTCAGGCGGCATTGTCGCACTGAAGAGCATCGTCTGCCGGTACTTAGGTATCTCGGCGACCACGCGGTTGATCTGAGGGGCGAAACCCATGTCCAGCATGCGATCCGCTTCGTCGAGCACGAGAATCTCGAGATCGTCGAACACCACGTTCTGACGCTCGAGGTGGTCGAGCAATCGGCCCGGGGTAGCGATCACGATGTCGATGCCCTTCCTCAACGCCTTGGTCTGCGGCTCGAGTGCAACGCCACCATAAACGGCCAGCGTCTTGAGACCCGATCGCTCCGCGTACTTTCGGAAGTTCTCCTCGACCTGTACGCACAGCTCGCGGGTCGGGGTCAGAATCAGCGCCCTGGCTCGATGCGGGCCACCAGTCAGTTGATTCAAAATGGGAAGTGCGAATGCCGCAGTCTTCCCTGTTCCCGTCTGTGCGAGGCCTATAAGATCTCTGCCTTCTAGCGCCAGCGGGATAGCCTGGGCCTGGATTGGGGTCGGATGAACGTATCCAGCGTCCTGAACCGCTTGCAGAACATCGGGGTTCAACCCGAGGTCCGCGAATGTGAGGGCGGTCTCCTCTAACTTCGTCTCTAAACTCATTTTGATACTAAATATAACCGATTAGCCCCTTGATTGCTTGAGTTACCAGCTCCGGGGCCTCCTCCGGCACCACGTGGCCACAGCCATCGATCACTGTCAGAGAAGCGTGCGGGAGCACCTCCACGTACCGCCGGACCCATCGCCGCACCACCAGATTGTCGCGCCGACCGTCCAGTATCGCGGTCGGTGCAGAAATGTCTGCAAAGCCGAGGTCCGTGCCCGCGCTCCACTCGAAACAGTGCAGCAGGTCCCACATGGCCCGCACGAATCCCGGAAACTGGCTCGGGGCCCAGTACTCGTCCACATCCCGTGCAGTTGGGCGGTAGAGATCGCCATATACCACCCGGAAAACGGCGGAGATCATCCAGCGGTGCAGCAACCGCGGCAAAATCGGAGCAATCAGGCGTGGAGTGATTGCGCGTAGAATCCTGAGCTCCCACTCCGTGCCGAAGCCCGCCGGCGCGAGCAGCGCCAGAGCGGTGATACGGTCCGGCGCGAGAACTGCCGCGCGCGCGCAGATCGGGCCACCCATCGAATGACCGACGAGCAGCGCGCGCGAGATCCCGAGTGAATCCATCGCCGCCAGGACGCATTCGACCTGTGCATCGATCGTATATAGACGCGGATCGCCTGGCTTGTCCGAGAGCCCGTGTCCCGGCAGATCGATCGCAATCACGCGCATCCCGATATCTGCCAACAGGGGCATCAATCGGCGAAACGAATAGACGGAGCATGCCCATCCGTGTACGCACACGACGACTCGCGCGGCGTTCGCATCGCCGGTCTGGACGACACGAATCGTCGTTGCTCCCGATTGCAGCGGGAGCGCGTGATACGACGTGGTGAAGCGTGGATCGCCCGCCGGAAACATCAGCTCCGGCGGGATTCTTCCCGCGGTCAGACCACCTTGATCTGCCAACCCAGAAGTCGCGCGATGAGACCGATCCGAAAGGTGACGTCGGTCCAGCGCCCGTCTCCCTCCAGATTGGTTTCGAGCGGGAACTTGGGCCACGCATACGGATTGGTGGTGGTTGGGCCGGACGTTCCCTTGTTGTGCGGGCGCCATACGCGATCGCGCCCGCAGTCATCCACGAAACGCTCGAACAGCTTGAGCCACGTTTCGTTGCGCTTGAGGAAGCCGAGGCGCGCCATGATCTCGAGCCACGTGAGCGCGAACGGAATGTCGGCGTCGACGACGTTCTTGTTGTGCAGCAGGTCACCCATAACCAGATGCGGCTGCGTGATGATCTCCTTGCCGTACATCTGCACCGCTTCCTGAGTCGGCTTGGGCTGCGACAGATACGCGTACAGCCGCTCCATCTCGGGATAGTGCTCGCTTCGGAAGATGGGCATGTGCGCTACCATCATCAGAGCATATATCGATGGTGGCGATGCATTCTCCGCCAGCACGTGCCGATTTCCGATTCGTATCCACGGCTTCTCCGCAAGCGCCGAATCCAGATACGCGTCGATACGCTCCATCGCGCGACGGGCGGCGCCGCGAAGACGTGGGTCTGCTTCGTAGCCAGCGTGCGCAAGCGCAGCCGATGACGCCTCACGCAGAATCTGGCGGCCGCGCAGCGCTATGTCGGGCACCTTCGCGCTCGCACGCAGCTCGTAGAGAAAGTGCGGATCGGTGTCTTCCGCGAGAAGACGAAAGAGCGGTCGCCGGGCCTGTGCGAGAGGCGGCGAATCGCGATGCCAGCCGTATTCCAGCAGGCGCTCGACCGCGGGTATGGTTCCGATTCCCTGCACTCCATCCTTGCCGGGTTTGGGAAGCGTGAGCATGCGGTCGCTCCACGTTCCGTCCAGCGATTGCGTAACCGCGATCTTGATCGCGTACGGCGATGTCAGCGGCAGGGCGTCCAGCCTGGCGCCGGGTTGGAGTCGTGCTACGTCGACGAACGCGCGATACTGGATCGGCGGTGCGGCGTGATCGAGAAGCCAATTGAGCGGAAACTCTATCGACGGCTCGGTTTGTTCAGTCGAACCGGATTCAGCTTCCGGGGCAGCGGACGTCAGCTCGGCCATACGCGCTCACGATTTGGGGTTTGAGGGGCAGATGCATCCGCGCCTCGAACGTTCCGGCCGGTTAGCGCCCATATGCGTCCCGCGCGGCAATAATAGCGCCTTTTATTGTAAATGCCAGGGGGTAGCATGCTATGTTCTTTACCGACAACGACTTACAGGTTTTGCGAGAGCATCGTCATCCCGGCGAAAACGCGAGCGGGAACTTCAGGACTCGTCATTCCCGCGAAAGCGGGAATCCATGTTATCGATCTTCAAGTGCGATGGCACCGCAAAGTGGGTCGGCAGCAAGTGGATTCCCGCTTTCGCGGGAATGACGAGATGACCCTTTCTACCGCGCCTCCAAAGCATCCGTATGGTACTTGCTGCCGGGATTCCAGAGAATCCAGCTGTAGAAGCCGTTATCATAGCCGGCCTTGATCTGGGCCCTCACCTGGGGCGCACCGTATGCGGGCGGCCCAAGCGTGAAATCCTGATACCAGGGCACGACCGCGGCGGCATTCTTGAGTCCGGCCGTTCGTCGCTTGACGTCCTTGAGCGCGCGATCAATCGTCGCATACGGATGCGCGTTCGGGCTGCCGAGTCCGTAGGTGCCGGGCGCGAAGTGCGATGGATAGACCATTGGGAGCACGACGTCGGCGCGATCGATGAACATCTCCCAGCGCTGTCCGATACCCATGTCGGTCGTATCGGTCGCGGTGAGTCCGAAGACGTCGATCGTCACCGGCATCCCGTCCGATTTGAGCGAATCGCGCACGATGCCGAGCTGATCGTGAATCACCTGCGCGCGCGTACGTCCATGCGCGAGCGGGAACGATGCTTCACGTACCATGCGATCGTCATCCGGAAAGCGAACGTAGTCGAACTGCACTTCGCTGAAGCCAATGTCGTGCGCTTCACGCGCGAGATCGATCGCGTATTGCCACACAGCCGGTTGTGTTGGATCGAGCCATGGATGCCCGTTCTTGTCGAGCCACGGCTTTCCATCGGCACGCCGCTTGATCGCCCATTCGAGCCTCTGTCCGGCGAGTAGCGGATCTTTCGCAACAACGATGCGAGCGATCGGATAGATGTTGTTCGCGCGCAGCGAGTCGAACAGCGCGGTGAGTCGCCGCTGTGACATCGGCCGATTGCTGTCCGCACCGATCTTCTCCGCGAGAGGTACGCGCGACCTGTACAGCACCAGACCACGGTCGTCCTTCACATCGATGACGAGCGCGTTGATCTCCGTGCGCTTCGCGATGTCGATCAACTTCCACATGCTGCTGCCGAGCGCTGCCCAGCGATTCACATAGAGCCCGCGCAGAGTGTCGGGATGCGGTACGTACGTGACGGGTGTTGGAGCAGTGTCAGGATGCAGCACCGAATCCTTCGCGACACCCGCGTCGTGCGTGCGACTTGCAGATGCGGGTGCAGAGACGGATGCACCGGTTGTCGCGGATCGCGCCGGCTCGCCGCAGGCGGCGAGCGATGCCAGCGCAAATCCAGCGATCAAGCCAAGTCCCGTCCGCGCATTCAATGAGAGAACGGCGCCGCGGCGCCGTTCAGCTATCACGCCGGAGGACTCTCGCCATCTCGTCCTGCGCGTACAGCACGGCATCCACTTCCTTTCCGATCGCCACAGCCTGTTCCGCCACCTGCGTAACGCTGTCGTAGGAGCGAGTGCCGGTCGAGAGGCGGCCGACATCCATGCGAAGCTGCCGCATCGCGCTGATCGCACGGTTCAATTTGTTGTCGGCCGCGGCGCGCCGGTTGCGCATCTCGCGCAGCGACACGCGTTGGCGGCGAAGCTGTACCAGTCTCCGCACACGCCCCTCGCTTGCCTCTTCCTGCAGTGGATTGGCTTCCGCCTCCAGCTCGCTGATCTCGCGCTCGATCGCGTCGCCCATTCCTGGAACGTTCGCACGATCCATGTTGTCGATCGCGGATACCAGCTGCTCGATGCGCACGTACAGCGAATCCGCGGACGACGCTACGTCCGGAACGAGCTTGCGCTCGTCGTCGGACAGGCCGTTCATCATTCGCTGGATGTCGGCGCGCGCGACCGCTGCTTCCTGCACGATTGGATAGCGCTCAACGACATCCGCCGAGATGGTGGAATGAAAGCCGGTCATGCCCTGCATCGGTCCCGACGCGAGATCCGAGGGCATTGGCGAGAAGCTCGTGAGACCGCTTCCGTCCCGCATGCGCGCACGCAGGCGCTCGCGCGCGACCTCACGCTTCTGTGGATCGAACAGTGCGCGTGCATCGTCGATTCGCTCGTTCACCACGTCCGCGAATAGTGCGTCGCGTGGCTGACGGAATACGTCGCGCCAGTCGTAGCCGCGGTTCCACAGCTTTGAGTAACCGATGGCGATGGATGCACCCCAGATGGCGTCGATGAAGAAGAACGAGTGATCGCCAAAAATGCCAAGCGGGATGAACGCGGCGCTGACGGCGAGCCATGTTATGACTTTCTTGCGATACGTGCGGACTGGCGCCGCTTCCCAGCGCGCCATCTCCACTGCGCGGGAAGGATTGTATGTCTGACGTACAGGCGTTTGCGTCCGGCTCATCTGCTGTGTCCGGATCGGCTCCGCCGCCGGACGTGGCTGGTACGGCGAATTGGACGGAACGCCAAGCGTCTGAGTGCGCCCGTTGAGCGCGTCCACAAGCGCCGTTGCGGTCGGGAACCGATCGCTCGGCTCCTTGGCCAGGCAACGCATGATGATCGCGCCGAGATCTTCAGGCAGGTTCTGCACACGCTCGTTGATCGGGCGTGGCTGTTCCGTGAGGTGCTTCACGAACATGCCAGGCGTATTCGATGCGACGAACGGAAGATCACCGGACAGCATCTGGTAACCGACGACACCCAGCGAATAAATGTCGCTCCGTCCATCGACACCGCGATCGCCCGCGCACTGCTCGGGCGACATGTAAGCCGGTGTTCCGATTGCGAGACCGGTCGTTGTGAGGCGCGTGTCGTTGCCCTCGCTCACCGCGCGCGCGATGCCGAAATCAGTCACCATTGCGCGACCGCTGTCGGAATCGAGCAGGATGTTATCCGGCTTGATGTCGCGGTGTACAACGTTACGCGCATTCGCGTAGGCGAGCGCATCGGCCACTTCACATAGAATCCGGCGCGCCTCTTCGGAAGGCATCGGGCCCCGGTGACGGAGCCGTTGCGCGATCGTGTCACCGTCGACGTAGCCCATGATGAAGAAGACGAGGTTGTCGGCTTCTTCAACCGTGTAAATGGGAACGATCGATGGATGACTCAGTTGTGCAGATGTTTCCGCTTCGCGCAGGAAGCGAGAACGAATGTCCGCACGATACGCGAGCTCGGGGGGCAGAACCTTTACAGCAACAAGACGTTTGAGTCGGCGATCGCGAGCACGGTAAACAATGCCCATGCCTCCTCGGCCGATCTCCTGATCGAGCTCGTAGTTGGCCTCGAGCACACGACCCAACTGTGCGCGTAGCGCGTCGTCAGGCCGGTTTGGCAGACTTTCGGGCTCGGTCATACGTCAGACCGGCATGCTACCATAAAGAATCCTGCCGTGCTGGCGTGGAACTTGGTGCGCGGAATATGCAATTTAGCGTCATCGG
>Ga0134128_10005259_pt1 | contig 15684 bp, 11 predicted proteins | sample KB31754_FD_96462 | JGI IMG/M metagenome (GOLD analysis project Ga0134128, IMG submission 96462) | Terrestrial soil microbial communities with excess Nitrogen fertilizer from Kellogg Biological Station, Michigan, USA - KB3-175-4 | ecosystem: Environmental > Terrestrial > Soil > Unclassified ...
ACCTTCGTCAGCGCCGCCGTCAAGGTCGTCTTGCCGTGATCCACGTGCCCAATCGTCCCAACGTTCACGTGCGGCTTGCTGCGCTCGAATTTCTCTTTGCTCATGTTTGCGGTCCTGAGGAGATTACTTCTTGATGATACCTTCGGCGATGTTCGGCGGAACCTCGGTGTACTTCGCGAACTCCATGGTGAAAGTCGCGCGGCCCTGGCTCATCGAGCGCACGGTCGTCGCGTAGCCGAACATCTCCGAGAGCGGCACGTCGGCGATGATCGACTTGCCGGCCGGCGTCTCGTCCATACCCATGATCTGTCCCCGACGGCGATTCAAATCGCCGATCACATCGCCCGAGTATTCCTCCGGGGTCACGACCTCGACCTTCATGATCGGCTCGAGCAGCACGGGACGCGCTCGCCTGAAGCCGTCTTTGAAGCCGATGGAGCCTGCGATCTTGAACGCCATCTCGCTCGAATCGACCTCATGGTAGGAGCCGTCGAACGCGGTGACTTTCACGTCGACCACGGGGTAGCCGGCGATGACGCCCGTCTCGCAGGCCTCGCGGATGCCCTTGTCGACAGCCGGGATGTACTCCCTCGGGACCGAGCCGCCCGTGATGCCGTTGACGAACTCGTAGCCCTTGCCGGGCTCCTGCGGCTCGAGCTTCAGCCACACATGGCCGTACTGCCCGCGACCGCCCGACTGGCGCACGAACTTGCCTTCGGACTCGACGGTCGCGCGGATCGTCTCGCGGTAGGCGACCTGCGGCTTGCCGACGTTCGCCTCGACCTTGAACTCGCGCTTCATGCGATCGACGATGATCTCGAGGTGCAGCTCGCCCATCCCCGAAATGATCGTCTGCCCGGACTCCTGGTCCGTATTGACTCTGAACGAGGGGTCTTCCTTCGCGAGCCGCTGCAGCGCGACGCCCATCTTCTCCTGATCGGCCTTGGTCTTCGGTTCCACGGCAACCGAGATGACGGGAGTCGGGATCACCATTTTCTCGAGCGTGATCACCCGCTCGAGATCGCAAAGCGTGTCGCCGGTGATCACGTCCTTCAGGCCCACCGCCGCGGCGATGTCACCCGCGCGCACTTCCTTGAGCTCCGTGCGCTCCGAGGCGTGCATCTGCAGGCAGCGCCCAATCCGTTCCTTGCGGTCCTTGGTCGGCACATACACCGTGTCGCCCTGGTTGAGCGTCCCCGAGTACACGCGGAAGAAGGTGAGATTGCCGACGAACGGGTCGTTGAGAATTTTGAAAGCGAGCGCGGAGAACGGTGCCTCGTCGGATGCCTTGCGCGTCGCCGGCTCGCCATCCGGGTCGGTGCCCTTCACGTCGGGCATCTCGATCGGCGAGGGCATGAACTCGATGATGGCATCGAGCATCGCCTGCACACCCTTGTTCTTGAACGCCGAGCCGCACATGCATAGAACGATCTCGTTCTTGAGCGAGCGCTCGCGGAGCCCCCGGCGGATCTCCGCATCGTCGAGCGTGCCCTCCTCGAGGTACTTGTGGACCAGCTCTTCGTTGGCTTCCGCGGCGGCTTCGATCAGCTTCCCGCGATATTCCTCCGCCTGCGCCTTGAGGGCGTCGGGGATGTCGCGATACTCGAAGCGCATGCCCTGCGTTTCCATGTCCCAATAGATCGCCTTCATGCGAATGAGGTCGATCACGCCCTCGAAGCCTTCCTCGGCTCCGATCGGCAGCTGGATGGGCACGGGGTTGCCGCGCAGCCGCTCTTTGATCTGCTGCACGCAGCGCAGGAAGTTGGCTCCAGCGCGGTCCATCTTGTTGACGAACGCGATGCGCGGGACACCATACCGGTTCATCTGCCGCCAGACCGTCTCGGACTGCGGCTGCACTCCGGAGACGGCGCAGAAAACGGCGACCGCGCTGTCGAGCACGCGCAGGCTCCGCTCCACCTCGATTGTGAAGTCGACGTGCCCCGGCGTGTCGATGATATTGATCCGGTGCTCGGGGAAGGTATTGTCCATCCCCTTCCAGAAGCAGGTCGTCGCCGCCGCAGTGATCGTGATGCCGCGCTCCTGCTCCTGCTCCATGTAATCCATCACCGCCGCACCGTCGTGCACCTCGCCGATCTTGTGCGAGACGCCGGTGTAGAACAGGATGCGCTCCGTCGTCGTGGTCTTGCCGGCGTCGATGTGCGCCGAGATGCCGATATTCCGGTAGCGCTCGATGGGAGTTGTGCGGGCCACAGTAAGTCCTAAATTCACAAAAGTGACGAAGCAGGCGTCCGTCCCGGCGGCCCCGATGGGCGGGGGCCGCGGATCATCGGCTCTTTCAGGGGACCTCCGATGCGGCCGCCGCTTCTCGAGCGGTCACCTACCAGCGGTAGTGCGCGAAAGCCTTGTTGGCCTCCGCCATGCGATGCGTATCCTCGCGCTTCCTGACGGCGGAGCCGCGGTTCTCGGCAGCGTCCATCAGCTCGTGGGCGAGGCGGAAGGCCATGGATTTTTCGGAGCGCGCGCGGGCTGCTTCGATCACCCAGCGCATCGCCAATGTCTGGCGGCGCGAGGCTCGCACTTCAACCGGCACCTGGTACGTGGCACCACCGACCCGGCGCGATTTCACCTCGACGACGGGCTTCACGTTGTCGAGCGCCTGGGAGAGCACCTCGATCGCCTCCGAACCTTTCTTTCCGGTCTTCTCGCCGATTCGGTCGAGCGCCCCGTAGATGATGTGCTCGGCGGCGGACTTCTTGCCGTTCTTCATGACGACGTTCATGAACTTCGCGAGCATCAGATTGCTGAATTTCGGGTCCGGCAAGATGGTGCGGACGGGAGCCTGGGCGCGGCGTGACATGCTGAATCTCCTTGCCGATCACTTCTTCGGGCGCTTGGCGCCGTACTTCGAGCGACCCTGCTTGCGCTCGCCGACCCCCGCACAGTCGAGCGTGCCGCGCACCGTGTGGTAGCGCACGCCCGGCAGATCCTTCACGCGGCCGCCGCGGATGAGGACGACCGAATGCTCCTGCAGGTTATGGCCTTCCCCGCCGATGTAGCTCGTCACCTCGTAGCCATTGGTGAGCCGCACGCGGCAGACCTTGCGCAAAGCCGAGTTCGGCTTCTTCGGAGTGACCGTGTACACGCGCGTGCAGACACCGCGCTTCTGAGGCGAGGCGCCGAGGGCGGGTACCTTCGTCTTCTCCGAGGGCACCTGACGGGGCTGTCGAATGAGCTGACCTGTCGTCGCCATGTTCGCAAATCGCTTGAAATGGATACCAGATGAAACATCGGGCCGCCCCACATGGAGCGGCCCGGTGCGTTACGGAAGTCGCTGCCGTCGGAGCAGGAGTGGGTGCGGCCGGCCCGACAAAGGCCGGCGATTCTAGGTAGCGACCCTCACGGTGTCAACGGCTGCTGCGGTGCACGCTTCAGGCCGTTGCGGACTTCCCGATCAGCCGGCGGTGCTGCTCTCCTCCTCTCCCACATTCGACTCCTCCATGTCCGGCAGGCCTCCTCCCACGTCCATGAACGTGCGGCGCTCGGCCGTCTCGGGCCGACGCCGGCGGTGCGCATGGGCCGCGAAGCCGGTGCCCGCCGGGATGAGCCGGCCCACGATGACATTCTCCTTGAGGCCGCGCAGGTCGTCCTTCATGCCACGCACCGCCGCCTCCGTGAGCACTCGGGTCGTCTCCTGGAAGGACGCCGCCGAGACGAACGATTCCGTCGCGAGCGAGGCCTTGGTGATGCCGAGCAGTACCGGCTGCAGGCGCGCGAGGGTCTTGCTCTCCTCGCGTGCGTGATCGTTGAGGTCGAGCGCGCGGGAGCGGTCGAGCTGCTCGCCCCTGAGGAGCGGCGTATCGCCCGCCTCGAGCACCTCCACCTTGCGCAGCATCTGGCGAATGATCACCTCGATGTGCTTGTCGTTGATCTTCACGCCCTGCAGGCGGTACACGTCCTGGATCTCGCGCACCAGGTAGTTCGCGAGCGCCTCGACACCCTGCAGGCGCAGGATGTCGTGCGGGTTCGGCTCGCCGTCGGCGATGATCTCGCCGCTCTCGACGGTTTCGCCCTCGAAGACGTTGAGCTGGCGCCACTTAGGGATCAGCTCCTCGTACTTCTCGCCCTCGTCGCTCGTGATGATGAGGCGGCGCTTGCCCTTGGTCTCCTTGCCGAAGCTCACCGTGCCGGTCTGCTCAGCGAGGATCGCCGGGTCCTTCGGCTTTCTAGCCTCGAACAGGTCCGCAACGCGCGGCAGGCCTCCCGTGATGTCGCGGGTCTTGGAGGACTCCTGCGGGATGCGCGCGATGACATCGCCGACCGACACTTTCGCCCCGTCCTCGAGGCTCACGAGAGCGCCGGGCGGCAGTGTGTAGACCGCCGGGATCTCGGTGTTCGCAAACGTGACTTCCTTGCCCTTCGCATTGACCAGCTTGATGGTCGGGCGCAGATCCTTGCCGCCGCGCTGCTTCGTATCGAGCACGACGGTGCTCGAAAGCCCCGTCACCTCGTCCACCTGGGAGGTGACCGTCAGGCCGTCGACGAAGTCCTGGAACTTGAGGAACCCCGCGACCTCCGTGACGACCGGATGGGTGTGCGGGTCCCAGGTCGCGACGACCTGCCCTGCGCCGACGCTGTCGCCCTCTTTTACGGTGATGACCGCTCCGTAGGGGATCTTGTAGCGCTCGCGCTCGCGACCGAAGTCGTCGACGACGCCGATCTCGCCCGAGCGGGAGACCGCGACCAGATGCCCCTTCTCGTGCTGCACGGTCTTGATGTGATGGAAGCGCACGACACCTTTGTTGCGCACCTCCACGCTGCTTGCCGCAGCCGCCCGCGATGCCGCGCCGCCGATGTGGAACGTGCGCATCGTGAGCTGTGTGCCGGGCTCGCCGATCGACTGTGCCGCGATGACGCCGACCGCCTCGCCGATCGAGATCGGCCGGCCGCGCGCGAGATCGCGCCCGTAGCAGTGCGAGCACACGCCGTAGCGTGTCTCGCACGTGATCGGGGAGCGCACCGTGAGCTGGTCGATTCCCTCCGCCTCGAGTCGCCGCACGAGTTTCTCATCGAGGAGCGTTCCTTCCTCGACCAGCACCTCCTCGGTTCCGGGGCGCATCACCGACTGCGCGAGCGTCCTTCCGAGCACACGCTCGCCGAGGCCCTCGACCACGTCACCGCCCTCGACGAGGGGGGCCATCGCAAGGCCCTGTTTGGTGCCGCAGTCGATCTCGGTCACCACGAGGTCCTGGGACACATCGACCAGCCGGCGCGTGAGATAGCCGGAGTTCGCCGTCTTCAGAGCCGTGTCCGCGAGGCCCTTGCGGGCGCCGTGGGTGGAGATGAAGTACTGCAGAACGTTGAGGCCTTCGCGGAAGTTCGCCGTGATCGGGGTCTCGATGATCGAGCCGTCCGGCTTCGCCATGAGGCCACGCATGCCGGCGAGTTGGCGAATCTGCGCAGCCGAGCCGCGCGCGCCGGAGTCGGCCATCATGAAGATGGAGTTGAAGGACTTCTGCTTCTGCTTGTGCCCCTTCGTGTCGGTCGCCTCCTCGCTCCCGAGCTTCTCCATCATCGCCTTGGCGACCTGGTCGTTCGCGCGCGACCAGATGTCGACGACCTTGTTGTAGCGCTCGCCGTTGGTCACCAGACCTGAGGCGTACTGATCCTGAATCTCCTTCACCTCGCGGTCGGCCGCGGCGACGAGCTTGGTCTTCTGCTCCGGGATGACGATGTCGTCGATCCCGAAGGAGACTCCGGCGCGCGTCGCGTAGTAGAAGCCCGTGTACATCAACTGGTCGGCGAAGATCACCGTCTCCTTCAGACCGAGCGTGCGATAGCACGCGTTGATCGTCGCGGAGATCGCCTTCTTCGTCATGTCCTGGTTGATGAGCTCGAACGGCAGCCCCTTGGGGAGGATCTCGAACAGCAGCGCCCGGCCGACGGTCGTCTCGACGTGGCGCGTGCGCTCGGTGGTGCTGCCCGCCTCGGCCACGTGATCCGTCAGGCGCACGCGCACGCGAGCCTGCAGGTCGATCGAGCGGCTCTCGTAGGCGCGGTGCACCTCGTGCACGTCGGAGAACGCCATGCCCTCACCGCGCGCGCCGATCCGCTCGCGGGTCATGAAGTAAAGACCCAGGACCACATCCTGTGTGGGCACGATGATCGGGTCGCCGCTCGCGGGCGAGAGGATGTTGTTCGACGAGAGCATGAGCGCCCGCGCCTCGAGCTGCGCCTCGAGGGAGAGCGGCACGTGGACCGCCATCTGATCCCCGTCGAAGTCCGCATTGAATGCCGAGCACACGAGCGGGTGCAGCTGAATCGCCTTGCCCTCGATCAAGACCGGCTCGAACGCCTGGATGCCGAGCCGGTGCAGCGTCGGCGCACGGTTGAGAAGCACGGGATGCTCGCGGATCACCTCCTCGAGAATGTCCCACACCTCCGGGCCCTCCCGCTCGACGAGGCGCTTCGCGGCCTTGATGGTCGAGGCCTCGCCACGCAGCTGCAGCTTCTGGAAGATGAACGGCTTGAACAGCTCGAGCGCCATCTTCTTCGGCAGTCCGCACTGATGCAGGCGCAGCTGCGGTCCTACCACGATGACCGACCGGCCCGAGTAGTCGACGCGCTTGCCGAGCAGATTCTGACGGAATCGCCCCTGCTTGCCCTTGATCATGTCGGCGAGCGATTTGAGCGGGCGCTTGTTCGAGCCCGTGATCGCGCGGCCGCGACGGCCGTTGTCGAGCAGCGCATCGACCGCCTCCTGCAGCATGCGCTTCTCGTTGCGCACGATGATGTCGGGCGCGTTGAGCTCGAGCAGCCGGCGCAGGCGGTTGTTGCGGTTGATGACCCGGCGGTACAGATCGTTCAAATCCGACGTCGCGAACCGTCCGCCATCGAGCGGCACGAGCGGGCGCAGGTCGGGCGGCAGCACCGGCAGGACGGTCATGACCATCCATTCGGGTTTGTTGCCCGACTCGATGAACGATTCGACGAGCTTCAGGCGCTTGGAGAGGCGCTTCAACTTCGTCTCCGAGGAGGTGGCACCCATCTCCTCGCGCACCTTCACGAGCTCGGCCGCCAGATCGATCGTACGCAGCAGCTCGAACACCGCCTCGGCGCCCATCCGGGCGTCGAACTCATCGCCATGCTCCTCGATCGCCTCGAGGTACATCTCATCGGTCAGGAGCTGACCGCGGGTGAGCGGCGTCATGCCCGGATCGATGACCACGAAGGCCTCGAAGTAGAGCACCCGCTCGATCTCGCGCAGCGTCATGTCGAGCATGAGTCCGATGCGCGAGGGGAGCGACTTCAGGAACCAAATGTGCGCGACCGGGCTTGCGAGCTCGATGTGCCCCATGCGCTCGCGGCGCACCTTCGACTGGGTGACCTCGACGCCGCACTTCTCGCAGACGACGCCCCTGTGCTTCAAACGCTTGTACTTGCCGCACAGGCACTCGTAATCCTTCACGGGACCGAAGATCTTCGCGCAGAAGAGCCCGTCCCTCTCCGGCTTGAACGTGCGGTAGTTGATGGTCTCCGGTTTCTTCACCTCGCCGTACGACCAGGCGCGGATCATCTCCGGGGAGGCGAGCCCGATCTTGATCGAGTCGAAGTGCTCGACCGGTGCGTGCTGCTTGAAGAGCTTCAGCAGATCTTTCATTCTGATTACCTCAATCCTGCTCGAGCTCGACATTGATGCCGAGCGAGCGGATTTCCTTGACCAGGACGTTGAAGGACTCGGGCATGCCGGCGTCCATTTGATGGTTTCCGTCGACGATGTTCTTGTACATCTTCGTCCGTCCGTTCACATCGTCGGACTTCACCGTCAGCATCTCCTGCAGGGTGTAGCCCGCTCCGTACGCCTCGAGCGCCCAGACCTCCATCTCGCCGAAGCGCTGGCCGCCGAACTGCGCCTTGCCGCCGAGCGGCTGCTGCGTGACGAGCGAGTACGGACCCGTCGAGCGGGCGTGCATTTTGTCGTCGACCAGGTGGTTGAGCTTCAACATGTACATGTAGCCGACGGTGATCGGCCGCTCGAAGCGCTCGCCCGTTCGCCCGTCGAAGAGGTGCGTCTGGCCGCTCGTCGGCAGGTCCGCGAGCGCGAGCAGCCGCTTGATTTCGGTCTCGCTCGCTCCATCGAACACGGGCGTCGCCATCGGCACGCCGCTCGAGAGATTGCGCGCGAGCTCGATCAGCTCCTGATCGCTCAAGGAGTCGATGTCCTCCTTCTGCCCGCCCGTCTCGTCGTAAACCTGCTTCACGAAGCCGCGCAGCTCGGCGACCGCCGCTTGACTCTCGAGCATGCGGCCGATCTTGAGTCCGACGCCCTTCGCCGCCCAGCCGAGGTGGGTCTCGAGGACCTGGCCGACGTTCATGCGCGAGGGCACGCCGAGCGGATTCAACACGATGTCGACGGGTGTGCCGTCGGCGAGGTACGGCATGTCCTCGACCGGAACGATGGTCGAGATGACGCCCTTGTTGCCGTGGCGTCCCGCCATCTTGTCGCCGGGCTGAACGCGGCGCTTCACCGCGAGATACACCTTGACCATCTTCAGCACGCCGGGGGCGAGGTCATCGCCCGCCGTGATCTTCCCGCGCTTGAGCTCGAGGCGCTGCTCGAACTGGGTGCGCTGCGCTTTGAGCCGCTCCGATGCCTGCTCGAGCTGGCCGTTCGCTTCCTCGTCCTCGAGCCGTATCTCGAACCACTCCTCGCGCGGCAGCTCCTCCAGATACGGCGCTGTGACCGGCGTTCCGGCCTTGAGCTTGCGCGGGCCGCCCGCCGCGGCTTTGCCGACGAGCATGTCGCGCACGCGATGGAAGAGATCGTCCTCGAGAATGCGCTGTTGATCCGCGAAGTCCTTGCGGACGCGCTCGATCTCCGCTTTCTCGATGGCGAGCGCCCGGGTGTCCTTGTCGACGCCGTCGCGCGTGAACACGCGCACGTCGATCACCGTGCCGTCCATGCCCGGCGGCACGCGCAAGCTGGTGTCCTTCACGTCCGAGGCCTTCTCGCCGAAGATGGCGCGCAGCAGCTTCTCCTCCGGGGTGAGCTGCGTCTCGCCCTTCGGGGTGACCTTGCCGACGAGGATGTCGCCTGCGCGCACCTCTGCCCCGATGAATGCGATGCCCGCCTCATCGAGCTTCGCGAGCGCCGCATCGCCGACGTTCGGAATGTCGGCCGTGATCTCCTCGGGACCGAGCTTCGTGTCGCGGGCGACGCAGGTGAGCTCCTCGATGTGGATCGTCGTGAAGCGATCCTCCTGCACGACGCGCTCGGAGATGAGGATCGAATCCTCGAAGTTGTATCCGTTCCACGGCATGAACGCGACGAGCAGATTCTGTCCGAGCGCGAGCTCGCCGAGATGGGTCGAGGGACCGTCCGCGAGCACATCGCCGCGGGCGATGTGGTCGCCCGCATGCACGAGCGGACGCTGGTTGATGCAGGTGTTCTGGTTCGAGCGGGTGTACTTCGTGAGGTTATAAATGTCGACGCCCGGCTCACCGGCCGTGGTCTCCTCGTCGTTCACCCGCACGACGATGCGCGAAGCATCGACGGAGTCGACGGCGCCGCCGCGCTTGGCGACCACCGTGACACCCGAGTCGATTGCGACCGGACGCTCCATGCCCGTGCCGACGAGCGGCGTCTCCGACCGCAGCGTCGGGACCGCCTGGCGCTGCATGTTCGAGCCCATGAGCGCGCGATTCGCATCGTCGTGCTCGAGGAACGGAATGAGCGAGGCGGCGACCGAGACGATCTGTTTCGGGCTCACGTCCATGTAGTTGATGCGCTCGCGCGGCATGAGCGTGAACTCGTTCTGGAAGCGGCACGAGACAAGCTCGTCGGCGAGCTCCCCGTTCGGACCCAGACGCGCATTCGCCTGAGCGATCGCGAACTCGCCCTCCTCGATCGCCGAGAGGTACTCGATCCGGTCCGAGATCCGCCCGTCCTCCACGCGCCGATACGGCGTCTCGAGGAAGCCGTACTCGTTGGTGCGCGCGTAGACCGCGAGCGAGTTGATGAGGCCGATGTTCGGGCCTTCCGGCGTCTCGATCGGGCAGACGCGCCCGTAGTGGGTCGGGTGCACGTCGCGGACTTCGAAGCCGGCGCGCTCGCGCGTCAAACCGCCCGGGCCGAGTGCGGAGACGCGCCGCTTGTGCGTGACCTCCGAGAGGGGGTTGTTCTGATCCATGAACTGCGAGAGCTGCGAGGAGCCGAAGAACTCCTTGACCGCCGCGGCGACCGGCTTCGCGTTGATCATCTCCTGCGGCATTAGCGGCTCGGTTTCGGCGATCGTCAGGCGCTCCTTCACGGCGCGCTCGACGCGCACCAGGCCGACGCGGAACGCGTTCTCCGCCATCTCCCCGACGCTGCGCACACGGCGGTTGCCGAGGTGGTCGATATCGTCGACCGTCCCGTTGCCGTTGCGGATATCGATGAGCACCCGCAACACATCGATGATGTCGCTCTTCGAGAGTACGCCCGAGCCCTCGCCAGGCTCACGGCGCACGCGTCGATTGAACTTCATGCGGCCGACCCCGGAGAGGTCGTACCGCTCCGGATTGAAGAACAGATTGTTGTAGAGGTTCTCGGCCGCATCCTTCGTCGGCGGCTCCCCGGGTCGCATCATGCGATAGATCTCGACGAGCGCCTCGAGCCGGGTCTTCGTCGGATCGATGCGCAGCGTGTCCGAGATGTACGGGCCGCGGTCGAGATCGTTGACGTAGAGGGTCTTCACCTCGGCGATGCCGGCCTCGATCAACTTCTCGACGCTTGCGGCCGTCAGGACCTCGTTCGCCTTGGCGAGGATCTCGCCCGTCTCGGTGTTGACCACATCGTGCGCGAGAATCTTTCCGTAGACGTACTCGCGCGGCACGCGCAGCCGCGTGACGCCTGCGTCCTCGAGCTGGCGGACATGACGCGCGGTGATGCGCCGGCCCTCCTCGACGATGACCTTATCGCCGATGCGGATCTCGAACGTCGCCGTCTCGCCGCGCAGGCGCTGCGGCACGAGATGCAGCGCGATCTCATCGCGTCCCAGAAAGAAGGAGTTCGTGTCGAAGAAGGTCGCGAGGATCTCCTCCTCGCTCATCCCGAGCGCGCGCAGGATGATCGTGACCGGGAGCTTGCGCCGCCGGTCGATGCGCGCGAACACGCAGTCCTTCGGATCGAACTCGAAGTCGAGCCAGGAGCCGCGGTACGGAATGATCCGTGCGGAGAAGAGGAGCTTTCCCGAGGAGTGCGTCTTGCCGCGATCGTGATCGAAGAACACGCCGGGGCTTCTGTGCAGCTGCGAGACGATGACGCGCTCGGTGCCGTTCACGATGAACGTGCCGTTCTCCGTCATGAGCGGCAGCTCCCCGAGGTAGACCTCCTGCTCGCGCACGTCCTTCACGGGCTTCTTCGCGCCGGCCGCCTCCTTGTCGAGGACGATCAGGCGCACCTTCACGCGCAGCGGCGCGGCGAAGGTGAGGCCGCGCAGCTGGCACTCCTTCACATCGAACACCGGCTCGCCGAGCCGGTAGCTCACGTACTGCAGGGAGGCATTGCCCGAGTAGCTCGAGATCGGGAACACCGATCGGAACGCGGCATGCAGGCCGACGCTCGCGCGACTCTCCTCCGGCACGTCGGCCTGCAGGAAAGTGCGATAGGAGTCGAGCTGAATCGCGAGAAGGTAGGGCACATCCAGAATGCTCGGCTGCTTGCCGAAGTTCTTCCGGATGCGCTTCTTCTCGGTGAAGGAGTAGGCCATTCGGGTCACCTCAACGAAAAAAGTGCGGCCGACACGCCGACGCCCCGGAGAGCAATGGCTTCCAGGTCGCCGCGCATCGGGCGCGCGCCGCGGTTGGTGGGGTGAATTGGGGGATGCCCCATTCTACCCCAACACGCGGAATGTGTAGTACGACCCGCCACCCACGGGGGCTGCGGGCCCTTCCATGTCGATCCGGCCGAAGGCCACGGAGCCTCTACTTGATCTCCACCTTCGCGCCCGAATCCTCGAGCTTCTTCTTGATGGCCTCGGAGTCGGCCTTCGATACCGCCTCCTTGACCGTGGAGGGGACACCTTCCACGAGGTCCTTCGCTTCCTTGAGGCCTAAGCCCGTGATCTCGCGAATGACCTTGATGACGCTCACCTTCTTGTCTGCCGGGTATTCCTTCAGAGTGACGGTGAATTCGGTCTTTTCCTCCGCAGGGGCGGCAGCGGCACCTGCAGCGGCGCCACCGGGGGCAGCGGCAATCGCCACGGGGGCGGCGGCAGTGACGCCGAACTTCTTCTCCATGTCGGAGATCAGCTCGACGACCTCCATGACGCTCATCTTGGCGATGGCATCGAGGATCTCATCTTTCGAAACAGCCATTTGGGGTCTCCTCAATCGAATATCAAGTCAGTATTGACGATCTGTACGGCAGCGCCCGGTGGCGCTCGAATCAGCCCGCTCCGGCAGCCTGCTTCTGCTCCCGCACTGCCGCGAGCGTGCGGGCGAGCTTCGCCTGCGGCTCAGCGAGAGTGCGTACGAGCTTCTCGATCGGGGCCTTCAAAACCCCGAGCAGAGTGGCGAGCGCCTGCTCCCGCGTCGGCAGGCTCGCGACCTTGTCGATATCCTTCCCCGGCAGCACCTGGCCGCCGAGTGAGACGAGCGTCGCGACGAGCTTCTCGTTTGCCTTGCCGAAGTCCTTCACCACGCGCGCGGCCGCGCCCGGCTCCTCGCGCGAGAACGCGAGCACCAGAGGCCCCTTCAGAGCGGGCCCGACGGGCTCGAAGGTGGTACCCGCGAGCGCGCGGCGTGCGAGCGTATTCTTCACGACACGCATGTACACGCCGGCGGAGCGCGCCTTCGAGCGCAGCTCCGTCATATGCGCGACGGTGAGCCCGCGGTACTCCGCGGCAACGACCGATTGGGCAGACGCTGCAACCTCGGCCATCTCGGCCACGAGCGCTTTCTTGTCTTCCAGCTTGAGAGGCACTTTCGTTCTCCTAGCCTTCGCGCACTGCCGCACGGCCCGCGGCGCACATGCGCGCTGTGAAGATCGAACACGGAGCCCGCGTCCTTGAAATCAGGCTCCACCCTTGACGGCGACCCTCACAGCCCGAGGAAAACCCCTGAGCCGCTGGCGGTTCACCATCTGCGCAGGCGATCATTAAGAGGCTCATCGCCTCGCCTGCGGTCTTTGATGTCGGCTCTCGCGAGCCGAACCGCATCAAATCTGTTTTGACCTGCCGTAAATCCGTTGCGTCCCGCGGGTCCTTACACCCCGAGGCTCGAGGTGTCGATCGCGATCCCCGGGCCCATGGTCGAGGAGATCGAGACGCGCTTTAAGTACTGGCCCTTCGCGGCCGCGGGCTTCGCCTTCTGCAGGTCGGCAACCAGCGCCATCAGATTCTCCTTGAGCGCCGTCGCCTCGAAGCTCGCCTTGCCGATCGTGCAATGGACGATGCCTGCCTTGTCGACGCGATAGCGGACCTGGCCGGCCTTTGCATTCTTGACGGCGCCCGCCACATCCGGCGTCACCGTGCCGACCTTCGGATTCGGCATGAGGCCGCGCGGACCGAGAATCTGGCCGAGCTGACCGACGACGCGCATCGCATCGGGGCTCGCGACCACCACGTCGAAGTTGATTTCGCCCGCCTTCACCTTCGCGGCGAGATCCTCGAGCCCGACGATGTCGGCGCCCGCGGCGCGGGCGGCATCCTGGTTCTTGCCCGTGGTGAATACCGCGACGCGCACGGATTTGCCGATGCCGTGCGGCATCACCGTCGAGCCGCGCACCTGCTGGTCGGACTTGCTCGCATCGATCCCGAGGTTCACCGCGGCATCGACCGCCTCGTCGAACTTCGCCTTCGCGAACTCTTTGACGAGCTGCAGCGCATCTTCGAGCGGGTAGTGCTTGCCGGGCTCGAGACGTGTCTTCCACGCCTGCGCACGCTTTGCCACATGAGCCATGGCTACACCCCCTCCACGTCGACGCCCATGCTGCGCGCGCTACCCGCGATCGTGCGGACAGCGGCATCGAGGTCGGCGGCCGTCAAATCCGGCTGCTTCATGCGCGCGATCTCCTCGAGCTGCTTGCGCGTGATCGTGCCGACCTTGTTGGTATTCGGCGTCCCGCTGCCCTTCTCGATGCCGATCGCCTTGCGGATCAGCACGGAGGCGGGCGGCGTCTTCATGATGAAGGTGAAGCTGCGGTCCGAGTACACCGTGATGACCACGGGGATCGGCAGACCTTTCTCGAGCTTCTGAGTCTGCGCGTTGAACTGCTTGCAGAACTCCATGATGTTCACGCCCTGCTGGCCGAGAGCCGGCCCGATGGGCGGGGACGGATTCGCAGCCCCCGCAGGCACCTGCAGTTTGACGTAGCCTTGAACCTTCTTCGCCATCTGTCTCTACTCCTCGGGTACGAACGCCGTGAGGCTCCCCGAATAATTGCCGAGGCCGTGGTGCCGCAAGGCGGCTAGGCCTTCTCCACCTGCGAGAAGTCCAGTTCGACCGGCGTCGAGCGCCCGAGAATCTGCACGGCCACCTGCAGCCGGTTCTTCTCGTAGTTGACGTTCTCGACGACGCCGTTGAAATCGTTGAACGGCCCCTCGATGACGCGGACCACCTCGCCCGGCTCGAACAGCACCTTCGGCCGCGGCTTGTCGACGCCCTCCTCGACCCGCCGCAGAATCTGCATCGCCTCGCGGTCGGTGATGGGCGCGGGGCGGTCCGAGGTGCCGCCGATGAATCCGAGGACTTTCGGCACGTCGCGCACGAGATGCCAGGTCTCCTCGTCCATCTCCATCTGCACGAGCACGTAGCCCGGATAGAACTTGCGCTCGCTCTTTCTCTTCTGGCCGTCGCGCATCTCGACGACCTCCTCGGTCGGCACCAGGATCTCCCCGAACTTCCCCTCGAGGCTCTGCCGTTTGATGCGCTCCTTGAGCGCCTCGGCCACCCGATGCTCGAAATTCGAGTAAGCGTGCACGACGTACCACCGCAACGCCATGGCTCGCTAACCCCCCTGCCCGCTGATGTGACGCATGGCCCACGCGAGCACGAGGTCCACGACCCAGAAGAAAACTCCGGCGAGCACGGTGAACACGAACACGACGAGCGTCGTCATGCCCGTCTCCTTGCGGGTCGGCCACACGACTTTGCGCAGCTCGATGCGTGAGTCGACGACGAACTGCTTGAAATCCGTGCCGTACCTCGACGGCACGAGCACCGCCGCGGCGAGCACGATGCCGAGCCCGACGGCGAGCCAGCGCAGCCATGCCGACTCGGAATCGCCGAGTACGTAATACGCCACGATGCCGCCGATCAGCAGCGCGACGGCGACGCCGAGCTTCAGCTGATCCGCGGTGCCGGATATTTGAGCTTTCTGTATATCGTTCACTTGCAACCGATGGCAGGCCAGGAGGGAATCGAACCCCCAACCTGCGGTTTTGGAGACCGCCGCTCTGCCAATTGAGCTACTGGCCTGTGTTGATTGGCCGAAATCGCTCCCGGCGATTTCGGCGGACATCGCTCCGTCGACCGCGGGCAAGAAGCGTGGTTTTTGCCCGCTACCGACTAGCAATGGCGCTGCGCGCCGCTAACTGCTTCTCCTGTTACTTCAGCACTTTTGAGACGACACCCGAGCCGACGGTCTTGCCACCCTCGCGGATCGCAAAGCGCAGCCCCGCCTCCATCGCAATCGGGCTGATCAAGTCCACCGTCATCTTGATGTTGTCCCCCGGCATGACCATC
>Ga0134128_10005260_pt1 | contig 15683 bp, 13 predicted proteins | sample KB31754_FD_96462 | JGI IMG/M metagenome (GOLD analysis project Ga0134128, IMG submission 96462) | Terrestrial soil microbial communities with excess Nitrogen fertilizer from Kellogg Biological Station, Michigan, USA - KB3-175-4 | ecosystem: Environmental > Terrestrial > Soil > Unclassified ...
GCGGGACCTACGGTTAGGAATTGACATGGCAACACCATCAGTGGCCGCCACAAAGGGCGGCGCGCGGGTTGGGGTGCAGAAATTCGGCACTTTCCTCTCGGGCATGATCATGCCCAACATTGGGGCTTTCATCGCCTGGGGCCTCATCACAGCCCTTTTCATCCCCGCGGGGTTCTTCCCCAACGCGGCCCTGGGTGCCATGGTCGGTCCCATGATCACCTACCTGCTGCCCCTCTTGATCGGCTACACCGGCGGCAAGATGATCCACGGTGTCCGTGGCGGCGTGGTTGGTGCCGTGGCGACCATGGGCGTCATTGTGGGCACCGACATCCCCATGTTCATTGGCGCCATGGCCCTGGGCCCGCTGACGGCCTTGATCATGAAGAGGCTGGACAAGGTGTGGGAGGGGCGCGTCAAGCCCGGCTTTGAAATGCTCATTGACAACTTCTCGGCGGGTATCCTCTCGGGCATCATGGCCGTGGTCGGACTGGTGGTGGTGGGCCCGGTGGTGCTGGCCTTTAGCAACGCCGCAAGTTTCGGTGTTGAGTTCCTGGTCAATCACGGCCTGCTGCCGCTGACCAGCATCTTCATTGAACCGGCCAAGGTCCTGTTCCTGAACAACGCCGTCAACCACGGCATCCTCACGCCCCTCGGCACCGAACAGGCCCTGCAGCAGGGCAAGTCCATCCTCTTCCTGCTCGAGGCCAACCCCGGCCCCGGGCTGGGCCTGCTGCTGGCCTACGCCATCTTCGGGAAGGGGCTGGCGAAGGCCTCCGCCCCGGGCGCGGCAGTGATCCAGTTTCTGGGCGGCATCCACGAGATCTACTTCCCGTTTGTCCTGATGAAGCCGATCATGATCCTGGCAACCATCGGTGGCGGCATGACGGGCATCTTCATGCTGGTCATCACGAGGTCAGGCCTGGTGGCCCCTGCGGCCCCGGGCAGCATCTTTGCGGTCTTCGCCATGACGTCAAGGGACAGCTACGTCGGCGTCGCCCTCTCCGTGGTGCTCGCCGCCACCGTTTCCTTCCTGATCGCCTCCTTCATCCTGAAGGTCAGCCCGCTCAAGGACGTGGACAGGGACAGCCTGGGCGAAGCCACCGCGCGGATGGAGGAGCTCAAGGGCAGGAAGAGCTCGGTGGCCTCGGCACTGGCCGGTGCCGCGGCCAGGGGCCCCATCTCCACCGTTGTCTTTGCGTGCGACGCCGGCATGGGCTCAAGCGCGATGGGCGCCTCGGTGCTGCGCAACATGATCAAGAAGGCCGGCTTCCCCCAGGTCAAGGTCACCAACGCGGCCATCGCCAACCTGACGGACTCCTACGACGTGGTGGTCACCCACCAGGACCTCGCGGACCGGGCGGCGCCCTACACCGCCAGCGCCGCGCACTTCGCCGTGGACAACTTCATGAACAGCCCCCGCTATGCGGACATTGTCGAGCTCGTGAAGGCCAGCAACTCCCCGGACGCCGCGCAGGCCTTCGCGGGCCCCGAGGAAGCGGGGGATGAGGTGGGCGGCAACGTCCTGGCCCGCGAAAGCGTCATCCTGGACGGCTCCGCCACCACCCGCGACGCGGCCATCGACGAGGCCGGCACGCTGCTGCTGGCCCGCGGGGCAGTCAATGCGGCCTACGTGGCGTCCATGCACGAGCGCGAGGAGACGGTCTCGACCTACATGGGCAACTTCCTGGCCATCCCGCACGGCACCAACGAGGCGAAGGGAAACATTGCCAGCTCGGCCGTGTCCATCATCCGCTACCCGGAGGGCATCGACTGGAACGGCAAGCCCGTGAAGTTCGTGGTGGGCGTGGCTGGTCTGAACAACGAGCACCTGGCCATCCTGTCCTCCATTGCCCGCGTATTCACGGACAAGGAGCTGGTGGCCCGGATGGAACGGGCCACCAGCGTCGACGAGGTCCTGGACATCTTCGGAAGGGTCAACGCGTAGTGAAAACAGTTCATTTTGGGGCCGGCAACATTGGCCGCGGATTTGTGGGGCTGCTGCTCCACAACGCCGGCTACGAGGTGGTCTTTGCCGACGTCGCCGGGGCCCTCATCGACGAGCTCGCGGCGGCGGACAGCTACCAGGTGCACGCGGTGGGTGAGAACGCGGCCGTGCACACGGTGGACAACTTCCGGGCGCTGAACTCGGCCGCGGAGCCCGACGCAGTGGTTGCCGAAATTGCGACGGCGGACATGGTCACCACCGCGGTGGGGCCGGGCATCCTGAAGTTCGTGGCTCCGCTGATCGCCCGCGGCATCGCTGCCCGGTCGCCCGGGTTGGCACCGCTGCAGGTCATGGCCTGCGAGAACGCCATCAACGCCACGGACATCCTGGAGGCGGCCATTCGCGGCGGCTCCGGGCCGGACGCCTTGGACGCCGCCACTGTTGATGCGCGTGCCGTGTTTGCCAACACGGCAGTGGACAGGATTGTGCCCGACCAGGCGCCCGGCCAGGGACTGGATGTGACGGTGGAGGCGTTCTTTGAATGGGTCGTTGACAGGACTCCGTTCCGCGGGGCGGCGCCGGCCATTCCGGGCGTCACCTTTGTTGACGACCTTGCCCCGTACATTGAACGCAAGCTGTTCACGGTGAACACCGGGCACGCGTCCACGGCCTACTTTGGCTACGCCGCCGGGATCGCGAAGATTTCCGACGCCATGGCGGACCCGGACGTCCGGGCCAAGGTCCGGGCCGTGCTGGCGGAAACGAAGGCCCTGCTGGTGGCCAAGCATGATTTCAGCGAGGCTGAGCAGGAGGCCTACGTCCAGAAAATCCTGGTGCGCTTCTCCAATGAACACCTGCCGGACACCGTGGTGCGCGTGGGCCGTGCACCGCTGCGCAAGCTCAGCCGCCACGAGCGCTTTATCGGCCCGGCCGCCGAGCTCGCGGAAAACGGCGTCCTGCCCGCCGCCCTGCTGGAGGCCGTCGGAGCCGCCCTGCGCTTCTACGACGCCGGCGACGCCGAGGCCGTGGAACTGGCCTCCATCCTTGCCGAGAACACGGCGGACGCCGCAGCGGAACGGATCACCGCTCTCGCGCCCGGCCATCCGCTGTTTCCTTCCGTTCGCGAGCTGATTGCCGCGGCACAGGACTCGGCGGCAGCCAGCTAGCGGCGCATCCGCGGCGTGGCCCCTCTTTCGTTGCCCGGCGTCATGGCGCGGGGGCTATATTGGCGGTAGTCGAACAGCAGGACCACCCTATTGGACGAGAATTGCAGGAGACGTGCCCATGGCCAAGGAACTTGCCACCCAGCTCATCGAACAACTGCAGGCCGCGGGGGTGCGGAGGATTTACGGAATTGTGGGCGACAGCCTGAACCCCCTGGTCGACGCCGTGCGGAAAACCGGAGGGTCGGCCAAGGGCGGGATCGACTGGATCCATGTCCGGCACGAGGAGGCCGCGGCGTTCGCCGCAGGGGCCGAGGCCCAGCTGACCGGCCGGCTCGCCGTATGCGCGGGCTCATGCGGGCCCGGCAACCTGCACCTGATGAACGGCCTCTACGACGCCAACCGCACCGGCGCCCCGGTGCTGGCCATCGCCTCGCACATCCCCAGCAAGCAGATTGGCAGCGGCTTCTTCCAGGAGACCCACCCGGACCGGATCTTTGACGAGTGCTCCGTGTATTCGGAGCTGGTCAGCACCTCGGACCAGGCGCCGCGCGTGCTCCACAACGCCATCCAGCATGCGGTGGGCCTGCGCGGCGTGGCCGTGGTGACCCTGCCAGGGGACATCGCCAGCCTGCCGGCCACCGCGCCGTCGCCCCTGCAGCGCCCGCTGCGCCCGGCCAGCCTGGTGCCGGCCGCCGAGAGCGTGCAGGAGCTGGCTGACGCCATCAACGGCGCCGCCAAGGTGGCCATCTTTGCGGGGGCCGGCGTGCAGGGCGCCCATGACGAGGTCCTGGCGCTGGCCGGAAAGGCCAAGGCGCCCGTCGGCCACAGCCTGCGCGGCAAGGACTTCATCCAATACGACAACCCGTACGACATCGGCATGACGGGGCTGCTCGGCTACGGTGCCGCGGCTGAGGGGATCGAGGACGCGGACCTGCTGATCCTCCTCGGCACCGACTTCCCCTACGACCAGTTCCTGCCCGCAACCAGGACGGCGCAGGTGGACCGGGCGCCGGAACACCTGGGCCGGCGCACCGACGTCGACCTCGCCATCCACGGCGACGTCCTGCCCACCCTGCAGGCGCTGCTGCCGCTCGTGAAGGAAAAGAAGGGCTCCAAATTCCTGGACGCGATCCTGAAGAAGCATGACAGACTCATGAACAAGGCGGTGGGCGCCTACACGCGCAAGGCCGACAAACTGGTGCCCATCCACCCGGAATACGCGGCCTCCCTTTTGGACCAGATTGCCGCCGAGGACGCGATCTTCACCGCCGACACGGGCATGTGCAATGTGTGGACGGCCCGGTACATCAACCCGCTTGGCACCCGCCGGCTGATCGGCTCCTACCTGCACGGCTCCATGGCCAACGCGCTGCCCCAGGCCATCGGGGCGCAATCCGCCTTTCCGCACCGGCAGGTCATTTCCGTTTCCGGCGACGGCGGCCTGTCCATGCTCCTGGGTGAACTCGTCACGGCGGCCGCGCACAAGCTGCCCCTCAACGTGGTGGTCTTCAACAACTCGACGCTCGGAATGGTCAAGCTGGAGATGCTGGTGGACGGCCTGCAGGACTTTGGTGTGGACGTCCCGGACGCCAACTACGCCGCGGTTGCCGCCGCGCTGGGTTTTCATGCCGTCCGCGTCACCGACCCGGCGGACATTGCCGGCGCCTACCGCGCCGCGTTCGCCCACAACGGCCCGTCCCTGGTGGAACTGATCACCGATCCGCAGGCCCTGTCCATCCCGCCCAAGCTCAAGGGCGGGCAGGTGATCGGCTTTGCCACGGCCATGTCCAAGGTCGTGCTGAACAAGGGGGCCGGCGAGGCCGTCAGCATGGCCCGCAGCAACCTGCGCAACATCCCCCGCGGCTGACAGGCAACATCCCCCGCGGCTGGCGCGCGGACGGCGCGGCAGCAGCGGGGGATGGGGACGCGGGCGGGGGATCAGGCGATGGCGTCGTCGTGCACCACGGCCCGGGCCGGGATGGGTTCCAGCTTCCCCATGAGGAGGATGTAGGAGAGCAGCCCGCCCACGAGCGCCACGCCGCCGATGATGAAGGCGAAGGCGAAGCTGCCGGTGATGTCCACCACCATGCCGGTCACGATCGGGGCGGCCACGCCGGCCAGCAGGTTGACGCAGTTGACGATGGCGGCCAGTGAGCCGGCGCTGCCCTCCGGGGCGATGAGGGCCGGGAGGGAATTGCTGGTGACGTAGACCAGCGCGATCCCGGCGCTGCCGGCGGCAATCCAGATGATGGCCGACGTCGCACTGTGGCTGAAGGCGGCGCCGACCGTCAGGAGGGCCACGACCATGCCGACGATGATGACGCCCTTGCGGACCTTGTCGGCGTTGGCGCCGCGGCCAATCACCCGGTCCACCCACCAGCCGCCGATGGTCAGTTCCGAGATGAACATGGCCAGGGCGGGCACGGCCGCGTAGATGCCGCTCTTGAGGATGCTCTGGTCCATGCTCTGCTGCATGTAGCCCGGCAGCCATGTCAACAGCATCCAGAGCACGTACCCCGCCCCGGCGAGGCCGAGTGACAAACCCCAGACCTTGCGCTGGCGCAGGAGGTAGCCGACGGTGGCCAGGTCGCTCTTGGGGCGGACGGACTCGGAGGAGGCGCCGCCGTCGACGATGTACTTGTACTCTTCCTCGGACAGCGCCTTCTTGTGCAGCTTGGCCGCGGGGCCGCTGTACTTCCAGACGAAGGCGGCCAGGAACACCAGGGACAGGCCGGCCTGGACCCAGAACGCCTCGCGCCAGCCCCACGTGGCCACGGTGAAGGCAATCAGGGGCAGCCCGAGGACATTGGCCAGGCGGGTGCCGCTGTCAAAGATGGCGGTGCACAGGCCGCGCTCGTGGCGCGGGAACCACAGGCCGGTGGCCTTCATGGCGCCGGGGAAGGCGGGTGCCTCTGCGACGCCAAGCAGGACGCGGGCCAGGACGATGATCCAGGCGCCCGAGGCAACCGCTGTCAGCACCGAGGCGATGAACCACAGGACGGCGCTGGCGCCCCAGATCTTCTTGACGCCGAAGCGGTCAAGGAGCATCCCCGAAGGAATCTGCATGATCGCGTAGGACCACAGGAAGGCGGAGGACAGGATGCCGAATTCGGTCGCGGTGAGACCGAATTCGTGCGAAAGCGGGGTTTGGGTGACCGAGATGGAGAGCCGGTCGATGTAGTTGATCAAAATGCCAAAGCCCATGAGCAGGGCAATGTTCCAGCGTGCCCTGCCGCGTGGCTTCACCTGCTTGGCAATGGACAATCGCTCGGGGGACAATGGCTCGGGGCTGGGCGCGTGGTGGTCAGTGGGTTGCGCGGGAGGAACCGTTTTTGCTGATTTGGACATGAAAATCTCCGGGAGTGGGATGTAGAGGCGTTGGCCTGCCTGGTGGGAGCTCTTCTAGGGGGTGGCGCGAACGGTGCTCGCGCGAAGGGCTGAATAGTTGCAGGCGGATCGCGCCATGGGGATCAGCGATGCCAAAAGGATCGCCATGAGGACGGATTCCATGCTCCAGGAAAGTGGCGGGACGACGGTGAATGGCCACACGTGGCCGATCACTATCAACGCCACTGCGGCGAACAGAACCTGACCGGGGATGCGGCGTCGTTGCCGTCCCTGCCGTGGATGCGCCGAACTCGCCTTCAGCGCATCGTGCTCGTAGTAATTCATCGTTTGGTACAACCAATCAAGGGAACTGAGTGTTGTGTGCCTCACATTTTGAGGATGAAACGACTCTAAACCCATGCATGAGATTTCACAAGAGGAGATCTAAATTTCACATCATGAAATTTTGGTCCCGTGTCCCCGGGCCGCCATGCCGGGGGGTGCTGCCCTGGTGCAGCTCGCCCTGCCGCTCGTCGCCGTCGTGCTGGCGGCGGTGAGGCTGGTCCGCTGAACCATTGAATCCCACCGGGAACGGACCTACCGTTTAAGGACATCCAAGGGGGTGGCCAGAATGGAAATTCATCTGTGGTGGCTCGAGCTTGACCTGCCGGCCAAGGAGTGGCTGCGTGAGAACCTCGAGGCGGAAGCGGTGCCGGAGCATGTCCTGGCGGCGGTAAGGGCCGCAGGGGGCGAGGTCGCCAACGGGACGCTGACCGGGAGGGAGTGGAACTTCATCGAGACCCAGTCCGAGTTTGTTGACTAGCCCGCGCCGGCGCGTCGCCCGCGGCTTGAGTGCGTCCAAATGTGACATTGACTGCCACGGTAGGACAGAAGTCCCGCGGTAGGGGACAATGGAAAGGATGACTTCCCCCAAAAACGCCCCCGCACTTGCCGACGCGCCCGCAGCAACGGCCGCCAAGCTGCGCCCCGCCCGCCGCGCCGCCCAGGTCAAGCCCGCCACCGAGGGCTGGCAGCAGGCGAAGGATCCGGGGGGCCGCCCGCTGCTGCAGTTCAAGTCCCCGCGCGTGTCGCAGCCCCCGACCCACCTGGCTGACCTGACGCTGGCCGAACGCGAGGCGAAGTTCAAGGAGATGGGCCTGCCGGCGTTCCGCGCCAAGCAGCTCTCCGTGCACTACTTCCAGCACTACACGACCGACCCCGAGCTGATGAGCGATCTTCCCAGGGACCGCCGCGCCGAGATCACGGCCACCATGTTCCCCAAGCTGCTGACCGAGGTCAAGCGCCTCACCACGGACAACGGCGACACCATCAAGTTCCTGTGGCGCCTCTTTGACGGCTCGCTCGTGGAGTCCGTGCTCATGCGCTACCCCGGCCGCGTCACCCTGTGCGTGTCCAGCCAGTGCGGCTGCGGCATGAACTGCCCGTTCTGCGCCACGGGCCAGGCCGGGCTGACCCGCAACATGTCCACGGCCGAGATCCTGGACCAGATCGTCCAGGCGAACCGGGTCATCGCCGAGGGCGGCCTGGGCAACCTTCGGCGCGACGGCGGGCACGACGCCGAACGCGTCACCAACATCGTCTTCATGGGCATGGGCGAGCCGCTGGCCAACTACAAGCGTGTCATGAACGCCGTGCACCGCATGGTGGCCGACGGCCCCGAGGGCCTGGGCATGTCCGCCCGCGGCATCACCGTCTCCACGGTGGGCCTGGTCCCGGCCATCAACAAGCTGGCGCAGGAGGGCGTGGCCGTCACGTTCGCCCTGTCCCTGCACGCGCCCGACGACGAGCTGCGCGACGACCTGATCCCGGTCAACGACAAGTGGAAGGTCGACGACGCCCTCGACGCCGCCTACAACTACTACAAGGTCACCGGCCGCCGCGTCTCCATCGAGTACGCGCTGATCAAGGACATGAACGACCACCCCTGGCGCGCCGAACTCCTCGCCAGGAAGCTCAACCAGCGCGGCCGCGGCTGGGTCCATGTGAACCCGATCCCGCTGAACCCGACGCCTGGCTCCATCTGGACCTCCTCCGAACCACACGTCATGCAGGAGTTCATCGACACGCTGATCGCGCATGGCGTGCCCACCACGCTGCGCGACACCCGCGGCAAGGAGATTGACGGCGCCTGCGGCCAGCTCGCCGCCGCCGAGTAGCGCCAGTCCGGTGCGCCCGGGGAAGGGCTACGTGGCCGTCCTTGTGACGTACGCCGTGGCGGAACCGGGCTCGATCTCGGTGCGGCCGGCGTCGTGGATGAGCGGCCCGGACGCCTTCCGCGCCCCCTTGCGGAAATCCCTGGCCGGCAAGTGGACCACGCCCACGGGGAACCCCGCGGCGGCCCAGGCATCCACGGCGGGCCTTCCGGCGTCGAGCAGCCACGCAAACAGGGCATGGGCGGCCTGCGCGGCGGCCTTCCCGGTGGACATTGCCAGCGAGCCGTTGAGCACTATTGTCAGCGCCCGGGGCGCCAGCGGCGGGCCGTCGGGCAGCTGCGTGCCGGACACCTGCAGCCTGGCCAGCAGCTTTGGCAGCGCATCCGCCGGCATCGGCGGCAGGCCCACGGCGCGCGCCGCGCCCACCGCGGCCAGGGCGTGGCCGGGGAAGGCCTCCTCGACCTTGGCGAACATCCTGGCATCGGCCCGGCGCACGGACTTCGCGAACGCCCCGGCAGCCCAGGGTGCCCAGCCGGGGTGGTCCGGCGCCTGCAGGTATGCCTGCACCGAGGCCAGCGCGGCTGCCGCAATGCCTTCGTCCCGGCCGGCCGGTTCCACCCGGTCGACGAGCAGGACGATGGGCTGGACCAGCTCGCGGCGGACAGGGGGCGTCATCTCAGTCACCGCACCAGCCTATGCCGCGGACTGCCTGGACCTGGCGCCGGGCGGCCGGAAAACCGCACGACGCCCGGCCCGGCGGCATATGCTGGGAGGGTGAACCTCTTCCAACGGACAACCACCAGCCCCAGCGAAGAATAGGATTGCAACCATGACAGGAACCACCGTCAACACCAGCTTCGACTGGACCGCCGCCACGGCACTGCTCTTTGACCTCGACGGCGTGCTGACGCCCACCGCCCTGGTGCACGAGCAGGCCTGGCGGCAGCTCTTCGACGGCTTTCTGGCCGACACCGGCCACGCAGGCTACCGGGACAGCGACTACTTCGACTTCATCGACGGCAAGCCCCGCTTTGACGGCGTCCGCGACTTCCTGGCCTCCCGCAACATCACCCTGACCGAGGGCCCCCTGGATGACGACCCCGCCCACGACACCGTCCACGGCCTGGGCAACCGCAAGAACGCGGTGTTCAACGCCATCATCGAGAGCGGCGGGGTGAAGCCGTACCCGGGCTCGGTGCGCTTCGTGGAGGCCGCACTGTCCCGCGGCCTCAAGCTCGCCGTCGTCTCCTCCTCCCGGAACGCACCGGCCGTGCTGAAGGCGGCCGGGCTGGACCACCACTTCCCCGTGGTGGTCGACGGCGAACTGGCGGCCGGACGCGGGCTGCCGGGCAAACCGAACCACGACACCTTCAGCTATGCGGCGGAACTGCTGGGCGTGCCCACCCGGGACTGCGTTGTGGTGGAGGACGCCGTCTCGGGCGTCCAGGCCGGGAGCTCCGGCGACTTCCGCGCCGTGATTGGTGTGGACCGTGGCGCCGGGCGCCAGGCGCTGCTCGACGCCGGCGCCACCCTTGTGGTGGACGACCTCGCCGAACTGCTGTAGCCCCTGCCCGCCAGCCCCAGCTTGAGACTTCACTTCCTCCGGAGGAGAGAATAATTCCATGGCACTGATCAATTCCGACCGCCAGCGCTTCCCCTGCGACCCCTGGAAGCTGGTGGAGACTTCCTTTGACCTGGACAGCGAAGGCACCATGGAGACACTCATGGCCCTGGGCAACGGCCACCTGGGAACCCGCGGTTCACATGCCTTTTCCGGCCCCGGGGTGCTGCCGGGCACGTTCATCAACGGCTTTTATGAAACCTGGGACATCCAACACGCCGAGAACGCCTACGGCTTTGCCCGGACGGGCCAACGCATTGTCTACGTCCCGGACGCCAGCAATTTCACCGTCATCATCGACGGCGAACACCTGCAGCTGACCGAGTCCACGGTCCTGGACTACCGGCAGAGCATCGACTTTGCCACCGGCATCTATGAATCCGCCATTGTTTGGGAGGCCCGCTCCGGCGCCACGGTCACCACCGTGCTGCGGCGCGCCGTCGGCTTTGAATCCCGTGGATCCCTGGGCATTGAACTGACGATCTCGGCAGACCAGGAAGTCTATGTCGACGTGACGAGCGCGGTCGTGGACCGGCAGGACCAGCCGGCCACCGAGCCGTCCCTCAACGACCCCCGGAGGCCCGGCCGCCATGCGGACAGGATCCTGCAACCGCTCTATCTGGAAGGGACCGGCGGCGCCCTGGACCTGGCGTGGGAGACGGCCTCCTCGCGCCAGCGCGTGGCCTTGGCCGTCCGCCACCAGATCAATTCGGAGGAGCAGCCTTTTGAGACCCTGGTGGCCGAAGACGTTTCAACGGTCCGCTATGTCCTGGCCGTCGAGGAAGGCAGGACGTTTCGGCTGGAAAAGACCGTGAGCTATGCGGTGGGCGGGGAAAGCGCCGCAGAAGACCGGGGCGCGGTGCTTGCCGCCGAAGCAGGCGCGGCGCTGCTGGACGTCGAGGCCATCTTCGCTGACAGCGCCGACCATTACCGCCGCTACTGGGAAATGGCGGACATTGTGGTGGGCGGGGAACCTGAGCTGCAGCAGGCCGTGCGCTGGAACCTGTTCCAGCTGGCCCAGGCCACCGCCCGGGCCGGCGTTTCCGGCATCCCGGCGAAGGGCGTCACGGGAGCCGGCTATGAAGGCCACTATTTCTGGGACCAGGAGATCTACCTGCTGCCCTACCTGACCTACACCAATCCGCACGCAGCCCGGCAGGTGCTCGAATCGCGGCACCAAATGCTCCCGACGGCCCGCCGCCGCGCCGCGGAGCTGAGCGTGGACGGGGCCCTGTTTGCCTGGCGCACCATCAACGGGCTGGAGGCAAGCGCCTACTACGCGGCCGGCACGGCGCAGTTCCACATCGCCGCCGCCATCGCCTTTGCCGCCAACCGCTATGAATGGGCCACCGAGGACCCCACCTTCCGGGAAGAAATAGGCGCCGACCTGCTCATTGAGACGGCCCGGATGTGGGTGTCCCTGGGTTTCTTCGGCAAGGACGGCATGTTCCACATCCACGGCGTCACCGGCCCGGACGAATACACTGCCGTGGTCAACGACAACCTGTACACCAACGTCATGGCCCGCTTCAACCTGCGCAAGGCGGCCGCCGTCCAGGGACGCCCGGACGTCTCCGAGCGGGAACGGCAGGTCTGGGAGCAGGCCGCCCGCCGCATGTCCCTGCCCTACGACGCGCACCTGGAGGTCTACAGCCAGGACGCGGACTTCATGACGCTCGAGCCGTGGGACTGGTCCACACCCAGGGACAAGTACCCCCTGCTGCTGCACTTCCACCCGCTGGTGATCTACCGCCACCAGGTGCTCAAGCAGGCCGACACGGTGCTGGCCATGTTCCTGCAGTGGCAGGACTTCACGGACGAGGAAAAGCAGCGCGCCTTCGACTTTTATGACCCGATCACCACGGGGGACTCCACCCTGTCCGCCTGCGTGCAGGGCATCATGGCCGCGGAGGTGGGCTATGGCCAAACCGCCTTGAAGCATTTCACCGAAGCGGTCTTCATTGATCTTGACAACACCCACGCCAACACCGTGGACGGGGTGCACATCGCCTCGGCCGGCGGGATTTGGAGCTCCCTGGTGTGTGGTTTCGCCGGCATGCGCGACCAAGGCGACAAGTTACACTTTGACCCGCGACTGCCCCTCGGCTGGGAAAGCCTGTCCTTCAAGCTGACCGTGCGGGGAATCCTGCTGTCCGTTGCCCTGGCCGCCGACTCGATCACCCTCAGCCTGCAGGACGGGCGCGACGTCGCACCGCTGGCCGTGGACGTGCGCGGCACCACCTTGCTCCTCACCCCGGGCGACGACGTCAAGGTGCCCCTGCAGCCGGCGCCCGTGGCAACCAAGGCCGTGTTCCCCGGATCCTTCCCGACCACCGGCATCCCGATCATCGGCAAGGGCCTGTCCTAGCGGCGCCCGCAGTCGGCCATGGCCGTGCTTTCGGGTGCGGCGGGGGCCCGTGTGGCAAGCTGGAAGCTGCGGCCGCGCCGCCGCGCCGCCGCCGTTTCCCGCCAGGAGCCTGCCATGAACCGACCGCTGACCGTTGCCGCACGCGCCCAGGTGCCGCCGTTTGCCGTGATGGACATTCTGGCGCGGGTGGCCGAGCTGCGTGAGGCGGGCCGGAACGTCGTTTCGCTGTGCGCCGGTGAGCCCGGCGGCGGAGCGCCGTCGGGGGTGTCGGCAGCGGCCGCGGCCATCCACGAAGCCGGGACCCCACTGACTTATACGCCGGCACTCGGCATTTCCGAGCTCCGGGATGCCATTGCGGGCCACTACCGGCGCTGGTACGGCCTGGACATTCCGGCGCGCAATGTCGCCGTGACGACCGGCTCGTCCGGGGCTTTCCTCCTGGCCTTCCTCTCCGCGTTCAATGCGGGCGACCGCGTGGCCCTGGCACGCCCCGGCTACCCGGCCTACAAGAACATACTGCGTGCGCTCGGGATCGAGGTGGTGGAGCTGGACTGCGGCCCCGACACCCGCTTCCAACCCACGCCCGCGCAGCTTGACGCCGCCGTCCGCGACCACGGCCCGCTGTCCGGGCTGGTGCTGGCCTCGCCGGCCAACCCCACGGGAACCATGGTCTCCCGGGAGGAGCTGGCTGCCCTCGCGGCGTGGTGTGCTGGCAATGCGGCCCGCCTGGTCAGCGATGAGATCTACCACGGCATCACCTACCCCGCCGCGGGCGACCCCGATCCCCGGGGCGTCTGCGCCTGGGAAATGGACCGGTGCGGCGTCGTCATTTCCAGCTTTTCCAAGTACTGGGGCATGACGGGCTGGCGGCTGGGGTGGGCCCTGGTGCCGGACGACCTCATCGGGAGAGTGGACGCGCTTGCCGGCAACGTGGCCCTGTGCCCGCCCGCCCCGGCCCAAATGGCGGCCGTGGCGGCGTTCAGCCCGGAATCCTATGCCGAGGCCGATGCGGCCGTGGCGGAATTTGCCCGCACCCGCGCCTTCGTGCTGGCGAACCTTGGCCGGCTGGGCTGGGCCGGTGCCGCCCCGGCCGACGGCGCCTTCTACCTCTATGCCGGCCTTGGCGCCGCCATGGACCGGTTTGCCGACTCGGCGGCCTACTGTTCGGCCCTGCTCGAAGCAGCGGGCGTGGCCGTGGTGCCGGGGCTCGACTTTGACACCGTCGGCGGCGGCCGCACGGTACGGCTGAGCTTTGCCGCGGGGTATGACGCCGTCCGCGAGGGTGTGGAGCGGATCGTGGCCTTCCAGCGGCCCGGGGCTTAGCGACGGCGCCGGAAGGCAACTGGAGTCCGTAGCCGCTACGGGGTGACGTGGAAGGCCCCGAAGGAAACCCGCCTGCCGTCCTTGTCCAGCAGGACCAGCGTGTCGAGGCCGTTCCCGGTTCCTTCGGGGACCGTGACTGTGACGGTACCGCCCGTGTCGGCCAGGAACCGGCCGAACCGCTGCCCGTGCCGGTTCAGGTACACGTAGCCCCACTGGCCGGCGGGCGCGCCCTGCACCGTGACCGTATCGCCCACGCTGTACTTGCCATCCTTCAGGCCCAGGTCAACCGGGGGCTGCCCGTGGAGCTTGGCACGGTCCACCGCGGTCCTTAACCACCCAGCCCTGGGCGGCCAGCCTCGCGAAGGCTTCCGTCAATGACGTGCCGCCGACGACTGGTGCCGCGCCGCCGCCGTACGTGGTGACGGTGATGGGCGCGTCCGTGGAGCCATGGCCCCAAAAGGGGGTGTCCGAGGCCGCGCAGCTGGTGCCTGCCTTCACATGGATGGTGGCACCGGCGGAGATTTCCGCCTGCCGGAACTGCTCGAGCGGGTTGAACGGGCGGTCCCGCGTTCCCGTGCCAGCCACGGCGGCCGAACAGTCAAGATGGAGGTCCCCGGCCGGTTCCGGGACGGCAGCCAGTGTCCCGTACGGCGAGATGTGGGAGGCAAACGCGGGCGCGCGTGTGGCGGTGACAGTGATGCCGAACTCCTGGGCCGTGACGGTGGAGGAGAACTTGTGGATGCGCAGGACGCCGACGTTGCCGACGTGCTCGCTCAAGGCGATGCAATCCACTGCCTGTGGCGACCCCAGGTCGATTTCCGCGGTGCTGCCCTGGGCCAGGGCCTTTTGGCGTTCGGCCGGGAAGCCCTGCAGGGCGGCCGGTGATTTCGGCACATCGTTGGGGTGGGCAAACCACCCCTGCGTGGGCTTCATGTCCGCCTCGGCGGGCCACCAGTGCAGGCTGTTGGCGGCGCCGGACTGCACCGACTGGATCATGGAGGTGCGGGCGCCACGATTGGCGTCCGTCTCACCGGGTACGGCGCTGATCTTGCCGCCGTCGGCGGGGACGCTGACGGGGACCACGTTCCATTCGTTCTGGCGGGCGGTGCCGTCCTCGGTGCCGATCCAGCGGACGTCGTTGCCGCCCACGGCCACCACGGCCTTGGGCTGGAGCTCAAAGTCTCCCGCGTGGAACACTGACGTGGCCGCGGCAAGGCGGACCTCATGCAGGGTGCCGGTGAAGCCGCGGTCGGAACCTTGGGGGTTGACCTCATTGCCAAACACGAAGGCCGAGCCCAGCCCGGGCGCAATTTGGGCAGGGTCGTCGCTCGTGCCGGGCGGAAGGACGACGCCGTCGAGCATCACCGGGAGGGTGGTGCCGAGGCTGACGGCAGATAGTGGAAGGACAGCGCGTGCTCCTGCTTCCGGGCCGGGTAGTCCGCTTCCTGCATGTCGGTGCACCACCTCGAAGCCCCGGACAGGGAGTCGAAGCCGTATCGGAGCCTGCCGTTCTGGGCGCCGATGTAGAAGTTGCCGCCGGCGGAAACGATCGTGGACATCGTGGCGGATCCGGTGGGGGTGAACGTGACGTCCCCGAGAAAGCCCAGGTCCGTGGGGTCGTGGCGCAGCCCTGCGTTCCGCCGCCGAGCTGCACCCCGGACTGTGCCACCTGCGATTCGCCCCCGTCGATGCGCCGGAGCACGCCGTGCATGATCCCGCCGCCCGGGCGGGCCAGGCAGGAATGATGAGCACCGCCACC
>Ga0134128_10005261_pt1 | contig 15683 bp, 11 predicted proteins | sample KB31754_FD_96462 | JGI IMG/M metagenome (GOLD analysis project Ga0134128, IMG submission 96462) | Terrestrial soil microbial communities with excess Nitrogen fertilizer from Kellogg Biological Station, Michigan, USA - KB3-175-4 | ecosystem: Environmental > Terrestrial > Soil > Unclassified ...
GCGCGTCGGTTGGCAAGCAGATACGAAACACGCACGATTGCAAAGATTTTCGCTTCAAAGTAATGCAGGTTGAGGACGATCTTCGAGCGGGCGATCCAGGCATCGCGGTCCGCGCCATACACGCCGGGTAGCCATTTGACACGAAGGCCTCGGTCGTGCAGCTCCCTGAGAATGGCGTATCTGCGCCCGTTGAGCGCACCGTAGAAGAGGACGTCGATGTCCTCGGAGGCCGGGGTGATCCGTGTGAGCTCAGGGACGTATCCGATCGGAACGTAGGTCGGCCGGGGCAGTCCCATGGCAGCGAGGTACTCGACGTTGGCTTGACTGTAATCCCAATTTGGATAGTGCCGGAAAAGGTCGACGAATTCAGGCATCGTCATCCAAGGCAAGTCGTTACCTAATTGCTCGAGGTTGTAGAAGATGGGGTTTTTTGGCGGCTTTAAGGCGTACTGGACGAGGAGGTTTGAGCCCAGCACAATGGTGCGACGCTCGTCGAGGTCGAGACGGTTGGTAAGCACCGAGTCGTGGCCGAGCGCCAGAAGGCCATGGTGCAATGCCTCGGCGACCTCGGTAAATGCTCCGCCGCTGATGTCATGTTGGTCGGGCGGCGACACAACCGCGACGGCGAATTGCATGGGTGCAAAGTACCGGAAGAGGAGCTGGCCTTGACCCCGTTTAGTGGACATGGAATGGGAACGAGCCCCTGCCTGCTTGATGCATCATTGTCGGCCTGCCTTGCCTCGCGCAAAGTGAGTTCGCAGTGTGGCTGTTTACACCTAGGCACTCGAGAAATGGTGTTAATGTCGGGCATCCTGAGCACTGGCTTGGGCCGCAGATCGCGCTACGGCGGCAGGGGAGGCGGGCGAAGGTGTTGCCGACGAGCCCATCGACGTGGCTGTGGCGGCGCCCGCGACGAGGAAGGATGGGCTTCGGCGCATGGCGGTAGAGATATCCGAGATCACCCAGTGTCCTAGCGACAACCTGCTCACCGCTGCGGGCCTGGACGACCCGGCAACGGGCCCGGTCGACGGATACGCCTTCGAGGTGTCCGGCTGGGTCGTGAGCGATGCGCCGGCAGCCGAGGTGGAGTTCACCCACGAGGGAAGCGTCGTCGCGCGCTGCCCGCTAAGCCTTCCGCGCCCCGATGTGACTGGCCCGCATGGCAATTCGCCACCCGTGGGATTCTGGAAGGCGATCGGAACGGTGGGCCTCGCACCGGCCTTCACCATTGGAGTGAGGGTTGTCTTCCAGGATGGACGCCGACGCAACATCGCGGAAATACGTGGCACGCAGCAGCTCATTTCGTCTTTCACCCAGTCAATGCAGCCAATCATGCTCACTAGTCCCGGCCGATCGGGCAGCACCTTGCTGATGAGGATGCTTGCGGAGCATCCCGATATCACCGTCGAGCAGCGATTTCCATACGAGACATATGTCTGTAGCTACTGGTTGCATTTCCTACAGGTGCTAGCTAGACCGATGACCAGCTTGCCGGTGGGATCGCACGAGTTGTGGATGGATCTCGAACGGCTATCTCCGTTTCCTTATTTCTTTATCGACCCTGCGACGGGGCCGATACCGCCGGAGCAAGCAACCCTCGACCGCTGGTATGCCTCCGATCAGGTCGAGGAATTCGCCCGCGTGGCGCAAGCCGCCGTCGAGTCGTTCTATCGCGTGAACGCCAGCGCGCGAAACCAGCCGCCACCTGCCTTCTTCGCGGAGAAGATCGTCCCGGCAGGCCACGTCCGCAACATAATGCGGCTGCTTTACCCGGGGGCGCGCGAGATATTCCTCGTCCGGGATCCCAGGGACACCCTGGTCTCACTACTGGCGTTCCACTATAAGTACGGGGTTGTCGGCGGCGTCGATGTCCAGACGGCTGGAACAGATGAACAACTCATCACGCGCGTGCGCAATAGCATCCGGGGAATCACAGAACTGTGGAAGCGCAGAACACAACACTCCGCGCTTGTCCGTTATGAGGAGCTCATTTGTTCGCCCACCGAATACGTACGCGAAATGCTCGACGCCCTGAGCCTGGACTCGTCGGCGACTATCGTCGACTCCATGGTAAAAGCCGGGAAGGAAACCACCGCTAATGTGAATGCGCATCTGACATCGCCTAATATCGCGTCATCGATTGGCCGCTGGAAGCGGGACCTTGAACCACGGCTGCAAAAGATCTGCGACGAGGCGTTTGACGGATTGCTCGACGAACTTGGCAGCAGTCGTGTTAGTTAACAAGATGAGAAGACGTCAATGTCCAATCTAATTCGACCTGATGCACGCGATGGTTTCCAGCCAGTGAGCATTGTCAGAGATAAAGTCGAGATCATAGATCAGGCTTTTTCTTCTTTTGGCGTCCAGTCGTTCGCAGACCTTGGTGCCGTTCGCACAAAGGAAGGCGCGTACACCTTTCATGCGCTGGACAACTATCCGGCGAACTACGCTGCATTGGTCGATAGCGACTTGCCCCCAGCTCTTATCGAATGCGCAAAGAAGTATCCCCAACTTCACCTGATCAATGGCGATTTCGGAAGCCGAGCCGTTGTTGAGCAAGTCGGAAGGGTCGATGCAATCTTTCTGTTTGATGTTTTACTGCATCAGGTGGCGCCCGATTGGGACACTGTTCTCGAGATGTACGCAAAGAATGTGCGCGTGCTCGGAATCTACAATCAACAATGGACAGCTGCAGACACCACAGTCAGGCTGCTGGATCTAGGCGAAAAAGAGTACTTCCGTAATGTACCAGTCGATCCAAACGAAGAAACGTACAAAGATCTCTTTAATAAACTCGATGAGAAGCATCCATATGCCGACGCGCTGTGGCGCGATGTGCATTCCATCTGGCAGTGGGGCATCACCGACGACGATCTCGTGTCAACCGCCGCCAGGCTCGGGTTCAAACTGGTGTACATGAAGTGCTGTGGCAACTTGGGTGAGTATTTCGAAAATAAGGCCTTCATTTTTGCCCGCTAATAAACTCAGCCGCGGTGGATTGCGGTGCTACCATTCGAGGGTGTGTTGCGGCCTACACTGCCGTGGCAGAGCGATCCTTGGCGTCGACCCTCTGGAGGATCAAAATGGAATCGGCTGAATTACTTAGCTATCATTTTGCCCTGGCAACCACATACCAAAATTTGTTCACGGCATACCGAAATCGCGGCATCAACCGGGATCTGAATCCAGACGACAAAGAGTTCATTGACCGTTCAGAAGAGCAGATCGAGCATTACTACAATGTCGGGGCAGACGCGATGCGAATCATCATCAATGCGCTTCTCGCCAACTTTCGCCAGCCGCCGCAAACCATTCTGGACTTTCCGAGTGGCTCGGGCCGCGTTACTCGACATCTCCGCGCGTTTTTCCCTCAGGCCAGGATCGTCGCTTCAGACCTCTATGATTATCATTTGGATTTCTGTCGCAAGACGTTTCACATTGACTGTCTAGCATCGAAGGTAAACGTACGCGAGATCGAGTTCGGGGAGAAGTTTGACTTAATATTCTGCGGCTCGCTTCTGACGCATCTGCCCGAAGCTCTGTTCTCGGACACGATAGACTTAATTGGTCGTTCGTTATCCGATTCCGGCGTAGCACTGATTACTCTACAAGGGCGATTCGCCGATCACTTACAGGCGACCAGGCCGAATTTCTACCTTCCGGACGAATATTACGAGGTCGCCGCTGAGAGTGTACGACGGACCGGATTTGGATACGTTGACTACACCTACAATATGTTGCAGGGGCTCTTCAATAAAGAGGATGGGTACGGGATCGCTCTTGTACGGCCACACTGGGTGATGCGGCTGTTGGAACCCCACACTGACCTGCGGCTAATGGGTTATATCGAGCGCGGCTGGGACAACCACCAGGATGTGTTGATTTTTGGCCGACCTGGCGTGAACGCTTAGCTTCGGCTTCATCACTGCGCGGTCGTTCAGACACAGCGTTCGAGATCAGTAGGCAGCGGGGTGCCCACTCATCTGGGCCTGCCGCGTCGGCAGCATGGCCACGCACGCGTTGTGGTTGCCAAAGGTGGCAAACCACGCTGGAGAAGTCAGGGTCTGCAAAACCGCGGCGAGAACGTGAAAAACCTAGCCAATTGAAGTCAAAATCAGTGCCCCACCCCGCTCACACCCGGTGCTAGCAACAGGGTCCCAGAAATGGACCGATAAATTGGCTGCAACCCTTGAGTAATTGGTGGTGCACATCGAGGGGCATGACGGACGAAAATGCCCGCGGGGCGGTGGCTTTCGTGATAGCTTCGCGTGGGTGAAAGAGCCCTCACCGCCTCCTCGGCACTCCCGCGCCGGCCCTGAAGCATCCAACGAGACCCGCGTCACCGAGCATCTAAAAACGATGCGCATGAGCCGCGCCACCGCCGAGGAATACATTGCTAGTCTCTACGCCACCATCCTGAAGCGAGATCCCCAACCGGATGAGTTCGCTCACTGGGTGACCAGCGCCGCCACCTTGCCGCCCGAAGAAGTCTATTTCGCCTTCGTTAAGTCGACAGAATATAAGCTCCAGCAGGAAAAGTGCATCGACGCAACGATACAGCCAGCGGCACCCGCACATCTCCGCAAAAGAGTTAACGGTGATGAAAATATACAATTATTTGAGAGTATGGGAAGGACGGTGGCTGCAAACGTTTTTGGACAGCTGATGCGTGTCGGCCCGTATAGAGACAACTTCAAAATATTTGATTTTGGAGTCGGGTGTGGCAGGGTAATTAGACCATTGCATCAGTTATGCATAGACTCCCTTTTGACGGATAGTAAACTTCGTTGGTTCGGCTCCGATATAGATGATGAGGCAATCGGCTGGTGCAGGTCGGCCATCGAATCGATCGGCACTTTCGTTGTGAACAGTCATATGCCGCCTCTACCTTTTGACGACCAATACTTTGATTTCGTCTACTCGACCTCTATATTCACGCACCTCCCCGAAGACATGCAATTTGCGTGGCTGTCTGACCTTCGCAGGGTTATGCGAATTGGATCATTTGCAGTACTGAGCACGCATCCAATTAGTCTAATGCCAGCGTTTCTGAAAGAAACGCTACCGAATCCAGGGTTTTATTATCACATCGGCCAAGACACTGAGGGCCTCCCTAGTTTCTATCAAGTGTCGTTCCACAGCCACGAATACATTCACAAACAGTGGTCAGAATATTTCGCCGTACGGAAGATCATCCCGAACGGCATAGGGAAGCGGCAAGACCTGGTGCTTTGCCAACGGGTCGCTTGAGTGCGACTAGCGCGAGTCCAGCTTTCTCGGGGCACGTCACTTTGAGATAGGTCGTGATAGTTGCTTGGAAGCACGTGCAACTACACGACTTTTGGCGCACGCCGCGCGCGATCGACGACAGCGGTCGTGCGCGTCCTTACTTGCGCCGCAGCCAGATCGAGCCGCCGGGATTCGTAAGGAACAGCGGGTCGGTCTCATGAACCAAGTCCCGCTGCCGGTGCGCGAACAAGCCGTTCCAGAACACCACCTCGAACGCTGAATTGAACGTCAGGAAGGCGCGCAGAGCATAGATTTCGTTCCAGGATCTATTGTCTTCGAACAGCCATTGCCGTGGATACTCGAACGGATATTGTATGTCGTGAAAATGTACTAAAACGCCCTTGTTGAGGCTGGGTAGGATGGAAAACAGCTCGTAGTGCACATCGCTGGCGGTCTTGAGGACGTGGGTGGAGTCGATGAATAGGATGTCGTTCTCATTGAGTTTGGAGAACGTCGAAACCGGCACACTCTGAACCAGCCCCTCGATGATATTGACCCGGGAATGATCTTCCTCGCGAAGCCTCCTGCGAAGGCGGCTAGCGTCTGGATCGATGCAAGTCATCGTGAAGTCGCTGAGACCGACATCATCAACAGCGTCGAGCATGCAGGCCGAGGAGAATCCTGATCCGACCTCGATGACGTACTTCGGCTTAGAATGGGCAATCATCGCGCGTAGCATCATGGCGTCGCCATACGGAAATTGGTCGTTGTTGTAGTAGTAGCGGTTCTTGCCGTCGTTATCCTCGCTGAACCGCGTGTTCTTTATGAATTTTTCGTTTTCTTTCCAGAATTCCACCATGGCGTCTTCATCGAAATGCAAGCCTTTCATGTCGTCGGGTTCCTGGAGGAACTGCTTGTCGACGTACTCGGCGATGGTCGATGGATCCACGATTGGTGAGTAGTAGTGACCGGGCGAAAACATCGTCGGCACCGACTGTTCCTGCCGAAGCTTGTGCTCTTCCGAATTGACGAAGGCGAAATAGACCTGCTCGGGCGGCAAGGCGGCGACCGTGGTCACCCAGTGGGCGAGCTCATCCGGGTGGGGGTCTCGCTTCAGAAGGGTGGCGAAGAGGCTGGCGATATATTCGGCGGCGACGGCGGGGCTCATGTGCGGCATCCTTTAGATGCTCGGTGACACAAGTGTCATTAAATACTTCGATGCCGCGGGGCAGCCGGGCACGCGGGTCAGGACTCTTTCACGCACACGTAGGCGTCCTGTGTCGCCCACCAGAGCCGCTCATCAAACTCCTGTCCGTCGAGCCCGTATTGCTCCGACTGCGTCATGAAGCCGAAGCGATTCGCCTTTACATTCAGGCCTGGGACGCCCCGCTGTCAAGCGCAAAGCCGTGGGCGGGTTGAAGATCAGCACGCCGCGAGGCACCAAGGAGTTGGCAAAAGCTTTCGGACGGACGGTCAGTGCAACCCGCTCGGCCCCGACGATGCCTCGAGAAGTTCCTCTCGACCAAGATGAGCTCTCCGGATCCGAAAACCAATCGGCCCGGTGCGAACAGCGTCGTCGACCGACGCAGCCAGCGCACCCCGCGGGCCCGAGCGCGCCGGCCAGAAGAAGGCCGCCCGAGCGATATTGCGGCTATCCGCACAACCTGACGCGCCGCCTCAAAGTGGCGGTTCGATCGGCTTAACCCGCAGCGGGCGATTCGCCTGCAACCTTGAACCTGAATTGCTACCCTCATTTCGCGCCAGGCTCCGACATCCCCAGAAGGATCCGATGTTTCCACGAGGTTGCAGTTGCTGAATTTATATGCGAACGGGATTCTTTCGGGAGAAGCATTCCGAACCACAGGTCCAAAATGGTGTCGCTATCGGCACCTCGTCGTCTAGAACCGGCCGATCTTATGGGCAGCCATGCCCGGATGATAGAGGAGAAATTTTGAAATGACAGTGGAATTCACTGCTCACAACATCCGCCTCGACGACGGAACTTCGACCATGCCCGACTTAGAGCTGTCGATGGCAGAATACCCGTGGTTCACATCAGCTCGTCGAATCTTAGAAACCGTGTTCCCCGGGGACAAGAGTCAACTCCGCATGGCCGATGTGGGTTGTTTGGAGGGTGGCTATTCGGTGGAGTTCGCTCGCATGGGCTTCGGGGTCCTTGGGATTGAAGTACGTGAGTCGAATATAGCGGCGTGCAATTATGTCAAATCAAAGACAGATCTGCCGAATTTAGATTTCGCGTTGGACAACGCCCTTAACATTGCCGAATATGGTGTCTTCGATGCTGTCTTTTGCTGTGGCCTCTTCTACCACCTTGATCGTCCTAAGCAATACCTCGAAACGTTGTCATCCGTGACAAGGAAGCTCCTGATTCTCCAGACGCACTTCTCCCTCGCCGAGTCGGACGGTTCAAGTTATGGTCTTTCGGAACCAAGTGAAAACGAAGGTCTTGCCGGAAGGTGGTTTACCGAATTTGGAGACGACGACGCATTCAGCAACAGAGACACCGAAAAATGGAAATCTTGGGACAATTATCGGTCCTTTTGGATTCAACGCGAGTATCTCTTGCAGACGATTCAGGATGTTGGATTTGATCTTGTTCTGGAAGAGTGTTCCAGCTTGGGGCCAAACATTGCGTTGGGCATGAGCGCAAGTAATTATCAGACGGCTCTTCGAGGGACGTTTATCGGAATCAAAGCTCCGTAATCCAATGATCGCTGCCAGCCATAGTCAGATTCGGGGCGCTCGATTTACTCCAAGTTTGCAGCAGCTTTCGCCGGGGAAGCGCAGGTCGACCTATGTGGTGGATGGGTTGCGTCTCTACAGCCGTGGTCGGCTGATTGCCGAAAACGTTTAAATGTCAGGTCGCCGAGAATGGCATTGGGTTAAAGTGTCGGCGCCGGGCGTATCCGCAGGAACTGCCGCCCACGGTAGTGGCCGACTCCGATGGATCGAGGACCCGATGGACGTAGCACGGCGGCTCGGATGACGGCCGACGCCGAATCCGACGCTTCCACGCTGCCGCAACCACACGGGCCGCGGCACGCCGCGCACGAGCCGGAGCAGCCGCCGTCCGGACGGCGGTTCGGATTGACGGGTGGTCAGTGGCTGGCGGTCGCACGTTTTCTGGTCGCGGTCGGCGTTTCGGCCGTGCTCTGTGTGCTGCTCGACCGGTTCGCCGCGCCGAGCCTCCCCGCCAGGACCGACATTGTCGGCTATCCGATGTTCGTGAACTACAACTCCGAGCGGTATTTGTTCTTCCGCTACCGGTTGACTGTGTACGCATTCCCGTTGTTGGCGATCGTCGGGTATGTGCTGCTGGCGCGGTTCGGACCGCTGCGGGCCCGCGGCCCGCGCCCTGCCAAGCGGGCCATCGAGCTGGTCGAGCCGGTGCTCACGGCGCGGCCAACACCGGAGCGGGCATCGTGGGGCCCCGTGGCGCGGGTCTTGCTGCCGGCGGCGGTGGTCGTTGCCGCAGGTGGTTCGCGTACCGGACATCCGGATCTGATCGCCGTCGCCGCTGGCGTGGTCTACACGGCGCTGGTCGCAGCTATTGCCGGGGTGTGGGCTCGCCGAACTGACGGACAACGCTGGCGGGCTCTGTCGGCGGTCAACGGCGTGGGTGGCGCCATCGCGGCTGTACTGAGCTTGTGGTTCGTCTCGGCCCACACAGTCGTGCAAACCACCACCGGTACCCGGTCGTGGCCATGGCTTGCCTGGTGGCTGCCCGTCCTCGGCGTGGTCGCGATTGGGTGGTGGTCGGCGCGCCAGCTTCGCGGTGGGCGCGCGGCGCCCGATGTCGAGCTGACACTGCTGACGGTCGTCGTTGGTGCGATCGCACTGTTCCTGGCGATGTCGATGCTCCCCGGACCGATCATGCGTTTTGTGGGCTTCGACGACTCCCTCGATGCGACCGGTGCGAGCCTGCTCGCCCGCGGTTACTTCCCGTGGCGCGATTTCCTCTTCGTCCACGGTCTGTTCACCGACGTGCTGACCGGAAGCCTCGGTCGGGCCATCTTCGAAGACAGCATCTGGGGCGTCCTCGCCGTCCACACCGTGATCCTGGTCCCACTATTCGTGGTGTGCATCTACCTCTTCGCCGTCTGGTTCAGCCGGCGCAATCCGTGGTTCCTCGCGCTTTTCTTGCTGGTTGTGATCGGTCTGGGCACGGGGCAGCTGCTGGAGTGGCAGCGGTTCATGGGCCTGCATGTCTCGGGGCTGCTGCTCAAGTGGGAACGGACCATGAGCTATCCCTACGCGTTCTACTTCACGGCGGAGCGGTTTGTGGCCTGGCCCGCCACACTGATCGTGTTCGGCGAGATGCTGCGCCGGCGCAGCGCCCGGTGGGCGGTGGGGTTGACGCTGCTGCTGGTCGTCGACGAGATTCTCGTTCCGGAGACACTCTTTGGGGCCGCGCCGGTCCTGGCCTGCGTGGTGGCGGCAGAGCTCCTCCACCGCCGACCGGGGCAAAGCCTGTGGACCAATCTGCGGCTCACGCGTTGGTGCGTCGGCACCGGGCTCGTTGCGACGGCTGCGTGGGCGGCGTTCCTCGCGGCCTTCGGGTCGCTGCGAGCGTTCATCGACTACTACCTGGCGCTCGGGCCCGGGCACAACTTGGTGGGCGCCTGGCCGCCGGAGCTCGTTTACGGTTTCTTCGACTGGACGTTGTTTGCACTCGACATCGGGTGCGTGCTGATCACCGTCTGGGCGGTCACGATCAAGGTCGCGAAGCGGGCCGATTGGGAGACGCGCGACTGGGTGACTGTAGCGGCGGCCGGGTTCACGGTGTTGTACGTGGAGAAAGTGATCGCAGACTTCCATACCTCCCACCTCTTTCAGGTATTCGTAGCCGCCCTGCCACTTGTACTGGTGTGGTCCTGGCGCCTTTTCAACTGGCTGGTGCTGCTGCTTGCCGCCTGGTGGCGCGGGCGGGGGGCGCGACCAGCCTGGCTGGCCCACTCCCTCGACGCCGTTCTGGTCCCGGCGATTGCGCTCATCCTCGTCTGTGCCGGACCGATCAATGTGGTGGACAAGAGGCACCACCTCGTCGGGGCCACCGAGTCGGGCGTCGCCCGGGTGGGCTATGCGGTCCCGGGGGTGATCGACACCAGCCTGCTGCGGGATCTCGACACCGCGATCCGCGCCTACGCCGGCGACAACGGGCCGGTGTTCGACATGACTCAGAGCCTCGGCTATCTCTACTATCTGCTGAACCGGGTCCCGGGCACCCAGTTCATCTACCCGGTCCTGGCGATACCCGCTTATGCGCAAGGGTTGCTCATCGACGAATTGAAGGCCGTGCGGCCGCCCGTCGTGATCTACGACTCCCATGGGATCGGCGTGCCAGGCTGGGGCGAGTACCGCGCCATCATGAACAACGTGCGCCATTACGAGGTGAGCGAGTACGTCTTGCGCGGCTGGACTCCGGTGCTAAGTACCCATGGGGTTCTGGTCATGGCCCGCAACGACTTGGTCGCCTCAACGCCGATGCCCGCCTTGAGCACGCCGCCGCAGACGACCGACCTCTACTTCAGCCGCTCACCCTGCCAATGGGGGGCAACGCCGAACTTCCTGCCGGTGCCTGACAATTCGCGCGCCATCACCTTGCCGCTGAGCTCGACGATGCTGCGGACCGTCGTGCACTACAACGGCTGGGCGGTCGACCCGGCCACCAATCTTCCGGCCACAAAGGTCCTGATTGCCGACGGCGACCGGGTCGTGGCTTGGGTGAAGCCCACGACTAACGCCCCGGACGCGGCCCACTACCTGCACCAGTCCAAGTCGGAGAGCGGCTTCCAACTGGGCGCCATATTCGATGCCGCGCCGGCCCACGCGGCGGCTTATTCCGTCGGCGCGGACGGGCTGGCTCATCCGCTCCACGGGTCGCCGGCCGGGCGTGTTGCCGCGCTGCGCCTGCCGGACGGGAGCCAGGTCAGGGTTGCGCCGACCGCGCCGGGCGTGCTGAGCGGCTGGGAGGTCCATCACGCCGACGTCAACACGGTAGGGGAGCTTCGGCTGCCTAACGGTATAAATCTGCGTGATTACGATCTTGCGACGCTGTCAGCGACCGGCGGGCTTGGCGGGGCCACCGTGAAATTGACCGATCAGTTCCTCCACGAGATCGAGGCAACCTGGCTTGACCGGGCCGGACCCAGCCTGACCCTGCGGGTTGGCAGCTGCCCGCAGTGGTATGGCTACGATCCATCTCAACCGCTCTACGTAATGCAAAGCGGCGGTCCGCCGGTGACCTCGGTAACCCTTTCCTCGTCTGGCCAAAGCCAGGGCTGGTGAGTCGAAGTCCGCTCATGCTGCGATTGTGCTGTGGCGGTGAGGGGGTCGAGTTCTCGAGGCGCCAGATCCGGCTTAGTCGCGCGTCGCGCGGCGGCTGGTCTTAATGCTCATCAGGTATCTCGGCTTTTGCGGACAGCCAACGGTCCAGCATGACGTAGCGGCCAACCCAGACGATGCCTAAGCCAAGCATCTGGGCGCAGAATACGGCTGCGCCACGGACGAGCACTGTCTGATCTGCCATCGCCTTCTGGACGAAGTAGGTCAAGAGCGTGGCCAGCGAGACAGTTAGCATCACTGCTCCCCAGAACACGACCACCTGGCGGTGCAGGTTCTCGCGGGACATATTCCGCCAGACGAAGCGCTTGTAGATGAAGAAGCCAGGGATCGTGGTGATGGCGTACGCCAGTAGTGACGCGGTGGTGTAGTCGTCGAACCACAGGCCAAAGAGCTGGATGAGGCCCTGGCCGAGCGGGAGGAAGATGAGCGACGCGCCAGCGTAGCGCAATTTCTTGCGCGCTTCCTCCGTACGGGCGTACGCGATGAGGCCCGACGGCGAGACGAGCATGACTAGTTAAGCTACCCCAGTGGTGCATCGCTCTAGGCCTGAACAAGCCGAACTCAGGCCACCAACCTGGCGAAGCCACCTCCCGTAACCCTCGGTCACTCGACTGACTGGAGAATCTGTTTAGCGGTTTACGTCCACACGAATGGTTTGGGTGGTGATTCCAGTTGGTGATCCAGGCGCGGATGTCTTTTTCCAGCGCTTCACGTTGCGGTGGCCGCCACGTTCGACCAGTTAGCGGGTGAGTTCTGCGAACCAACGCCCAACTTGGTTTATCGAGCTGAAATAAGTTGGCGTGCATTGCATGTGGAAGTAGAGATGAACTTCCGCCTCTCCTCGTCGTTGCCTACCAGTTCTGCCCATCGACCGGCCACGTCGCGTGACAGATGAATTATACTGTGCTTCAACATAATTCACCTGATCCATCGATGTCGATGTGAATTTCGAGAATGCAATCAGATTGGCGGAGCCGCGCCCGCCAGGCTCCACAACGTCATGCTGTGAATTCTCCTGTTGTCCAACAATAGTCAGTACGTATGCGACATGGACGGTGATCATCCCTACGGCGCCAATTCTGGGCTGATTGACGGTTCCCGATGCTGTTGACTCACATGTCACGGAGTAGTTGCAGATGTCCCATGGTCGTTTCGATTGAGGGTCAAACATCCTTCGTGGGCCTTCGACAGACAAAATGCATGATCGTGCGTTCTCGGGGGTGTTTCTGCAGAGAATTGAGGGATTTGGCGATTTCTCATCGTGCCGCCAAGGACCGTTTTACGATGACTCGCACCTCTGACCGGCAAAACAGGGGTCAAGGAATGACCTGGAATCGGGCGAGGTGAATGGACATGACACAAGCCGCCGATGCTCCTCCGTCCATTAGTGCCGCCAACGCGCCGGAAGTGCAACTGCTAGTTCCCAAAGACGACGCCGTTGAGCCCGAGCTGACGATCCTCATCCCCGCGATGAACGAGGAGCTAACCGTCGGGGACTTTGTCTCCTGGTGTCACAACGGCATCCAGGAATCGGGGGTGGCGGGCGAAATCCTTATTGTTGACAGCTCCACCGACCGCACCGCGGAGATCGCGCTCGCCGGCGGCGCTCGCGTCCTTCGGACACCGAAGCGCGGACTTGGTCGCGCGTACATCGACGCCCTGCCGTATATCCGCGGTCGCTACGTCGTCATGGGAGACGCCGACTGTACCTACGACTTCCGCCAAGTCGGCTTGTTCGTCGACGCGATGCGGGAAGGCAACGAGTTCGCGATGGGCTCCCGGTGGCGCGGCTCGATCGAGCCTGGGGCGATGCCTAAGCTGCACCAGTATTTCGGCACTCCGGTCACGACCTGGGTTCTGAACGTCCTCTTTGGCAGCCGATTCAGCGATATTCACTGCGGGATGCGGGGCATCACCCGCGACGCGCTACTTCGCATGGGCCTGGAGTCGCAGTCGTGGGAGTACGCCTCGGAGATGGTGCTGAAGTCTGTCCGGATGGGGCTGACGACCGCCGAGGTGCCGGTCACTTTTCTCAAGGACCGCGACGGCAGGCTGTCCCACCACAAGCGGTCCGGCTGGTTCTCCCCTTTCCAAGCCGCCTGGATCAACCTGCGCGCCATGTTCATTCACGGCGCCGAGTTCTTCTTGGTCAAGCCGGGCATCGTGATGCTCGCACTGGGTCTGCTGCTGACCCTGCCGTTGAGCTTCGGACCAGTCACGATTGGCCCGGTCACGCCGAGCCTCGACAGCATGTTTCTCGGAGTGGTGCTGTCGGTGATGGGCCTGCAGAGTATCTACTTCGGTTGCCTGGCCCACGTCTTCCTCGACTACACCGACCGCAACAGGGAACGATTGCGGCGATTGTTCGACTACACGAAGTCTGTCTCCGTGAGTGCCGTGCTGTTCACCGTCGGATTCGCGCTGGACATCGCTTTCGCCACGTACTACGTGCACAACTCGCTCCGCCTGCCCAACCCGCAGGCACCGATCATCTACCTCGCGATCACCGGTCTGCTGTTCATGGCGATCGGGTTCTCGACCTTCTGTTTCACCCTGCTGTTGCATGCCACTCGGGTCCGCTACGGAGTCCGTGATGACAGGTCCTGACAACCCGCACCGCCGTGACGACGAGGAGGCCCGAAACGTGAGCTTAAAAGGAGCTTCTGGACGCGTCGTTCCCCTTGAGCGATACCACGAACGCCGGCTGGATCCACCGTGGATTCAGAAAGCGCTATCGCGTATGCCGAGCAGGGATTCGTCCGAATTTCCCGAACCCGGCATCTCTGCCCCCTGGATCAGGCTGCTGCGGACGATGACGTTACACATGTTCAAAGCCTCTGCAACGCTTCGCACCCTGAGCATCTATGCGGTGGAGGTCGCCGATTTCATCAACTGGCAGCAGGGTGTCTTCGGTCACCAGCCAAAGGTTTTCGGACACCGGGAAAAACTGTGGGAACGGCTTGCGGGTCGGTTGGATCCAAACCGTCCTCTGGTCGTGCTGGAGTTCGGTGTCGCCTACGGCTACGCGACCAACTGGTGGCTGCGCCGACTAGCCGGACGCGACGTCGTCTGGCATGGGTTCGACCGTTTCACGGGGCTGCCGCGCGCATGGCGCAGATACGAGGAGGGCACATGCGATGCCGGCGGTAACCCGCCGGCGATCGACGACGAGCGGGTGCGCTGGCACGTCGGCGACGTCGAGGACACCGTCGGCGCAGTCGACTTGGTTGCCGCGCGTGATGCACAGTGGCTCGTGCTCTTCGACCTTGACATCTATGAACCAACGGCCTTCGCATGGGAGGTGATCGGTCCTCACCTACGCCCAGGAGACGTCATCTACCTCGACGAAGCAGGGGCGGAGGACGAACGGCGGGTACTCGACGAGGCGATCCTGCCGTCGATCGGTTGCGAGGCCGTCGGGTCTACGCCGGTCGCACTGGGTTTGGTCGTAACCCGCGGTATGGCCGAATCCAGCCGTGTCACAGGCGATCTCGATAAGGAGTCGTGAAACCGTGAGATTCAACATCTCAGCATCGCGGAGTACACGCCGGCCGATAACGTTTTCGAGCTAGCAAGGGCGCCGATAGATGAGGGCGCTGATCACAGGCGGCAGCGGGTATCTGGGCCGGCTTCTCATCGCCGGCCTGGTCGAGCGCGGCTTCGATTGCATCGCGGTCGATATCCGCGAGGGTGCACCTGTCGGTCCCGGCTCGATGCTGGTTCGAGGCAACGCGGCCGACGCCGCTGTTCTCGAGCGCGCGGCCGAAAACAGGAAGATCGACGTCATATTCCACCTGGCCTCACAGATCGATTTCGCGGTCGACAGCCAGACCGCGCTGTACGACAACAACGTCGGGACCACGCGCGCTGTCGCGGAATTCGCCAAGGCGTGGAAGGTCCCCAAGGTCGTCTTCACATCGTCAAATTCCGTCTATCTCGGCAATAGATTGAAGCGCCCGCTTCTCGAGAACGACGCTCCCGAGCCGGCCGATGAATACGGCAGGTCCAAGGTCGACAGCGAGAAGCTTCTCGCCGGCTATTCCTCGGACTTCGATTCGATCTCGATCCGCTGTCCCAACATCATGGAC
>Ga0134128_10005263_pt1 | contig 15681 bp, 11 predicted proteins | sample KB31754_FD_96462 | JGI IMG/M metagenome (GOLD analysis project Ga0134128, IMG submission 96462) | Terrestrial soil microbial communities with excess Nitrogen fertilizer from Kellogg Biological Station, Michigan, USA - KB3-175-4 | ecosystem: Environmental > Terrestrial > Soil > Unclassified ...
GCCCGCTGACCATCTTCCACCGCGCGCGCCATGTCGCGGCCTTCAATGCTGTACTGGATGCCGATGTAGCGCGAGTTGTTCTCGCGATAGATAAATGAGGCGCCGTTGCCCTGGGAAATGGTGGCCAGCTGAGAGAGCGGAATAAGTTGCCCATCCGGCGTTCCCACCTGCAGGTTGCCTATCTGCTGCGCGCTGCTGCGGAACTGAGGCTGCATGCGCACCACCAGGTCAAATAGCTTCTCGCCCTGGATAACCTGGGTGGCGGCCTGCCCCCCCACCGCGGCCTGCACTACGTTTTCCCCGTCCGCCACATTGATGCCGTAGCGCGCAATCTTCTCCCGGTCCACGTCCACCAGCAGACTGGGCTGCCCCAGTTCGCGCACCACCGTCAATTCGGTAAAACCCGGCACCTGGGACAAGCTCTTCTTGATATCGAGCGCCGTCTTCTGCAGCACCTGCAAGTCCGGACCGTAGACTTTGACCGCCAGCGCGCTCTGCAGGCCGGTGAGCGCTTCGTCCACCGCGTCTTCGGCAGGCTGTGTGTAGTTGAAGATGATGCCAGGAAAGGCGCGCAAGCGCGAATCAATGGAGGCGATCAGCTCTTTTTTGTCGCGGATATTGCCGTTCTGCCAGGTCTGGTCCTTGTAGGGCTTAAGACCGACGTAGAACTCGCAGTTGAAGAAGCCGGTCGGGTCCGTGCCGTCGTCGGGACGACCCAACTCCGAGCCCACCACCGTCACCTGCGGGTAGGACATCAGAATCTGCCGGATTTGGGGCGCAATCTTGCTCGCCTCCTCGAAGGAAATCGTATAGGGCATGGTGGCGCGCACCCACAATGCGCCTTCATCGAGGTGAGGCATGAACTCGCCGCCGATGAAGGGAACCAGCAGCAGAGTGGCGCCAAAAATCGCTGTCGCGATAAGCAGCGTCAGCTTGGGATGGTCCAGCGACCAGTCGAGTTGGTGGGCATATTTGGCCTTGATCCACTCGAACGGTTTGTTGACGCGGTCCTTTATCCCATTCTTGAACCACAGCGAAGCCAGCACCGGAGTGAGGGTGAGAGTGAGAATCAGCGCCCCAATCAGGGCAAAGGACATGGTCTCCGCCATGGGGTGGAAGAGCTTGCCGGAAGGTCCACTCAGGGCGTAGATGGGCAGATATCCCGCGATGATGACGGCCACGGAATAGAAAATGGGCCGGTCTACGTCACGGGCCGCGGTCAGAATCACCTCATTGACCTGGATGGGTTGGCCTTCGCGCAGCGCAAGTTCGCGGTAAATGTTCTCCATCATGACCACGGTGCCGTCAATGATGATGCCGAAGTCTATGGCGCCTATGGAAAGCAGGTTGGCGGAAACGTCGTGGGCGTGCAGAACAATGAAGGAAAACAGCAGCGCCAGAGGGATGGTGAGGGCAACGATGATGGCGGCGCGGATGCTGACCAGGAAAAAGATCAGCACCACCAGCACCAGCAGCATGCCACGCAGCAGGTTGCTCTCCACCGTGTCGGTGGTCAGGTTCACCAGTTCGCTGCGATCGTAATAGGGTAGGACCTTGACGTCTTTGGGCAGAATCTGCTGGTTGAGCTGCCGGGTTTTTTCCTCCACCCCCTTGAGCACGGTCTGGGTCTGCTCGCCGCGCCGCATGAGGATGACGCCTTCCACAGCGTCATCGTTCTTTTCGAAGCCGAATTCACCCAGGCGGGGAGCGTGGCCGATCACCACCTGGCCGATGTCCTTGATGCGGATGGGCGCGCCCTTGCTGCTGCCCACCACGATGTTTCCAATGTCTTCCGTGTTGCGCACCAGCCCCAGGCCGCGCACGTAATAAAATTGGCCGCCCTGCGAGTAAAAGCCGCCGCCGGCGTTGCCGTTGTTGGCCGCCAGGGCATTCATTACCTGCGGGACGCTCAGGTGGTAGGCATAAATTTGCGCCGGGTCGAGCAGCACCTGGTACTGCATGGTAGCGCCGCCAAAGCCGGAATCATCAGCCACTCCTGGCACCGAGCGGTAGGCGCGCTCCACCACCCAATCCTCGAACGTCTTCAGTTCCTGTGGGCTGCGATCAGGACTCTCCAGCACGTACCGGTAGACCAGGCCGCTGGGGCTGAAGAGCGGCGCCATAGTGGGGGTCACGCCCGCAGGCAGGGCTGGCTGGCCCAGGCGCTCAAACACCACCTGGCGCGCGAAGTAGTCGTCGGTGCCTTCTTCGAAGGTAAGGCGGATATCGGAAAGCCCGTAAAGAGAGATGGAGCGCATCACCTCCATGCGCGGCACCCCGTTCATTTCTATCTCGATCGGCAGCGTGACCAGGCGCTCTACTTCTTCAGCGGCGTGCCCCGGCCACTGGGTGATTAATTCCACCATGGGCGGGGAGAGGTCGGGGTAGGCGTCCACCGGCATGCGCTGGAAGGAAATGATTCCGGCAACCGCCAGGAAGGCGGTAAACATCAGCACCAGAAAGCGCTGGCGCAAGGCAGCTTGAACGATGCGGTGAATCATCCCTAATTAGCGCGGAACTGGTCCCGTGTCTCCCCTATTGCTGCAGTGAATTGGCAAATTGCAGGAACAGGCTGCCGTCGCCCACCACCCGTTCCCCCGGCTTCAGACCGTCCAGAATCTGGGTCACCCCGTGATTGCTCTCCCCCAGCTTGACCGCGCGGCGCGCGAACTGGTTACCGGCCTGGTTGACGGAGACATAGACAAACGGCTCGTTCTCAGCGCTGCGCAGCACCGCCGAATCAGGCACGGTAAGCGCATTCTTGATGGCGCCGGCCGCCACTGTTACCGTCACGTACATGTCCTTCTTCAAACGCCGCCCCGGATTCTGGGTGACAACCCGCGCCTGCACTGTGTGCGAAGCCGGATCCATCCCCTCAGCCACATAGGAAATGCGGCCGCGGAATTGCTGTCCAGGATAGGTGCTGGTGGTGATGTCCACTGGGTCGCCCACATGCACGTAAGCCAAATCATCCTGGAACACATTAGCCAGCACCCACACCGTGCTCATGTCGGAGATGGTGAAACATTGTGTGTTGCCCGCCTGCACCACCTGGCCGGGTGACACCAGGCGCTCCACCACCTCGCCACCAATGGGAGCCAGCAGCGGCACCTCCGGCGATGTAGCCTTGGAGACAACCGTTTCAGGATTGGAAATACCGATGATAGTCAGCGCCTGCTCCGCCGCTATCATGTCCGCCTGAGCCTGGGTGCGGGCCGATTCTGCCGCCTGGAGGTCGCGCTCCGCAATGGCGTTGTGGGCGTACAGGTCCTTGGAGCGCGCGTAGTTCTTGTCTGCCAGGTCGAAGGCATCCCGGGCCTTGAGGTAATTGGCCCGCAGTTGCGAGTAGTCGGGGCTGGCCAGATAGAGCAGGGGCTGGTGCTGGCGGACAACCTCGCCGGGCTGCGCTACAACGCGGCTCACCGGCCCGCTGACCTGCGTGATTACCGGCGTGGTGCGGAAGGCGTTGAAAGCCACGGCGCCGGTGAGCCGCAACACGCGGCGCAGCGTGCCGGGCTCCACCGTCACCACCTGCACATGCGACATCTGCTGTGCCGGCACTGAGAACAGCAGCGCTCCCCCGCTGCTGGGATTGGCCGCCTCGGCGGTTTTGGAAGCGCTCTGGGCGCAGCCCGCGAGCGTCAGCACCGCCGCCAGACCAGACGTGGCCGCCAGGTACCAGCCGATATGGCCCCGCAGCTTTCGATTCACTTGGCTCATGGCAAATTCCTGGTTCCGACCGCTTCCTTCAGTTGCTCAACTGCCGTCATGTACGAGGCCAGCGACTGGCGATAGGCCAGTTCGGTGGCCCGATAACTGCGCTCTGAGTCCAGAAAATCGAGCAGGCTGGCCCCGCCTTTCCTGTAAGCATACTCGCTGATGTCGCGCGAATCCTGCGCGTTTTTCAGGTACCCGCCCACATAGAGCTGCACCACCTGCTGGTTCGTAGTAACCGCGGCATAGGCGCTCTCTACATCGGTGAGGACGATATCGCTGGCGGCGTAGGCGTTCTCCTGGGCCTGGGTGATGGCAAAACGGGTGCGCGCGATCTCGCCCTGGTTGCGGTCAAATACCGGTAACTCCATGCTGCCGAACAATGATCCCGAGCTGAAGCCGGAAACGTGAGAGAAATTAAAAGCCAGGTTGAGGTCGCGCTTGCCGTTGGCCCGCTGCAATTCATAGGCGCTGTGGGAGGCGGTCACACCCTGCTGCGCCGCTATCAGGTCCGGACGCTGGCGCAAGGCCAGGGCCTTCAAATCATCCTCGGTCCCCTTCACTGGGGTGTAGGACAGGTCGCCGGCAACGTCGTAATTCTCCGGAACCGCGGTGTAGCCCATCAGTTGCCGCAGGCTGGCCAGCGCCTGCACCCGGGCTACCTGGGCGGCCGACACATCAGTCTGGAACTGCAGCAGCTGCAGTTTGATCTTCAGGTAGTCGGCTTGGCTGATGTCGCCGGCCTTGTAGCGTTCTTCGCTGATGGTAACCGTCTGTTGAAACCCGTTGAGGTCCTGCTGCGCGAACTGCAGGTTGGAATCAGCCAGCAGCGCGGCGATGAACTGCTGGGCCACATTGAAAGCCAGGGTGCGCTGCGCATCGAGCACCTGCGAGCGCGTCTGCGTGGTCAAATCGCGGGCCGCCCGCAGGCGGTGCTGCCGCTTGCCGCCGCGCTCAAACAGGTACCCGATTCCAACATCGAATTGCGACAACTGCTGTAATGTATCGGACGTGCTGGAACCGGAAGGGTTGCCGAAGAGAGGTAGAAATTGCGAATCGCCGCTAAGCACCGGGTTGGGGCGGAGGTTAGCCGTAATCTCTTCCGCCTGCGCCTGCTGAATCGTGCTCTCCGCCGCCTTCAGCACATGACTGTGAGTGAACGCCAGGTTGATGGCCTGCTCCAGGGTGATGCGCACGGCCGGCTGCGGCAGAGGCGGCGGCGTACTCCCGGGTGCGGGAGCAGCCTGACCGGCGCCCGTTTGAGCCACGGATACGCCCGCCAGCATGACCACAGAAACTGAGAACAACAGAAAAGAGGCGGATCGGTCGAGAGCCCTGCGATTTTTCAACATAGGAGAAAGCCGCGCGTCGTAACCGCACCTCCCGCCAGGCAAGTAGCCGGAAATGATCGCCGTCCGGGCGGAATTGCGAACGCGCACCGCTTTGCACTTCGGCCAGCCAATGCCCCGGCTGCCCTCATCCTCCTCCTTCTCGACACGCCCTGTGTTGGCTTTCCTTCATTCTAAACGCAATCGGCAGAAACTCTCTACCGAGGGTTGACGGGAAGCCAGGTGGATAACGGGAAAAACAGGGAATCGGGTGTCAGGAGGTAGCCGGTGAGAGGAGGGGAGGTTTCGAGGTTTCGAGGTTTCGAGGTTTCGAGGTTTCGAGGTTTCGAGGCTTCAAGGTTCAACGTCGGATCGCCATGCTGGGCGCAGCCAAGGACCTGCTTTTCAACCGCTTCGCTACTGGCTCCTCACTACTTTTCTGGGTGCGCAAAAGCTGCGGCGGGAATGTCATTCGCATGCGGCGTAACCCGCTCCAGGTCGGGCGGAACGTGCGCATTCACGTCACGCACCGCCCAGGCCAGTCCGCCGCTGAGAAGCGCCTGGTAGGCGGGATTAGACCAAACATCTTGGCGATGTCCCATGGCGGTGTAGAACACGCGGCCCTGGCCAGACATCCGCGCCCAGGTGTTGGGATAGGGCGGGCGCTGGTAAAAATTGCCCTGCATGCCCTCGGTCTCCATCACTAGCAGAACGTGCAGGTCGTGGGGAAAGGCGCGCAGCGCGTACCACTCTTCGGTGAACTCCATTCCCTGGCCCAGCGCCTGCATGCCGGGAAACCGGCTATCGGCCACTCGCACCCGGGCTTTCTGCTGCTGGCCATGGCCGACAAACTCGGCTCCAATCATGGCGATATAGGGATCCAGGTGCGCCGGAAGCTGCGGATCGGTGTGCGCCGAGGCGGGCTCAAAGGTGTCGGTCGCCGAGTGCGTGCCGATGAAGCCTTTCCCATTGTGGATAAGGTCGAGAAACGCCTGCTTGCCTTCCGGCGTCATGGGCGGATTCTTGTCCTCGCCGGCGGTGGTAAGGTCACCGGTGGTGTAGAAGAAAAAGGCGTCATATTGCGGCAAGGTGGGCTGCGAAAAGATGCTGCCGTCCTTGGTGGCGGTCACTTCGTAGCCGCGCTTCTGGCCCAACTCGGTCACGATCTGCTCGGCCGGGCTCAGCTTGTCCCCGCTGCGTTTGATCATGTCATGCTCAAAACCCGAAGACTTGGTGAACATCAGTATCTTCTTGCGCGCGGGAGTTTTGGCGGCCGATAGAGAGCTCAGGCCCAGGCCCATGGCTCCCGATCCAAAAAACCGCAACAGGTCACGCCGATTCATAAGGGCTTAGAGTAACGGGTTTGTGGAAGAGGCTCAAGCGAGGCACGGCTGTTTGCGATGCAAAGGCGCTTGGCAACGCCTCAGGATAGGACTTAGAGTAACGGAGAACATGAGAACTCGCGCCCTCGCTGCAGTCATCCTGTCGCTGGCCGCCGTGTCCCTGGCATTCGGACAGAAGGCTCGCCGACCCGCCATCATCGGCATCTCTCACGTCACATTGCGCGCCGCCGATCTGGGCAAATCGCGGCAGTTTTATGGTCGGGCGCTGGGTCTGGCGGAGGTGCCGGCGGGCAGCGCGCAACGCGCGCGTTTCCGCATCAATGACCATCAGTATGTAGAGCTGGAAGCAGCAGGCGCCAATGCGCCAGCGGACCGCCTGGTCGAGGTTGGGTTTGAGACCAGAGATGTGGAGGCGCTGCGCCAGTATTTGGGAGCGCGTGGAGTTCAAGTGCCAGCGAAACTGACCTTGGCAGCTGACGGTACCCGCAGCTTTGATGTGCGCGACCCCGAGGGCCATCAGATTTGCTTCGAGCAGTTGGGAACTGCCTCGGGCGGTGGCGGTGCCCCCGGCCATCCCATCTCCACCCACATGATTCACGCCGGCTTCATTGTGCGCCATCGCGCGACTGAAGACCGCTTTTACAAGAGCCTGCTGGGATTTCACCTGTATTGGCACGGCGGTATGAAGAAGGCCGAAACCGACTGGGTTGACATGCAGGTCCCCAACGGCACCGACTGGCTGGAGTACATGCTGAACGTGGAGGCAAATCCTTCCCTGCACGAGGCCGGAGTTGTGCGCCACCTGGCGCTGGGCGTGCCCGACATCAAGCCTGCTGTGAGGCTGGCCAAGCGGAGTGGCTGGCCCATGCCGGAACCTCCCCAGATTGGCCGCGACGGCAAGTGGCAGCTCAACCTGTACGACCCTGACCTGACCCGCGTGGAAATTATGGAGTTCCGGCCGGTGGAGACACCATGCTGCGCGAGGTATACAGGGCCACACCCCGGGAGTCGGTAGTCAGGAGTCGGGAGCCAGCCAACCAAAACCGCGGACGCGCAAAGGACGCCGAGCGGACAAAACTCCTTGGCGTTAACCGGGCCATATCAAACCCTTAGCGTCCGCGGCGTCCTCTGCGGTTTTGGTCAGGTCTTCCCGCTTGGGAATTAACCGTCCCATTGGCGTTCCGACTCTGACTACCGATTCCCGACTCCCAGTTACAATAGGAAGACCATGTCCGCTTCCACCAAAGTTCGTCCCCAAACGGCTGAGATGCCTGCCGTGCCCCTCACCCTGGAAGGTTCCAGCGTGCTGCATCAGATGCTGCGCTTTCGCTGGGCGGAGTGGCGGCAACTGAACCCCGGCGAGCGCAGTCGCATCCTCAACGAAGCTCAACCTGTGCTTCAGGAGATGGAAAAGCATCAGAGCGCCCTCTTCGCCGTCCTGGGCCACAAGGGCGACCTCATGCTGGTGCACTTCCGCTCGTCATTCGACGAACTCAAGCAGCTGGAATTGCAACTGGCGCGCACCGGGCTGAACGATTATCTGAGAACCACCACGTCCTATCTTTCCGTGGTTGAACTGGGACTTTATGATTCGTCAGTCAAGCTCTACCAGCAATTGGCCGAACGCGGGTTGCAACCGCATTCCCCGGAGTGGAATACCGAGGTGGAGCAGGAAATGGAGCGGCAGCGCGCCGCCATGCGCCCCCGCCTCTATCCGGAGATGCCGCCTAACCGCTATATCTGCTTTTATCCCATGGACCGGCGCCGCGGCGAGGACAAGAACTGGTACACCTTGCCCATCGAGGAGCGCCAGCGGCAGATGCGCGAGCACGGCATGGTGGGCCGTCGCTATGCCGGCGAAGTCAAGCAGATTATCACCGGCTCCATCGGTTTCGACGATTGGGAGTGGGGCGTGGACTTGTTTGCCGATGATCCCCTGGTCTTCAAGAGATTGATTTACGAGATGCGTTTCGACGAGGTCAGCGCCGTCTACGCCCTCTTCGGTCACTTTTACGTCGGGGTTCGCTGCCCGGCTTCGCAACTCGGTCGGCTTCTGGAAGGCGAGTTGCCCACAAAACCCGACAAGCGTTGATCGCGCTTCCCGCCTGCTGTGGGTGCGCAACCGTCAGTTACAAATCTGAACCTTTATTTGGGAACCTGGATTGCGGCAAATAATCTCCTACAGCATTCACTGACGTATTACCAAGTTACGTCTCTATCGGTCTTCGAAGTTGGTTGTGCCCTATCTGCCCACCAGTAGAGACGTTGCTTGCAACGCCTCACACCAATACCCGGAAATGTGTTCCAGATAGCTATAATGAGGAACACGGCTGAGCGGCTATCCAACTTCCCAGCCAGGCGAACAGTGCCCTTCCAGGTGCCCAAACGCGACGAACCCTCGCGCCGCAGGACGGCCATCATCCTGCTGGCCGGCGGCATCCTCGTGTTATTTACCATTCTGTTGTCCCAGGCCTCATTTAACTGGCCCGTCTTCCAGCCCAACGCCAGCGAGCAGCCCTTTGTTTTCGCCGCGCTCTCAGCGCTGGTTTTTCTGCTCTTTGTGGTGCTCACCTTCATCCTGCTGCGCACCCTGCTCAAGCTTTTCGCCGAGCGCCGCGTGGGAGTTCTGGGCTCCAAGTTCCGCACCAAGATGGTGGTGGGTGCGCTGCTGCTTTCCTTCACCCCGGTGCTGTTTCTCTTCCTCTTTGCTTACGGGCTGATGAACCACTCCATTGACAAGTGGTTCTCGCGGCCGGTCGAAGAGGTGCGCGAAGATACCGAGGCTATGACCCGCCTGCTCTCCGCCTACGCCGAGGATAACGCCCACGGCGAGGCAGCGCTTTTGGCTAGCTCGCCGGACACCCAAAAGGCGTTCGCGACCGGCAATTTTGACGGGGTGGCGGAACTGTTCGAGCGCCATAAGCCGACCCTGCAGGGCGGGTTTGCTGTGGCCATGCGGCAGGGCCGCGCCGAAGCCAGCTTTCGAGCCCCCGAAGCATGGTCGGTCCTGGAACCCATATTGCCGCTCAAAGATGCGGCCAAGAACCGTCCCGCTCGTTTTTCCTGGAAAGGCACCGATTACATCCTGGGCAGCGCGCGCGTGGGCCAGGATGGGGCCGTGCTGGTAGCCATGCCGCTGCCGCCCGCCTTTTCGGAAACCGTCCGTCAGATTGACGAAAGCCAGCAGCGATACTTCCAACTGGCGCAGCAGCGCAAGCTGGTGCGGCGCACCTACATGGAACTGCTGGCCTTGCTCACCATGCTGGCCCTGTTTGCCGCTACCTGGCTGGCCCTGTTCACTTCCAAGCTGGTGACCCGCCCCGTCGCCGCCCTGGCGGAAGCCACGCAGCAGATTTCGCGCGGCCGGCTGGATTACCGTGTGCAGGTGGCAGCCGCCGACGAACTGGGCGAACTGGTGGCCTCCTTCAACCGCATGGCGGAAGAACTGGAAAACAGCCGCCAGCAGATCATGGCCTCCAGCCTCGAACTCAAGGACGCCAACACCGCCATCGAGCAGCGCCGCCGCCACATGGAAACCATCCTGGAGAGTATTCCCACGGGGGTGCTCTCGCTCGATGCACGCTGGCGTGTGACCCATGCCAACGTCGCCCTGCAGCGCATCTTCAATCCTCAATCGCGAGCTGCCGCCGTGGTTGATTTTTTGACCGGAAGTACGCTTCTTGAGGTCTTCCCCAGCGAAATCGTAGAAGATCTGGAGCCCCTGCTGCGCCGCGCCGACCGCATGGGTGTGGCCAACAGTCAGATGGAACTTAGCTGGCGCGGAAGCACCCTCAACGTCGCGATTACCGTCGCCGCCTTGCAGCACGAAAATCAGGGGCTCGGCTACGTGGTGATTTTTGAGGACCTTTCCGACCTGCTCAAGGCGCAGAAGCAGGCCGCCTGGCGGGAGGTGGCGCGGCGCGTGGCCCACGAAATCAAAAACCCGCTCACGCCCATCGCCCTCTCCGCCGAGCGCATTCGCCGCCATCTGGAGCGGGCCCATCCCCCGGACGCAGTTTCCCTGTCGGTGATCAACAGCTGTGCTGAAACCATCGCCGGCGCGGTGGAAACCGTGCGCAGCCTGGTGGACGAATTCTCCGCCCTGGCCCGTTTTCCGGCCGCCAATCCCCAGCCCGCCAACATCAATGCCATCGTGGAGAGCACTCTCTCCATGTTCAATGGGCGGCTCGAAGGCATTGAGGTGCGCACCCTTCTGGCCCCCGAGTTGCCGCGGGTGCTGGCCGATGGCGAAGCCATCAAGCGCGCCCTGGCCAACCTGATTGACAACGCCGCCGAGGCCACCCAGGATTCCCTGCTGCGCGAAATTGACATCTCAACCGCCGTGGTCCCCGGCCGCGACGCCATTGAAATCGTCATTAGTGACACCGGCCCCGGCGTTACCCCGGAACTCAAGGAGAAGCTTTTCCTGCCCTATTTCTCCACCAAAAAGCGGGGCACCGGGCTGGGACTGGCCATTGTGAGCCGCATCGTGGAAGATCACCGTGGTTCCATCCGGGTGGAGGAAAACCAGCCCATAGGGGCGCGCTTTATTCTGGAATTGCCGGTGGCAGCCGAAGCCGTGGTTCCCGCCGCGGTCGAACATGCATAACATCCTGATTGTGGACGATGAAGCCGGCATTCGCCAGTCGCTGAAGGGCGTGCTGGAGGACGAAGGCTACAAGGTGGCCGTCGTGGAAAGCGGCGAAGCCTGCCTGGATTCCCTGCGCCGCCGTTCTTATGACGTGATCCTGCTCGATATCTGGCTTCCCGGCATGGACGGCCTGGAAGCGCTGGAGAAGATCCGCGAAGCGGAGGACGCGCCCGAGGTCATCATGATTTCCGGCCATGGAACCATTGAAACCGCGGTGCGAGCCACCAAGCTGGGCGCTTTCGACTTTGTGGAAAAGCCGCTCTCGCTGGAAAAGACCCTGATCCTGGTCAAAAACGCGGCTGAATCCAAGCGCCTGCGCGGCGAAAACCGCGACCTGAAAAAGCAGTTGTTGGCCAAGAGCGTGATTGTGGGTGACAGCATTCCCATGAAGGCGCTGCGGCAGCAGATCGGCCTCATGGCCCCCACCAACGGCCGCGTTCTGGTTTATGGCGAATCGGGCACCGGCAAGGAACTCGTGGCCCATGCCATCCATGCCCAGAGTCCGCGCAAGGAAGCCATGTTCGTGGAGGTCAATTGCGCCGCCATTCCCGAGGACCTGATCGGCAGCGAGCTTTTCGGCCACCGCAAAGGCTCGTTTTCGGGAGCGACTTCCGACAAGGACGGCAAGTTTCAGAAAGCCAACGGTGGCACGCTGTTCCTGGACGAAGTGGGCGATATGAGCCTGAAGACCCAGTCCAAGGTACTTCGCACCCTGGACGAGCAGCGTTTCACGCCCGTGGGCGGAGATGACACCATTACGGTCAACGTGCGGGTGATTGCCGCCACCAATAAGGACCTGGAGGAGGAAATCTCCAAGGGTAACTTCCGCGAAGACCTTTTTTACCGCCTGAACGTGATTCCCTTCTACGTGCCGCCGCTGCGCGAGCGCAAGGAAGACATTCCCATGCTGGCGCGCTATTTCCTGAAGGAATTTTCCGCCACCTACGGGCGGCGCCCGCGGGAAATCACCGACGACGCCATTGAGGCGCTGATGCGCTACTCCTGGCCGGGCAATGTGCGTGAACTGCGCAACGTAATGGAGCGCATCGTCATCATGAACCCCACCGCCTTCAAACTCGACCGCAAGCACCTGCCGCCGCTGGTGTATCGCGACGGCAGCCGCCGTCCCTCGGGGGAGGCCTCTACCCTGCACCAGGCGCGCGCCGCCTATGAGCGCGATTACATCCTCAAAAAGCTGGACGAGAACCACGGCAACGTCAGCCGCACCGCCGAGGTGTTGGGCCTGGAGCGCAGCCACCTCTACCGCAAGATGAAGTCGCTGGGGATCGCGGTGAAAGAATAGCTGCCAACGCAGTCGTCTGCAGAGAGACGAGGCGGGTCCTGCATACTAAATGCCTTCGCAAGGGGCTTTAACCGCGCCGTCTGGCATACTCCATCCTTGTCATCCTGAGTCGCGCGACCGAGCAGCGAGAAGGAGCGCGACGAAGGACCTGCTTTTGCCGCCCCCCGACCCCTGGCGATCTCACCGCCTTCTACCACTAACTATCAGCTGCCAACTGCCAGCTACCCGCTATTTCCTTCCCACGCTGCTAACCAAGCGGAAGAACTCCCGTCTAAGTGGCCGCTGACAGTTGCGGCGCCTGTCTGACTGTCGCGTGCACAAGTGTTCCCCAATAAGATCAGGATGGAGCCATTTATGAAAAGATCTCGCATTCTCGCGGCGGTTCTGGGCCTGTTATTCGTGGCCAGCCTGTGCCAGGCCCAGTCGGCGGTGCTGAATATTCCCCGGCAGAGCCAGCACTCTGTGCTGACCCAGCGCATTGGCATCACCGACATCACCATCAACTACCATCGTCCGCTGGTCAACGGACGTAAAATCTGGGGCGACCTGGTTCCCTACGGGCAGGTCTGGCGCGCCGGCGCGAACGAAAACACTACCATCGCGTTTAGTGATCCCGTCACTATCGAAGGCCAGCCGCTGGATAAAGGCGTGTACGGCCTGCACATGATCCCCGGTGAGAACGAATGGACGGTCATTTTCTCCCGCAATTCGACTTCCTGGGGCAGCTTCACTTACAAACAGGAAGAGGACGCATTGCGCGTCACCGTGAAACCCCAGCCCGCCGACATGCACAATGCGCTGACTTACGATTTCGATAAGCTCACGCCCACTTCCGCGGTGGTGGAACTGGAGTGGGAGAAGGTCGCGGTACCCTTCAAGGTGGATGTTGATGTGAACAAAATCGTCGAGGCCAACCTGCACCAGCAGTTGCGCGGCTTGTCGCAATATACCTGGGAGGGATGGGATGACGCCGCCAATTACCTGCTGGCTCAAAAGACTGACCTGGACGAGGCGCTCAAATACGAAGACCAGTCCATCCAGGTGGAGAAGCGCTTTGACAACCTGCTGACCAAGTCGAACATTCTGGACGCAATGGGCAAGAAGGATGAGGCCGACACCACGCGCAAGCAGGCGCTGGCCATGGCTAACCCGCTGCAGTTGCACATTTACGCCCGGCAACTCCAGGGACAAAGGCACCAGGATGAGGCCTTCGCCATCTTCCGCGAGAACGCCAGGAAGCACCCCGACGAATGGTTTGTGCATACCGGCATGGCGCGGGTTTATTGCGGCCAGGGCAATTTCAACGATGCGGTGAAGGAAATGAAGCTGGCGCTGGCGGCCGCCCCCGACGGGCAGAAGACCTATGTCGAGGGCCTTGTGAAGCGCCTGCAGGCCAAGCAGGATATTAACTAAAAAAGTAGTTGGTAGTTGGCGGCTGGCCCGCCACTTTACTGGCGGGCCGCTCTCAGGTCGCCCGTATATTCTGCAATGCAGTGGAAGCTGAAGCCCGCTTCCTTATTGCCGTTTCCTGCGAGCCCGAAGGCCGGCTCACCCATTGACGCATAATTCTGGCATCCGGAATCGAAATGTCGTAGTTGAAACCTGGCACTCCACAATCGAAATCCGGCGGTTCACAAATTTTCTACAAGCTGTAAGTCATTCATCTTTCGGAGGTGCTAACCTAAGCCTCACTCGGAGGAAGATAATGCGACATGTTTTGCTCCCCATCCTTTTTGCGGCCTGCCTGCCGCTTTTTGCGCAAGGTCAAACGACACCACAGAAGCCGACGCTCAAGAGCATTCTGCTGGAGCAATTGCGCTCCACCCACAACAAGGCGGAGTGGTTCGTGCCCGCTAACACGGCGGTGGCTGGGCTGACGGGCGAGCAGGCCAACTGGACGGATGGCAAGGGAAATCACTCCGTCGGCCAACTGGTAAATCATCTGATTTACTGGGACCGCCGCTCTCTAGAGAAATTCGAGGGCAAACCGTTAGAGAAATACAACGGCAACAATGACGAAACCTTCACCAGCTTCGACAGCAAGCGGTGGATCACAGCCGTCAAGCAGCTGGACGATGTCATGACGGAGTGGGAAAAGGCAGTCGAAGCCGCCGACGATAGCAAGCTGCAAGCCTCCTATTCGATGATCGCGCACGTTGGAACGCATAACGCCTACCACATTGGGCAGATTATCTATGTGCGCAAGGAGCAGGGGTCGTGGAATCCGGCCAACGGCGTGAAGTGAATGTCCAGTGCTTCAGCAACCCGGCGACCCGGCGATTAGCGGCCGCTGAAGTCTGATCGGCCACCCGCCAACCGCTCCAACTGCCGCCGCCAGTCCAAACCCTCGACGAATTCCCGCGAATTGCGCCACCCCGGGCTCACCTTCACGAAAAGTTCCAGAAAAACTTTGCTAGCCATCATCGCCTCAATCTCCAGCCGGGCATGGGTTCCTATCTTCTTCAGCATCTGCCCCTGGCGCCCGATGAGGATGGCCTTCTGCCCGTCGCGCTCGCAGTAAATCGTAGCCGCAATGCGGGTCAGCCTGGGCTTTTCTTCGAACTCATCGATGATGACGGTGGTCGAATAGGGCACCTCTTCGCCGGTGGCCAGCAGCACCTGCTCGCGGATGATCTCCGCCGCCATGAAGCGCGCCGGCTGGTCCGTCAACTCATCCTCGGCAAAATAACGCGGCCCCTCCGGCAGCGCCTCCACGGTCTTCTCCAGAAGCAAATCCAGTCCGTCCCGTTTGCGCGCCGAAATAGGAATGATTTCCTGGAAGTCGTAGAGCTTGCTGTAGCGCTCAATTAGTGGCAGCAGCTTGTCCTTGGGAATCAGGTCAATTTTGTTGAGCAGGAGAAACACCGGCGTCCCCGCCTGTTTCACCAGCCGCAAGACGTGCTCGTCCAACCCGGAATGGCTGCCCCGGTTTTTATCTCCCGCGCGGTCTTCGCCTGCCCGCTTGCCGGCGTCCACAATCAGCAACACCAGGTGGCAGCGTTCCAGTGCTTCCCGCACTTCCACCATCATTTTGCGTCCCAAAGCGCTGTCCGGCTGGTGAATCCCGGGCGTGTCAATCAGGATGACTTGCGCCGCCGGCCGCTTCCCCTTTTTCGGCAGGTTGAGGATGCCCTGGATGCGGTTGCGCGTGGTTTGCGGCTTGCGCGTGACGATGGCAAGTTTGGCCCCCACCAGCGTGTTGAGCAGCGTAGACTTGCCGGCATTGGGCCGGCCGAGGATGGTCACGAAACCAGAGCGGAGGGGCATGTCAGCAATTAGCCGTTCCCAGGGCTTCCGTCCTGGGCTCTACTATACCGCCCCTGCGGGGCTGGGTGTGTCCAC
>Ga0134128_10005264_pt1 | contig 15680 bp, 18 predicted proteins | sample KB31754_FD_96462 | JGI IMG/M metagenome (GOLD analysis project Ga0134128, IMG submission 96462) | Terrestrial soil microbial communities with excess Nitrogen fertilizer from Kellogg Biological Station, Michigan, USA - KB3-175-4 | ecosystem: Environmental > Terrestrial > Soil > Unclassified ...
GCGGAATCGGCGAGCGGCAGATCGCCTTCATAAACGAGCGCGGAGAGCGCCGGACGTGTGGTTGGCCACTTCACCACGCCCTGCCCGGCTGGCATGAACGCGAGGCAGCGCTCAGCCTCCTCGCGAAACAATCCGAGGTAAGGCGTCGCATAGCCGATACCGAGCACGCGCTGACCGGCAGTATCGCCCCACAGTGCGCGAATGCCGCGTCCAATGAAGCGGCGAGCCACGACACCCAGCCGCTGGCCGTAAAAATTCCGCAGGTCGACGACGTCGATCGACATGCCGGCAAGCTACCACGAAATAGTAAAGCGCTAACAACACGGGAACACGCGGGCGTGCAACTTCATTCAGCCGCGTGATACGGTTAATCCATTGCAGAGTGCCAAAAGGACCAAGCTCATGCCCGCGGAAATCCGCCTGTTTCGCTGCCGATCCGACAACTACGGCGTATTGCTGCATGACCCTGAGAGCGGGACAACCGCTGCGATCGATGCACCAGAAGCCGCACCAATCGAGGCCGCGCTGAAAGCGAGCGGCTGGAAACTAACGGACATATTGGTCACCCATCACCACGCCGATCACACGGATGGTATCCGCGCGCTAAAGGATAAATACAAATGCCGCGTGGTAGCGCCCGCGGCCGAGGCTGCAAAGATTCCGGCAGTCGACGAGGCCGTGCACGAAGGGGACAAAGTCAAGGTCGGCACGCTGTCTGCAAACGTTATCGAAACACCGGGTCACACGCTCGGCCACATTGCCTACTGGTTTCATGGCGAGAAGGTTGCCTTCGTGGGCGATACGTTGTTCTCGATAGGCTGCGGCCGCGTGATTGAAGGCACGCCAGAACAGATGTGGCGGTCGCTGGTCAAGCTGCGCGATTTGCCGAACGACACCGAGTTTTATTGCGGGCACGAATACACCGCCGCCAATATCAAATTCGCCCGCACAATCGAGCCCAACAACAAGGCGCTTGCCGTGCGCGAAGCCGAGGCCAACAAGCAGCTAGCACAGAACGAAGCAACCATTCCGGCGACCATCGGCGAGGAAAAGCAGGCGAACCCATTCCTGCGCGCCGACGTGCCGGAAGTCGCCGCAGGCATCGGCATGGCGGGCAAGTCCGCCGCAGAAGTGTTTGCCGAAATCCGCGCCCGCAAGAACAAGTTCTGACGCCCGATGCGTAATCCGACCGCGGCAGACATGATTCGCGCGCTTAAGCTCAAGCCGCATCCGGAAGGCGGCCACTATCGCGAAACCTTCCGCGACTCGCGTCAGCTGGATGGGCGCCCCGCGTCGACCGCGATCCTTTTTCTGCTCGCACATGGGGAACGATCGCACTGGCATCGTATCGACGCTGTCGAGATCTGGCACTACTACGGGGGGGCGCCACTCAAGCTCGAGCTTGTCGACGGAGCCAAGGAAGAAATCTTCAGGCTTGGCGCCGATATCCACGGTGGCGAGGTGCCGCAAGTGACGGTGCCCGCGCCTGGCTGGCAGGCCGCCGAAAGCCTTGGAGGCTGGACGCTGACCGGCTGCACCGTTGCGCCAGGATTTTCCTTCGATGGCTTCGAACTGGCGCCATCAGGCTGGAAGCCGGCCTACCAGACACGACAGAAATAAAGGGAGTTGCCGTGACCACCAAACTCGACCAGGCACGAAACGTACTCGCACGTGCCAACAGAATCATTGCGAATGAAGGCGTGTTAGACGCATTCGGCCACGTCAGCATGCGTCACCCGACGGATCCCGGACGATATCTTCTGTCGCGCTCGCGTGCGCCCGAGCTTGTGCAGCCGGACGACATTCTGGAATTCACGCTTGATTCGCAGCCAGTAAAATCGACCGATTTCCGGCTCTACGGCGAACGCGTCATACACGGCGGAATCTATCAGGCGCGGTCCGATGTGAACGCCGTCTGTCACCACCACGCGCCATCAATCCTGCCTTTCTGCATCTCTGGCATGGACCTCAAACCGGTCTATCACCTCGGAGCGACCCTCGGCGAGAAAGTACCCCTCTGGGACGCCCGCGACGAATTCGGCGATACAACTCTCATCGTCGCGAAACCGGAAGAAGGGGCGTCACTCGCCCGCGCACTGGGCGAAAACTGGATCGTCCTGATGCGCCGGCACGGTGCAACCGTCGCCGGCATCAGCCTGGAAGAGCTCACATTTCGCACGATCTATACTGCGCGCAACGCAGCACTTCAGATTCAGGCGCACATGCTCGGGCTTGTCTCGCCGCTCAACCGGGCCGAGACCCGCCTTGCCGGTGAATACAATCTGCGCCCCGGTCCCGTCATGCGAGCATGGGAATACTGGAATGCGCGGCTGGATAAAGCCGAAGGTGGCGGCGCTCAGGTGCGCAAGCGCGCGCCAAGAAAGTCTGGGTCCAGGCGCACGAAAAAACGTCGCCGGTGAAAGTGCGACTTATTTGCGGCCAGCTGCACGCATGCACGCAAGATAACCTTCGAGCGCACGGCTGCGGTGAAATTTTAGGCCTTCCCTTCTGTAGTATTTTGGAAACGCGACGCGTCCGCCGTCCAGCGTTTGGGTTCCACCTGCCTCCTCCTTGGGGCGCAGCTTCAATCCTTCGCGCTTCACGCCGACCGGCGGCGGAATAACGTGGCCGCCGTTACGAACGGCGCATGTGCAGGCAACCTTGTCGAAAATGTCCTTGCAGCGCGGATCGACATCCTGCGCAAAAACCGGATAAACGATTGAAACGAAAGCGAGGCAGGCGACCGCCCCCGCGGTCAAAACTGCCTCAGTGCGCCGCATAGCTGGCATAGAGCCCAAAACACCTAAACGAAATATTGGCCGCCATTGGCGGTCAGCGTCGAACCCGTAATGAGACCCGCCCCATCCGATGCAAGGAAGACAACACAACGCGCGATTTCCTCCGGCTCGCCCAAGCGGCCGATCGGAATCTGCGGCAGGATGGATTTCTCCAGGACGTCCTTTGGCACCGCCTGCACCATCTCGGTGTTGATGTAGCCCGGGCAGATCGCATTGACGGTTATGCCCGAACGCGCTGCTTCCTGTGCCAGCGCCTTGGTGAATCCGAGTTCGCCGGCCTTGGCTGCGGAATAGTTCGCCTGACCCATCTGACCTTTCTGGCCGTTGATCGACGAGATGTTGACAATGCGGCCGAACTTGCGCTCGCGCATCCCCTCAATGACAGGCCGGCACATATTGAAGAGCGACCCGAGGTTTGTGTTGATTACCGCCGTCCACTGCTCGGGCTTCATGCGATGAAACATGGCGTCGCGCGTGATGCCGGCATTGTTAACCAGCACTTCGATGGGGCCTACGTCGGTCTCGACCTTTTTGATGCCCTCGGCGCAAGCTTCATAGGATGAGACGTCCCACTTGAAGACCGGAATCCCGGTATCTGCCTTGAACTTCTGCGCGGCCTCGTCGTTGCCGCCGTAGTTGGCCGCAACTTTGTATCCGTCCGCTTTAAGCGCCTTGGCGATTGCGGCCCCGATCCCTCGAGTTCCACCAGTTACCAACGCAACCCGCGCCATGACATCGTCCCCTCTGAGCTATCTTCTTAGAACAACATGCCGGGACATAGGGCATGCGACGCCGTCCTTCTTACGGCTATGCCCGGCCATGACTTGAATCAACGTGGCGGCACGAGCCTACCGCTCGACGCACATCGCGATCCCCATGCCCCCGCCGATGCAAAGCGTAGCCAAGCCCTTCTTGGCATTGCGCTTCTGCATTTCATAGAGGAGCGTCACCAGCACGCGCGCACCGGAGGCGCCAATCGGGTGCCCGATAGCAATGGCGCCGCCATTGACGTTGACTTTCGACGTGTCCCATCCGAGATCCTTGTTGACCGCGCAGGCCTGTGCGGCGAATGCCTCATTCGCTTCGACAAGATCAAGGTCTTCCTTTTTCCAACCGGCCTTCTTGAGCGCTGCCCGCGACGCCGGGATCGGACCGGTTCCCATGATCGCAGGGTCGACGCCGGCCTGTGCCCAGGAAACAATGCGCGCAAGCGGAGTCTTACCGAGCTTCGCTGCCTCGGACGCTTTCATCAACACTACTGCCGCCGCGCCATCATTGATGCCGGACGCATTGGCCGCCGTTACGGTGCCTTCCTTGTCGAAGGCGGGGCGCAACTTGGCGATCGAGTCCATCGTCACGCCGGATTTCGGATATTCGTCCGTATCGACCACGACATCGCCCTTGCGCGACTTGATCGTGACGGGCGTGATCTCGTCCTTGAATTTCCCTGCCTTTTGGGCCGCCTCTGCCTTGTTCTGTGAAGCGACAGCAAATTCATCTTGCTGCTGGCGGGTGATCTGCCACTGTTTGGCAACGTTCTCTGCGGTGGCTCCCATATGGTAACCGTTGAAGGCGTCCCACAGTCCGTCCTTGATCATGGTGTCGATCATCTCGAACGAGCCCATTTTCACGCCGGAGCGCAAATGCTGGCAATGCGGCGCCATGCTCATCGACTCCTGGCCGCCGGCGACGACAATTTCAGAGTCGCCGTTAAGAATGGCCTGGTAGCCAAGCGCGACCGCGCGCAGGCCGGAGCCGCACAGCTGGTTCACGCCCCAGGCAGGGGTCTCGACAGGAATTGCCGCCGCGATTGATGCCTGGCGCGCCGGGTTCTGTCCCTGCCCAACGGTAAGAATTTGCCCCAAGATCACTTCGCTGACGCGCACGCCTTCGACTCCCGCCCGGTCCATCGCCGCCTTGATCGCGGCCTTTCCCAACTCATGGGCCGGAAGATTTGCAAATGCCCCGTTGAAAGCGCCGACCGGGGTGCGGGCCGCGCTCACAATGACGATGTCGTCTTTCATCAGAAGCTCCTGTTAAGTCAGACTCTGGGGCATTCACCGGTTTTTCGGCACTGCCGCATCCTCGGTAGGCCAAGCCGGTCTGTCAACTCGACCCGCCACTCAGATATCCGCGACAATTGGCGCTTTTTGGACCTTTCCGCAAGAGATGGCGAAGCCGTTCCGGCGCTGCCGCGGTGCCACAAAATGGTGGCCCAGCGAAGCGGAAATTGGCTATGCTCAATGCCTGGGCAGGGGAAGCGTGTGAACGACATGCCAGAGGACAAAAAAGAGCCGGTCACAATAAAAAAATATGCCAACCGGCGGCTCTACAATACCGGAACAAGCACTTACGTGACGCTCGAAGACCTCGCCACCATGGTCAAAAATGGCGAGGATTTCGTTGTGTACGACGCCAAGACCGGAGAAGACATAACGCGCTCAGTCCTCGCGCAAATCATCTTCGAGCAGGAAAACAAAGAAGGACAAAGCCTGCTTCCGATCACGTTTCTTCGGCAACTGATCCGCTTCTACGGCGACAGCATGCAAATGCTCGTGCCCCGTTTCCTTGAGGCTTCGATTGAATCTCTGTCGAAGGAGCAGGGCAAGTTTCGCGAGCAGATGCCCCAGGCTTTCGGTGTCGGCGCCTTTGGTCCCCTCGAGGATCAGGTACGCCGCAACATGGAAATGTTCGAGAAGACCTTTGCAATGTTCGCGCCGTTTGCGCGCGGCCAGGCGAAGCCTGCTGACACGACGCAAAATTCGAGCGGCGGGTCGGGCAGCGAGATGGACGATCTTAAACGTCAGCTCGACGAAATGCAGAAGCGGTTGGACAGGCTCGGCGGCAAGGGTTAAGGCGGTGGCCTGCTACCGTGCCGTTTTGGAACGCTGGACCGTCTGAAGGCGTTTCTTAGTGCGGCGGTTGTGCGCTGGTATTGACCGCAATTCGTCAAACCTTGTGAAATGGTGGGAAGTGAAAGTCCCGTCGCGGTTAATCGCGCGCGGCACGTTGTTTGCACTTTCGAATGTGGGATGCGTTCAGGTGTCCTGAATCGAGACGTCAAAAATGCGGCTTGGTGAAGTTAACGGGTCACAATTTCGGCAGCCTCATGGGATGAGCGCACCGGAGAACAATGGTGAACCCACGGGATCGGAAAGCCGTGCGCTCGTCGCGCTTGATCCATTGAAAGGCCACTCCGGACAACCGGCCAACCATCGCTACGCACCGTTCGTCGCCCATCTCGTTGCGACAAAAGATCAGCATCCGCAAACACGTGAACGGCGGCGGGCCGCACCGCACGACGCCCTGGCTGCCTACCGCGCCGCGGCTGCCTTGACTGCCTAATAGCCGAGCGCGCAGCCGTCCTTGCGCGGCTCCGAGCCGGCAATCAACACACCGCGATCCCAGTCGATCTTGATCGTCTGTGCGCCGCCCCACGGCGACGCTGCCATGACGACGTTATGACCGCGTGCTTTCAATCCTTCGATTGTCGCCGCCGGCGTGCCACGCTCGACATCGGTACTTTCGCCCTCGAAGAAGAACCGTGGTGCGTCGATCGCCTGCTGCACATCCATGCCGTAGTCGAGCATGTTGAGAATAATCTGCACATGACCCATGGGCTGGTAGTGCGCGCCCATCACGCCGAAGCTCATGTCGCAGCGGCCCTCCCGCATGGTGAGAGCCGGGATGATCGTGTGCATCGGGCGCTTGCCCGGACCAAAAGTATTGGGATGATCCGGCTCGAGTGTGAAGCAGGCTCCGCGATTGGTCAGCATGATGCCGGTCTGCTCCGTGCAGAGGCCGACACCGAAGTGCGAGTAGAGCGAGTTGATGAACGAGACCGCCCTGCGGTCGCGGTCGACGACCGTCAGGTAGACGGTATCGTTACCGGGCGCCGGTGCGCTCGGCAGCTTCGACCGTTTTTTCATGTCGATCAGCGACGCAAGTCGTTTACTGAAGCTTTTGTCGAGCAGCCTCGCCACAGGCGTGCGCATATGCGCGTCGTCGGCGATATGAGTGTCGCGGATCGCGTAGCCGAGCCGGGCGGCTTCGAGCACAAGGTGAAACCGATCGGCCCCGAAGGGATCAAGCGAGGCCATGTCGAAATTTTCCAGAATATTGAGCATCACTAGCGCAGTGAGCCCCTGCCCGTTCGGCGGAATTTCCAGTACGTCGAGCCCGCGATAGTTGGTTGAAATCGGCTCAACTGCATCGCCCCGGTGCCGCGAGAAGTCTTCAGCCGTGAGAAAGGAACCACGCGCGGCGAGCGTTTTCGCCATGTCCGCGGCGATGTCCCCCTCGTAGAACGCGCGCGCACCTTTTGCCGCAATGGCCTTGAGCGTTGCGGCAAGGGCCGGGAAACGGATCACATCGCCCTCATTGGGCGCTGCGCCGTTGAACAGATAATGCTTGGACGCACCGGGATCGGCCTTGAGCTTGCCAACGTACTTCTTCCAGTCAAACGCGACACGCGACGCGACGGGAAACCCGCCTTCGGCATATTTGATCGCCTGCATCAGCGCGCGATCGAGGCCAAGGCGGCCATGCGCTTTCAGGATTGCTTCCCAGGCATCGACCGCACCTGGGACGGTCACGGCATGAATCGAGTTGCCGATCTCGGTCATTCCTTTGTCGCGCAACGTCTGGTCGGACGCCTTTGCACCGGCTCGACCCGATCCATTGTATCCCCACACCGGTTTGCCGGGCTGCGAGATCAGGCAGTAACAATCGCCGCCGATCCCGGTCATGTGCGGCTCGACCACGCACAACACCGCGACCGCCGCCACCGCGGCATCCGCCGCCGTGCCACCCGCGCGCAGCGTATCGATGGCGGCAAGCGTCGCGAGCGGGTGTGAGGTCGCTGCCATGCCTTCGCAGGCGATCACAGGCGAGCGGCCGGGCAGCTGAAAATCGCGGCTCATGAAAAAACCAGATGGTAGGAACGATCAGGACGACACGCGCTCTACGCCCTCGACCGTAAGGTCTCGTTGAGCCGAACGCAAAGTTATTGCGAAGCCGCCAAGCACGTCGATGAAGCTTACGACCAGCAACAGGAAAAAGGTCGCAGTGGCAGCCTGCCTGACAAGGATAAACTCGACGATCATCCCGAGAAACAAAATCAGTGACAGAGCATGATCGATAACGGTGCGAACACCGATGCGCGTCGACTTCATGATTTCGCCGAACAGCAGCAGGATCGCCAGCACGAGAAGCATGTCCCCGGTCGACATCGTCCAATCGGCTCCGGACACCATGTGAACAGTGCTTACTGTTCCGGTCCAGGAGACGCCCGGCATCAGAAACGCGATGATGTTGTAGATGGCAAACGGAACGAGCAGCAGAGGAAAGCCGAGCATAAACATGGCGCAGCTTCCCTTCCGGCCCCGGCCCTCGCGTTATGCCTCGGTCTTGGGCTTCAGGACCTGGCGGCCTTTGTACATTCCGGTCTTCAGGTCGATGTGGTGAGGGCGCCGCAATTCGCCGGAATCCTTGTCCTCGACATAGGTCGGCCGCTTGAGCGCGTCAGCGGAGCGGCGCATGCCGCGGCGCGACGGCGAGGTTTTTCTTTTCGGCACAGCCATGGGACGAAACTCCTGAAAAAACGCGATCTTTTGATTTGAAGCCGGGCTTATAGAGGAAGGCGCGCGCCAAGGCTAGTGTCTTTGCCGCAGGCATGAGGCAGCCCCCGGAGCACGCTCTGCGCGGGCGACATAAAGGCCGGCGAGCCGGCGCAAGCCGGGTCCGGGCTGGCGCGCATTTCTCACTGCCGGATTCGGCAACATCCCCGCCAAAAGTGCGGCCTGATAGCGAGAGACATCACTTGCCGACTTGCCGAATGCACGCCGTGCGCCGGCCTCAACGCCGAATTCACCATTCGGGCCCCATTGCGCGACATTGAGGTAAATTTCCATGATGCGCCGCTTCGGCAATACCAGATCGATCCAGAGCGCCAGCGGGAATTCCAGCGCCTTGCGCACGTAGCTTCGGCCCTGCCAGAGAAACAGGTTCTTTGCCAACTGCTGCGTGATGGTCGAGCCGCCACGCATTCCATCGAAGTCATCGGCCTCCGCGATCGCTTCCCGGATCTCCGTCAGGTCAACTCCGTGGTGACTGCAAAAACGCCCGTCCTCGGCTATGATGACCGTAAGCGGCAATGCCGGTGAAATACGGCTGAGCGGAACGGGATGGCGCTCGACCCTCGCCCCGCTCATCCGGCGCCAAAGCATCGCCGTCGAGACCGGGTCAACGACCGCATAAATCGGGGTGAGCGCATAGGGAAGCAGCACGAGTGCCAAAATCGCGATCATAAGGAAACGCAGCCAGCGGCGTAACCGCAGCCGATTCCACATACCCGGTCTTCTGTCCGACCCGTCCATCCGTCCCAACTTAACCCATTCGGTCTGCAATTGACCCCACTTTGCGGGAACGGGAGTAGCCGCTATCAATGCCACAATGAAAAACGATACCGCCCGCTTTACCGATCGTCTCGCCGCAACTGCACGCGACATTGAGACGCTGCTCGACCGGCTCCTGAGTCCTGCGGCGCTGAGCAGCGAGACAGCGCGGCCGCCGCGCCTGGTCGCCGCCATGCGTCACGGGGCGTTGGATGGAGGAAAGCGCCTGCGGCCTTTCCTTGTTGTCGAGACGGCGGCGTTATTCGACGTGGACCGGGCCGGCGCGCTTATGGCCGGCGCAGCGCTCGAGCTCATCCATTGCTATTCGCTGGTGCATGACGATTTGCCGGCCATGGACAACGACGACCTCCGCCGCGGAAGACCCACGGTGCATAAAGCATTCGATGATGCGACCGCGATTCTTGCCGGCGACGCACTTTTGACACTTGCCTTTGACGTCATGGCACGCACTGAAGTGCATGCCGACCCCGCCGTGCGCACCGCCCTTGTGCTGGAGCTTGCACGCGCATCAGGGCTTGGCGGCATGGCTGGCGGCCAGATGCTCGATCTCGCGGCCGAAGGCCGGTTTGAAGGCAAGCGGGCGCTCAACGAAAACGAGATCATCACATTGCAAGCCATGAAGACGGGTGCACTGATCCGTTTCGCCTGCAATGCCGGTGCAATTCTCGGTAAGGCTGACAATGCGACACGCACGAGCATTGCGCGATACGGTTCCGCCATCGGCCAGGCATTCCAGATCGCCGACGATTTGCTTGACGTTGAAGGCGATGCCAAGACTTTGGGCAAAGCGGCCGGCAAGGATGCAGCGGCCGGCAAGGCTACGCTTGTCGCGACCTTGGGCGTCGACAGGGCGCGTGCTCGTCTCAACGAACTGGTTGCGGAGGCCAACGCAGCGCTGGCACCTTTCGGTTCGAAATCCGATATGCTGCGAGCCACCGCCCGCTTTATCGCGGAGCGGAAGGCCTGAACCGCGCGTAAGGATTGCGATATGGCCAAAAGCAAGCCTACGCGGCCGCTTTCGCCACTTCCGGTGCGCATTGTCAGGCTGCACGCCAAACTCGGAATTGCGATCATTATCGCTATTGCCGTAGCCGCTGGAATGGCGCCGTTTGGCATCAACCTTCCGGCGCGCGTGCTGACTGGATGGGATGTCGGCGTTGCCGTCTATCTGGTTCTGACATTTTCCATGATGTGGCGTGCGGACGTCGCGCGTATCCGCCGGCGTGCGGCGGAGCAGGATGAAGGCGCGACTTTCATATTGTTATTGTCGATCGTCGCCACGTTCGCCAGCCTCGTTGCCGTCGTATTTGCACTGGGCGGCGCGAAGCAGGGCACTCAATACGGTGCGGCATCACACGTGCTGCTGGCGATAGCGACGATCCTGCTGTCGTGGACTTTCGTGCATACGATTTTTTCGTTCCACTATGCCCATGAATATTACGGTGAACGCGGCGACGGACAAATCGGCGGATTGCATTTCCCCGATGACGACAAGCCGGACTATCGGGATTTCCTTTATTTCTCGCTTGTCATCGGCATGACCTCGCAAGTCTCCGACGTCGGCATCAGCAGCAAGGTCATTCGCCGCGTGGCTTCCATTCACGGTGTGCTGTCATTTTTCTTCAATCTGGTGGTTCTGGCGCTGACAGTAAGCATGGTGGCGAACTTGATATGACCGGAATCGTCGAAACGCTGCTTTTCATGCTGGCGGTTTTGGCCGGCGTGGCAGTCGCAGCACAGCGGCTGAAGATTGCACCCTCTATCTTGTTGGTGGTTGCCGGCATCGGCATGGCCCTGATTCCGGGGCTGCCGAGAATCCAGCTTGCGCCGGAAATCGTTCTCCTCGTTATATTGCCCCCATTGATCTATTCCGCCGGCGTTTCCATGAGCTGGCGGGAGTTTCGCTTCAACTTGCGGCCAATCACATTGCTGGCATTCGGCTGCGTCGTATTCACGACTTGCGCAGTCGCAGTTGCCACGCACTACCTGCTGAAGTTCGATTGGGCGGTCGGATTTCTGCTCGGCGCCATCATTGCACCGCCCGACGTCGTCGCTCCATTGGCGATCGCGCGCCGCTTGGCCCTGCCGCGGCGGCTTTTGGTCGTGCTGGAAGGCGAAGGGCTGGCAAACGATGCAACCGCACTTATCCTCTACCGCTTCGCCGTAGCGGCCGCGGTAACCGGAACGTTTTCGCTGCCGCAGGCGGCCGGCACGTTCACGCTCATCGTGATTGGCGAGATCTTGTTCGGGATTGCCGTCGGCTGGCTGAGTTTGCGATTGCGACAATGGGCGCGCGAGCCACGTGTCGAGATCACGCTGTCATTGATGACGCCCTATCTGGCGTTCTGGGTCCCTGAGCATCTCGGCGGATCCGGAGTTCTGGCGACAGTCGCGTGCGGGCTTTACGTGAGCTGGAACGGCCCCAAACTGATCTCATCTGCTACGCGCCTGCAGGGCATCTTTTTCTGGGATTTGCTGGTCTATCTCGTTGAAGGACTCGTTTTCCTCCTCACGGGCTCGCAGGCGCGGGCATTGCTCGAGCGGGTGGAGTCCTTTTCATTCTACGAATTGGCAATCGTGACGGGTTGGATCACGCTGATCGTTGTTGCTGCGCGATTCATATGGATTTTCCCGGCAACCTATATTCCGCGCTGGATCAGCCCCGCGCTCGCGAGGCGCGATCCAGCACCTCCGTGGCAAGGACCTTTTACGATCGGATTTGTCGGGGTGCGTGGTGTCGTTTCCCTCGCCGCTGCGCTCGCGATCCCCTTTACTCTCGACAACGGACAACCGTTTCCGCATCGCGACCTGATTCTTTTCGTTACTTTCGGCGTAATCGTAATCACGCTCGTCGGACAAGGGCTGATGTTGCCGTGGGTCTTGCAATGGCTTGGCATAACACGTCTTGGCCTTGAAGAACGTTCCGGACAAATTCAGTCGGAGCTTGAGGCACGCGTGGCCGCGCTTGAGCAGGTGGAAAACCGGCTTGAAAAATTCATCAACGAGCGCGAATTGCCGGACGAGGTCATCGCGCTGCTGCGCACGCGCAATCAGAGCCGCAGACAAATTCTGCCAAGTAATATGGCCGACGGCCTCGATTACATGCGCCAGGGCGCTGCGTTGAAGAAAGAGCTGATCGATGCCGAGCGCGATTTTATCTATCAGCTGCTGCGCGACGGAAAGATCACCGACGAGGCCCGCCGCCGGATCGAGTACGAGCTGGATCTTGAGGAGGCAGGCGTCGCCAACCGTGGCCGCGATGGCGGCGGCTGGATGTGAAAATCGTGGACGCGGTTATATTTACGTGTTCGCCTCATACGCGACTGATCTTAGTTGATTGAAAGGGCAGACAATGGAGCAGCAGACTAATCGGCTCACAGTAAATTTTCGCTGCCCGCCGGAGCTAGAATCCATTTTACCCCGGCCAATTCCTGCAGTGCGCGGATTGCCGGAATGGTTCAAAGCTCTGCCGCAGCAAAATTTCAGCACTGTCGCGAACGCAGAACTCATGACTATCAAAAAATGCCCGCCCTTCATCGACGCAATGACATATGGCTTTTTAATGCCATTGACTGCCGATTTAAAACTCGAGAACGGTGAATTCAGCTGGGACAGTAAGATTCCCGTTGCAGGAAATTTACGAAATCTGACTCGATCGCCAATCGACTATCACGACAACGTTCAGGTCCAAGGGACACCGCTGTTCGATGATGATCGGTTTATCATCAAGTTCAATAACTTTTGGACAATGCAACTTCCCCCGGGCTATTCACTTCTGGTCATGCATCCTGCCAATCGAGCAGACTTGCCTTTCACAACCATTACTGGCCTGGTTGATTCCGATATGTATGTTGACAGTTTTGTTCATTTTCCTGCGCGCTGGAACGACATGAACTTCAGCGGAATCCTTCCCAAGGGAACGCCCGTCGCTCAATGCATCCCGGTAAAGCGAGAACACATTGTTGAAGAATTCGGAGCACTTTCTGAGGAGGCGGCTCGAAAGTTGCTCAGCACAGCGGGTGCGATTTCCGGCGAGACCGGTATATATCGTAGACAATTCCGCGCGCCCAAGCGCTAGCTGCGCTCTCCCTTGAAAAATTTGGCCGCGTGACTTGGCTGTAGCCAGAAACGGCCGCGCGCGGAGTTCGTCAAAATTTTTAATGCCCTGCCGTAAAAATTTGGCCCCCCGCGCGTCACCTGGCGGAGGCAAACTGATGCTGCTCCTGACTGGCCCAATTCCAGAAGGCACGCACCCAGATAAAGGCGCGGCTCTTGATCGCCAGGGTTGACCGTCAGCGCCTGTTGGAAGTGTTCCGCAGCGAGACGGAATTCGCCCGCATCCATCAAAACCAGTCCCATCCCGTACAGAGCATCCGGATGGTTCGGGGCGCTGCGCACGGCCTGAGCGAATGCGAGCTTGGCATTCGCCCCATCGTTGCGACTATGGAAAATCCACCCCAGCAGGATAGGCAGCTCAGGCATCCCGGGCGCGAATTCGATGCCGGTTTTTAGCACCTCGATCGCTTCATCATTACGACCCAAAGAGTGCAGCACAAAGCCGTATTCGTGGATCGCGGCAGGAAATGGCGGCACTTTTTTGCTGGCACGCGCGAGTCGTTTCAAGGCCTCATGTGTACGACCTGCTTTCCTCAGCGCGATAGCTAATTGCGTTTCAATAGCTGGATCGCGCAGCGATCGATAGGCTCTTTCAAGAGGCTGGATCGCATCCGCAGGCCGTTCTTGCATCAACAACGCATAGCCCAAGATATGCAGCGCATTCGGGTGACTTGGATTCTTATTGAGGACATCTTTTGCCAGCCGGACAGCCTGATCCGGCTGTTGGCTTTGAATTGCGGCCATGGCTCGTTGGAGCGTCTCGACCGCCGCGGGCACCTGTTGCGATTGCCACATATCGCCGCTTTTCATTGGCATAAGCGTAAAAATAGCATCAGGGGGAACGGTTCACCAGCATCAGCCCCGCGGCGACCAATAGAACAGCCGCACCGAATGCGACTGTCAGTGGCTCATTTAACACCAGATGTCCGGCAGCAACGCCAAACAATGGCGTGAGAAATGTAAAAGCCGAAAGTCTTGTCGCCGAATAGCGTGCAATCAGTGCGAACCAAATGACAAACGTCACGCTGACCACCCAGACGGTCTGGTAGACCATGGATCCGACCGCCAAAGCCGAGGGCATGTCGGTCATGCGTTCGCCCGCGGCGAATGCAGCCACGGCCATGATCGGCCCCGACACGACAAGCTGATAGAGCATCACCTTTTCAGCAGACGCGCGTGTCAACGGGCTGGCTTTGATGGTCAGTGTCGTCGCCGCCCAGAACAGCGCACCACCTACCATCATCCCGTCACCGATATGCTGGCGTGGATCGAGTGCCGGCGTTGGCACGCCGAACGCGATCAGCATGCCGGCGAATGACATGCCGAGGCCCAGCCATTGCGCCGCGCCGAAACGATCAGCCGGAAGAACGATGCGCGCGCCAACCACGACAAAAAATGGCGCGAGGTAGATGAACAACACGGCGCGCGTCGCTGTCGTATAGAGGAGCCCCTGATAGATCAGGATGAATTCGATTGCGAACAGCGCACCGGCGGCCAGTCCGAACCACAGCGTGCCATCGCGATCGAAAAGCGGGATGCCACGCAGCCGGCACCAGGCTGCGATCAGGAAGGCTGCGACAAACGACCGGATCGCGGCCTGCATGAGCGGCGGAATGTCGTGAATCGCAAGCTTGGTCGCGACCTGGTTGAAACCCCAGGACAGGCAGAGCACGACAACGATTCCTGCCGCGAGCGCGTCGAGCGGGCGTGTGGTTGAGGTGTAAACGGGCGCGGAGGACAAATGCGGCTCGGTGAATGATTTTGGCTAGGCCGCTTTGCAGTGCGCACAAATACCGGAAATCTCGATGACCGGTGTCTTGGGGACGAAGCCCGCGGCGCGGGAGGCACTTTTGATCGTGTCGGCAACGGCGGCCGATGCGGCTTCGCCGACCGCACCGCATTTTTCACAGATCAGGAACACGACCGGATCGCTGCTATCGTGATTATGCACGCAGGCGATGAACGCGTTGCGGCTCTCGATCCGATGCACGAGATCCTGCTCGCGCAGGAAATCGAGCGCCCGATAAATCGTGATCGGAGCCGGCCGCGCTCCGCGGCCCGCCAGACGATCGATAAGTTCGTAGGCCCCGAGCGGATGATGGTTTGCCAACAGAGCCTCGAGCACGCGCCGACGCATCGGCGTCAGTCGTTCCTTGCGGGTGGCGCAGATCGTTTCAGCATGGGCGATCGCGTCGTTCGCGCAGCGCCTATGGTCGTGATTGGGCTTGGGGAATACCGATTGCGCGGATGATTTTCTGGTCACTGACGTGTTCCGCCTTCCGACTCAAGTCTAACGTCAAACCCCTGCAAATCCTAAGTCCTGAACATATATATTGCACTGCAGCAAGAA
>Ga0134128_10005265_pt1 | contig 15679 bp, 11 predicted proteins | sample KB31754_FD_96462 | JGI IMG/M metagenome (GOLD analysis project Ga0134128, IMG submission 96462) | Terrestrial soil microbial communities with excess Nitrogen fertilizer from Kellogg Biological Station, Michigan, USA - KB3-175-4 | ecosystem: Environmental > Terrestrial > Soil > Unclassified ...
AAGGGAGCGTACTGGGACGCAAAGCCGTCCAGGATGGTGATGACGACGCCCACGATGCGGCAGGTGCCACCGCCAATACCGCACTCGAGAGTCTTGCCGACGACATCGGGGCTCCCGAAGAGAGCGTCCGCAAAGCGCTCATCGATCACAACATCAGCCGCATTCGTTGCGGCATCGTTCGCGTCGAGCAGGCGCCCTTGCAGCAGATGTACTCCAAGCGTTTGCATGAATCCGGGACCGGCTTGCGTGATCGCCCCACCGCGCATGGGCGCCTGATCCGTGTTAGCCTGCGTGGGGCGGAATCCTGCAAAGGAGCCGTCGCCGGCGAACGGCACCGCCTCGCCAATCCCGCTTTCACGCACGCCGGGTAAGGCGGCAACGGCCGCGGCGAGGCGCTCATGCGCGGCCAGCCAGGCGCCCCACGTTTTGTACCCCGGGCCCTGCAGATACAGCATGGCGGCATACAGATGTTGGCTGTCGAATCCGGGATCGGGATTGAGCATGTTGTCCAGGGAGCGCTCGAGAAGCGCGGCGCCGGCGAGCAGTGCAATGGCCAATCCGATCTGGCCCACGCTGAGTGCGAGGCGCAGCGGGCGCACACGGTAGCCGCTACCGCCGCCTTTGCCCGTTCCGTAGAGGAGCTCGGCGGGCCGGCGCACGCGCACGAACGCGTGGGGCAATGCGAGCGCAGCGCTGCTCAAGACGAATGCCGCCACAAAGGCCAGTAGCCAAAGCCCCGCGCCGATGTGGATGTTGAAGAAGGTGCTCGCCGACGCAATCCCAAAACGAATGAAGGCCCTCCTGCCGAGGAGAGTGAGGGGCCAGGCAATGAGAATGGCGGCGGCGGCCAGTGGGAGCGCCTCGAGCCAGGCCTGCTCGAGCAGCGCGCGGCGCCCGGCGCCGAGCACCATGCGTAGGGCCAATTCATCCCTGCGGCGCAGCGCCCGCGCCAGGGCGAGGTTGAGCAGGCTCGCGACAGCGAGCAGGAGAAGGATGCTCGCGCCCAGCTGCATCATCAGCAGACGCCCGCGTGTCTCGCCTCCCAACCACTCCCGTAGTGGCATGAACGCCACGTAGCCGCCGGTCTGTTGAAAGGGCCCGCGCTCCTCGGGCGGCATGGACCGCACGAGACGAGCGAGCGCGCCGGCGAGCTCGGTGTCGAGCTGCGCCCGGGAAACTCCGGGCTTCAGGCGGGCGATCATCGCCCAGTTGTAGGTTGTCAGCTGCTGCGGCTCGAGCTGCGTCCGCGTGAGCCCCGCCGAGACCCACAACTGGTAATTCCGGGCCGGGAAGGCGAAGCCCGTTGGCATCACACCAACGACAGTGTAGTACTTGCCGCCGACACGCAGCCTGCGGCCCAGGACATGCGGATCGCCATGAAAGGCGCTCTGCCAGAAAGGATAGCCCAGCTCGACCTCGGCCGGACCGCCCGCCAGGTCGGCTGCGGGACTGAGCCACCGACCCAGCAAGAGCTGCACATCCAGCGTCTTCAATGCTGAGGCGGTTACGGCGACCACCTGACCATTCGTGGGTGGCTCCCCAGGGACCGCGACTGTGAGGTTGGGCCACCTGTTGACCAGCCCGCTCGAAGAGAGCGCGGCTAGCGATCGCAGCTGTTGATAGCCGGCTGCGGACATGGCCGACCCGGCGGGGAGGGGATACTTCGCAGCGTCGAAGTAGATATTGACGAGCCTTTGGCCATGCGGGTACGGGAGCGGGCGCAGGAAGTAGGCGTCCAGAGCCGCGAACACCGCGAGGTTGGCTGCAATGCCGAGTGCCAGCGTCACCACGAAGGCCACCGTGAAGGCCCAGTCGCGACGCAACCGCCGCAGCGCCTGCGCAAGCTGTTCCCAACGGTCGCCGATCAAACCTGTCATGCGACGCCCCTTGATTGTCCTGGTTACGCCCGCGCGAAAGCCTCGGTGGCGCGGCCCTCCTGCTCCGCCACGATCTGCCCGTCGAAGAGCCTGACGATGCGCTTGGCGCGAGCGGCATAGCGCGGCTCGTGTGTGACCATTACGAGCGTCGCACCGCTCGAGTTGAGCGCCGCGAGCAGGTCCATCACCTTCTCTCCATTGGCCGAGTCCAGATTTCCCGTGGGCTCGTCCGCCAGCAGGATCCGTGGGTCCCCGACGAGTGCGCGTGCGATCGCGACCCGCTGCTGCTGACCGCCCGAGAGCTGCGCCGGGTAGTGGCGCATGCGGTGTGACATTCCGACGCTCTCCAGCGCCTCGGCGACCTTGCGTTGGCGGTCGCTGCGCGTCACGCCACCTCGGTATACCAGCGGCAGCTCCACGTTCTCGTAGACACTGAGGTCACCGATCAGATTGAACGACTGGAAAATGAACCCGATGTTGCGATTCCTGAACCGGGCACGCTGCGCCGCATCGAGCTGGGCGACGGGCGAGCCGGCAAGGTCGTAGATTCCCGAGGTTGGCGCATCCAGCAGGCCGAGTATGGACATCAGCGTCGTCTTGCCGCAGCCGGACGGGCCCATGATGGCGACGTACTCTCCCTGGGTGACTCGCAGGTTGATGCCGGTGAGCGCATGGGTCTCGACCTCGTCGGCAAGGTAGACTTTGGTCAGGTCGCTGACTTCGATGACTGGACTGGCGGACATGGGAAGCGGTCTCCTTCGCAGCTCATCTGACGGTGACCCGCGGCTCGCCGGCGAAGCCACTGGTATCGGACACGATCACGCGATCCCCCGGCCCGAGGCCGTCGAGGACCTGAATGTACTGATTGGATGCCGCGCCGAAGCGCACGTGGACCGGTACGGCAGCGCGACCGTCATCGACCAGGCGATAGAGCGTCATGCGGCTTTCGGGGCCCGCATAGGCAGGGCGCTGAATGTAGGTCGCCTGTCGTATGTCGGCGATATGGATGTCACCGCTGACCGCCAGATTCGGCCGCACGTCTGGAGGGAGAGAGCCCTGCGGCATGACATCGACATCCACGCTCCCGTTGCTCACCGCCGGCGACACCCGAATGACGCGTCCGCGCAGGTTCTGAGCGGTGTCCGTGGCCAATTGCAGGGTGACGGATTGACCGATGGCCACTTCGCCCGCTTCACTGCCGGGCACTTGCAGCGTCGCCTTCAACTCTTTGACGCTCGCCACGCGTGCGATTCCGCCACCCAGGGAGAGCGTTTGACCCGCATGCACAGCCACATCCTGCACGACGCCCTGCATGCCTGCGGCCACCGAGAGTGCCTGCACGCGTTGCTGACTGTTCTCGAGGACCGCCCGCAGCGCCGCGACCTTGGCGGCCGCTGCCTGATCCTGGGCAGCCATGCTCTCTCGGAATGCGGTAATCCGCTGCTTTGCGAGCTTCGCCAGCCGGGCATACTCGCTCGCCTGCAGCCGGGTCGAGGAGTACTCGAGCATCGAGACGATATGGTCAGCGACCAGCGAGCTCTCGGCCCGCTGTCTCTCCGCGGCGGTCTCGGCCTGCGCCTCGTCTGATGCGAGCTCTCCCTGCAGGGTCAGCATCTGATTTGTCAGCTGCGCATGCAGAGAGGCGCGCTCGGCTTCGGCGCTCGCGAGGTTGGCTTTGGCCTGCGCCAGCTCGGAAAGGACGGCAGGATTCGAGAGCACCGCGAGCACCGTGTCGGGCTCGACGCGATCTCCCGGTGAGACCTTGACCTCCTCCACGACACCCGGGGAGGCGGCAGTGATCCAGCGCTGCTCAATGGGCCGGAAGGCGCCCGCAGCGCTGACGACGATGGGCAGCGGGCCGCGCGCCACGGTGGAGACCCACAGATCCGATTGCCGAACGGCGGGCCCCGCTGCCGGCCGTGCGAGCGCCCAGACGAGCAGCGCGACGAGGGCAGCCGCGGGAATGGCCACCGCGGCGCGGCGCTTCAATCGCCGCTGCCACAGTACTGCGGGATCGATGGCAATGTCCGGCATGACGCACGTGAGTTGTGGACGCGTGCGAGGACGTTGCGGATTCCATGCCAGAGGCGGGGCGTCCGCAGGTCATTGATTACTCGCCCGATTTCGCGTGACCCGGGAGAGCTCCGCATGACTCCCGTTCCCGATCTCGGGATTTTCCGGCAGGTGGGTCGCGAAAGGGGGACGCCCCCATCGATCGGCCCCGGAGCGACGGTGTTCACCGTCACCCCGCGTTCAATGCCGGCGCGTGTATTGGTAGCGAACGAAGAGCCAGCGTTTGCCCTGGCCGTTCGCCAGCATCGCGTGCTGCTCCTTGAGCACGTGATCGGCGTCCGGCTGCGAGATCGCCATCTCCGAAACCATGAACCGCCCTTCAACTTCGGGGCCGAAGCCGACGAATCCCTGCGGCGCGAACTACACCACGTAACGGTCACGCCGGCAGAGAGCCCTCATAAATCTGCGCCAAAGGTAACTGCAGCCCTATTGATCGGAACTCGACTCGCGTGTCCATGCCTGAGTAGAGGATCGGGCGCCACTCCTCTGCCCTGCGATGGGCAATGACTCTGGGCTGATTTTGCGCGAGCAGCACATATTCCTCGATTGCCTCGACGCGCTGATAGGTCATCGCCTTCTCGCGTCGATCGATGTGCTGCGTAGACTTCGAAAGGATCTCTACAACGAGCTTGGGGTTACGGACCACTTGGTCGGACCGGTCTTCCGGACGGCACGATACCATCACATCGGGGTAGTACATGATCTGGTCGCTGCCTGCCCGAATCTCGAGTTTCGCCTCCAGAAAGAACGGCTCGCACGGACCGCCACGCAAGTGCGTTCGGAACGCCACAACCAGCTCCTGCGCAATGCGATTGTGAGCAAGGCTCGCACCGCTCATCGCATGGACAGTGCCGTTGACGTACTCGTGGCGGTATGGGCTCTGCTCCTCGAAAGCCAGATACTCTTCCCAAGTCATAAAGAGAGGCTCTTCGGAACCGTATTCCGGTTGAGCCTCGCGCACATGGTAGGTCCGGCAGCGCGACTCCTCCACCTGCGACTCGAGCCAATCCGCGATGCTCTCGAGCTCTGCGGCGGAAAGACCGCTCAATGCCCGCTTGAGTTCTGCGAGGGTATTCATCTGTCCAACCCCATTGTTATCCGGAGGCCAGCCTACGCTGCCAATTGTCGGTGTGGAAGTAGATCTTTTCGCGCATATTTTTAGTAACTCGACGTTACTGGCTACGTTGCAAACATACGTCCCATTTGGCGGTGGATGACCCGCCGTCTGCATGACGGCATCAAACCGTTAGCCGCGGACGTTAGTTGCTCGTCAGTACTCCAAGCATACGACCGCATTGATAGGTCATCTGACGGAGTTCCTGCTGGAGCTCGGGGATGGTTTTGCCTTCATAGCCCGCCAGCGAGCGTTGCGAATCGATGACAGGTGGTTTCGAGTGGCCCTGCTCTTCTACCATCGTAGATTGAAATGCCTCATCGTCATCGATCTTAAGAGTGGTCGCGTCAGCCACGCGGATGCAGGTCAGATGCACCTGTATCTCAACTACGCTCGCGAGAACTGGATGAAACCCGACAAAAATTTCCCGGTTGGGCTCATCCTCTGCGCGAGCACGGGTGCCGCAGAAGCGCATTACGCTCTCGGGGGCCTCGCGAACAGAGTTCTCGCCGCCGAATACCGTACCGTTCTTCCGGCTGAAACGCTGATTGCTGATCAGCTCGCCCGATCGCGCCGTGTCCTTGAGTCACGGCGCTCCAAGCGCAAGACGACGGACAACCGCGAGACGCCAATAGCATAGACGACTGCAACGTCAGGACGGCCTTGTCTCTGAATACGTATGCGACCCGTTGCAAATCAGTGCCGGCGCACCGCATCCTTTGATCGATGATCCCCTTTCCCTGGAAGACCGGGCGCCATCGCGGGCTCACTGCGGCACTGGCCGGCACGGCATTCACTCTCCTCACAGTCTTGCCGGCCGGTGCCGCAACTCTCCCGCGGCACGCCGACTCCGGGGTCTACTACGAGATCTTCGTTCGCTCGTTTGCCGACTCCAATGGCGATGGTGTCGGTGATCTCAACGGCATTACCGCCAGGCTGGATTATCTGAAGTGGCTGGGCGTGAGCGGTCTCTGGCTGACGCCGATCTATCCTTCGCCGAGCTATCACGGCTACGACGTCACGAACTACTTCGCCATCAATCCACAGTTCGGCAGCATGGAGGACTTCAAGCGCCTGTTGCGGGAGGCGCATGCGCGAGGCATCAAAGTCCTGATCGACATGGTGCTCAACCACACCAGCGATCGCAATCCGTGGTTCAAGCAGGCGCTCGATCCCAAGAGCCCCTACCACGACTGGTACACCTGGGCCGGGAAGGGAACCGATCTCGCTGAGTTGAGCTCCCTGAATGGGCCAGCCTGGCACAGCCGCGACGGCCAGTACTATCTGGGCGACTTCAGCGGTGACATGCCGGACCTCAACTACGACAGCCCGGCCGTACGCCGCGAGATGATCCGTGTGGGGCGCTTCTGGCTGGCCTTGGGCGTGGACGGGTTCAGACTCGACGCCACCACTCAAATATATATCGACTTCAGGTCGGACGTCGGCAGCCGCCTCGCGGCCGAGAGAAACATCGCGTGGTGGCAGCAGTACCGCGCAGGACTGCGCGCGAGCGATCCGAGTGTATTTCTCCTCGGAGAGGTTCCCGCGCAAAGCGAAGCGGCGGCCGCCCCCTATTACTCGGCGCTGGGTTCGGTGTTTGATTTTCCGCTGGCGCGGGTGCTCGTGGGTGCCGCCGCACACGAGACCAGCCCGAATCTCGGCAGCTACGTGCAGCAGGCGTGGCGCAGGTTCCGCACGAACGCCCGCGGGTCGATCGTCGATTCACCGTTCATCGGCAACCACGACCGGGACCGCGTGCTCGACCAGCTCCGTGGCAACATGAGCCACATGCGCATGGCCGCGGCGATGTTGCTGACCATGCCCGGAGATCCGTTCGTGTATTACGGCGAGGAAATCGGGATGCATGGCGTGAAGCCGGACCCGAGCATCCGCGAGCCGATGCGTTGGGATCGCAGCCCGGACCAGGCCGGCGAGACCCGGTGGGAGCCCGCGCCGGACAATGCCTCGCCCTGCCTGTCAGTGGTTGCAGAGCGCGCCGATCCGCAGTCGCTGCTGCACCTCTATCGCCGGCTGATCCACTGGCGCATCGATCTTCCGGCCTTGCGTGACGGCGCCATCGCATCGTATGCGGCCGATGGCGGTGTAATCAGCGCCTATACGCGCACCGATCACGCACAGCGGCTGCTGGTGATCCACAACCTTTCCGGCGCCACCCGGAGCCTCAGCCTGCCGGATGCGAGCTTCCGCGCTGTCATCCGGGGCACTCACGCCGGCATCCGCCTCGTCGGCCGCGAGCTAACGATGCCGGGTTATTCCACTGCGATTCTGCAGTAGCGACGGCCCGGCTTCCGAATTCCAGTGAGGACGAGGGCGAAATGACAGGGGATCGGATTCGGTTGCGCATGCTCGGTGCGCTGTTGGTCGCAGCTGCCTGGCAGGCGCAGGGACACGCAGCAGTGCCGCGGGCACCGGCAGGCGCGCGGGCCAGCGTGCAGCTGCGAGCGGGTGGTGCCGATGTTCGGCTTTCCGGCGGCACATTGTCGCTGGGCGTGATCGGCGCAAACGTGCTGCACGTGCACTTCATTCCTGCGACAGGAGCAACGCCACCGACCCTGGTGATGGCGCCGCAGGGCACTGTTCCCTCCAACACACCCCTCGCCGTAAGTCGGCAGGGCAGAGACCTCCAGCTTCGTGGAGGGCAGCTTCGCGTTGCCCTGGATGAGGCTTCCGGAACACTCTCGATCTTCGCCGCCGGCGCGCAGCATCCGCTACTGCAGGTATCGCGCTTGGCCAGCCTGGCCCGTGGCACGGTCGTGCTGCGCTTCGCGAAGGCAGCTCCGCTCTATGGAATCGGCGGCACCGATGCTTTCGACAAGGACCCTGCAAAGCTCCTGCGCCGCGGCAGGCAGGTGGCCAAGGCCGGCGAGCAGGGCAATGCCGGCGCGCCGCTCGTGTGGAGCACCGCAGGGTTCGGGATACTCATCGACAGCAAGGGAGCCACGTTCGATCTGGCGCAGGGAAGCGTTAGAGTCTCGAAGCTCTCGCGCCGCGACCCCGACTTCTTTCTTATCGCAGGCGAGCCCAAGGCCATCTTCGCCGCGGTCGCGGATTTGAGCGGCCATGCTCCGCTCCTTCCCAAATGGGCCCTGGGCTTCATCAACAGCCAGTGGGGGATCGACGAGAAAGAGCTGCTGGGGATCGTGAGGACCTACCGCGCCAGGCACATTCCGCTCGATGCCTTCGAGCTCGATTTCGACTGGAAGGCATGGGGAGAGGATGACTTTGGGGAGTTTCGCTGGAACCGGCAGAAGTTTCCCGACGGCCCGAGCGGCAAGCTCGGCAAGGAGCTCGAGACTTCAGGGGTGCATCTCATCGGCATCATGAAGCCGCGCATCCACATCGATACGGAGGAGGGCCGTTACGCCACCGCGCACCATCTGTGGATCCCGGGCGAGCAGGCGAGCCTGGACTACTTCTCGCACAAGCCCGTCAAGGATCTGGACTTCGACAACCCGGCGACCCGCGCCTGGTTCTTCAACCCCACGCTGCAGAAGAGCTTCAGGACCGGGATCGTAGGTTGGTGGAACGATGAGGCGGATGAGAGAGGCGGGGACACTCAGTTCCTGAACATGGAGCGCTCGCTTTACGAGGGGCAGCGCGGCCTCTCCGATGCGCGTGTCTTCTCCCTGAACCGCAACTTCTGGCTGGGGGCCCAGCGCTATGCCTACGGGCTCTGGTCGGGAGACATCGAGACGGGCTTTGCCAGCATGGCGAGACAGCGCTCACGGATGCTGAGCGCAGTTGACGTCGGGGAGAGGTGGTGGAGCATGGACGGCGGGGGCTTTCACGGCCACCCCTCGGACCAGAACTATGCCCGCTGGATCGAGTTCGGCGCCTTTACGCCCATCTTCCGGGTGCATGGGGTCTACCAGGAGAAGCGCCAGCCCTGGCGCTACGGACCGATCGCCGAGCGTGCCGCCACTCATGCCATCAGGCTGCGCTACGAGTTGCTGCCCTATATCTATTCCTACGCCTGGCACGATCATGTGGCCGGCGTGGGACTAGTAAGACCGCTCACCTTCGGCTGGCCGGGAGATCCCAACGTCCGCAGCGACTCGAGCGAATGGCTCTTCGGGAAGTACCTTCTGGTCTCACCCGTGGTGGAGCAGGACCAGACCGAGGCGCGCATCTACCTCCCCGCGGGCGTCTGGACCGACTGGTCGAGCGGCAGGGTCTATCTCGGCGGCAGGCCCATCACCGTAGCGCTGGACAGCAAGAGCTGGAGCGACATTCCTCTCTTCATTCGCCAGGGTGCGATCATCCCGACACAGCCCGTGGAGGACTACGTCGGTGAGCGTCCCATCACGACCGTTCGGGTTGAGGTCTTTCCGGATGCGAAGCAAACCGACTTCGACTACTACGATGACGACGGCAAGACCTACGCCTACGAGCACGGTAGCTACTTCCTGCAGCATTTGAGCGTGCAGGTCACTCCGGATGCGGTCAGCCTGACTGCCTCCGCCTCGAGCGGGTCGTATCGGCCGGCTCTCGCCCACTATGTCTTCGCCGTCCATCGGACGGTGGCAACGCAAGTCACTCGTGACGGTGCGTCGCTCACACGTGTTGCGGATGTCGCAGCGCTGGACCAGTGCACGCAGGCGTGCTGGACCATCGGCGGCGATCGCTATGGCGGCGCGACTTACATCAAACTGCCGGCGGGCATCGCCGCTCGCCTGCAGATTGAGTGAGCGGCGGCAACACACTGCCAAAGAGATGCTGCGCCGGACTCCCTTATTCACGTGCATCCTTCTGGTCGGGACACTGCTGTGCAGTGCCGGCCGTGCCGCCCAGGCATGCACGCACGACAACAAAGTGGAACAGAGCTACCTGTTCTCCGATCAGGGGTCGATGTACGACAATGATCCGGAGCCCACTGCGAATAGCGCAATAACCCTGACGTTGCGAGCGTGCCGGGGAGACCTCACCGGCGCCCATATCAGGTACTACGACACCGCGGACGCCTCGTCCCATCGGGTCCCGATGCACTGGGTATCGCATGATGCGACCGGCATTTTCGACTACTGGCAGGGTACGGTTCCCGCCAGTAGCTCGCAGAAGCACTACCGGTTCCAGGTCACCGACGGCTCGGCCACTGCATGGCTCAACGCAGCCGGCATCACCTCGAGCGAGCCTTCGTCAGGCGATTTCTTCATCATTCCCGGATTCAGGACTCCGGAGTGGATGAAGAACGGCGTGATGTATCAGATCTTCCCGGACCGGTTCTATGACGGCGACACCTCCAACGACGTGACCAACGGTCAGTACACGTACGCGGGATGCGCGACCGAGCGGCACGCATGGGGCACGAGCGTCTTCCCGAAGGTCCAGGGCTGCAGAACCGAGGTATTTTTCGGCGGCGACCTGGCGGGGGTCGATCAGAAGCTCGGCTACATAAAGAGCACGCTGGGCGCGGACATCATCTATCTGAATCCCATCTTCATGTCCCCCAGCAACCACAAGTACGACACCCAGAACTATTACCAGGTGGACCCGGCATTCGGAACCGCCGCCACCTTGCAGCGCCTTGTCGCCGATATCCACGGCAGCGCCGATGGGCCACCCGGTCACATCATCCTCGACGGCGTGTTCAATCACAGCGGTGACAGTAACTGCTGGTTCGACAAGGAGACCTACGGTTCGATTTCCTGCCCGCAGCCGGGAGCGTACCGGTCGCAGTCGAGCCCCTATTACCGCTACTACACCTTCCAGTCGTGGCCGGAGGCCTACTCCTCCTTCTTCGGCTTTGGCGGGATGCCCAAGCTCGATTACGGCGCGAGCGGCTCGGTGGTGCGCCAGCAGATCTACGCCAGCAAGACCTCGGTGATACAGACCTACCTGCGTCCCCCGTACCGCGTAGACGGGTGGCGGCTCGATGTGGCGCAGTCGCTCGATGCCGATGGAAAAGAAGGAAGCGATGATACCAATCACGAGATCATGCGAGAGCTGCGGGCGGCGGTGACAGCCGTCAATCCGGATGCCGAAATCCTGGGTGAGTACTGGGACGATGCCTCGTCCTGGCTCGATGACGGCAAGGAATGGGACGGGGCCATGAACTACAACGGCTTCACGCGGCCGGTCTCCGAGTGGATCTGCGGTGAGGACGAGAAGGGAAAGAGCGCGTCGATCAATGAGAGCACGCTCGACCGCCGGCTCCATGCCACCCGCGCCGACCTGCCCGTCGACGTACAGGAGACGATGACGAACGAGCTCGGGACACACGATACCGAGCGTTTTGCGACGCGTTGTGGCGGCGATATCCGCAAGGTCTACCTGGGACTCATATTTCAGCTCACCTACGTCGGCACGCCGACCATCTACTATGGAGACGAGTATGGTATGGAGGGCGGCCCCGACCCGGATGACCGGCGTACCTTCGACTGGTCGCGGGCAACTACCCGTGATGCGGCGGTGGCGCTCACGCATGAGCTCGTTTCCATCCGCAGTCGGTATTCAGCACTGCGCACGGGCTCGTATATGACGTTGCTGAAGGACGATACCCGCCATATCTACGCGTTTGGCCGGTTAGATGCGGATCACCGCATCGCGGTGGTACTCAACAACGCAAGCGATACCCAGAAGGTCATCATCCCCGCCTATCAGCTGAGCATGACCAACGGCTCGCGGGTCACGGATCTGCTGACGGGCGGTGCCTACCGGGTCAGTAACGGCAATCTCACGGTGAGTGTCCAAGGACACTACGGTGCGATTCTCGAGCAGTAAGGGATTGCGGCAGGCGCACGCGCTGCGCCGCGGCCCCCTCGACACGTTGGTCGGGATGGCGGCTTGCGTGCTGCTGGTCGCGATGGCGAGGCAGGCGGCAGCCTCGGAGGCTTCGCCCTCGCCACCGCCAGCGCGACCGCCCGCGGCCGCGTGGCACGATGGCCTCAGCTGGCGCGGCCAGCAGGCCCGTGTGAGCGTGCGGCGCGACGGCAAATACGTACTTCATTCGCCCGTCGGCGAGCGGGTGATTGCAGCCCAACGCTGGCGCGTGCAGACGGCGAGCCCGCTCTTCGACGCGCTTTTCGCGATGGCGCAGGAGGACCTGGCCGAGGTTTCCGTCAACGCAATCAGCGACGCTGCATTCGATCATGGCCGGCCGATCCGTTGCCGCTGTTTCATCGCCGGCAGGCAGTGGCCATTCGTATGGACCCGTGACGTTTCCTATTCCATCGACCTCGGCCTGTGGCGGGTCGACCCGGCGCGTGCGCGTGCCTCACTGCTGTTCAAGATTTCGACGCCGCGTGCGGGCCCTGCGCCGCCCGGCCTCTACGTGATGCAGGATACCGGCTCCGGAGGCAGCTGGCCGATCAGCACCGACCGTGTCGTCTGGTTCCTCGGCGCACGCCATCTGCTCGAGGACAGTGCCTTCGCCGATACCGTTTATCAGGCTCTCACCGACACCCTCGCCCAGGACCAGCGCTACGCCTTCGATCCGCGGATCGGCCTGTATCGCGGGGAGACGTCCTTCCTCGACTGGCGCGAGCAGTCTTATCCCGCGTGGACCGCGCACGACGTCGTATTCATCGCCCAATCGTTCGCGCTCTCGACCAACGTCCTGCACTACGAAGCACTGCAGCTGGCTGCCGCGATGGCACGGCAGCACGGACAACAGGCTGTCGCGGCGCGCTACACGCACCAGGCTCAAACACTCCGACGAGCGATCAACCTCCGCTTCTGGAATCCGGACCGCAAGCTCTACGTGAGTTACATCGGCGGACCCGTCGATCCCGAGCGCTTCGACGCATACGACCTCCTCGGGCTGGATCTTGCAATCACGAGCGGCGTGGCAGACCCTGAGCGGGCGATGGAGTCACTGGCTCATTATCCCGCCTGGCCCGCGGGGAGCCCCGTGATCTGGCCGGAGCGGCGCGATCAGCCGATCTACCATAACCGGGCAATCTGGCCGTTCGTGAGCGAATACACCCTGCGTGCGGCGCGACAGATCGGCGACCCTGCGCTGATCGCGCTCGAGGTCCGGTCGATGATGCGCGGCGCGGCGCTCCATGCCTCCAATATGGAGAATTACTCGCTGCTCGCACAATCGACGCACGTCGCAGGTCCGCTCGGGGGGCCCGTGGTCGATTCGCCGCGCCAGCTCTGGTCGGTTGCCGGATATCTGGACATGGTGGTGCACGGCGTATTCGGTCTCGAGGACGACGGCAGTGTTGCACCCGCATTGCCGGTATCTCTGGTGCCGATGCTCTTCGGCTCCGGTCGGCAGATCAGCCTCTATCTGGACGGGCAGCGCGTCATTCTCGACCGCCCGGCGGAGCTCGACGGTGCACTGTTGGTTGCAGGCAGCATCCGCCACGACGGCGGCACGATCGAATTGCAGCTCGTGGCCGCCCCCGCTCGGGCACCTGCGCCGCCCATGAACGTGCCAATGTATGCGGCCACGACGGCGGCGCCGCCGCGACCCCTTTCGGCTCCGGCCGGCCGAACGGCCGCCACTGTCGCAGGCCCATGGCCGAGACACTGGCAGGCATCGCACGGTGGCGAGTATCTCGGCTGGCTCCGTTACTCCAACCCCCATGGCCCGATCAACACCGGCATCACGGCAGCCGTCCAACGGCTCGAGGTTCGCTGCGCCGGCAGCCCGCGCCAGGTGCTGCCTGTGGTGATGCCGCACAGTGAGGGCTGGCAGGCCTCGACCACGGTTCGTTTCGAGGCGAGCGCCGGCGCCTCCTGCAGCTTCTCGCTCCTGCCGGGCTTCAACATGAGCGACCTGGCGCAGTTTGCCCACTACACCGGCTCGCCGCCGCCGCCCGCACCGCCAGCCAAGACCGCCGCCAAAGCAGGGCCGACGGCAACGAACCGAAAGGTGGCGGTCGTCAGGCGGGCTGCGCAGCCGCGGCCGCTCGCCAACGGCGGCGCCAGCGGCCCGCTCAACAGCGCGCGGATCGGGGCCCTGCGGATCATGCCGCTCGCTGCAAGGGAAAAGGCTCCATGAACGCCAAACCCGAGCTGTCGTTCCGTCAGATCTGGAACATGTGCGTCGGCTTCCTCGGCATTCAGTTCGCATTCGCTTTGCAGAACGCCGACGTCAGCCGCATCTTCCAGACGCTCGGCGCAAACCTGCGGGAGATCCCACTGCTCTGGGTGGCGGCGCCCCTTTCCGGCCTCATCGTACAGCCGATCATCGGCTACGCCTCCGATCACACGTGGACGCGTCTGGGGCGACGCCGGCCGTATTTTCTCGGTGGCGCGTTGCTCACGGCCCTGGCCTTGGTGTGGATGCCCGACGCATCGATGCTGTGGGTGGCTGCCGCGATGTTGTGGCTGATGGACGCGTCCATCAACGTGTCCATGGAGCCCTTCCGGGCCTTCGTCGGCGATCAGTTGCCGGAGGCTCAGCGGCCGCTCGGGTTTGCGCTGCAGGGCTTCTTCATCGGTGTCGGCGCCGTCCTGGCCTCGATGCTGCCGTGGGTGTTGGCGAAGCTGGGCGTTCCGAATGTTGCCCCGGCCGGTCAGATTCCTGCGACGGTGCGCATCGCTTTCCATGTTGGCGCAGCCGTGCTCTTCTTCGCGGTTCTGTGGACCGTCGTGACCACTCCCGAATACGCGCCCGAGCGCTTGCTGGGCTTCGCCCGCAGAAGGCTGGCTCTCCCCGACACGGACGCCTCCAAAGCGTGGCGGCTCGGTCTCGTCCTGTTGGTGGCCGGAGGACTCGGAGTTGCCGCCATCCGACGCTTCTCGCTCGCGGATGAGCTCTACCTCCTGGCAGGCGGGCTGATCGCGTTCGGAGCGCTCTTCGCATGGCTGAGCGCGGCTGCGAGCCGCGGCATGGTGCGCCAGGTGTTGGCCGACCTCTATGGCATGCCCGGCCCCATGCGGCGCCTCGCCTGGGTGCAGTTCTTCTCCTGGTTCGCGCTCTTCGCCATGTGGATCTACACCACCCCGACCGTGACCTCGGTGCAGTTCGGCAGCAGTGATCCCCAATCGCTCGCCTACAACACCGGGGCCAACTGGGTGGGGGTGCTCTTTGCGGCCGGCAACTGCTTTCTCATCGCGGGCGCGGTGGTCATTCCGCTCATGGTCCGGCTGCTCGGCCTGCGCTGGAGCCATCTCGTGAACCTGGCGGCGGGCGGGCTCGGTCTCGCCTCCTTTGCCTGGGTACGCAGCCCCGACTGGCTCCTTTTATCCATGGCGGGCGTCGGCTTTGCCTCGGCATCGATCCAATCGCTGCCCTACACGCTCCTCTCGGACAACCTGCCGGCGGAAAAGATGGGCGTCTACATGGGCATCTTCAATTTCTTCATCGTCATCCCGCAGATGCTCGCGGCCAGCGTTCTCGGCGGCCTGGTGCATGCGCTTTTCGCCGACCGGCCAGCTTTCGGCCTCGTGCTGGGAGGCATCAGCATGGCCTTGGGCGGACTCTGCACGCTGCGGGTCACCGAGCCGCGCCCGGCAGACACGGATTCCCCGTCGCTGCTGGGAACGGGAGAGGCCTGAGCGCAGCCGCGACGGGGCGCGGCGGTCCGCCGCGCGCGCGCCGCCCACCACGGAAGTCTTCCGGTATGCTCGCCGCATGCTCATCGAGCGTATCTGGTCGGCCAATCCCTACCGCAATTTCCACTACCTCATCGCCTGCCCA
>Ga0134128_10005268_pt1 | contig 15675 bp, 8 predicted proteins | sample KB31754_FD_96462 | JGI IMG/M metagenome (GOLD analysis project Ga0134128, IMG submission 96462) | Terrestrial soil microbial communities with excess Nitrogen fertilizer from Kellogg Biological Station, Michigan, USA - KB3-175-4 | ecosystem: Environmental > Terrestrial > Soil > Unclassified ...
AATCCAGAATCTCAAGCGCCCGCACGCTCTCGATGCGCATCAAGCAAACACCTCGCTCACCTTCGCTGGCCGCTCCAGCAAAATCCTCCGAGCCATCTCTCGCAACTGTTCTTTCATCCCCTCGTCTTTCACATATTCGACCGGCGATTTTCCATCCACACGCGCCAGCAATAGCCCGCCGAGATGCCGCACCGTCTCCGCTTCGAACCAATCAAAACCCTCCGGCAGAGCACCCGAAAGAACATCCCAAAAGCGCAACGCCGCACGCTGGTAGGACGGCCTCCACTGCGCGCGATATACGCTCTTGATCAGCAGATGATTCAACAAAAAAGCCGCATCGAACGACGGGTCGCCAAAATGCGCGACCTCAAAATCAATCGCCGTCACACTCTGTCCGCTTACAAGGAGGTTCTTCGGGCTCCAATCGCCGTGCACTAGCGATACGCGCCGCTCTCCACTTTCGCGTATTAGCCGGTCGAACGCTCCCGCGAGTTCCGGATGCCGCCGTGCGGTCGTCCGGTAATACGGATCGATCCGCAACTGATCGAATACGGTCTGATCGCCAAAAGTCCGGCGAAACTCGCCGTTCTGATAAGTACCAACGATCGTCGCGCCGAGCATCTGGGCCACCTGCCCAGCGGTTTCCAACGAAATTTCGCCCCGCAACAGAAGTGTCTTCCACATCTCCGCTTCCGCCGGAGCCGCCGTCATCGCAAAGGCGAAATTCTCCGGGTCTTCAAACAACACTTGCGGCACGCTATGCTCGGGAAGCAGTTTCTCCAACATCCGCATCGCCGCGGACTCCCGGAAAATCCGCTCACGATCGGAGAACCAGTCCTCCTCGACGCGCAGCTTCGCGAGCGACTGCTTTACAATCACACGCACGCTCCCGCTCTCCACCAGCAGAACGGTATTCGAGACCCCGCCGCCAAGCGCCGTTACGCGTGCTGGCTCGCGGAAATCTCCCAATCGCGCCCGCACGTATGGAATTACGTTCTGCTCATCGAGCACTCAACTCTCCTCCGGCCGGTGCAGCACGCGGGCAATCGCCAGCCCCAGTTGCTTCCATTTCGACTCCTCCACGTTGAGTTGCTTCCGCCCCGGCGCCGTCAGCCGGTAATATTTGAATTGCCGGTTCCGGTCTGGCGCCTTCGCCCACTTCGAAGCGATCCAACCCTTGCGCTCCAGCCGGTGCAGCGCGGGATATAGCGAACCGTGCTCCACTTGCAAAACTTCCTCGCTGGTCCGCTGAATGTGCTTCGCGATCTGATGTCCGTGCGCCGCCCCAAACAATAGTGTTCGCAAAATCAGCATGTCCAGCGTGCCTTGCAGCAGTTCAATTCGGGCTTGCGGTGGCTTCGGCATATTTGCGGTAGACAGTCTACCATACATCGCGGGCGAGACCGATCGTGTCTACTAAAAGAGAATGTCCGAAGCTCCCCGCATCGAATACTCGAGACGCCTGGAAGCGCTGCGCGGCGATGAATCCCGTTTTGAACATCGCCATCGAGCCCTTGGAATCGCCACGCTGTTCTCAGGAGTAGCGGCTCTGATTCTGGGCATTCTGGCTCTCTGGTCGCGAAGCGCATCGATCGTCTGGCCGGTCCTTGCAGTAATCGGAATTGCGGTTTTTGCGGTTCTCAATGAGCGCGCTATCCGGGGACGCCAACGGTGCAGGCGCGCCATCACTTTCCATGAGCGCGCACTCGCGCGTCTTGACGATCGTTGGATGGGAACCGGAGAGACCGGGGATCGATTTCTCGAAGAGTCGCATCCGTATTCACGCGACCTCGATCTGTTCGGGAGAGGTTCTCTGTTCGAACTTCTCTGCACGGCTCGTACGCAGGCCGGCGAAGAAACTCTCGCCCGCTGGCTTCTTCATGCCGCCGATCCCGCGGAGGTTCGCCGCCGGCAAGAGGCAATCTCGGATCTGCGCGATCGCCTGGACCTTCGGGAAGGTCTGGCGGTCCTTGGAGAAGACGTTCGTCTCGGTGTTCATGCGGAGCCGCTGGCCGCGTGGGGCGAAGGCGATCCGTGGCTGGTTCCGATGCTGCTGCGCATTCTCCTAGGCGCGCTAGGCGTCCTTTGGCTTGTCGCGGCGGTCGCCGCAATCGCTTGGGGCCAGGTTTTATTTCTTCTGGTTGTTACGGCCGTAAACTTCGCGATCTCGTACCAGTTTCGCCGCCACTTGGACTCCGCAATCCCGCCGATCGAAGACGCCGCTCACGATCTCGAACTACTCTCCAAAGTCCTGGCCAGATTCGAATCGGAGAACTTCACGGCACCGAAACTTGTGGATTTACAAGGCGCCCTACGCCGGCAGGGAATGCCTCCGTCGCGTTCGATCGCACGCCTAAACCGGCGGACCGATCTGGTCGATTCAAGAGATCAGTTGGCTATTAAGGTGATTGATCCGTTTATTTTTTGGGCTCTTCAGTCCACTTGGGCGGTGGAGGCATGGCGCAAGGAGTTTGGGTCTTTGATTCGCCAATGGCTTGTCGCCGTAGGCGAAATGGAAGCCCTATCTTCGCTCGCGAGCTACGCCTACGAAAATCCTGCCGACGTTTTCCCGGAGTTCTCCGAAACAACGCCGTGTTTTGATGCCCAAGCCTTCACGCATCCTCTGATCCCGGAATCCCGTGCGATTCGCAACGACCTGAAACTCGATTCAGATTTGCGGCTGGTCATCATAAGCGGCCCCAACATGGCCGGTAAAAGCACCTTCATCCGCGCGGTGGGACTCAACGCCGTGCTTGCACAATGTGGAGCGCCCGTGCGCGCTCAACGCCTGCGCCTTTCTCCGCTCTCCATCGGCGCGTCCGTCTGCATCCTCGATTCGCTGCAGGGAGGTATTTCGCGGTTTTACGCGGAAATCAAGCGTCTGAAGCAAATTTCGGACTTGACCCAGGCTCCATCTTCCGTCCTCTTCCTTTTAGATGAACTTCTTCAGGGCACGAACTCGCACGACCGCCGCATCGCCGCCGCGGCCGTGGTCCGCAATTTGGTGGACCAGGGCGCGATCGGGCTGATTACCACTCATGATCTGGCATTGACCAAAATCGCCGACAGCCTTGCGCCTCTGGCCGCGAATGCCCACTTCGAAGATCGCATCGAGAACGGCCTTCTATTTTTCGACCACCGCCTGCGCCCTGGAATCGTCCAGACCAGCAATGCCCTGGACCTCATGCGCTCTATCGGCCTCGATGTTTGAGTAGTCTCATAATGCGAGACTAGGAATCGTGAAACCCGGGCGGTGGCTCTTGGCGCCGGCAATGGTTCTGCTGGTTTGCGCGGCAATGCCCTGCGTGCGCGCGCAGACTCACGCTCCCGTTCCCGCAGCGCGGCCCAAGACGCCCCGCGCGGCTCAGTCGAAGCAGGCGGCATCGCAGTCGAAGCAGGCGACTCCGCCGCCCGAAACTCAACCGGAAATCCAGCCCGAAACCCAACCTCAAGCCCAGCCGGAAAGCCTGATCGAGCCGCCGCCTGAATTGCCGCCGCAGTACGTGCCGAATAGCAATCAGATACCTCTGTTGCTTGCCCCCCCGCCGCCTCCGCCGAGCAAACCGGCAGAGACAAGCGGACTGCGTTCCGCCTCCGAAATTATCAAGGCGGTTCTTGGCCTCGCTGTGCTATTCGGCCTCGCGTATCTCGCCAGCCATCCGCGCGTGCGCGTGATCGAGCGAAGGCTTGGCATCTCGCAGCTCATCACCGGCGGCCTGCCGTTCGTCGTGCTCGGAGTTCTCGCCAGTCTGCCAGGAATTGGAGTGCTGTCCGGCCGTGTTCTGTGGGAGATTCGGCCGCTGCTCGCGCTGGGCCTGGGATGGATCGGTTTCACGGTAGGCTTCCGATTCGATTCGAAGCTTGTCGAGACGCTCTCGCCCGGCATGGGTACGGTCGGCTTCCTGACCGCAGCGCTTCCGTTCGCGACGATTATCGCGGCTTGCGGCGCGCTGTTGAGCGTAACCGAGCGCTCCACCGATCCGGTGGCTTTTGTCCGTGACGCACTCATTCTCGGTACCGCCGGCGCAATGACCGCGCGGAGCGCGCCGCGCCTGCTGAAAGCCGTCGGCGCAAATCGCAGATCGATGAACCGGATCGATGGTATCGTGCAACTGGAACAGCTCGCCGGAATTGTCGGTCTGCTCTTTGTCGCCGCCTTTTTCCGTCCCAGGGGCGGCGCGATTGCCTGGCAGCTTCCTGGAACCGCGTGGCTTTTCATCGCGGTCGGAGTAGGGACAACCATGGGCGGCGTGATCTACGCGACCCTCGGGAAAGTTCGTTCCGGGCCGGAGTTCAGTTTGCTAATGCTCGGATCGGTTTGCTTCACGGCGGGGATCTCCAGCTTTCTGCGTCTGTCCCCGGTGGCGGTCTGCTTCATTGCCGCCGTGGTTGTCGTCAATCTGCCTGGCGGTGCGAAAGAGCCGGTGCGCGAAGCGCTGGAACGATTGGAGCGCCCCATCTATCTGGTCTTTTTGCTGATCGCCGGATCGCTTTGGCAGGTCGCCAACTGGCAGGGCTGGCTACTGATGGTTCTCTTTATTGCGGGCAGAATCGTAGGTAAAGGTCTCGCTGTCGAGACCTGCCGCCGCCGCGGACTGGGCGGCCTGAGCCCGGAGGAACGCCGCAGCCTGATGCTCGGCCCGACCGGCGCGTTGTCCATCGCAATTGTCGTAAACGCGCAGGATCTTTATTCCAGCCCGACCATTCCGTGGATGATTACCGCCGTGATCGGAGGCGCTATCGTCACCGAAATTATCGTGCAGCTCTGGACACGCGGCCGCGGTACATCCGAAAACGAACCTGCCAATCTCGACCCGAAGCAGATTGAGAGCACGGTATTTTGAGGAGCAGCCGATGCGGTTCCTGCTGATCCTCGTATTCGCCGGCCTCATGGATGCCGCGCGGTCGTTCACGCCCGATTCGGCGGTCGGCGGCGGCGCTTCCGGGACCGTGCTAGCTTGCGGCTACCTGCTGCTTTCCGCCTTTTTCGTCGGCGGGCTGTTTTCGAAAATTGGCTTGCCAAAACTCACCGGGTACATCGTCATCGGCGTTTTGGTAGGCCCGAAGGTGCTGGCGCTGGTGACAACGCCAATGGCCGCCAATCTCCAGATCTTCAATGGAACCGCCATCGCTCTGATCGCCTTGACCGCCGGAGTGGAACTCGACATTCGCGCCATGAAGCCGCTGCTCAAGAGCATCACATGGCTGATCGTTCTGGCCATTTTCGGCACTGTCGGACTTCTCTCCGCGGCGGCGTATCTCTGCCGGAATCTGCTGCCTTTCATGCACCATCTCACCACTATCCAGACGGCCGCCGTTTCGCTCGTCCTGGGAGTGACGATGGTGGCGCAGTCGCCGGCGGTGGTGGTCGCGCTGCGCGCCGAGATGGAAGCCGATGGGCCGCTCAGCAGGACTGTTCTCGGCGTGGTCGTTATGTCGGATCTCGTGGTGATCCTGTTGTTCGCCGTTGTATCATCGCTCACCAAAACGCTATTCGGCAACAATGCCGACGCGCTGCACACGGCGGGAATGCTCGCGTGGGAAATCCTGGGTTCCATTGGCGCGGGCATTCTGGTCGGCTGGGTACTCGCGTTCTATCTGCGGTATGTGAAAGGGGGCGCCGCGCTGTTCGTTGTGACCGCGGCCTTCGTTGTGGCCGAGGTGGGCCAGCGCATCGATCTCGATCCGCTGATTGTGATGCTCGCGGCGGGGATGCTGATTCGCAACTTCACGCAATCGGGCGAGCGGCTCCATCATGAGATCGAAGTGTCATCCCTGCCCGTTTACGTCGTTTTCTTCGCCGTCACGGGCGCAACCATTCACATCGAAGAGCTGCGTGTGGTCGGCATCGCCGCGCTGATTTTTGTGGGAACCAGAGCGGCGGGATTTCTTTCGCTTGGCTGGCTCGCGTCGAAGATCGCGGGCGCGGACGACGCCGTTCGAAAATACGTGGGCATGGGCTTGATGCCGCAAGCCGGCCTGGCTCTAGCTCTGGCTTTACTGTTCAGCAAGACATTCCCGCACTTCGGCGCCGAGGCGTCCGCACTCGTCTTAGGCGGCGTGGCGATTAACGAAATGGTTGCGCCCGTGCTGTACAGGTATGCGCTTGTGCGCAGTGGAGAAGCCGGAAAGCTCGCCCGATTGCCAGAAAGCGCCGGCGCGGTACCAGCGCCGAGTCATTGAGGCATCTCATCCCTGCCGCGCGTGTCGTGTCTTAGCGCGTAGGCCTTCAACATCACGAAGAACACTGAAACCCGAAATTAACAACGTGAATCGACGAAGATCATGCCGCGACAATCGGCGCGGCAATGGGTTTCATAACGTCTGAATCCACATTGGTAGCCAACGGAATCGGTACCAGGCTCGCCAGCAGCGACACGCCTATCGCCAACTTGGGGCGTATGCGGTAGACGTCCTCGATAGCGATTCCAAATAAGGCGATATAACCCACCCCAGAGGTTCTAGCCAAGATACCACTGGAACTGAGACGCCCATCATTGCGTACACCGTGGGAAGATCAAATCAGAACGAACCGCAGCGACGACTGCTCCCCGGAGTTCAGGCGGCAATAAAGTGACTTTATCTCATCATGCCGAGTTCCGATGGTATGAAAGAGGATCTAATAAACATGCCCTATCCAGACTGATCCAATGCCCGAAAATTTTTCGCCGGCCGCCGCGACTCACTCGAGCCTACGTAACGCGCGGCCGGTCATCGATTCGCTGATCTGGACAAGCGCTTCGTTACGCCATCCATCCCACCCCAGCACTCGACCAGTGGCATAGTGCTGCGACCCTGAAACGGCATGGGTTGCCCGATCTCGCAGGCTCTCAGCAAAAGCGCACGACATCGATCGGCAAACAAGTTCCTTGACCATGACGAGCGGCGAAGGCGCGGATCGGTCATCACCTGCTGTAGGCCTGGCAGGGAGGCCCATACCCAACGATTGCCGTTTATAGCGATGCCCGATAGCTATGCGGACGCGCCGATTCTTCGCCGGAATCCCCGGTAGTAGCGGGAGAAGAAAGCTTGTTAACCCGCACGCCCGTCGATGCTCGCATCGTCCGTTAAGGACGATCTTGCCAGCAGAAACTCATCAGACGATAAGTTCATGCGCTCTCGATCAGGATACAGCTCAGCGGCGGCAATGTAATGCGAATCGTGTTATCGGTTACCTCGCGTTCGCGCGCTTGCAATTCCTTTGAAGAGAGCACTTCCGTGACTTTGGATCCCAGCCGCTCGTGCTTCACTTCAAATTCCCGCGGCTCCGTGGTCCAATTCGCCGAAACAAAGCCAAATTTACCTCCAGGAGATTGCCACGCGGAGTGAAAAGCGGCCGGAACTTCGTGAATCTGACGACCGTTTTCCCACTTTACTGTCTTAATTCCCTCGACTGAAGCGGGGCGAAGCATACGGCCGAATACAAGGAAATCTTTCGCTTTTCCCTGGCGAAGCGCTGTCGCTGTCCGTAACAATTCGAGAGCATCTTCATTGCTCCCCACCTGCGGCTGCCAGGGAGCCCAGTTGCTAGTGTTTCGATTGAGCAACTTCCCTTGGCCCGTTAACACAGCGCCGGGAATCTCACCGACTACCAGGTTGTAAGCGTTGCGAATCGGCATATGATATGGCTCTGGACCGAACCCGAACCCTCCCTGGATGAGAATAAACTCGTGATAAAGGAAATGGTACAGAGGCACGAAACCACCAGATCCGTTACCGGATGCTGGAGATTCCGGACGGTCCGGAGGAACGACGCGGACATCGCAAATTTGAAAATGCGGCATAACAAATTCGTTCGGCGCTTGCTCCACCGACAAAACCAACTCCCGGTTCGATTTGCTCCGAAGCTGCGCGGCTACTTCATGGAAGGAAGCGAGTATATTCAGCATCCCGGCTGTCATCCATTTGCCCGGCATCGCGGTGTGCCCGTGCTGCTTCGAGTAGCAGGGAAACGTGGCGCCGCCCACGTTCTGATCGAAGAACTGCACCCAATCCAGGCCATCGTCGACCAGAGTATGCATGAACTTCAGTGCGATTTCACGAGTTTCGGGAACGGCCAAACACGCCGGGTAACTCGGCCGCCAGGTCTGGTCCCAACCCTCCGGCCACATCTGCTGCGAATAGGTCCGGCATACGGTACGCGCGCCATTATGCTCGCGAAAATATTTCCGGCCATCATAGCCGCTCCAAAAATGCCCGACGACCCAGCGCGTGCCATTACAGAAAGTGCCGATATGCCAGCCTCGCTCGCGCGCCATCTGCGTGAATTCGCGTAGCGATTGTTCTCCGCCGGCAGGGGGAAAGCAATCCGGATAAATCCACGGACCGGGCCTCTCCCAAGACATGATGACCGGAACAACAGGCGAGTTTATCGACCGTGAAACACCCTCAAGCAGAGGAATGATCTTCCGGTAGGGGAGGAATTCGGTGTTCGGATCGGCGGGCCCCATATCTAGTTGACCCTGAATCCGCACGATAATATGCGGCGGCGAATCGAGTAACCACTTGGGCACGTCCGTCCGTTGATGAAGCGGTTTTTTCGCCCAATGTTGCTGAAGGCTCCAATCGCGATAGACCTCCGCCGCGTCATACCAATCGCCGCCTTTAAAGCTCCGCAGAACAACGTCGTATTCGAGCTGCCTCTTTCCCCGGGTGGGCCAATCTCCCACATGCGCGACTCCAAGCCTTATGCCACTCTTGTGGTGTAGCGGCTTAATCAGCTTGATGGTGCCGCTCGGGTCCTCGCAATTGATGAAGATGCCGGCTCGATCGTTCCAGTAAGCGAGAAATTGCGCAAAGGGCATTCCGGGGTAGTGGCTGGCATCGCCGCTTTCCGGCCGGAACTGCCATGCATGTGGACTGTCCGGCTCAAGGTCCTGCGGTTCAGGAGCTGCGACCAAGCTTCCCGCCACCGATGGGATCAGGAGCTGCTCCGAACCTGCGCCCCCGCCAAGGTTGTAGCGGACCACGACAAAAGGAAACTGCACGTCCGTAATGCGTATTCCAGAGCGGTTCGAGATCGCTATCGACCAGCGGCTGAATGGATCTTCTGCCCCTTGGCGCACCGTAACCGTGGCGTCCAAGTCTAGGCCGCCGACACCGTCAAACGTTGCGGTGAGAACGCTCCCTTTTCCGTTAGGTTCCTCCAGCCGGACATGAACGGACTTGCTTTTCGTGGAGTCTACATGCTCGAATTCATCGCGCTCGTCCAAATACTGGATCACGAATACCGGATCACCCGGAGCGGCGCTGACAAACTGCTGGCCCTCCGCCTCAAAGCTCAATAGCTGGCCCGTACTCCTGCTGAACTCGAGCGCGTGATTCGAGTTTTTAAGGGCGAAAACGCCGTCGGCAGTCGTTGGGGATTGTGCGAGCGCGACCCCACCTCCAATAAGCGCCCGGCCCGGTTTGGTTCCGAGAAGTAAAGTCGATTCTAAAAAGGTTTTTCTGGTCATTTATAAACTCACTCCGCAGATTGTTCCACCATGGTCGCGGCTAAAGCGGGAATTCGGAGCCGGATCTCGCGTGGTAGGCTCGGATCGCGCCGCAGCACTCGAGTCCCGGAATCGTCATAAACCGTCAGCTTGAAACCGGCTCCGTTCTGGTCATATCGTTGAGGCTCAAAAACAACTTCCTGCGCGCTGGTCTGCCAATTGGCGAACACATAGGCGACCTTATTGCTGGATTCCCACGTCGACTCAAGCACCAGCGGAACCTGAACCGTGGGAAGCTCGGAATCGGGATGTCTATCGCGCGGATCATGCCACGCCCGAAGGGTCTGAGTTTTGCGATCGGGAATGCGGGGATCGCGAAGCATCTTACCGAAGATCAGATAGTCGTTCGCATAGGTTCTTTGCGCCAGACTGCAACTGCGCGCCAAGCGGAGTTCTTCCGTAGGAGACGGCTGTGTGTCGAGGCGAAAAGCAGGCTTGCCCGGATCGATCTCGAGCAGAGTGCCATTGGTGAATTTCCTAGCCACTTTGATCGCCTCGGCGTAGGGGTGCGTTACGTCGATTTCATTGCTGCCGCCGTATCCGAGCAGATACTCATGATAGATATACAGGAACAGCGGAACGCTTGTGCGCCAGGAACTCGGGTCGGAGCCGGTACCGAAGAATTCGTACGGACGCCCCATGTACAAGTCCCAATAAGGGATGAAGTATTCGCATGGCTCCTCGACCGACAGTGCGAACTCCGGATTGATGCGCTTCCCTTTCGCACGGACTTCGGTGAAGAGCGACTCCGTTCCCTGCACCATCCAGCGTCCATATCCCGGCGGATGCGGATGGACGTGGCTGTAGCACACCGGAGCAGTTCCACCGGCGCTTTGATCATATTGCACCAGAGACGCACCCCGGCGTATACAGCCCAAGAAAGCCACGGCGGTGCTTTCCCTTCCGAAATTGGTTCCCACGCAAAGCTGAATACTGTCGCCCCACGGTGCATTGTCCTCGATCGGTTTACCTTGCGGATCATACGCGGCTGCTTTGGGGGCCACATCGCGCAAAAACTGCTCGCGCGTGTTATACCCGAGGTCATCCATCCGTACACCCCATCGCAGCCCGGACAACAGTAGAAAAAGCGGTGAGTCTTCCGCATGGAGCTTAGCCGCAATATCGCGCCAAGTCTCTTCGCCCAGAACTGGCGGGAAGTAGTCGCCAGCGATCCAGGGGCCGTTGTGCTCCCATCCAAACGGGTTGCTGATTACTTTTGACTGGAAGAAGTTTTCGTAAGATTTCGCGATAGCCGGAATCTTAGTCGGATAAAAGTCTGGATTTAATAGGCGCGCCGACGGGGGAAAGTACATCGACCATTCCGCCGAGTAAGGATCCCCGCGCATCTGATAAGTGACAATCGGATAACCCGAAGTAAGCCAGCGAGGCGTCCCACGTTCGCGAATCTTTCGCGCTGCCCATTTCTGCTGAACGGCCCATGTTTTGTAAATGTCGGCAGCTTCATGCCAATCGCCATGAAACACCTGCATCGAAGTCTCATACGGCAGGTCGATATTTGTTCCCGGAGTCTCGCCTGGATTGTGCTCAATCGACAGATCGAATCCATCCGGGCGGCGCACGATCCGAAAATGCTTGTTCTCCCCATTACCATCGCGAGTCATCTCCAACAGGCCGGCTGAATCGTCGTGGTACGCGATCATTTGAACGGCGGCAAGCCCCGGATATCCCGAGCTGACAGTCTGGCCCGGAGTGAAGTGCTTCGCCGGATCGACGAACTCCTGGCCATCCATGGAAGGATAAAGAATCCGATTCTCCAGCGCCGATTGAGAGAGACGCGGAGGAGCGATCCACTGCGGGTAAAACACGGAACGAACCCCGTCATTACCGTGGTTCTCGATCCGCAATGTCCAACCAAGCTTCTGCGCCGCATCCAGGCGCACCGTGCCGATCACGCGAAGGCCTTGCTCGGGATGATCAAAGCTCAAAGTGATGCGATCGGGCGCCGAAGAGCGGACGCATTTCGCCGATTTCGACGTGATCTCATAGCTGGAGCCGTCCGAGCGGCTCATCACAATTCGGTACAACCCCGGCCTTGCGCCGGTCGCGGCGAAATCCGTGCCGGTCTTCGGATCTCGCAATCCAACGATACTGTACCCACTCGAAGGATCGAGCGCGAGTTCGATTTCATGCGATTTAAGACTTATTTGGTTCTCGTGCCCGGAGTTTATTTGCGCATTACCGGAAAGAGCAAAAAAGAGGTAAAGCGCGGCAATGAATAGGGTTAAACGCCGGGATGTTCTAATCACTTGCGAAAGTTTCCTTGCGCCGCGCCGAATGATTCTCAACGTGGCTTTGGTTACAAAGTCGCGAATCGGATGACATATCAAATCAATTAATGCGCTTTAGATTCAAAGTAAAACGACATTTCTTATATCTCGCCATTGACAGAAAAACACGTTAATGATAGTTTCGAATCCGGAGTTCATCTGATGGCCAGACCAATTCTAAACCGGCTGAGACGGCTTGGCAACAGTTTCTGCGCAGCTGCCCTCCTCGCCCTCGCGATTAGCGCTCCGAAGGTTTACGGCCAAGCTGCCGCGACTGGAGCCATTCTTGGAACGGTAACGGATCCCAGCGGGGGCGCGATTCCAAACGCGCAAATTGAAATCACGAATATGGCGACTCAGGAGAAACGGACGTTATCCACCAACGCGGCTGGTCTCTACGATGCAGAGGGCCTTCAGGCATCGGGCACAACCTACTCAGTGGTTATCACGCAACAGGGTTTCAAGTCGTTCCAGTCCAAAGGCGTGAAGCTCGACGCCGGGACCCGCGTTACGCTGAACGCCCGGCTGGAACTTGGCGATACTTCCTCCCAAGTGACTGTGGAGGCATCTCCGCTTGCGGTGCAGACCGAGAGCGGCGTCACCGGGGGCGTTGTCAGTTCAACGCAGATCAGCCAGCTTCAACTGAACGGACGGAACTTCCTGACCCTTCAAATTCTGGTTCCTGGAGTCAATCCCACCGACAGCGCCCAGGAACAAGGCGGTGGCGGCCTCACGACCTTCAATCACATCTCGGTGAACGGCATGGGCGAAGAGTTCAACCAGGTGATGGTGGATGGCATCTACAACATGAACACCGGCGATGAATCGCAGTTGAATTTCAATCCGCCGCTCGATTCAATCGCAGAAGTCCGCGTACTCACTGGTAGCTACAGCGCCAGGTATGGGCTGACCGGAGCGGGCATCTCCCTCGTCGAAACGAAGTCCGGCACAAATCAGTTCCACGGCTCGGCCTACGAATTTTTCCGGAACGATGCGATGGATTCGCGTCCATTTTTCGCGACCAGCATATCGCCGCTCAAGCAGAATATCTTTGGCTTCAGTATCGGGGGCCCCGTTTGGATTCCTGGCAGAAGTAAAAGCAACACAAAGACGTTTTTCTTTGGAAATGAGGAATGGCGTCGGCGTCACTCCGGCTACGTCTTCCGTACGGCTTTGCCGACATCGGCAATCCTCGGCGGCAATTTCAGCGCCGATCCAACCCTCAAGGGCGGCGCGTTGCAATTGGATCAATCGTCGCAACAGCTCCTGGCAGCGGCACATCCCGGCGTGAATTGCATCACAAATTCAACGCGCGTCAACCCGGCCTGCTTCGATCAAAATTCCCTAGCGATGATCAATAAATTCTGGCCGCTGCCGAACGTGAGCTCCGGATTCCTGAATTACAACACGACTCCCGTGGATGTTGTAAGCCAGCGCGATGACCTCTGGCGCGTGGATCACCAGTTCAACGAGAAATATAGTTTGATGGTGCGCTATAGCCGCGAGGTAGTGCAGGACAATTCTCCGACGGCGTCCCCGAATATCGGTTGGACGCAGCCGGGCGGAGATCCTGGAATCGGCGACAATATTCTCACCACCAGCTTCAACAACATGGTGCGGTTCAACATGAACATGACGCCGCACATCATCAACTCGATGACTTTCGGCCAAACCTCTGACAAACCCAGGCTGCACCCGGTGGGTGCGTCTCCTCCCGACGGTCTCACGATTAATTTCCCCTATCCCAATGCCGATCCCTTTGGCCGGACGCCGCTCGTCAGCGTCGCGGGAGGGTGGGCGTCAATGGGGACGAATAGCGAGCCCGTGAACGCCAGCGATGGCGAACTCACTTATTCAGACGATTTCACGCTGGTTGTGGGCCGTCATGTGTTGCAGGCCGGAGTCCTTTATATCAACGGTGTCAAGCGGCAGGATGCCGACAATCAAGTAATGGGCGCTTATGGTTTCAGCGGATCTCATACCGGTTCTCCGATGGCCGACTTCCTTCTCGGCCTGGACAGTTCTTTCAGCCAAAGCAACTTGCAGCGCCGGGCCTATATTCACTACTGGCAGCTTGAAGAGTACTTCCAGGATGACTGGAAGGTGACGCCGCGCTTCACATTGAACCTCGGTTTGCGCAATCTCTATTTTTCGCCCGATACTTTCGAAGGAAATGGGCTTTCAGACTTCGACCCGTCCAAATTCGATCGGAGCATGGCGCCTGCCGTTCAGCCAAACGGCCAATTTGTGTTTAATGCGGCCGGCCAACCATTGACGCCCTCTGGAACAGTGGCAAATCCGCTGACTGGATTAGTATTTCGCGGCCAGGGCGGCGTTTCCGCCGGCGTGTACAGAGTTCCCACATTCAACCTTCAGCCGCGTTTTGGCTTCGCGTACGATCTGACCGGCAACGGGAAAACGGTGATCCGCGGCGGAGGCTCCATCGGTTATAACCGCATTCCGTTGAATGCAGTGCTGGGCACCGTTTCGAATCCCCCTTTCGTCACTACTTCCACGTTCCTGAACGGGACCGTAACCAATCCGGCCGCCGGTTCCCAGACTTTGATCACTCCGCGCTCACTGAGTATCGTCGGTCCTCCGGACGAGCTATTCAAACCGGCCAGGATTATGACGTACAACGTCACCTTCGAGCGCGAAATCATGCCTAATGGAATTCTGAGCGCCGGCTACGTCAACACGATGGGGCGCAATCTCCATGAAGGGCTGGATCTGAACGCGCCCGTGCCGGTTTCGGCACCCTCGCTTTCGCCCGGCAATCCACTCTATTCCAACTGCCTCTCGCCCGGTGAGGGAATTCCCGCCGGCGGCTTTCAATTCGACCCGTGCTTAAACCAGGGACTCGTTTCATCCAACTACACTCGCCTCCTCTATCCAGGCTGGGCCGCGATCAATGCGGCGGGGAACGGCGGGGGCGCGGGCGACTATTGGGGAACCTCTAACTATCATGCTCTCCAGGTCGCCTATCGTTATCAAGACCACGGGTTGACGCTGACCCTGGCATACACCCGCAGCAAAGTACTGACCGACGTCGGCGGCCGCGGAGTGGGGTCATTCACTAACGACAGTGCCTCGCCCCAGAATCCGCGCGACGCCAAGGCCGAATATGGGCCGCCCGCGTGGGACCGTCCGAACATTCTCAATTTCAGCTATGTCTACGACCTCCCGTTCCTGAAGAGCCGGACGGACTTGGTGGGCAAGGTGCTGGGCGGCTGGACCATCTCGGGCCTTACGACCATTGAGAGTGGCCTTGCCTTGACGGCCGGCATTACCGGAAACACAGGCCTCGCGACACGGCCGAATTGCGTTGCGAGTATCAGCGGCCCCGGAACGCTCAATGAGTGGTTCAACACTTCCGCCTTTGCCGCGCCCGCTTACGGCTTTTTTGGAAACTGCGGAACGGGAATCATTCGTGGCCCCGCACAGAATACCTGGAATGCGGCGCTCTATAAAAGCTTTCAGATCACGGAGAGAGTGAAAGCTCAGATCCGCGGGGAATTCTTCAATTTCGCGAATCATCCGAGTTTCCTGAACGTCTCGACAACAATGGGCGCGGGCAACTTCGGCGAGGTCACAAGCGCTCTTCAGCCGCGCATTATCGAGTTGGGGATCCATTTCGATTTTTGACCGTCGCTGGGGCTCTCAAGTGAAGGAGACACGCGCGGTGGCCACGCGGTCGTAGCGCAACACGCGCTCTGAATTTGGGCGAATTGGGCTTTCGTGCAAGAAACAGCTTACTTTGCCGTGGAACGGGAGCCAGATGACGACGATTTGACGCCGCCGGGGCTACTTTTCGGCCTTCCATTCGAAAGCGAGAGCACTAATCGTCATTAAATCTCGAGCTAATCAGTCAGGAGCGATGCGTGAGGCGATCT
>Ga0134128_10005270_pt1 | contig 15673 bp, 18 predicted proteins | sample KB31754_FD_96462 | JGI IMG/M metagenome (GOLD analysis project Ga0134128, IMG submission 96462) | Terrestrial soil microbial communities with excess Nitrogen fertilizer from Kellogg Biological Station, Michigan, USA - KB3-175-4 | ecosystem: Environmental > Terrestrial > Soil > Unclassified ...
CCTTGCTGGTGCGCTTGCGCCGGTCGGTGGTGTTCGCCCATGAGGTGTGCACTGCGGTACGGGCCCGCAGTGACCGCTCAGCCGGAGTCATCGAGTCGAAGACGGTCACGACGCCATCAGCTCCGAGCGGTCCTGGATCTCGAGTGCGTCGCAGATCCTCGCGAAGGCTGCGGGGCTGACGGTCGGTCGTCGTCCCGACTCGATATGCGAGATGTGGCTGTTGTGCACCTGGGCCAACGCTGCGAGCGCGGTCTGGCTCAAGCCCTTCAGTTGCCGCCTGCGGCGCATCTCGTCCGCATCGATCACAACCATGGGGCCGTTTGCTCGTGTGGCCTGTTCCATGTCGAGGAACCTACATGATCCAGCAGCATCCCGCAATATCCCGCAACCTACTGCCGGCTTGCGCAGTCTCTACTGGTCATGACAGGAATTGACTGCAACCATCGCAATATGGCGGAATCCAGCAGGAACCTGGGGGACTTCATCCGGTCGCGCAGGCTCGAACTCGGTCTATCCGTCAGCCGCGCCGCGAGGACGGCCGACGTCGACCGGGGGACGTGGACGGATTGGGAGAAGGGCAACCGGACACCCTTCGAAGCCAACTACGTCAAGATCGAGCGCGCGCTCCAGCTACCGCCGCGCTATCTCAGCAGCCGAGCTACCGACTCGACTGGACCGCGCGATAACTCGCCTCCCGACGACCTGGCCGTGATGCTGGAGGAGTTGGGGATCGATCCGGGCAAGTGGCGGCGCGTACCGCAGTCCACGAAGGACGCGATCACTACCGCGTATCGGGTCGACCGAGAGCGACGGATGAAGGAAACCCAGCGCTCGCGCGGTGCCTGACGCCGCGCCAGATCCCAGCGGTGCACTTGCATCCGCATACGAACATCCGCACGTATGCTGATTCATCCGTCAGAGTGACCACGTCGGCACACAGAGCGAGTACGCTAAGTCAGATGAGTGACATCGCCGTCACTATCATCAGCACAGCAGCCGTCGCCATGGCTGGAGCGCTTGGTTACACCGTCGCCCGGCTGCGCGATCTGCGCGCTCAAGTCGATGTCCAGCAGCATGCGCTCGACGCGCTCGCCGCGCCGAACGAACCCGGACAGCCGGCGAAGAAGCGCAGACATCTCTATGTCGTGCGCGGGCTGCTACCCCTGATTTCCATGGCAGCGCTGGCCACCTGGCTGCGTAAGCATTGGCGCACCGTCGCCGGCGCCGCAACGGCTGCCGGGGCCGCTTCCGTCCTCGCCGTCGCAGTCCTCGCCCACGGCAACCCAGGCGCTCCCCGCGCAGGAGCGCCACCGACGCCACCGGGCGGCACGCAGAGCGCTCCCACCGCATTACCCTCCCGCTCGAGCGCGCCGAGCACGAAACCGCGTCGCACTCCGCCTAGAAGGCTGCCTCCGATCCCGCTGCTGCCGGTCCGCTCCCGTAGGCCGGTACCGGCCGCGCTGGGGCCCTCTGCGGCACCCCCGACGCCCGGCCTGACGCACACGCCGTCAGGCCCAGTGCGCAGCCCAATTCCCCCGCCGAAGACGCCGACAGCGACGCACACGCCCACCTGCCTGCTGAAGCTGTCTCTGGGTAAGCTCGTGCAAGTGTGCATTTAGCCCCGGATCAAGATCGGGGAGGCACCAAGTAAGTGAAGCAAAGTTGGTGCCCCGCAGACCAGCTCACCTGCACGTTAGTATGCCGCTGCACCCGGCATGCCTTCTAAGCACTTGGTCGCAGGTTCGAGTCCTGCTGGGGGCACAAACATCCAACTACCTGCACGAATACCTGACAGGCAAAGCGATCGGCTTTAGAATGCCGGTGCAGTGACCAAATGCCTATCATGATCAACTCCCCGTGTAGGACAGCCCGTGAGTATCAACCTCGAACCTGACTTACGCTTGTGGACGCGTACTTTGCGCGCCGCCAACAAGGCCGAATCCACCATCGACACCTACACGAAGTCCGTGCGATACCTCGCCGCGTTCCTCGCCGACCCGGAGAAGGCGTACCGCGTAGCCTTCCCCGATCAGCACGCCGATGACTACCCGGATCTCGAAGCGCCCGACGACCTGACCGGTATCACGCGCCAGCATGTGGAGGCGTACATCGGCTCCGAGGCCAAACGCGCCAGCGCGTCAACCGCCTCCGTGCGCTACCGGGCGTTGCAGCAGTTCTTCAAATGGGCCGCCGGCAGCACTCTGATCGAGCACTCACCCATGGAAGGCATGTCACCACCAATCGTCCCCGAGCAACCGGTCCCGGTCATCGGCGACGACGCGTTGCGCCGGCTGCTGGCCGCATGCAAGGGCAAGGACTTCACCTCGCGCCGCGACACCGCGATCATCATGGTGTTTCTCGACACAGGGATCCGCCTCAGCGAGCTGACGAAACTGCGCTACGACGAGAGCGACGAGGACGGCAACGACGTCGACTTCGACCAGGACGTCCTGCGCATCATCGCCAAAGGCCGGCGGCCGCGCGCCGTACCGTTCGGCAACCGCACCGGCGTCGCCCTGTCCTGGTACATCAGGGAACGCGCCAAGTACGCGCGCCCAGGCCAAACCGCGCTATGGCTCAGTTCCCTGCACCGCGGGCCGCTGACCATCTCCGGGATCGCGCAGCTGCTCGAACGCCGCTGCGAAGAGGCCAAGATCCCCCGGGTGACCCCGCATCAGTTCCGCCACACCTTCTCGCATCTGTGGCTCAAGGACGGTGGCAATGAGACTGACCTGATGCGCCTGACGGGGTGGAAGTCTCGGCAGATGCTCTCGCGCTATGCGGCCTCGGCGGCGGACGAACGTGCGCGTGACGCTCACCGTACCCGGTCACCGGGCGACAGGCTCTAACGCCGGCTGTCGCGAATCTGATAGATGCGAGAGCGGGAGAGACCGGTCATCTCAGCAATCTGCGATACCGGAACTTCCGAGGCGAGCGCTTGCCGGATGGCGTTGTCCCGCGAAACGTCGAGATCGTCGACGGCACGCTGGGCGGCGCGGCGCGCGGTGACGATGCCGTGTAGAACGCCTCTGGCCTGCCATTGCGGCGTCTGAGCGCGGGGCTCGTCTCCGAGCCACGTTACTCTGGACCCCCGCTTTGTGATCTCGATTTTGGCCTGTTCGCCAAGCGACAGGTTACCGCGCAGCCGGCTGCCCAGGTCGATCACGCCGTCCGGTCCGGGCTCGATGTTCTTCGCCAACACGCAGCACACAGCGATCGACTCCTGGTTGTCGATGAAGAATCCGCTTGGCCGCGCGTCGTCGATGGCGAGGTAGCCCTGACCGTTCCAGGTGAAGTGGTCGCCTCTGCGGATGTCGATGACGCTGTCCATAGTTCGCCCTCGCTGCCCAGCGCCATTCTATGTGTAGCGCGCTACACATAGAATGGCGTGACTGGACGCAACTGTCAAGCGCGCTACACATTCAGACGCCCCGAGGAACTAACGTCCGGTGCGCCCGTCGAGATACCCGAGCACTACCGCAGCGACCAGACAGGGGACCACGGCAGCGATGTACGCGCCGGGCGTTGAGATGGTCGTCGGCAACACGAGCGCGACGAGCGCGATCAAGACGGATTCAGCGGCGCGGATCGCAGTCCTGCGTCGGCTCACTGCGGCAGCTCGTCGGGAGGTGTGCCGACCGGATACACGCGCACACGCAGGAAACTGATCCGGCTCGACCTGGCGACCGTATAGGCGAACCCAGCCTCGAGGCTGCCCTCCAGCTCCGCACCTGGCCGCCGTGACGCCTCGGCGTAGATCTGGCGAGCGTGTTCCTCGGTGATCGGGTCGATGAACGGCCGCCCCCGGTCGAACACGTACGTAAGCTCGTCCTGATCAGGCATCGACGCTCTCCACTGTCCAGAGCTCCGCCCACCACAGCACGCCACCGCCGGCCGCAGAATCCAAGCCCCACTTATCCGCGATGGCATCGACCAGGGTCAGGCCGCGGCCGGATTCGCCAAAGGGGAAAGCCGGGTGCTCCCCCGGATGGAAGGATTCGTCGGCCGGTGGCAGCATCACCGCGGCCGCGTCGCCCTCGTGGCGCACCTCGATGCGCAACGTTCCGCCGTCCAACTGGAAGCGGATCTCGAACTCGCCGCCATCGCCGCCGGCCGGTGAGTGCAGGACTGCGTTCGTCACCAGCTCCGAGAGCACGAGGCTCGCGTCGTCCAGCCGGGTGGCATCGGGCAGGAAACCGGGCAGCTCGCCACGCGCCTCCCGCACCGATGACGGAAGGCCGGGTAGCGTGCGCGTCAGGCTCTCGGGCATGACAAATCCCCAGGTCAAACGCCGTGCGCCCGGGATGGCGCACAGCAGTCCTGTACAGAGCTTGCGCCTCTGTACAGTGCCGCGTCAAGCTATACGCAGAGAATTCACCACGAGCTGGGGTGAGACCGATCGCCGCGAGGACACCGAAGTACCTGCTGATCGCCGACGACCTGCGCGAGCAGATCATCGACGGACGCCTCGCACCCGGCGCACAGATGCCCTCCCTCACCGAACTCCAGGAGCACTACGAGGTCAGCGAACGCACCGCCTACGAAGCGACGAAAGTCCTGCTCAACGAGAGCCTGACCTACTCCAAGCCCGGCGCCGGCAGCTTCGTGCGCGACCGCGCAGACACCGTGCGCATGGTGCGACACTGGTACCGCGACGCAGCCGGCAAGGGCTCACCCTGGCGCGCCGAGATGGCCGCGGCCGGCCGCCGCGGATCCTGGAAAGCCAGCTCCACCAGGGTCGAGGCTCCCCCCGCGATCGCCGAGCGGCTCCAAGTGCAGGCCCGCGATCCGCTGATGCGCACCAGCTACCTGTTCACCGCCGACGACCTGCCCACCTACCTCTCGACTTCGTGGGAACCGCTCTCGATCACCCTCGGGACCGAGATCATGCTCCCCGAACAGGGCATCCACGCCGGCGCCGGCGTCGTCGACAGGTTCGACGCGATCGGCGTGCACATCACCCGCGCAGTCGAGGAACTCGTTCCCAGGGCGCTGACCATCACCGAGGCAGACAAGCTGCGGTTGCGCCCCGGGATCCCGATCATCGTGATCGAACGCACCTACTACGCCGGCGACACTCCGGTCGAGACGGCGAACATCGTGCTGCCGCCGAACTACCGCGCGGTCTACGAGATCCCGGTCGGCGAGGCCTAGATCGACGAGTTGAACTCGCCCTCTGATCGGCCGCCCTGCTCCCGCCGCACCTTAGCGACCAGTTCCGCCAGCGACGGACGTCGGCCAGTGCCAGACGGCTCGGATGTCAGCTCGTTCATCCACGCAGCCTACAGCGGACGCTGATCTTCCGGCTCGCTCTGCTGCGTTGTGCCCAGTAGCCGCGCCTTCGCCGCGGCGAACTCGCTCTGATCCAGCGCGCCGTCGGCGTGCAGCTTGGCCAGCCGCTCGAGTTCGTCTGCCGTGCCCGCACCTACCGGCGTCGCGTTCGTGGCCATGGCTCCGGAGCGAGTGTTGTACGCAGCCGCGAACTGCCGCGCCAGCGCGCCGAACGTCGGCGCGACCTTCACCACCAGCTGGAAACCGTAGCCCTCGATCGTGATATACAGCTCGCGGTTGTCGACCTTCTTCTGCGCGCCGAGGCCGACGAACCCGAGCGCAACGAGCCGGGTGACAGTGAAGCGGCGCGTCAGCTCGCCTTCCGTCTGAACCGTGGCACGCGATCCGGTGAACCGGCCGGCGGCCTGTCCACGGGTGGCGACGGTGTCAGCGTGCGTATCGAGCAGCGGCCCGAACGCACGGGCGCGCTTGGCCAGCTGGTGGTCAGCGTCGCTGATGCCGAGCCGCGCTCGTTCGGCCGCCTCTGCTTCTCGCTTCTGCTGTGCCGCGCTCTTGACCTTGTCGCCGCGCGACGCCCACACGGCGAGCAGCAGAACGATAACGACGAAGATGGCCACTGCCGCGGTTCGACCCATGGTTCCCCACCCCTTGCAGACGTCTGATGCTGCGCACGGTACTCCGACGTGCACGGCGCGTCAGCGTCGTGACGTAGCTGTTACACGGTGAGACGTGTCAGCCTAGGGTGAGGTTGAGGCCGGCGTTCAGCAGTACGTCGGGGAATGGCGGCGCGGCGGGGATGACCACGGTGGCGCGCACGGGGATCGGTGTGGCGCCGCGTAGCGGCACGACGATCGCGGCAGTGATGCTCACCGGTGGTCTGGGTGTCCGGGTCGGTCCTGGGCTCGGCGCGGGCGTGGGTGCGCTCTGGGTGGAGCTCGGTGTCGGGCCGGTGCCTGAGCGCGCGGGTATGACCGAGCCGGCGCCGCGTGCCGCGCCGAGTCCGCTCGAACCGGTGGCGGTCGGCTGTGCTCCACGGCCGGCCGGAGCCTGGCCGACCGTGGAGGCGTGAGGTGACGCGGTGACGGTGACAGTCGGCCGCGTGCTTGCATGCGGGAGCGCGGGCGCGGCAGGGCGGTGCGCCAGGTCGAACACGATCAGCGCGAGCAGCCCGGCGATGAGCGTGCCCAGGGGCGCGCGGTACCCGTGCGCAAGGGTGCTCACCTGGTGGCGGCGCTGGTCCACCACGCCGCGATGAGCACCGCGGCGACCGCCATCCATGCTGCGAACTGCCGCCATCTCTCCCGCCGCCTTTCGCGGTCCTGCGCTACATCGTCGTCCTCGTCGAGGTCGTGGTCACGTTCGTGTTCGCGCTTCCACACCTCGAGCTCGACGACGCGGCGCACCAGTTCTGCGAACCGCTGATTGTCTCCGTCGCGCCACAGGTCGAACTCTCGTTGCCGCACGGGCCGATTCCCACTCACCTGCCCCCTCGCCCTTTTCTTTTCTCGCAGGATCAGGCGCTTGCCGTGCGTGCGATCATCGCGCCTTTTAGGCGCTCGACGCGGGCTTGAGGTCGGCCGCGATCTGCTCGACGACGGCCTTCGCGATCGTCGCGGCGAACGTAGGGTTGCCGGCCAAGGCTTCGGCGAGCTGGTTCGCGTCGACGTTGACCTGGCCGACTTCGGCGGTGATAGAACCTAGATCCGCCAGCTCGGTGCTCTCCTGCGCGCCGAGCGCCGCGACCTTGGCCGCCAGGTCGTCGAGCCGGGCGTTGAGCGCGGCCCAGCGCGCCGGGTTCGACGCCGTCTCAACGCCCAGCGTCGTGGTCGCCTTGTCGGGCGTCGGTGGAATCAGGCCGACTTTCCGGTTCTCCAGGATCTGCGCTGTGGCGTTCATGTCGTCGATGGTGAGAACCACGGTGTCTCCTTGGGATGCGAGTGTGCCGGGCATCCACTGCCCGACGAAGTCAACGAGTGCGGTGTTGTAGTCGACCTCGACGCCGCCGATCGAGCCGGACCCGGTCTGGATGATGTCGCAGTAGGCGGTGGCGGCTCCGCCGGGCCACGCGGTGGACATGGAGCGCCAGCCGATGTCGATCGCGCCGAGCTGCTTGAGGTAGGCGAGCAGGGCCTGCTCGCCATAGGAGCCGGTCAGGTACTGGCCGGCCGCAGCGTGGCGGGCGCCGCGGTAATACTCGAGCGCCTGGGCGAAGGAGCCAGCGGGGATCGCCTCGTCGGCGGAGAGGATCACCACTGCGCCCGGCGGCATCCCCCGGGGCACGTATTCGTTGATCGCGTGCATCATGTCCTGCGCGCCGCCGTCGGCACCCCCGGTCATGACCCTGTCGATCGTGGTCTCGAAGTTGCAGATCGACCAGATGCCGGCTGCGGCGTACTGTGCGGGCCCATCGACCGGTCCGTCTTTCGACCCGTCGTAGGACGAATACCAGGTGCGGAAGGAGCGGGCGGCAGCTTTGGCGGCCGCCGGTGCGGGACCGAATCCCCAGCAGTCGAACCCTGAGAGCGTCATGCCCGCGGTCCTCCGAGTTTGGCGTCGATGTGGTCCTTGAGCACCTGGGTCTGTTCCTCGAGCGCATCCGCGTGGACCTTGCGGATGCTTCGGTGGTGCCAGATGAACCCGGGCACGACGGTCAGGGCGGAGGCGAGCAGGTTGGACCACACGCCGCCGCTGGGCCAGGAGAAGAACGCTGAGAGCGTCGACTGCATGTGGTTCACCTACTATCTCAGAAGTCGAAGACGGTGATCGAGAGCTTGGTGTGCGTACCACGGAACGTCATAGACCCCGAGGCACCGGACAGCACGCCCTGCAACTTGATCGTGTGACTACCAGCGCCAGACAGGGTCACGGCCCAGGACTGCGCGGTCGTGCCGCGCTGCCCGGACGTCGTCTCCGACCCGGTGGACTGCGAGGCCTGGTCCGTCCCGTCGACGTTGCAGTGCCCCGTCGCGATCGCCGTCCCGGTCGTCGCGACCTGCATGTCAAAGGTCCCGACGACGAGCGCCGTAGCCGCCGTGGTCCGCGTGGTGAACGTGATCGTGGCGCCCGTCAGATCAGTGAGCGTCGTACTGTTGACCGTCACATCCGCGGACGCCGCCTGCGAGAGCACATACGGCGCGGGCATGTTCGCCGCGAGGATCCGCTGCCCGGCACTGAACGAAGTCGTCATTCCATCTCTCCGCTCACAGGCCCAGGATCATCGGCTGGAACAGGCGCACATCCGCGCCCGCGCTTTGTGCTTTCACCACGCCGTTGACCGACCGGGCCACGGTGTAGCTCTGTGGCGAGCTCTGCGACAGGTTCGATGTCGCCGTCGCGTTCAGACCCCAGGCGTTGAACGTCTGCGCGCTGGTCGGCGAATTGCCGTCCACGATCCCGACCGACAGTTCACTCGAGGACGCAGGCGCGGTAGCGACGACCGTGACCAGCTGCCACACACCGGCGGTGGTCGCGGTGACGCTGCCCAGGGAGGTGGACAGGAACGTGCCGCTGGAGGTGGCCCAGTTGATGAAGCACTGCATGCTGCGCCCGGTCGGGCTGTACACCCATCCCCATGCGGTGTACGACTGGCCGGGAGTCACTCCCCCGGTCGGTCCGTTGTCGCTGAGCACGTCCGCGGAGGAGAAACCCCCGGTCGGCGTCAGCTTGATCGTCTGGGTGGCGTATGCAGCCAGGACTCCGTCGGCGTTGGTGGGGAACGGCCGCGACGAATCCAGTGCGATCGACCCGTTCTGCCCCGAGTAATGCGCCAGGCCGGCAGCGAGGTACGGGTCGTTGACCCTGCTTACGCCCGGGCATTGCACTGTCATGCGCTCGCCGCCGATGACCACGTCGAACGGGAAGTCGGCCGGCGCCATGGTCCACAGCGGCGAGTGACTGTTCGTGGTCGCGAACGCGAGTTTGGTGTCCGTGGCCAGCACGGACGCGCTGAGCGTGGAGCCGTCGGTGTCGGCGCGCGAGAGCACCCAGTCATCCAGGATCGCCACCCGGAACGGGGACTCCGGCGAGCACAACCACGTGATCTTGAAGTCGTAGCCGAAACAGGTCTCGGAGAAACCCCGCACGATCTGGCTGATGCCGTCCGGCGGCAGGAACGCGGGCGTGTTCGCGACGGTCACCCGGTCACCGATGCGCACGTCCTGCGCCGTGTAGTACACGGCGGCGACCTGAGTGCGCGCCAGGTCCACGCTGATGCCTGGGTAACGGGGCTCATCCACAGTCCCGACGTGCAACAGCCACCCGGCCATGTCGACCAGCTGGCCGTCCGTCTGCACGTTGATGCTCGGCGAGGTCGGGTACGGGCCCACGCCGTTAGGGGGCGCCTGGGTGGACAGTGCGCCGGTGGTCAGGACCTGGCGCGCCGAGGATCCGCCGTTGGAGCGGCTGACGGTGACGTCGTTGAGGGTGAGCAGGTCATCGTCGACGGGCCGCAGCACGTTCGCCAGCTGCTTCTGCGCGTAGTCCAACGCGAGCGCCGCCGGCTGGTTGTAGAGGGACACGCGGGTACGGAACCCCAGCGCCATCACGTGCCGCGGTTCATAGATGAGGCCGGCGTCCGCGTCCTCGCACTCCTGGAGCAGCGCAAGCAGGGTTTGCGGAGTCTGAGCGCCCATGGGCATCGTGTCCAGGGGGAAACCCCACAGGCGCGCCGGGATGCCTTCCTCGGTGCACAGCCGCACGAACCGGTCGCCGGCCAGCTCCCCCAGCCAGCCGGTGATCGGGTAGCTCACGATCGAGACGTTGGATTGCAGCGCGGCCACGTGCCCGATCGCGCTGGCGGATGCGACGCCGCCGGGGTTGATGATGACCTGTGTGATCTGCCCGATGGTGCTGCTGGCCTGGGTGGGCGGGCTGAAGTTCCCCTCGTAGTTGGCCAGGGTGAGGAACAGTGCGCCGACGTCGACGCCGGTGCCGTTCTTCGTCTGGGACAGTTGCACGATCACAGGGTTGCCGTTGACGCTCTGCGAACCGGTCGAGTTTGCGGTGAACAGCTGTCCGCCGCTGGTGTTGTACCCGGTGACCGTCAAGATGCCGCCGGTGCCGTAGGACAGGTCGACCCGCGCGATCGTGCCGGTGGTCAGGACCCGCGCGAGGATCGCGCCGTTCGTCTCCCCGCCGGACGGCACCGAGAGCAGCAGGTTGACGGTGTTTCCGGTGACCGTGGCCGTGGTCTGAGGCACTTGCCCGGTCCACGTGCTGCCGGAGAGCTGCGGCAACGCCGCAGAGCACAGGAACGCCGTGTTACTGGCGAAACTAGGTGTCCCCGCCACGCCCATCGGCTGTACGCCGGGCAACGCGGAAGCGATGGAAGAGGCCGTGGCGCCGTCTTCGCACGGCCAGTACGCGGCCGGAGCGCTCGCACCGGTGGCGCGCACGTAGGCGCGATACAGCGCGGAGTTCAGTACCTTCGCGCCGGGCAGCCCAAGCCGGCGCAGCAACCCGGAGGCCTGGATCGGGGCGTAGATGTCGCTCTGGGAGGTGTCCCACTGCTGCGGCCACGCGGGCACCTCGCCGTGGAAGCGGTACTTACGGCCGCTGATCTCCGTGGTGCCGTTGACGCTCCACACATTGCCCTGCGCGTCGTTGAACGAGGTCGCGCCGTCGCTCTGCACCGTGAAGTCCGGGCTCGCTTTCACCGTGCCGCCGATACCCGAGAGCACCTTGCACGCGAAGATCTTCCCCTGGAAGCCGACGCCGCCGTTGCTGTACCCGACCGACAGCGCCGCGGTAGAGGAGAAGATGCTGGTCGCCGATCCCAGGACGATCGGCGTGCCGAGCTGGATCCACGGGCCGCCGATCGTGGGCGCGGTGTAGAAGGTGACGGTGCCGGTTGCCGCCGAGAAGGTGACTTTCAGCGCGCAGCGGCGTGTCGGCGAGGTCGGGTTGACCGGCAGCGCGCAGGTCGCCTGGTGTGCGTTGGCGACGGTGCCGTCCGTGGACCAGATGAAGGTGGGGTTGCCGACGTCGCCGCCGACGAGACCGAGCAGCCAGGAGCGCTGGTTGCCGGTCGTGTTGTACTTGGCGGCCAGCACCGTGGTTCCGGCGGTCCCGTACCAGTCGTCGAGTTGCGCGTCGACCTGCACTTCCAGGTCGCCGGTGATGTTCAGGGCGGACGAGCTGGGGCAGGAGATTCCGCTGGTGAGGTCGGTTTCGGAGCGCAGGTAGGTGGATCCTTCGGGGACGCTGATGCGCAGCGGGGTGTTGCGTCCGATCAGCCCGTAGTACTGGCCCAGGGGGTTGCGCGGCGCGAAGTCACCGGTGCGGTTGTCCACGGTCAGGGACGCGAAGGTGGGATTGGCGCGGCTGGCCTCGTCGGGGTGGCCGCCGGTGATGGTGACACCGTCACGCGAGTAGATCTTGCTGGTGATGTTCGTCCACGTGGTGCCGAGCAGCAGCTCCACGCGCGTGTCCAGGATGCTCTGCGGGAAGGTCATCAGCCGCGTCCCAGTACCGTCTGGACGTCGCCGCCGCGGATGCGGATGTTGCCTCGCAGCCAGGCCAGGAACTCATCGCCCGCGTTTCCGCCCACCCACTCGATCTGCAGGCGCGACGAGCCGCCGCCGCTGTCCTGGCGCCGGCCGATTTCGCGCATGGTGTCGGGGTGGGACATCACCATGGACCCCGACGGCAGGCGCACCATCTCCTCACCCTGCTCGTTGATTTTCGTGAGGGTGCCGTGTACGCCGCCGGTGGCCGCGGCGCCGATGCCGCCGATGATCCCGCCGTGCGCGTTGGGCAGGTACGCCTTGCCGCCCGGGTTGCCGCCCGTGGCGTAGACCTGGACGTACGCCTGCGAGTTGTCGATGTTGTTGAGCAGCCCGCGTACCGCGCCCCAGGCGGGACTGGTGTTGGCGTTCACGTCCACCTTGATGTCGCTGGGCAGCTTGAACAGCTCATCCGCGAGCGCCTGGACCTGCTGCTTGTTGAAACCGGCCTTGTCCGCCGCCGCGATGAAGGCGTTCTTCTCCTGCTCGAGCTTCGTGTTGGCGTCGGCGAAGGCCTTGTTCGCGCCCTGGGTCTGTACCTCGTTCTGGTAGACCGCGACGGCCGCTTTCTGCGCGGAGTCGGCCAGACCGGTGAAGGTCTGGATGTTCTGGGCGCCCTTGTCGTTGTTCACGTCCAGGCTGTGGCCGTTGGCCTCGGCGGCTTTCGCCACGCCGTCCAGAGCGATGGTGAACCCGGCTTCGCTGGCCAGTAGCGAGCTGGTGGTGCCGTTCAGTGCAGTCAGGACGCTCTGGTATCCGCCGGCCGCACCGGTTGCCAGCGTGTACGAGGAAACCGAGTCGCCCATCAGGCCGTTGAGGTAGGACTGGGCTCCGCCGAGGGAGATCGCGGCGACCGCGCTGACGCCGGCCTTGTCGGCTTGGTCCGCCAGCTTCTGCTGCTGGCCGATCAACGCCTGGGTGAAGGACTGCGCGGGGCTCAGCGCCGCGCTCGCGGCGGAAGCGTAGCTGACGGTGGTGTTCTTCGCGTCGGCGAGCACCTTGGTGTACTGCGGGAACAGTTTCGTGACGTCGTCGGCGGATTTGCCCTGCGCTTCGAGGGCTTGCTGGATCTGGTAGAACTCCGTGGCGGCCGACTGCGGGTCGGTGGCCTGCAGCTGGGCGAGGGCGGAGTCCAGGTTCCCGATGCTTTTCGCACCCAGGTCGAACGGCATCGACGTGACGGCGTGCGCCAACTGGGTCACCTGGTCCTGTGCTTCGCCGGAGCCGTTCGCGGCGTCCTGCAGCAGCGAGGTCCAGCCCTCGATGGACGGGCCGACGGCGCGGCCGACGCCGGCCAGCTGCCCGAGCTTGTCGCCGAGCATGCCTGCGCCGAGGACGATCAGCCCGAGGGGACCGGTGGCCACGCTCGCGGCGGAACCGAGTCCGGTGATGGCTTTGCTGCCCAGGGCGCCGGCGCCGGCCATCAGCCCGGTTTTGGCAGCGGTGGCTTCTTCCGCGACGCCGAGCGCCTCGACCTCGGTCGCAGCTGCGGCTGCCTCGGTTTTGGCCAGGCCGAGGAACTGCAGGAAGCTTTGCCCTTCCTGCACCGCGCCGGTGAGCTTTCCGATCTGGAATGCGGCGAACAGGACCGTGACGGCGTCGGCGGCGGCGCGCACCTCCCCGGGCGGTATCGCGTCGATCGCGTCGGTCAGCGCGCCGGCCACGGGCACAGCGACGGTCTCGACGTCGTGTAGCGCCGGGCCGAGCCCGTTCGACAGCGCGCCCGCGATCTGGCCGACGTCGGTGAGCAGGTGGGAGGCCGTATCGACGATCGCGTTAAGGCCCTGCATGCCGCCGCCTGCGCCGCCGGCCAGTCCGGAGAGGAAGCCGGACGCGCCGGTGCCGATTTTCCCGAAGTCGGCGGCGATCTGGCCGCTGTACGGCGCGATCGCCTTGACCCCGGTCTCTAACCCGGGCAGGGCGTTGTCGACGAGGTCGAGCACCCCGCGGGCCATGTCCTGCGCCTCGGGTGCGGCCGCGGCGAACGCGCCCTTGAGCTCGTCACCGGTCTGGCCGATCCCCTGGTCCAGCACCGTGATCGCGCCCTGCAGTTGCGGGATCAGCGGAGCGGTAGCCTGGGTGATGGCCTGGGAGGCGTCCTGTCCGAGCTGCTGATAGCCGGCTTGCAGATTCGCGTTGCTTTTCGTGATCAGTGCGCCGACGCCGAGCACCGCCGTAGCGGTGCCGGCTAGCAACAGCCCGGGTCCAGCGGAGGCTGCCGTGACGAACGCGCCCATCAGCAGAGGCGAGAGCCCGTTGGCCGCGTCCTGGCCGGTCTGCTTGGCCTTCTTCCCGACGTCGTCGAGGGCCTTGTCGGCTTTCTGGCCACCCGACTGTGCATCGTCGCCGATCTTGGTGAACACGGCGTCGAGGTTGTGCAGCTGGGATTCGGCGCGGATCGCCTGTTCCATGTTGATGTTCGGGCGTGCGGTGGCGCGGTCCAGTCGCAGCAGTTTGGCCTGCAGTTCGTCGAGTTTCGCGGCGGCCGTGGTGTCCTCGACCATGACGCGGGCCTCGGCGACCTTGCCGGCCAGGTCGTTGAGCTTGACCCGTAGCTCGTCCATCTCGGGTTTCGCGCCCTGGTCGCGCGATCTGACCAGGATTTCGACGTAGTTCTGGGCCATCGGTGTTCACCTCCTTCCGGCTGGTCGGTGCGGGGTTACCAGGGTTGTTGCTGTTGCGCGAGGATCGCCTCGAGGGCCGCGGCCTCGGCTTGCTGCGCTTGCTCGTCGGCTTCGAGGTTGAGCAGGGTGGCCAGTTCGGCGTCTTCGTCCAGCAGGGTCCGCAGCGTGTAGCCGGGGAACCTGCTCAGGGTGCTGATGAGGAAGCGGGCTCGGGTTCGCTGGCGCTGCTCTCGGCTGTGGGCTCGCCAGGTGTTTCCATGAGGTCCGCCATGTCCGCCTCCTGTGCCGGCCGCTGCGGCTGTTGGGCCAAAGGGGCGCGGCCGCCGTTGAGGCCTTGTAGCCAGCCGTCGCGGATCGCCTCGAGCAGCTGCAGATCGGCCACGTCCCCGGGGGGCAGTTTCTTGCCGCGTTTGTCGGTGACGTTCCAGGCGACCATGTGCTCGCCGACGAAGCTGCGCAGCGCGTCGAAATACGCGCGCGACTCCTCTTTGTTCGTGCGCGGCAGGCCGAGGATGTCGTTGAAGTCGAAGAGCTGGTCGATGGTCAGTCGACCCATCTCCACTTCGATGCCCTCGAGTTCGGGGTCGTCGAAGCGGAGCTTGTAGTCGGGCAGGGTCGGCACGGAGGCTCCTTCCGTGGTGGATGGGCAGGGGGTCAGGGGCCTGTTAGGACCAGGTGGGTACGGCGCCGTCGGCGAGCACCAGCGGGACGGACCAGGTGAATTCGCCGGTGGCGGCGCGGGTGAGTGGGTAGTCGGTGATGTAGCAGTTGGCCGGCCCCAAAGTGGCGCCGTTGACGACGCAGGAGACGGCCCGCGCCACCGAGGTCGACGCCGCGGTGGAGAACACGGCGTGGGAGAGGTTCGCGGCGCTGTCCCACACGCCGTTGACGGTGTACTGCAGGTCCGCGAGCAGCAGCAGCCGCTCGATCGCGGACTTGTCGATGCCGGTGGTCTCCTGCACCGCGCGCGGCGTGGAGATCTTCAGGTCATTGCAGTCGTTGCGGATGTCGCGGCCGGTGCCGCCGGCGTCCGCGACGTTGAAGGTGGTCCAGCCGAGGCCTGTTGCCTTCGCCATGGTGGCGTCCTTTCTGTCAGCCGCGTGCCCGGTCGGCGCGGACGGTTTCGAAGTGTTCGTTCATGTCCTCGACCAGGTCGGCCGGGTTGGTGTGCCGGCGGATGAGGCCTTGGAGGCGTGTGGCGTCGCCGCCGCGCACCAGGTACAGCTCGGGGTGGGTGAAGTGCTCGGCGAAGCA
>Ga0134128_10005271_pt1 | contig 15673 bp, 13 predicted proteins | sample KB31754_FD_96462 | JGI IMG/M metagenome (GOLD analysis project Ga0134128, IMG submission 96462) | Terrestrial soil microbial communities with excess Nitrogen fertilizer from Kellogg Biological Station, Michigan, USA - KB3-175-4 | ecosystem: Environmental > Terrestrial > Soil > Unclassified ...
ACGAAGCGGATCGCGGCCTTGCCGTTGTCGAAGGCCAGGCGGAAGCGGATCTCCTTGCTGGGGTACTTCTGGCACAGCTCGTCGTGTTGCTGGCGAAGGGCGGCGATGAATCGATCGGCGTCGAGGTTGTCGACCGACTCGCGACAGGTCCGGCGCATGTTGATGAACTCGGCGTAGAGCGCGCGGTACTCGCGTCCGAGCGTGTCCTCCTCCGCCGGAATCGAGGCGCGGACGGGGCTGGTCGGGCGCTCCTCGCTGGCGGCGACCTCGAACAACCAGCTGGGCAGGGTGGTGACTCCGGGCCGGGGTGGCTGCGATGCCGTGCGGGGGCGTGCCGGCCGTGGCGCCGCGGGCGGGAGGTGCGCCGCTGCCGAAAGCTGAGGTGCCGGCGGCGGCAGGTGCGGCGCGGGCGGGGGGAGATGCGGCGCGGGCGTCGGCTTCCGGGCTATCGAGATCGGGCGGGACGGCTCCCTGGCGGCTGAAATCGGGCGCAACGGCTCCGGCGCCTGCGTGGGCTCATCGTCGAACGCGTCGGGCGCGGGCGTGGGGCCGCTGCCTGCGCGCGCCATCTCCATCGGCGCCGCCGGGGGGAGGGGCGGGACGCTCGGCGGACGCGCGGGCGGCACGCGCACGCCGCCCGACGGCGTCGTTGCCGGCACGGGCCCGGATTGGATCGGTCGGACTGGTGCGGGCGCGGCGGGGACAGCGCCGGAGGGGGGCGCTGGCGACGCGGCCCTGGAGGGCGCGGGTCGGTCGAACGCTGGGTTGGCCCCCACGGGCGGCTCGGCGACGGGGCGCGATCTATGCGGAGAGCTCGGCACGGCGGCGGCTGGCGCCGCGGGCGCGGGCGCGGGGAGCGGCGCCTCGGCCCGGCCCCGGAGCGCGGCGGCGCCGGCCAGCGCGACGAGCAGGAGCACCAGCGGGCCGACGATCGGTCGCCCACCGCGGGGCGAGCTGCCAGTCAGGCCGCCGACGAACGCCAATGTCGTCGCCTCGGGCGCGGCGGTGGCCAGCGGAATGGGCGACCCGGGCGCGCCGGCGGGGGCCTCGCCGCCCATCAGCGCCGCCGCCTTGCCGGCGACCTCGATCTTGGCCGTGAGCCCCAGCTCGTCGAGGCGCGGGCGGAAGGAGGTGAAGTCGGGCGCTTGCGCCACGGCGAGCGCGCCGCGCAGCTCGTCGGTGCGGTCGCGCGGCGTGACCGAAACGTAGACCACGACCTGCACGCGGCCGTCGGCGACCATCAGGTGCGGCCCGAGGCTGGCCATCGCCAGCGGCAGCTTGTCGTCGGGGAGCCGCAGCAGCGAGTGCACGGCGCCGTCGTGACCGTTGCTTCGCGCGATCTGCGCGATCTCGATGTGCTCGCCCCGCTTGGTCCGGAAGGCCAGCTCGTCGGTCGTCAGATCGCGGACCGTTCGCTCGTCGGTCGCCACCGCCAGGCCCAGGCGGGGCAGCTGCGCCAGCGTGTCGGCGCGCGCTTGCACGCCGGCAAGCGTCTCGCGCAGGCGCGCAGCGACGTCGGCGGCGAGCGGCGCGGTGTCGGGCCCGCTGGTGGGGGTTTGTCCGCGAGACCCCAACCCGAACCAGGCCAGCGCCCCGATGAGGCCGATTCCGGCGATGAGTGGGCTAAGGCGCCTTCCCACGTGGAAGCCCGAACTTGTCCGTTCCCAGCCCCGCAGCGGCACCGCGCGGGACGTCGAGGTTGAGGGTGTTCTCGCCCTCTTTGATTTCGATCGTCTTGGTCACTGGCTCGGTGCTGTCCTCGGCCCAGGCGCGCAGCTTGTACTTGCCGGGCGCGAGGCTCTTGAACTTGTAGCGCCCGCCCGGCTCGCTCACCGTGTAGTGGGGCGCGGCCACCACCACCACGTGCGCCGTCATGTTCGCGTGCAGGTTGCAGCCGAGCCGGATGATCCCTTCTTTCTCGAAGGTCACGTCTCGCGACTCGCCGTTCTTGTAGATGCCGAGGTCGAAAGCGCGGGCCGGCGAGAGCGAGAACACGTTGTGGTACACCGGATCGAAGTTCGGAAACGATACCGTCGAGCCGGCGGGAATGGCGAGCAAACGGGGCGCGAACTGACGGTCGCGCTGCTCCATCACCCGCTGCTTGGGCTTGCGCTTGGCCTTCTTGCCGCCGATCGGCTCGAGCGCGATGACCCCCAGCTCTTTTTCGCCCCCCTCGATGCGCATCGTGCCCACCAGCGAGCCCCGGAGGGGCTTCGCCTCGGGGTTGTCCTCGTCAGAGCCGCCGACGGCGGTCTTCGGCTGCGGCGCCGTGTTCTCCGGCATCTTCTTCAGCTCGGTCGTGATCCGCTCGGGGGCCCCTTCGCGAAACAGCGGATTGAGCGCCGCCAGCTTCCCTTCGGGCAGTTGCCGCTCGGCCGCGCTGTAGAGGATCTCCGCGTACGAGCGCTGGCCGCGCACCCTGGCCGTCACCGCCAGCTCGAGCAGGTCAGCCGGTTGAGCGGCGCCCGATTGGCGGAGCTCCGCGACGAGCTTGCCGGCCGCCTCGGCCAGCTTGGGATCGTGGGCCCCGGCTTCCGGCGGCGGCGGGTTGACGATCAGGGGCTTGAGCGGCCCCAGCGCCCCCAGAAGGTCGTTCTGCTCGCGCGCGGGGACGTTGAACTTGGCCAGCGCGCCCGCGAGGTCCTCGACCAGGGCGTCGAACTCGGCGTCGACGATCTGGAAGCCGGCGTGCGTCGTGTGCATGTCGCGCCCCTCGTACTTGCAGGGGCCGCCGGTGGCGGCGCAGACGAAGTCGACCAGCAGCCCCTTGAGCCGCGTGATGTCGGTGTTGATGAAGCGGCCGTTGATCCGCTTGTCGGCGGCCACGCGGCCGATGAACTCGCCGACCACCGCTTCGATCGCGGGCTTGCCTCCCAGGCGATCGTAGAGCGATTTCGGTGCGGTCGCGGTCGCGGTCGCGGCAGGCGGTGTCGGGGCCGGCGTGGCGGCGGCGCGCTGGGCGGAGCGGGGCGGCGGCCGCTCGACGCCGGCCGGGCCGCAGCCGCCGATTGCCAATGCAGCCGCGAGGGCAAGGGCAGACGTTCGAACAGATCTCATTGTCACGGCTCCTCCCAAGGTGATCGTTTCCCGAGCCACGCTGACGTCACGTCCCGGTCTTATTTCAAGCGCCTACTATCACTGATCGTAGATCTTTATCGCATATCGTGCCCTTTATCGGCAAATGTGTGTGCCGCCTTGACGCTGGCGTTCGGCTCAGCCTTGGCCCACGCTCGTTCGTCGATCCGGCTCGTTTTGGGCCCGGCCGGCGCGTAGATTGCCCCGCGTGTTTCGTTTCTTCGTTACGTGCGCCCGCGGGACGGAAGGGGCTTTACGCCGTGAGATCGCGGCGATGCGCATCGCCGGGGCCAAAGGGGATCACGGCGGCGTCTGGTTCGAAGGGCCGCTCGAGATGGGGATGCGCGTCTGTCTCCACGCGCGCGTGGCCGTGCGGGTCCTGGTCGAGCTTGCCACGTTCGATGCGCCCGATGCGGCGAGCCTGTATGCCGGCGCGCGCGCGGTCCGCTGGACCGACTGGCTGACCGCCCAGAGCGCTTTCGCCGTCCACGCGAGTGTCCGGGACACGCCGGCCCTGACCCATTCGGGGTTCGTCGCCCTCAAGGTGAAGGATGCCGTGGCCGACGCCCTCCGCGACGCGCTGGGGGCGCGTCCGGATGTCGACACCAAGTCCCCCGACGTCGGCATCGTCCTGCACCTGGCGGCCGGGAAGGCGGGCCTGTTCCTCGATCTGGCCGGCGAGCCCCTGCACCGGCGCGGGTACCGCGTGGCCATGGTCGAGGCGCCGCTCAAGGAGACGCTGGCGGCGGCGGCGCTGCTCCTGGGCGGGGCCGACGGGGAGGCGCCGTTCGTCGACCCGATGTGCGGCTCGGGAACTTTGGCCATCGAGCACGCGCTGGCCGCGCGCGGGATCGCGCCCGGGCTGCGCCGGCGGTTCGGGTTCGAGCGCTGGCCGACGCTGACGCCGGAGGCGCTGGCCCCGCTGCCGCGGCTGCGCGCCGAGGCCGACGCCGCCGCGCGCGCCGCCGTCGCGGGCGAGTGGCCGCCCATCGTCTGCGCCGACACCGACGGCAAGGCCTTGACGGCCGCGCGTCAGAACGCCGCCGCCGCGTCGGTCGACGACGGGATCGTGTTCGAGCAAGCCGACGTGGCGACGCTGGAACGGCGCTGGCCGCGGGGCACCGTCGCCACCAACCCGCCCTACGGCGAGCGCCTGCGGCCCGCGGACCTGGAGGCGCTCTACCGGGCGATGGGGCGCGCGTTCGAGCGGCTCGCCGGCTGGCGGGTGATCGTCCTCAGCGGCAACCCGGCGATCGAGCGCGCCATCCGGCGCAAGCCCGGCGTCTCGCACAGGCTCTGGAACGGCCCGCTCGAGGCGCGGCTGCTGCGATATGACCTTTAGCTCTAGCCGGGACCCGCGTCCCTGGCAGACGGTACCGGGTAGGGCTCGCAGCCCCAGTACTGCGCGTCGGTGAGGGTGGCGTCGTAGCTGTGCGCCGTCGGCGACAGCGCCGTGCAGCTCGGGTAGGGGGTCGTGCCGGCGCCGCTCTTGTTGCCGGTGTACTTCGTGTAGTCGAGGCAGAAACCGACGGCGTTGCTGAGCGCGTCGGGGAACGAAAGAGAGGCCGTATTTTCCAGCCACCACCAGTAGCGACACTCGTGCGGCGGGGCGGCGCCGGCGGCGGCGCAGGTGGCCGGGCTGGTGCCGCCTGCGTTGGCGGGCGCAGCCTGGGAGGTGGGACCCGGCTGGCAGAGCGCGACGCAGATGGTCTCGGTGCTGCCGGTCGACGCCTGGAGCAGCGGCAAATAGCCGGGCGCGCAGCCGTTCAGGAAGGCGCCGCCGCTGCTCGGACCGGCCGCCGGCGCGTCCGACTTGTTGTTCGGGTAGACCACCTTCGAGCAGGTGAAGACGGTCTTGCCGAAGCAGCCGAGCGCGGGCGTGGCGGGTGCCGGGCTGCCGCAGGCGGGGGCGCCGTCGTAGTCGCGCGCCTGGGTGAGCGGGTTGCAGGTCGGCGCGCAAACGCCGGCGAACGTGATGCCGTTGGAAGAGAAGACGCTCGAGTAGTTGGTGCAGACGAAGTGGGCGCCGCAGCTGTCGGGCGAGGTCTTGCAGATCGGCTGACACTGGCCGTTGGCGCAGGCGAGCCCACGCCGGCAGTCGTCGAACCCGGTCGCCGCGCCGTAGGCGCCGGCTGCGCAGGCGCCCCCCTCGGCGACCGTGCCGTCAGCGAGACAGGCGGCGTAGCCGGTGGTCGGGCTGATGGCGACCCAGGCGCAGCGCTCGTTGGAGGGGCAGCTCGTCTGTTGGAGCGGATCGCAGGTGATGACGGACGCGTCGGTGCCGCCGTCGCGTCCGGAGGATCCTGCGGCGTTTCCGCCCCCCGTCGTCCCCGCGCTGCCCGCTGCGCCGGCTCCGCCGCCCGCGCCGGCACCAGCGGCACCGCCAGTGCCCGCCGCGCCCGAGCGCCCGGCCACGCCACCGGCGCCCGCCGCGCCGGCGCCACCGCCCGCTCCCGCGCGGCCCGCGCCGCCCGCCGCGCCGGATGAGCCGGCGGCGGCGTCGGTGGGGCCGGGCGGCGGGACGGTCGCGCCGCCCCCGCAAGCCAGCGCCGGCGCGACGACGAGGCCGATGAGCAACCCCCGCAACCGCATCCCCCGGGAGGCTATCACGACGCCGAAGGTGCGCGGGGGAGGGGAGCTGCGCTATGACAGTGGGCCTCGATGCGCGTGGTCGGTCTACGGCTGGGGCTCTCGCTGCTGGCGGGCGCCCTGCTTTTCCTGGCGGTCCCCACCTACGGCCTCTGGCCGCTCATGTGGATTGCGACGGTGCCGCAGATCTATGTGGCGCGCGTCGCCTCCACGCCGAGGCGTGCCTTTCTCTACGGCTGGCTGACCGGCGCCCTCGCCAACACCGGCGGCTTCTACTGGATGGACGGGCTGCTCGAGCGGTTCGGGCACATGGCCGCCATCGAGGCGCTGCCGATCATGGCGCTGCTCATCGGCTATCAAGCGCTGGCGTTCGCCTTCTTCTCCTGGGGCCTGCGGCGGGCCTGGGGGCGGACGCGGGCGCCCCTCGCGCTGCTGGCGCCGCTGGTGATGGTGGTCGTCGAGCTCCTGATGCCGCAGATCTTCCCCTACTACCTGGGGATCTCGCAGGCGTTCGTCCCGGCGGTCATCCAGATCGCCGACCTCACCGGGCCGCTCGGCGTCACCGCGCTCATGCTGGCGCTCGCGGGCGCGGTCGCCGACGCGGTCTTCGCAGGGTCGCGGCGCTTCGACCGGCGCGCGCTGGGAGGGCCCGCCTGGCGCAGCCTGATCGTCGCCGGGGCGCTGATCGTCGCCGACCTCGGCTACGGCGCGCTCCGCATGCGGGAGGTCGACGCGCGCCGGGCCGCGGCGCCCAAGGTGCGGACCGGTCTCGTGCAGGCGAACGTCGGCATCCTCGAGAAGTGGGATCCCGCCGAGTTCGCGCGCCTCCTGGCGCTGCACCAGCGCGCCTCGGCCGAGCTCGAGAGCGCCGGCGCCGAGCTGGTCGTCTGGCCCGAGTCGTCGTACCCGTACACGCTGCCGCGGACGTTCGCGCACGACTTCCCGCTCGACGACGGGCGGATGGTGCGGCGCGGGTTCGACACGCCGCTCCTGTTCGGCGCCGTCACGCGGGCAGTCGGCCCGTCGGACAAACGCGCCGACCGGTACCCCTACAACACGGCGCTCATGATGGACGCGGCGGGGAACGTCACCGGGAGCTACGACAAGGTCTTCCTCATGATGTTCGGCGAGTACATTCCGTTCTACGACCAGATCCCCTGGTTCACGAAGGTCTTCCCCGAGGCGTCGAACTTCAGCCGCGGCTCGGAGCCGGCGTCGTTCCCGCTGCACACGGCGGCGGGCGACTTCAAGCTGGGGCCGCTCATCTGCTACGAGGACATCCTGCCGTCGTTCGCGCGCCGGGTCGGCAAGCTCGGCCCCAACGCCTTCGTCAACATCACCAACGACGCCTGGTTCGGCCGCACCGCCGAGCCGTATCAGCACCTGGCGCTGGCGGTCTTTCGCACCGTCGAGCACCGCCTGGAGATGGTGCGCGCCGTGAACACCGGCGTGAGCGCCCACATCGACGCCGCCGGCCGCGTGCTGGCGAAGACTGAATCCGTCGACCCCGCCGACGAGCCGCAGGCGCCCCCCGCCACGTTGCTGGTCGACCTGGCGATGCTGCCGGGCGGCGGCCTCTACCGCCGCGTGGGCGACCTCTTCGGCGCGCTCTGTCTGCTGGCGCTGGTCGGGCTCTGCGCGCGGCCGCGCCGCCGTTGATCAGCGGGGCAGATCGGCGCGGCGCAAGAAGAACAGGTACTTGAACTCCTGCCGTTCCTTCTTGAAGGCGGGGAAGCGCATGTCCTTGGCCACCTCCATCGCGCAGGAGCCGGTCGGCGTCCCGGCGAAGGTCGATCCGACCTGCACCGACTGCACCGTCCCGTTGCCGCCCACGACGTAGCTCAGCACGAGCGCGCCCGGGATGTGGAACTGCTGGTAGCAGTCGTAGAACCTGGGGCGGATCTTCTCCATCACGTCGTTGATGGCCACCTTGGAGAGCTCGTCGGGGCGGCGGTCGGCCGCCAGCTCCTCGTCGGTCATCGGCTGCGGCTGTCCGGCGCGGGCGCAGGCCGGATCCTGGTGCCCGGGCGGCGGGCGATCGGCGAACCCGGTCGACGGCGGCTTCGAGACCAGGATCTCGCCGGTGCAGCGGTTGTAGACGCGCGCGCCGATTAGCTTGAGCGCGATGCCCGGGGCCATACCGACCGTGAAGTCCGACCCTTCGGCCTGCGGCTGGAACAGGAACTCGGCGCGCAGGAAGGGCTTTTCCACTTCGGCCCAGCGCTTGGCCGCTGCGAAGTCGTCGAAGGCGACGGTGCTCTTCGAGACCTGGACGCCCGCGGCCAGCGAGGCCGCCGACTTGTCGGGCCGGGCCAGCGTCACGAAGCGCGGCTCGTGCCGGTTGCCGATCGACATCGGCTCGGTGCAGGCGAGGCAGCCGGCGAGCGCCAGGTGATAGCCCTTGGCCGCGGCGTCGTAGCCCGAGACGTCGACGGCGGCCGGATCGTTCGAGTCGATGATGAACGTCTGCTGCGGCAGCTTCTGGCGCAGGTAGGCGGTCGTCGAACGGCAGCGCGCGCGATCGAGCTCGCGCATGTCGCCGCCGCACGAATCGATGAACGGCGCCAGCAGCGTCGCCACGTCCTGCGTCCTGACCGCGCCGCGCGCCAGCTTCTCGAAGCTGGTGTCGATGGTATTCGGGGACCCTGGGAGGGCCCCCGCGCCCTCCCGCGACGGGCGTAGCTGGGCGGAGCCCAGCTGCGCCCACGCGATCGTGGGCGCGCCCATGAGCGCGACCAGCGCGAGCGGCAGCAGACTCCCCCCCGGGTCCTTGCGGCGCATCGGGCGGACTATAGATGAGGGGGGCGCTTTTCTGCCAGCCCCCTGGCGACAGAGTCGCGGATGAGCTGGGCCACCGCCGGGTCATCCGGGACCTCCCGGCCGAGCGGAATGACGCGGTTTTCGAACCAGCTCCCGCTGATGACCGGCGGCAGGGCGGCCAGGGCGGCGGTTTCGCGGGCGATGGCCGCCTCGAGCTGCTGCCGGCGCTGCCGGTAATAGTCCTCGAGCGCGGCGGGATCCATCGCCTCGAGCGAGCGGTCGTAGCCGCCGAGCTGCCGCCGGTGGTCGGCCAGCGTGGCCGCGATCTCCGCCCGCTCGCCGCGGTCGACGAAGGTGGTCCGGCCATCGACGAGGTGGAGGTCGAGGCGGCCCAGGTCCTTGCCCTCGGATTGCGCCTCCAGCAGCAGCGCGCCCCCGGCCTTCTCCGGGCGTTCCAGGTTGAGGGCGCTGTGCCCGAGCACGGCCCAGTCGACCCCGGTCATGCCGCCGACCAGCGCGCGGTTCTGGGCCGGCAGGCCGCCGTGGACCAGGGCGACCACGATCGCCGCCCCCCGCGCCCGCAGCGACGCGACCGCCTCGCGAGCCGCGTCCAGCGGGTCGCGGACCGCGATCCCCTCCGCGCGCCAGCGATTGGCGTCCTCGGCCGTCGGCGGGGCGGTCACGCCGAAGAGGCCGATCTTGGTGCCGGCCGCGTCCAGCAGGCGATCGGGCGCGAACAGGCGCCGGCCGTCGCGGCCGTAGAGGTTGGCCGAGACGACCGGGATCTTGAACGCGGCGGTCAGCTTCTGCAGGCGGGGGACGCCAATCGCCAGATCGGTCTCGCCGGGCGTGAAGGCGTCGAGGCCGGCGCGCGCGAGCCCGGCCCCGAGGAGGCGCCCCTGCCGCTCGGTCTCGGCCTCTGTCCCCTCGGGCTTGAACAGGTCACCCGCGTCGACGACCACCGTCGCGTCGGCCTCCGCGCGCCCCCGGCCGACGATCGTGGCTCGGCGCGCCAATCCCCCGAGCGGTTCGACCGCGCAGTTGCAGGGGGCGTACTTCCCCTGCAGATTCGACGAATAGAACAGCGAGATCTGGCGGCCCCGCGGAGCCGCCGGCGGCTGCAGGTCGGCCTCGGGGACCGTCGGGCTGGCGTCCGCTGCAGCGCGGGGGCCCGCCGGCCGAGCCGCCGGCGCCACCGGCTCGCCTCTCCGGCATCCAAACGACGTGGCGACCAGCGCGATGGCCAGTAGGGACCAATGAGCTTTCATCACCGGACGCAAAGCACCTCTTCGCGGGGCGATCATAATATCCCCCCCACCATGGCCGAGCGCGACGAGGACCCCAAGACCCACCTGGCCGAAGAGGCCGAAGAGGCAGGGACGGCGCTGGCCGACAGCGGCGAGGCGGGAGCCGAGCCGCGTGCCGCGATCGACGTGGACGAGGTCATGCCGCCCGCGGCCGCTGGAGCGCTCGCGCCGCAGCGCGATCCGGTCGGGCGCTTCTTGGCCGAAGCCCGGCGTTTCCGGCGCCTGAGCGATGAGGAGGAGCGCGCGCTCGGCAAGGCGGTGCGCGAGCAAGGGGACATGAACGCCGCGCGGACGCTGGTGGTGCACAACCTGCGGCTGGTCATCGCCATCGCCTACCAGTACCGCAGGGCCTGGGCCAGCATCCTCGATCTTTTCCAGGAGGGGAGCGTGGGGCTGATGGAGGCGGTGAAGCGCTGGGAGCCGTCGCTGGGGCCGCGCTTCGGCACCTACGCCGCCTACTGGATCCGCGCTTACGTGCTGCGCTTCCTGATGACCAACTCGCGCCTCATCCACGTGGGCAACACCCGGGCGGGGCGGAAGCTGTTCTTCCGGCTGGAGAAGGAACGACAGAAGCTGCTGGCGGCCGGGTTCGAGCCGACGCCCAAGCTCTTGGCGGCCAAGCTGGACGTCGACGAGAAGGAGCTCGACGAGGTCCGCCAGCACCTCGAGTCGCGCGAGGTGTCGCTCGACCCGCACGGCTCGAGCGACGAGGAATCGTTTCCGCTCGCCGAGCGGATCGCCTCGGGCGGGCGCACGCCCGAGGCGGAGGCGGCCCACGCCGAGCTCGACGACGCGATCCGCGGCTTCGTGGGGGAGTTCCGCGACGGCCTCAAGGACGCGCGCGAGCGCGCCGTCTGGCACGAGCACCTCGCCACCGACGAGCCGGTCGCGCTCGGCGAGCTGGGCAAGCGCTTCGGCGTCTCCAAGCAGCGCATGGGCCAGATCGCCGATCAGCTCAAGAAGCGCTTCCGCGCCGAGATCATCGACAAGCTCGGCCCCGGCGTCCGCACCGACTGGCTCGGCGCCTCGGAAGACTGAAGGCCGCGCTCAGATGGCGGTCTTCTGGGCGAGCACGAAGCGCGCCAGGTCTTCGATCTCGGCGGGGGTCAATTTGCCGGCGAACTTCGGCATCTTGTTCTTTTCGCCGTAGAGGCGCCCCTGGCCCGCGTCGGCGATGACGGCCTCGACCCAGGCCAGGCTTCCCCGGCCCTTGAGGTTCGGTCCGGCGTTCTCCCCGTCGCCGTCGAGCTCGTGGCAGCTGTCGCAGTCCTTCTGGTCGACGAGGTCGTGTCCGCGCGCCGCCTTGGCCGGATCGGCGTCGGGCGCGCCGGTCTGCGCGTAGACCATCTCCGTCAGCGCGTCGAGCTCCTCGGGCGATCCCTGGACCGACTTCATCCCGCGGTCGATCTTGGCCGTCCCCATGAAGAGCGGCGCCTCCGGGTTCTCCAGAAAACCGCGGATCCAGGCCCGCGAGTCGTAGCCCTTGAAGTCGGGCCCCTTGTCGCCGCCCAGGCCCGCCAGCCCGTGACAGCCCGAGCAGCGCTGGTCCCACAGATCGCGCGCGTGGTTGAGCGGGTCGTTGCGGAAGACGGCCAGCCCCCCTTCGGCCGGCATCCCCTTCTCGGCCAGGCGGCGGGCCTCGCGCGCGCGGGTCTCCTCCTCGGCGCGCGCCTTGGCGTAGGCGGGATCGCGCGCGTCCTTGGCCAGGGCGAGCGCGGCCAGCGCGCCCAGCGCGACGACGCTGGCGGCGGCGGCGGCCATCACCCGCTTGCGGTCCGAGGGGCGGTTGCTCGGCGCGCGGTCGAGGAAGGGGAGCGCCAGCAAGAGCGCGCTGAAGATGCCCGGGATGATCATGGTGGCCACGATCTCCAGCGGCCCCTCGAAGTACATCCGTAGTTGAAAAAGCGGCAGCGCGTACCACTCGGGCCGGGCCAGGTAGCTGGAGGTCGGATCGGCGGGCGACTCCAGCGCCGCGCCGTGGTGGGAAGCCACGAACCAGAGCACGACCGAGAGGACGAACAGGCAGACGGCGGCGTTGCGCACCGACTGGTACGGAAACGCGGGCTGCGTGCGCGCCGCGATCTGCTCGGGCGTGAGCGACCACTTCGGCGTCGGTCCGTGCTGGCGATAGAGGTAGACGTGCAGGGCGGTCAGCACCACGAACGCCGCCGGCAAGAGAAGCGCGTGCGCGGCGAAGGCGTGAGTGACGGTGAGGTTGCCGAATGCCGTCCCGCCCTGCACCACCTGCTGGAGGGCGGCCCCCACGACCGGCGCGCTGCCGGTGATGGTCGCCTCGACCAGCTTGGCCCAGTAGCCCTTCTGGTCCCAGGGGAGCAGGTAACCCGAGAGGGCGAAGAGCGCCGTCAGGGCGAAGAGGACCAGCCCCAGGATCCAGTTCATCTCGCGGGGCCGCCGGTAGGCGCCGAACAGCAACACCTGCAGGAGGTGCAGCCCGGCCACCACCACCAGCGCCGACGAGCCGAAGCTGTGCAGCCCGCGCACGAACCAGCCGAGCGGCAGCCGATCTTGAATGTAGGCGACCGAGGCCCAGGCGGTCTGCACCGACGGCGCGTAGAAGAGCGACAGGAAGATCCCGGTCACCGCCTCGACGACGAACAGCCCGGCGGCGACCGAGCCGAGTGTGTGCCAGAGGCTGGCGCCGCCCGGCATCTGGCCTCCCAGGATCGCGTTCTCCAGGAGCGGGAGCCCCAGGCGTTCCTCGAGCCACGCCTGCCAGGCGGGCCGCGTCGCGACGGGGCGGCTCCGGTCAGCCGGCGGACGCGGCTGCAGGACAGGCACCGGTCCGCTGTTCATCCGATCGGTTCTTTCTTGGGGCTGCCGGTGCGGAAGCGCTGGTAGCGGACCAGGACCTCGTGCGCGTCGAGGCTGACCTCCAGCTCGTCGAGCCCGCGCGGCGACGGGCCCGAGAGGCAGCGACCCTGGAGGTCGAACGACGAGGCGTGGCAGGGGCAGTCGAACTTGCCGGTCTTGTCGTTCCAGTCGACGCCGCAGCCGAGGTGCGGGCAGACCGTCGAGAAGGCGCGGATCGGCGCCCCCTCCGTGGCGCGCACCAGCCAGCACGATCCGACCGTCACGTGATCGAGGCGCAGCCAGGCGTCCTGCACCTCGCCGGCGGCGGTGACCCGGGTCGGCTTTCCCGGCTTGACGTCCGCCTCGGCGGCGACCCGCAGCGGCTGCCCGCCGCCCCGGACGATGACCCGGCGCAGCGGCGCCGCCAGCAGGCCCAGGCCGGGCACGACGGCGATCGCACCGACCAGCGCGCCGAGCCCGGCGGTCAGCATCGCGAAGAACGCGCGTCGCGTGTCGGGGGCCTCTCCTGACATCGTCGGAAAGCGAAACTCTGCCCGCCGGGCGCAATGAGGGTCAAGACGGGTTAACTGCCGACGCCCCATGCTAATTATCGGCCATGCCGGACGATACATACGTCGAGTCTCGCGAATTCACGCTGCGCATCGAAGTCCGCTGCGCTTTCCCGGCCGACTACGACGGCGAAGCCGACGGTTACGCCTGGTGGACGGAGATCGAGCCCGCCACCGCCGAGATCGTCCGCGCCGCCGTGGCCATCCTGGCGCGCCAGTCCGGCTGCCGCGTCCGCCCCGCCAACCGCGGCCGCCCCGCCGACGAAGAGGTGACCCTCCTCGTCGATCGCACCCCCTGACCCCCGGCGCTGGCCCGCTGCGCACGCACGCACGCCGCCTCAAAGAACCTGAGAAATGATCGCGTGAGCGGAGGCGAGCTTTGCTCGCCGGAGCTCGTCGCGGGGGGCGCGGGACCCTCTTAGGGTCCCGAGTAAAAAAAACGGCCGGCCCCGCGAGGGACCGGCCGCTTTCACGATGATCGAAGACGCTTACGCTGACTTGCGAACGTTCGCAGCCTGCAGGCCTTTCGGACCCTCCGTGATGTCGAACTCGACCTCCTGACCCTCGCTCAACGAACGGAAACCCTCCGACATGATCGCCGTGTGATGGACGAAAACATCCGGGCCGTCATCACGGGCGATGAACCCGTATCCCTTCGCGTCGTTGAACCATTTCACCTTGCCGGTTGCCATTTACTGCCCTCCTACGAACGTTGACATTGTCCCTTTCCGCCGGATGCTGCTGCGGAAATCGGGGCCTGAGAGTACGAGTGTTACAAATAGTGTCAAGTCCGATACGGCGAGGCGACGGGCGATGACGCGAGTGCTCGTCCGAGCCCCCGGACGGCGGCGGTCGGATCGGGCGCGGCCATGACCGGGCGGATGCAAGCGATCCCGTGCGCGCCCGCGGCGAGGGCGGCGGGGACGCCGGCGGTTTCGATCCCGCCGATCGCCAGCAGCGGCAGCCCCGCCTCGGCGGCGGCGGCGAGCGACTCGAATCCGAGCGGCGGGCCGTAGCCGCGCTTGGACGGCGTGTCGCGGATCGGGCCGTAGACGGCGAACGCGGCGGTGCCGCGCGCGGTGCGCACGTCGGACAGGCCGTGCGTCGACACGGCGATCGCCAGGGCCGGGGCCAGCGCGCGCGCCTGGGCGGGCGACAGCGAGCTTGCCCCGAGGTGGACGCCATCGGCGTCGACCGCGAGCGCCACGTCGATGCGATCGTTGACGAAGAGCCGCACGCCCGCCCCGGCCGTCACGGTGCGCAGCGCCCAGCCGAGCTCGGTCAGCGCGCGCCCTTCGAGATCTTTCTCGCGCAGCTGGACGGCCACCTCGCGCGCGTGGAGGCCGCTGTCGGAGATCCCTTCCAGCGCCCGGGCGACGACCTCGACGAGCGGGCGGCCCCCGGTCGCCGTCCGATCGGTGACGATGTAAAGCCGCGGCGGCGCCGGAAGGTCGTCGACGCTACTCAATCAGTCCGTCGAGCGGGGATGACGCGGTGGCGTAAAGCTTGCGCGGGATGCGGCCGGCCCGGAAGGCGCGGCGGCCGGCGATGACGGCGTCGCGCATGGCCTCGGCCATCATGAGCGGATCGCGCGCGCCCGCGATGGCGGTGTTCATGAGGACCCCGGCGCAGCCGAGCTCCATCGCCACCGCGGCGTCGGAGGCCGTGCCGACGCCGGCGTCGACGATGATCGGCACCTTGGCCTGCTCGAGGATGATGCGCAGGTTGTACGGATTCCGGATCCCGAGACCGGAGCCGATCGGCGCCGCCAGCGGCATCACCGCCGCGCAGCCGACCTCCTCCAGCCGCTTGGCCAGGATCGGATCGTCCAGGCAGTAAGGAAGAACCGTGAAGCCGTCTTTCACCAACACCCGCGCCGCCTCCAGCGTGGCCGCGCCGTCGGGGAACAGCGTCTGCTGGTCGCCGATGACCTCCAGCTTCACCAGGTCGGCGATCCCCAGCTCGCGCGCCAGGCGGCAGGTGCGGATCGCCTCCTCGGCCGTGTAGCAGCCGGCGGTGTTGGGGAGGATCGTCTGGCGGGTGCGGTCGATGGTGTCGAGGACGTTCGGCTTGCCGGGCGTCAGATCGACGCGGCGGAGGGCGACGGTGACGATCTCGGCGCCCGAGCGGCGGATCGCCTCGCGCCCCTCTTCGAGCGTCCGGTACTTGCCCGTCCCGACCAGCAAGCGGGAGTGGAATTTGCGGCCGCCCAGAATCAACGGGTCGTCGTCAGCCGCCGGCGCGTCCGAGCCGCCTTCCGAGCCGCCTCCGATAAAAGCCACGATCTCGATCTTGTCGCCGTCGCAGAGCGCCGCCTCCGCCCAGGTCTTGCGGGGGACGACGTCCTGGTTGCGTTCGACGGCCACGCGCGCCGGATCGACGCCCATGGCCTGAAGCAGGCCCGAAACCGTGGTTCCCGGGGTCGCGGACCGAGCCTCCCCGTTGACCGTCAAGCGCAGGTCGTTCATCTGTGGTAGCGAAGCATAACCCGAAGCCGCCCATGCGTTGCCCCTTCTGCGCCGCCATCGAGGACAAAGTCGTCGACACCCGCCCGTCCGACGG
>Ga0134128_10005272_pt1 | contig 15672 bp, 14 predicted proteins | sample KB31754_FD_96462 | JGI IMG/M metagenome (GOLD analysis project Ga0134128, IMG submission 96462) | Terrestrial soil microbial communities with excess Nitrogen fertilizer from Kellogg Biological Station, Michigan, USA - KB3-175-4 | ecosystem: Environmental > Terrestrial > Soil > Unclassified ...
CCTCAGCATGCCGGGCTTGGGCTTGCGGCAATCGCAGTCGAGGCGGTATGCGGCCACCGCCGCATCGGGCAGGTGCGGGCAGTACTCGACCGCATCCAGGTCCACACCTGCTGCAGCGAGCCGCTCGCGCATGTGCGCGGTCAGAGCCAGATAATCGGCCTCGGAGTAAAGGCCGCGGGCGATACCCGACTGGTTGGTCACCACGACCAGGAGATACCCGGCAGCCTTCAGCATGCGCAGCGCCTCGACGGCGCCCGGCACGAATGCGAAGTCGTCAATACGGTGGACAAAGGCCCGCTCCTCGTTGAGTACCCCGTCCCGGTCGATGAACGCCGCCTTGCGCGTCATTGCCACATCGATGTGGTCACATGCCGCCGCGGATCCGGCGGACGAGCGCACTGGTCGAATAGCCGTCCACGAAGGGTATCGCGACCGAGCGGCCGCCCCAGCTGCGCACCAGGCGGGTCTCCTCCAGCGCCTCCAGGTCATAATCGCCGCCCTTCACGTAAAGGTCGGGACGGCAGCGCTTCAGCAGCTCGCACGGCGTGGGCTCGTCGAACATCGCGACGAATGACACGCTCTCCAGCGCCGCCACGGTGAACAAGCGATCAGTCTCTCCGTTCAGAGGCCGATCCGCTCCCTTCCCCAGCTGCCGTGCCGAGGCGTCGGTGTTGATCGCCACGAGCAGCGCCGCGCCGAGCTCGCGCGCTTCGGCGAGGTAGATGACGTGTCCCAGATGCAGCACGTCAAATACCCCGTTGGTGAACACCAGAGGACGCGGCCAGGCGTAGCCGGCGACTTGCGGGGGCGTCACGAGCTTGCGGCTGAGGGCGAGTGGGGGTTTGAGCATTTTCCCTCGACTCAGCGCCCTGGCTGTGGCTGCTCGGCCAGCCACTTCGCATAGCGCTGAACACCCGCCGCCACATCGACGAACTGCACGTCACAGCCGGACGCTCGAAGCAGCGTCAGATCAGCCTGGGTATGGCACTGGTATTTGCCGACCAACGCCTCCGGGAAGGGCATGTATTCGATCAGACCCCGGGAGGCTTGCTGCTCCAGACTGAGCGGCGCCTCGCCGCGCAGCGCCCGCGAAGCGTTGATCGTCGCATGCGCGACATCGTTGAAGGGCTGCGCCCTGCCCGTTCCGACATTGAAGATCCCGCTGCGATCCGGATGCCACAGAAACCACAGGTTCACCGCAACGACATCGTCGACGAAGACGAAGTCGCGCTTCTGCTGCCCCGGACCATAACCGCCGTACTCGCCGAAGAGCTGCACCCTGCCGGCCTCGCGGAGCTGACCGAAGTGATGGTACGCCACCGAAGCCATCCGCCCCTTGTGCTGCTCCCGCGGCCCATAGACGTTGAAGTAGCGGAACCCGGCCACCTGAGATCGCACGGTGGGGAGTACGCGCCGCACGATGTTGTCGAAGAGTACCTTCGAATAACCGTACACGTTGAGCGGCCGCTCGTGCTCGGGCGCCTCCCGAAAGACCGTGCTGTCGCCATACGTGGCGGCGGATGAGGCGTAGAGCAGCCGCGTCCCCCGGCTCTGGCAGACATCCAGCAGGTCTCTCGAGCAGCGGTAGTTGGTCTCCAGCATGTACCGCCCATTGTGCTCCAGGGTGTCGGAGCAGGCGCCCTCGTGGAAGATGACATCGACGCGGCCGAGCTCCCCGAGCGCGAAGCGGTCGTAGAACTCGTTGCGATCGAAATAGTCGCTGATCCTGGCGCCGAGGAGGTTGCGGAATTTCGCGCCCTCGGTGAGGTCATCGACCGCGATGACATCGTCGATGCCCGCGGCATTGAGGCCATGCACCAGATTGCTTCCGATCATCCCGGCGGCGCCGGTCACGACGACTCTCAACCGAACAACTCCTCGTAGCTCACGGTGGCCGTGCCGAACTTGCCGACGACGATCCCGCCCGCCCGGTTGGCGATGGGCATGGCATCCCGCAGGCTCATCCCGCAAGCCAGCATGGCGGCCAGCGTCGCAATCACCGTGTCGCCCGCGCCAGTCACATCGAAGACCTCGCGCGCCTGCGCGGGCACGTGCAGGTGGCCGGACGCATCGAAGAGCGACATGCCCTCCTCGCTGCGCGTCAGCAGCACGCCCGCGAGCCGATGGCTCTCCCGCAGCCGCTGCACCCGCTGCTCGAGCTGCCCCTCCGTCTTCCAGCCGCCGATCACCTGCGCCAGCTCCGCGCGATTCGGCGTGATGACCGTGGCGCCCGCGTATCGGCCATAGTCGTCGCCCTTCGGATCCACGAGCACCGGCTTGCCCGCCGCACGCGCCAGCTCGATCATGCGCGGAATGTGCGTGAGTCCGCCCTTGCCGTAATCCGAGAAGAGCACGGCGTCATACTGCGGCAGCACGCGCACGAAATCAGACAGCATGTCGGCCAGGACCTCGTGATCCGGCTGATTCTCGAAGTCGACCCGCACCAGTTGCTGCGCGCGGCCGATGACCCGCAGCTTCACGCAGGTGAAAAGCTTGGGGTCCCTTCCCAGAGTCACCTCCACTGCCTGCGTCTTCAGCAAGCCCTCGAGCGTCCGCGCCGACTCATCCTCGCCCACGACCGTGATCAGCATCACCCCGGGTCCGAGCGCCTTCACGTTGAGCGCCACGTTCGCCGCGCCGCCCAGCCGGTGCTCCTCCCGGGTGACACGCACCACCGGCACCGGCGCTTCCGGCGAAATCCTCTCCACCTCGCCGAAGAGGTACCGGTCGAGCATCGCATCGCCAACCACCAGCACCCGCGCCAGGCGCAGCCGCGCCCGGAGGTCAGCGGACGCCTGGAGCTGCCCGCCGGCCGCGCCCGCAGGGGTGTCAGCGCTCATGCCAGTCCCAAGGCCTCTTCCACCAGCGCGCAGAGCGTGTGGCCGATGAAGATGTGAGCCTCCTGAATTCTTGCCGTCGTCTGACTCGGCACCACGATGGATACGTCGCAAAGCTCGCGCAGCGCCCCTCCGCCCTTGCCGAGCAATCCAATGGCGTGGACCCCGGCGTCCCGGGCGGCCTCCGCCGCGCGAATTACGTTTCTCGAATTGCCGGAGGTCGAGATGGCGAGCAGACAGTCGCCCCGGATCCCGAGACCCATCACCTGCCGCGAAAACACCTCCTCGAAGGTGTAGTCGTTGGCGATGCACGTCATGGTCGAGGTATCGGTGGAGAGCGCCACCGCGGCCAGCGGCCGGCGATCGTTCACGAACCGTCCCGCCATCTCCGCGGCGATGTGCTGGCTGTCCGCCGCCGACCCGCCGTTGCCGCACAACATGAGTTTGCGGCCGCCCCGCAGCGCGCCGGAAATGAGGCCCGCCGCGCGATCGATGTCCGCAGATATCGCCGAGAGGTCCTGAAAGAGCCCCAGGTGCTCCTGCAGCCCCCGCTGAAAGATGCCGCTCAAAATGACGTTCTCTTCAGTTCGCGCCGGGCGCGCTCACGCGCCCTGCTTCCACTCCGTCAGCTGCGCAATGATTTTCCCGACGCCCGGCGCGACGGCATGCCCGCCGTTCGGGTCCCGCACCGCCGGTGCGAGCTGATCGGTGAGCCTCTTGCCCAACTCCACCCCCCACTGATCGAAGGAGTTGATGCCCCACACCACCCCCTGGGTGAACACCTTGTGCTCGTACAGGGCGATGAGCTTGCCCAGGGTGGCGGGGTCCAGCTTCTGAAACGCCACCAGCGTGCTCGGCCGGCACCCCGCGTGCACCTTGTGCGGAATGAGCTCTTCGATCCGCTCCTTCGGCAGACCTTGCTTCATCAGGTCGGCGCGCACCGCCTCCGCCGACTGCCCGTTCATGAACGCCTCGGCCTGTGCGAGGCAGCTCGCGATCGCGAGGTCCTGCTGGGGCTGATTGCGGCACGAGGAGCGCGCCGGCAGGAGGAAATCGAGCGCCGCGCGCGGCGTCCCCTGGTGCAGCAGCTGAAAGAAGGAGTGCTGGGCGTTGTTGCCCGGCTCCCCCCAGATGACCGCCGCGGTCTGCCAGTCGACCCGCCGCCCGTCGATGGTCACCGACTTGCCGTTGCTCTCCATCTCGAGCTGCTGCAGATAGGCAGGGAAGCGTTTCAGGCGATCGTCGTACGGCAGCACGGCCACCGTCGGCAGGCCCTCGAAGTTGATGTTCCAGATCCCGAGCAGGCCCATCAGCGCCGGGAGGTTCTCCGCCCATGGCGTCTTGCGGAAATGCTCGTCCATCTCGTGTCCGCCCGCGAGCATCGCCAGGAACTGATCCTTGCCGATGGCGATGGCGAGCGACACCCCGATCGAGGACCAGAGCGAGTAGCGCCCGCCGACCCAGTCCCACATCTTGAAGCGGTACTGCGGATGGACGCCGAATTCATCCATCGCGCGGTGATTTACCGATACGGCGGCGAAGTGCTCCCGTACCGCCTCCTCGCCCAGCTTCTCCTTCAGCCACGCCCGCGCCGTGTGCGCGTTGGTGAGCGTCTCGAGCGTGGTGAAGGTCTTGGAGGAGACGATGAAGAGCGTCGCCCGCGGGTCCGCGCTCTCCAGGATGTCCTCGAGGTGGCAGCCGTCGATGTTGGAGACGAAGTCGCACTTCGGCGCATCCAAGGTGTACGGTCGCAGCGCCTGCACCGCCATCGCGGGCCCCAGATCCGACCCGCCGATACCGATGTTGACCACGCGGGTGAATGGCTTCCCGGAGCTGCCGACGATACGCCCGGCGCGGACGTTCTCCGCGAACGTCAGCATGCTCTCGCGCTCGGCCATGACCAGCCGCGCGATGTCCGCGCCGCCGATGTTCGCACCGGGCGGTTGCCGCAGCGCCACGTGCAGGACCGCCCGCCCTTCGGTGGAATTGATCTTCTCCCCGCGCCACATGGCATCGCGGTAGTCCCTGAGGCCCACCGCCTCCGCCAGCTCGAGCAGCTTGCCGAGCACCATCTCATCGAGGTGCTGGCGCGAGAAATCCATGAGGAGGCCGGCGCCCTGACGCGAGAAGCGCTCGAAGCGTCCAGGATCGCGCGCAAAGAGCTCACGCGTGGCGACCGCGTTCAGCCGGGACGCATGAGCGGCCAGTTCCGGCCAGAGGGGGGTACGAGGACCTGCGGCCTTCGGCATGGGAGAGCTCCTCAGGCGTAGAAACGGTCGATTGTACTGGTCACGTAATCGATTTGGGCCGGCGAGAGCTCCGGGAAGACGGGCAGCGCCAGCACCTCGGCGGCCGCGCGCTCCGACTCCGGCAGCTCGCCTTTGCCGTGGCCGAGATAAGCGAAGCACTGCTGCAGGTGCAGCGGGATCGGATAATAGACCTCCGTCCCGATCCCCGCGTCGGCCAGGTACTTGCGCAGCTCATCGCGTCGCTGCACGCGGATCACGTACTGATTCCAGGCGTGCCGCACGCCTGGGCTGCGCGCCGGCGTCACCACCTTACCGGCGGCGCGCAACGCCTGCAGCCGCTCGGTGTACTGATCGGCGTGCCCATTTCTCGCCACCATCCACGCATCGAGCGAGCCGAGCTTCACATTGAGCACCGCCGCCTGGATCTCATCCAGCCGGAAATTGCCGCCGATGAGGCTGTGGTGGTACTTGGGCTCCATGCCGTGCACCCGCAGCACGCGCATGCGCTCCGCGAGGGCCGGATCGGAAGTAGTGCAGAGGCCCGCATCGCCGAAGGCGCCCAGGTTCTTGGTCGGAAAGAACGAGAAGCAGCCGATGTCCCCGATCGCCCCCGCCATCCGTCCCCGCCGGTCCTGCGCGCCGATCGCCTGCGCGGCATCCTCGATGACGTGAAGACCGAGGCGGTCCGAGATCCCCATCAGCGGGTCCATCTCGCAGACCTGCCCGTAGAGGTGCACCGGCATGATGGCCTTGACCCGACTCCCGGTCGGCCGATGGATCACTTGCCGGCCGCCGCCATGGCCGCGGACCTCGCAGTGCTCCGCGATGAGATCATTCGCCCGCGCGGGCGAGAGGTTGAAGGTGTCCGGATCGATGTCGCAGAAGATCGGCCGGGCACCGAGCCGCGCGATCGTGCCGGCGGTGGCGAAGAAGGTGAAGGCTGAAGTGATTACCGCATCGCCCGCTCCGATCCCGAGCGCCATGAGCGCCAGGAGCAGCGCATCCGTGCCCGAGGAGACGCCGATCCCGTGCTCACACCCCGTATAGCGCGCCATGCGCAGCTCGAGCTCACGCACCTCGCGGCCGAGGATGAACTGCTGGCTGGAGCAGACCCGGCCGATGGCCGCCTGCACCTCGGCGGCGATCTTCTCGTATTGCTGCGTGAGATCCAGCAGCGGGACCTTCATGGCGGGCGGTGTCGTCACTGGCATACCTGCGGGCAATCAAAGGGTCGCATTGTACCCGTCCGGGATGATCAGGGGCTCTGGCTCGACCCCGATCTCCTGGAGATCCCAGCACGCACGACCGACGAGCCGCGGTGGATGGCGATCGGCAAACTCAAGGGGAGGCACTGGTCCGCGGTATTCACGCGGCGAGGCGACAACGTCCGGCTGATCTCGGTCCGGCGTTCCCGGAATGAGGAGGTGGAGGTATATGAAGGCGACGAAATTTGATCAGAAATTCGATGCTGGCGAGAGCGTCATGGACGTTCTCGATCTGGCGAAGGCTCGTCGGGCGAGCGTCGAGATCAAGCGCGTGAATGTAGACTTCCCGGAGTGGATGGTTCACTCGATCGACCGGCATGCCCGCCGCCTGGGCATCACGCGCCAGTCTCTCATCAAGATCTGGCTTGCCGAAAGGCTCGAGCAGCGATGATCCGCGGGTGAGCGGCCCGTCCTACCGATAGCCGTAATACTCGCAGAACCACTCCACGAACCGCCGCACCCCGACCTCGATCGGCGTCGCCGGCCGGTAGCCCACGTCCCGCGCCAGGTCCTCGATGTCGGCGAAGGTCTCCGGCACGTCCCCGAGCTGCAGCGGCAGGAAGTTCTTCTGCGCCTTCTTTCCCAGGCACTCCTCGATCACCTCGATGTAGCGCATGAGCTCCACCGGCTGGTGATTGCCGATGTTGTAGAGGCGGAAGGGCGCGCGGCTCGTTGCCGGGTCCGGCGAGCCGCCGTCCCACTCGGGCGAGGGCGGCGCCACGCGCTCGCAGGCGCGCACGACCCCCTCGGCGATGTCCTCTACATAGGTGAAGTCCCGCCGATGATGCCCGTTGTTGAAGACATCGATCGGACGGCCCTCGAGGATGTTGCGCGTGAAGAGGAAGAGCGCCATGTCCGGCCGCCCCCAGGGACCATAGACGGTGAAGAACCGCAGGCCGGTCGTCGGCAGCTTGAAGAGCGAGGAGTAGGTGTGCGCCATGAGCTCGTTCGAGCGCTTCGTGGCGGCGTAGATCGTCAGCGGGTGATCGGCGATCCGGTGCGGCGAGAACGGCATGTCGGTGTTGGCGCCATAGACGGAGCTGGTCGAGGCATACACCAGATGCTCCACACCGTTGTGCCGGCAGCCCTCGAGGACGTTCAGTGTGCCGGTGACGTTGCTGTGGACGTAGCTGTGAGGGTTCTCGAGGGAGTAGCGAACGCCCGCCTGCGCGCCGAGGTGCACGACACGCTGGAGCTTCTCCCGCGCGAAGAGCTCCTTCATCCCGCCGTCGTCGGCGAGGTCGAGCTTGACGAAGCGGAAACCGGGCTTCTGCTGCAGGCGCTCGAGGCGCGCGTTCTTGAGACTGACGTCATAGTAGTCGTTGAGATTGTCGAGCCCGACGATCTCGTGCCCGCGCGCCAGCAGATTGAGCGTCGTATGGTAGCCGATGAATCCGGCCGCTCCCGTGACGAGGATCTTCACAGCCGGCCGTCCACTTGCGCGGCGCGGAAGACATGCTTGATGTCATAAAGCACGTGCTGCTTCCTGCAGAGACGCCGCACGCCTTCCGCCCCCATCTCGCGGAACTCCCGGTGTGCCACGGCCACCACGGCGGCGTCATAGCGCTTCGGTTGCAGCGAGCGGATCGGCCGCAGGCCGTACTCGTGACGGCACTCCTGCCCGTCGGCCCAGGGATCATAGATGTCCACCTCCGCGCCGTACCTGGCGAGCTCCCGCACCACGTCGATTACCTTGGAGTTACGGATGTCGGGGCAGTTCTCCTTGAAGGTCATCCCGAGCACCAGGATGCGCGCGCCCTTGACGTGGATCCGCCTCGCGGTCATCAGCTTGATGACTTCTCCGGCGACATAGAAGCCCATGCTGTCGTTGAGCCGCCGACCCGCGAGGATCATCTCCGGGTGATAGCCGATGGCCTGCGCCTTGTGGGTGAGGTAGTACGGGTCGACGCCAATGCAGTGGCCGCCGACGAGCCCCGGCTTGAACGGCAGGAAGTTCCACTTGGTCCCGGCGGCGTTCAAGACCGCCTCGGTATCGAGTCCCATGCGCTTGAAGATCAGCGCCAGCTCGTTGATGAGGGCGATGTTCACGTCGCGCTGGGTGTTCTCGATCACCTTGGCGGCCTCGGCGACCTTGATGCTCGAGGCCTTGTGGGTCCCTGCCGTGATGATGGCGCCGTAGAGCTTGTCGATGAACTCCGCGGCTTCGGGCGTCGAGCCGGAGGTCACCTTCCTGATCGTGGGCAGCCGGTGCTCCTTGTCGCCGGGGTTGATCCGCTCCGGGCTGTAGCCCACGAAGAAGTCGCGGTTGAACTTCAGGCCCGATTCCCGCTCGAGGATCGGGACGCAGATTTCCTCGGTACAGCCCGGATACACGGTCGACTCGTACACGACCACCGCACCCTTGGTCAGGGCCTTGCCCACGGTCTCGCTCGCCTTCACGAGGGGCGTGAGATCCGGCCGCTTGTACTCGTCGATCGGCGTGGGCACCGTCACGATGAGGACGCGGCAGCGCCTCAGGCTGTCGACTTCCGTGCTGAAGGAAAGCCGCGCGGCGGCCTTCAGCTCCGCCCGCGAGACCTCGAGGGTGCTGTCGCGCCCGCTCGCGAGCTCCGCGATGCGGTGCGCCTTGATGTCGAAGCCGACGGTATCGAAATGCCTGCCGAACTCCACGGCGAGCGGCAGCCCGACGTAACCCAGGCCGACGATGCCGATGCGGCACTTGCGCATATGAAACATGAGATCCACTTTCAGGCGTGATTCGCCGCGGCAGCCGCATCATTTCCGGCCGCGGGCCAGAGACAACGCCCGCCGCTCGACTTCGCGATCACGGCCAACATTTCGCGATGGGCCCGCAATTCCTGCTCCGTCGCGCCGATCACGCGCAGCGGTGCCGGCGGCCGCACGAGCGCGCGCACCTGCCCCGCCGCGACGGCCGCGGAGCCGGAAGCGCTCTCCGTGAGGGCGAGCGCGCCCTGGCCGCCGGTCATCGCGAGATAGACGTCCGCCAGGATGCGCGCATCGAGCAGCGCCCCGTGCAGCTCCCGGCGGGAGTTGTCGACGTTGTAGCGCTTGGCCAGCGCATCGAGATTGTTGCGCTGGCCGGGATGCATCTCCCGCGCGAGCACCAGGGTATCGAGGACCCGGCAGAGCTCGCTCATCATCACCGTGCGCCCGGCGCGGCGCAGCTCCGAGTCCAGGAAGGCGACGTCGAACTCCGCGTTGTGGATGACGAGCTCCGAGCCGCCGATGAACTCGAGCAGCGCGTCCGCAATCTCCGCGAACCGCGGCTGGCGCGCGAGATCCTCGCGCTGCAGGCCGTGCACCGCCTCGGCACCCAGGTCGATGTCACGCTCCGGATTCAAGTAGCTGTGGAAGGTGCGCCCCGTCGCCCGGCGGTTGAGGAGCTCGACGCAGCCGACCTCGATGATCCGGTGGCCGAGCGAGGGCTCGAGACCGGTGGTCTCGGTGTCGAGAACGATCTGTCGCATGGCCGAAGTCTAGCAGTAATTTCCAAAACGCTGGATCTAGCGGGACCTCATCGCATCGATGGCTTCATTGGCGAGCCGATCGACCCGCTCGTTGCCCGGCACGCCCGCATGGCCCGGCACCCAATGCCACTCGAGCGAATGACCCGCCGCCAGCTCATCGAGCCTTTGCCAGAGGTCCTGGTTCTTGACGGGCTTGCGGTCCGCCGTGAGCCACCCCCGCGCCTTCCACGCATGCATCCACTCGAGGATGCCGCGCCGAACGTATTCCGAGTCCGTATAGATGCGTGCCCGCACCGGGCGCTTCAGCGCCTCGAGCGCGCGGATGACCGCCGTCAACTCCATGCGGTTGTTGGTCGTCAGCACCTCGGCGCCCGCCAGCTCCTTCTCGCGGCCGGCGATGCTCAGCAACGCCGCCCAGCCGCCCGGGCCCGGATTGCCGCGGCACGCGCCGTCGGTATAAATGTCGACCACCCCCGTGGTTCCCTCACTCGTCATGTTCGCCCTGTCGGAAAGTTAGTGGGGCGAGGGCTTGACGAGCCCGCCGAGGACCGCGGGCCGCTCCCGGAATCGCGGCCGGATGGGTGTCAGCGTGTAGATGCGCTTGCGCGCCTTGAGCAGATACGCGTTGGCCGGCAGCGGATACGTGAGCCCCCGGCGCAGCATCCGGCCCACGCCATGGCCCACATCCTGGCCCGCGGCGAGGCCGCCGCTCCACGGGCCCCGGAACAAATAATGCTGAGCGGAAACTACTTCGTAGCCGAGCAAGACCAGCCATTCACGGATCCTTCTCTCGGAGAGTACGCGGCGCATCCCCGGTGGAAAACCGCTGCGGCTCCAGCGCGCGCGTACGCCCCAGAGGCTCCATGGCCGAAACCCGAGCACGAGCAGCCGCCCCTCGCCGACGAGCACGCGATCCGCCTCGCGGACGATGGCATAAGGGTCGGTGGCGAATTCCAGAATGTGCGGCAGCAGGACCGCGTCGACGGAATCGCTGATGATCGGAAGCCGGGTGGGGCGCCCGCGAATGTCGGCGCTCGCCGACAGACCGGGAGCGGCGAGAATCGCCTGATGGCGCGTGCGCGCGCCGGACAACAACTCCCTGCCCGGTCCCCAGGCGCCGATCTGCAGCAATTCCCAGCCAAACACGTCCTCGAGCGCTTCGCCGAGAAGCTGCGATTCCGCGGCGACGAGCGCTGCGCCCAGGGGGCTCGCCCACCAGGCGAGTCGTGCGGCCTGCGGTTCGTGCGATGAAGATTTGTGCGCCGGTGCCATGAAGTACTGGCAATAGTGTGAAGTTAACGGTTAAATTTCCCGGTCCGATTAAGTAAGGTCTTCGAGCCAGGGGCTCGTGCTCCGGTGCGAAAAGAAGTTAACATGCCGATCAGAGGGCCGGGAACTTGGCGACGGATTTGATTCGAACCACTCGTCATGCGCTGCTGATTCTCGTGCTCGGGGCGCTCGGCGCCTGCGCGACTCGCCAGCCGTTGCAGCCGCAGGCGTCGGCGCAGGCCGTCGTGCCGGTCCCGCAACCCGCACCGCCCCCGCCGCCCGCCGCTCCGACCCCCGCCCCCGCGAGCACGCCGCAGGCCAGCCTCACCCCTGCGCAGTATGCCGATCTTTTCGATCGCATTCGCGCCGGCTTCACGCTCCCGGACCCGGACGAGGCGCCGATCGACCGGCAGCTCGATTGGTATGCCTCCAATCCCGAGTACCTGCAGCGCGCCTTCGGCCGCGCGGACATGTATCTCTATTACATCGTCACGCAGCTCGAGGCGCGGCACATGCCGCTCGAGCTCGCGCTCCTGCCCGTCATCGAGAGTGCCTACCAGCCCTATGCTTATTCGCGTGCGCGCGCGGCGGGCCTGTGGCAGTTCATCCGCGGCACCGGGTCGCGCTTCGGCCTGAAGCAGGACTGGTGGTACGACGGGCGGCGAGACGTCGTAGCCTCCACGAAGGCGGCGCTCGATTACCTGCAGGCGCTGCACGATGAGTTCAACGGTGACTGGCTGCTCGCCATCGCGGCCTACAACTGCGGCGAGCTCGCCGTCGAGCACGCCGTGCAGGTGAATCAGGCCGAGCATCGGCCGACCGACTTCTGGGATCTGCGCCTGCCGCGGGAGACCGAGGCATACGTGCCGAAGCTGCTCGCCATGACCCGCCTGGTAGCGGACCCGACGAAGTATGGGCTCGACTTCAGCCCCATCCCGAATCAGCCGTATTTCGTGCAGGTGAACACCGACGGGCAGGTCAACCTGCAGGTGGCGGCGCAGATCGCCGGCATCACGGCCGATGAGGTCTACGATCTCAACCCCGCTTTCCACCGCTGGGCCACCGATCCCACCGGACCGTTCTATCTTCTTCTGCCGGTCAACGCAGCGCCGGTGTTCGAGCAGAACCTGGCCGAGCTCACGAGCGATGAGCGCATGGGCCTCGAGCATTACGTGGTCCGCCGCGGCGACTCGATTTACAGCGTCGCACGCCGTTTCAAGACGAGCGTGGAGATCCTGCGCAAGCTCAACACGATCGACGGGCGGCTGGTGGTGGGCTCCGACCTCGAGGTGCCGGCGACCGCCTATGTGCTCCCGGAGCAGGTGAGAATGGCTGCGGCCCGCGTGGACGGCCGCGCCGGCTGGGGCACGCACGTGCAGTTTCAGGTCGTGCGGCGCGGGGACTCGCTCTGGAGCATCGCCCGCCGTTACCGCATGAACGTCCACACGCTCGCACGGATGAATGGAATCTCGGTGCATCACCTCCTGCGCCCCGGGCAGAGGCTGCGGCTCTACGCCAGGGTCCCTGTCGAGCGGCACGGCGAGCTCCGGTTCCAGGTGGTGCGCACCGGGGATACGCTCTGGTCCATCGCCCGCCGGCACGGGATGAGCGTGAAGACCCTGTTGAGCCTGAACGGCCTCCATCGCGGCGAGACGCTGCACCCGGGTGAGCGGTTGAAGCTCTATACCCCGGCCTCGCGCACCCGGCACTCGGCGCGGGTGGCTTCGGCGGAAGCGGCTTCGGCCGAACCGGGCCACGGCGCCCATCACACGCGCCGGGTCATCTACACGGTCCGCGCCGGTGACACCCTCTGGCGGATCGCCAGGGTTTTCCAGGTCAGAGTCGCGCAGATCCTCGCCTGGAACGCCATCGGCATGCACACCCCGCTCCTGGCCGGCCAGAAGCTCACCATCCGTCTGGCGCAGTCCGGCAGCTAATCCGCGCCGACGCCCGTACCTGATTCGACTACACTGCCGGCTTCCTCACTTTCGGCAGGAACCGGCATGGGATTTCTCTCAGGCAAGCGCGCGTTCATCGTCGGCGTCGCGACCGACCGCTCGATCGCATGGGGTATCGCACAGGCGATGCATCGCGAGGGCGCGGAGCTTGCCTTCTCCTACGTCAACGAGAAGATGAAGGAGCGCGTCGAGCCGCTGGCGCAATCGGTCGGCTCCCGGCTCGTCATGCCGCTCGATGTGACGGACGACGGCCAGATCGACGCCGCGTTCGCGCTGCTGAAGCGCGAGTGGGGCAGCCTCGATATCGTCGTTCACGCGGTGGCTTACGCGCCGCGCGAAGCCATTGCCGGCGGGTTCGTGGAGAACACGAGCCGCGAGGCGTTCCGGATCGCGCACGACGTCTCCAGCTACAGCTTCACCGCGCTCGCCCGCGGCGCCGCGCCCCTGATGGCGGGCCGCTCGGGGGCACTCCTCACCCTGTCTTATCTCGGCGCCGTACGCTCCATTCCGAGCTACAACGTCATGGGCCTCGCCAAGGCGAGCCTGGAGGCGAACGTCCGCTTTCTGGCCGCGGACCTCGGGCCGCGGGGCATCCGCGTCAACGCCATCTCCGCCGGTCCCATCAGGACGCTGGCCGCCGCCGGCATCGCCGGCTTTCGCAAGATGCTGAGCCGGGTCGCGGAAGTGGCGCCGCTGCGACGCAACGTGACTCACGAGGATGTCGGCAACGCCGCCGCATTCCTCTGCTCTGACCTCGCGGCCGGGATCACCGGTGAGATCCTCTACGTCGACAGCGGCTTCAGCACCGTGGGAATGAGCTTTCCCCAGGAATCAGAGGGCTAGGAAGCCCCCTACTGGAAGGCGTCGGGGTTCTTGCTGACCTTGGCCGTCGCGCGCATCTGCGCCAGGTAACCCAACACGTCGGCCTCGCCGTCGCGGGTGACTTGCTGCTGCTCCAGCGCCTGCTCGAGGTACTGATTGGTTGGGCCGCCCTGACGGATCCCGGTGATCGCGATCAGAGCGGCGCCGCCCTTCTGCAGCGGCACGGCCTCGTACACCGGGCCGTGAGTCGGCTTCGGCGAGTCGAACGCTACGGACTCGACCTCCGCCGGCACCGAGGGATCGCCGCGGCCGACGAACCTGGCCGGGTCGACGCTGACCCCGAGGCTCTTCGCGATCTGATCGAAGGACGTGCCCGACAACAACTGCGTGCGCGCGGCTTTCGCGGCAGCGAGCGCCGCATCGGTCTGACGCTGCTTTTTTAGGGCCGCGATGATGCTATCGCGGACGTCCGCGAGCGGCTTGACGTGCGGCGGCTGGCGCGCCGCGATGTTGAAGATCACCATCTTGTCGTTGTCGAGAATCACCGGGCCGCCCAGCGTGTCGGTCGCGATGGCATTGGCTCCGAAAACCTGACTCTGCAGGGCCGTCGCGGTGCCGAGCGGCGCGCCGCCGCTGCCTTGCAGGAACTGCGGCACCTCGCCGAGCGTCAGGTTGAATTCCTTCGCCAGGCTGGCCAGGGTCACGCCCGGGTCCTGGAGCCTCCCCTGCAGGCTATCCTCGATGTCGCCGAAGTGGTTCGTCGCCTCGCTCTGCTTGAGCTGCGCCTCGAGCTGCGGCTTGGCCTCGGCCAGCGTCTTGGTCCTGCCCGGCTGGATGCCGTCCAGCTTGATGAGGTGGTAGCCGTACTGGGTCTTCACCGGCCCGGCGATGTCGCCGACTGACTTGATGCCGAAGAGCGCATCGCCGAACGCCTGCAGCTGGGCGAAACTGCCGCGGTCCACCCAACCGAGACTGCCGCCGTTCCTGGCGGACGGGTCCTTGGAGTACTTCTTCGCCAGTGCGGCGAAGCTCTGTCCCGACTTCGCGCGCGCCAGGATCTGCTGCGCCTGCTTCAGGGCCGCGGCCGGGTCCTTGCCGAAGGGAATGAGGATCTGGCTGGCCTCGCGCCGCTCCGGCACGACGAAGCCGCTCTTTTCCTTGTCGTAGGCTTTCTGCAGATCGGCGTCGGACACGGTCTGGGTGCTCGCGACCTGCTCCAGGGTGAGCTGCGCGTACTTGAGGTCCACCGATTCCGGCACGTGGTATTCGGCCTGGTGAGTCTCGTAGTAGGCTTGGATGGCCGCCGGCCCGATCGGGGCATCGCTCTTGTAGCGGTCCGCGGGCAAAAGCGCGTATTGGATCTGGCGCTCCTCGCCACGCAGCGCCTGTGCGCGGGCGGCTTCCGCCGGCGTGACGAAATCCGAGGAGATGATGCCGCCGATGAGCTGCTCGCGCCGTAGGCTGCTGCGCTTGTCGTCCTTGTACTGGTCGATCGTAAGACGGTTCTCGCTCAGGACGTACTTGGCGACCTCCGGGGAGTACTGCCCGCCGGCCTGGAAGGCGGGCTCGGCGCGGATGGCGGCGATGAGCTCAGGATCGCTGACCCGGTAGCCGAGCTTCTCCGTACGTGCCGAGACCAGAGCGTCGGTAATCAGGTTCTCCAGCACCTGGTTTTGGACGTCCTTTTCCACGGAGGGCGGGATATTGCCGCCGTACTGCTGCTGCAGCTGCCCCTGCTGCTGCAGCCAGGCGTTGCGTGCCTGATCGAGCGAGATCGTCTGGCCGTCGGCCTCGGCCGCGTAGCTCGAGGTGCTGAAATTCAG
>Ga0134128_10005273_pt1 | contig 15671 bp, 12 predicted proteins | sample KB31754_FD_96462 | JGI IMG/M metagenome (GOLD analysis project Ga0134128, IMG submission 96462) | Terrestrial soil microbial communities with excess Nitrogen fertilizer from Kellogg Biological Station, Michigan, USA - KB3-175-4 | ecosystem: Environmental > Terrestrial > Soil > Unclassified ...
CGGGGCCTATCCGCCCGAGGTCGCCCCGCTCGCCGAAGAGGTCAACGAGCTGCTTCGCTCGAATGCCCAGATCATCGAGCGGGCCCGTAACCAGGTCGGCAATCTCGCGCACGGGCTCAAGACGCCGCTCGCCGTGCTCCGCAACGAGGCGGCGGGCAACAAGACCCGGCTCGGCGAGGTGGTGGTCTCCGAGACCGAAAAAATGGCCCAGCTCGTCGCGGGTTATCTCGACAAGGCCCGCATCGCTGCCCGCACCGCGGTGGTCGGGCGCAAGGCCGACCCGACCATCGTCATGCTGCGGCTGGCGCGGGTGATGGAAAAGCTCAATCCGGGCCGCACCGTCACGTTCAAGCGCCCGGATGCATCGCTGCCCTGGTTTCGGGGCGAGGAGGGCGATCTCGAGGAGATCGCCGGCAATCTGCTCGACAACGCCTGCAAGTGGTCGAAAAGCCAGGTCGTCATCTCGATGATGGCCGAACGCGGCGAAACCGGCACGCTGCTGCTCATCAAAATCGAGGACGACGGACCGGGTTTGACCGAGCAGGAAGCCGATAAAGTGTTGCAGCGCGGTGTCCGTCTCGATGAAAAGACGCCCGGCAGCGGCCTCGGGCTCGATATCGTCAAGGAATTGGTTGACGTTTACGGTGGAACGCTTCAGTTGAAACGGTCGACCCTGGGTGGCGTTTTGGCCGAATTGCGGCTGCCCAGTGCCCGTCTGGGGCGGAACTAATCCCATTTCTGCCGCATTGTGAAAACATGAAAGCCGTCATCATCTCCAGGATTGCCATGCGCCCGATTTTCAGCGTCGTCCCCGTCGTAGCGCTTCTGGCGCTGGCCGGCTGTGCCACCAATCCCGGCTATAATCAGGGGCCGATCCTCGGCCAGACCGCGGCCCCGGTCGAGACGCCGCCGCCGGACCAGACGCAAGTCGCCAGCGCACCGTCGCAGGTCGTCGCGAGCGGCGTCGAAAATCTCGATATTTCCTCGTTCACCGATCCGAACGCTTTCAAGGTCATGAGCGATGGCTCGAAGGCGCAGGCCTCGAGCGCGCAGTACTATGCGCTGGCCTTTGGCCGCGTTGGCGCGGCGCGGACCTGGGCTGGCGACAACAATGTCACCGGCCAGGTCAATGTCGGGCCGTTTGTGAAGGTCAACAATCGCGACTGCCGTGACTTCACCAACGTCGTCAATGTGGGCTCGAAGAGTTACACCAAGCGCGGCACTGCCTGCCGTGGCGATGACGGCCGCTGGGATGTCGGTCTCGCCGCTGCCCCGGCCGCGGCTCCCGCTGGCGGCGCACCGGCCCTGATGCCCACGGCCAACGGCACCGCCGGCTGATATTTCCGGCAGGCAGGATCGGGAGAACGCACTTCCGATCCAGAGGCGAGGGGCTTGGCACTAGCCGGCTGCCCCTCGTCGACAATCTTTCTTTACCATAGCCCGCTAGGCTTTACGGTCGACGCTTTCCTCACCCGGCGACCCGATGCTGCAGCCTAAATCGCACCCGATCGAGCCCCCTTTGATGCCGCCCGATCTGGCGGCCGCTGAACGGTTCGCGCGGCGGCCATTCTTCAACACCATCGACTGCCTGATCGTCGATGACCCGGTGCCGTACAAATTTGCCGGCGCCGTAAGCCGTGCCGAGGCCGAGGCGGTGTGGGTCTGGCTGGCGCGCGTCCTTGCCCCCGATCTCATCGATTCGGAGTCGACTGCGGAGGGGACGGCCGCCGTCGCCGCGCTCCAGGCCGTCACGCCGATGCTGCTGCAGCGCGCGGCGCATGTCATGCAAGGGGCCGACGCTGACCGGGAAGCGGAACGGCGGCTTCGCGGCCAGCTCGGCGGCAGCGAAGTCTGGCAGCGCCTGCCGGCTGTGCTCAACGCGCTCAAATGCGCACCGCTGCTCGAAAAGGCACGAGACTTTGGGCGCGCCGTCAACGCGCTGCCGGACGACGAGGCCGTCGCCGCCGCGCTGCAATCCTTGCCATGGCAGGACGCCGACATCGCCGCCGGCCTGATGATGGCGACGATGGGCGAGGTCATCAACCCGACTCGCCTCATCGTGGCAGCGACGCAGATCGCCGGCGAAGCAACCGAGGCGGCGTTGCTGCGCGGCGGCTTCGCGCCTCTCGTCGAGGCGGTGCTGGCGCGGGCCCAAAACACCATTCCGCCGCTGCTCCAGGCCGGCGCCTTCACCGACATGGACCTGATCTGCCGCTCGATCGACCGGTTTCATCAACTGGCGCGGGCGCTCAACGGCAATGTCGAGTTGTCGCGCCCGGGGCGCTGGGCGCCGATCATTGCGGCGCTGACCACGGCGGTGTCGGAACGGCTCGCCCCCAAACTCCGCGATCTCGGCCCCGACGTGAACCACGCCCTTCGCCGCCAGCGTGACGGCGCCGACCGGTTGGACGGCGACAGCCTGCTCTCGGCGCTTGGCGGCTTTTATCTCCTGGCGGCGGTGCGCGACTGCCGCGATTCGCTGGCCCTCAACGAGCTCTTCGAGGAAACCTGGATTCGTACCCGCCAGTCGCTCGAAATGCATCTGACCCGCAATCTGGAGGCGCTGCGCGACAATCCCGGCGATCCGATCGTCGCGGCGCGTGTCGATGGCGGCATCAAGATGGCCGAACTCAGATTCGGCGCCGACTACGCCCAAGTGCTACGCCGCGCTCGCGACGGCGTCGGAGCGCGTTCGGCCGCGCTAGGCTGAGGCGGAATTATCGGCGCTCTCGCTGAACTTCCCGTCGGGCTCAGGTCCGACCTCGGCGCCGGCAGCGTCATCCTGCGAGGTTTCGGCATCGGCGCCCCCGCCGGTGGCCGGCGCCGGTGCAGGAGCTGGTGGTTCGGTTGCTTCGGTCGCGGCCTTCGGCTCTCCCGACGAGCGATCCACAGCCGACGGCATGGGACTTGGATCGGCAGGGGTTGGCGGCGCGGCGTCCGCACTTTCCGCCGCCGTTGAAGAGGGCTCGTTCACCGCATCGGCAGGCATTTCGCTTGCTGCCGTTTCGACCTTCGCCCGATCCCCCGCGATCTGCCTTATCGCATCGGCGGCGGGTTGCCCGGGCTTGTAGGGATCGACGAGCCGCACCGAGTTCTGCCCGGAGACGTCCCTCACCACCGGCGTATCGCGTTCGGACGCCGCCCGTTTCATCATCGCGAGCCCGCCCCTGCGGCCCTCGGGCGCGGGCGCGAAGACGACGCCGATGGCTGCCAGCGGCTCGGCGGGATCGGCATTCGCATAGACGAGGCACCCCGGCTCGAACGATCGGCCGTCGTGCGGCTCAACCAGCCAGATCGACGGCTTTGGCCCGAAGCGGCCGGTGAGATAGGTGGGCGGCGCACCGGCCAGCGGCTGCGCCGGCACCGCGACGGGACCGGGCAGCCGCCCGGCATCCGCGATGTCGCCCGGCGTCACGCAGCGCTCCTGGGCGACGATTGCCGCGTCGTCCGGTGGGATCAGTCCGAGTTGCACGCCCGCGGCCACATCGGCAACGCCGAGCGGTCTCACCTGTTCATCGAGGCCCCAGCGTCGCACGCCGGCGCGGCCCAGCAGGCGCCGCCACCGGCGCGCCGGCCGCGGCCGCGCTGCAAGGCTGGCGCCGCCGTCGAGATAGGCGCTGACTTCGGCTTCGGGGTCGAAGACGCCGATCGGCGTCGGATCGTCGGCGCTCTCATAGAGGGGATCGATCTGCGGGTCGGCAATGTCGGGTGCCGAGCGTCCGAACAGCCGCGCCGCCGCCGCTTCGCCGCTGGCGAGACAGGCGGCAGCGTTGCGAAAGCCCGCAGCCGCGCCCGCCAGAGCTATGCCTGGCAATTGCCCCTCGGCCTCGATCCGGCTGTTCGCTGCGATCCAGCGGCTGCTGCCGCCTGCCATGTGCCAGAGCATCAGATCGGGCTGCCAGCCCCCGCTGACCACCAGTTGACCAGTGATGAAATGCTCGCTCGGCCGGACGGTTTCCGCTGGCGTGTGGTCGAAGTCGACGGCAAGGCCGCCGCGCCTGCCCGCAGGCACCGCTTTCCGCGGCTTGAGGCTGCGCGTCATGCCCAGCCCATAGGCCTTGGCGAAGGAAATGTAGCGCGATTGCGGATCGAGGCGGGTGTCGGCGATGCGGCTCACGGCAATGCCCGCATCGACCGCCGGCATCGCCGCCCGGTAGCCGACATTCGTTGCCGTCGCGAACAGCGCGGCGCGCCCGATCCACACCCCATAGCGATCCGCGCGGTTGAAAGCTGCCAGCGCGCTCACCACCCCTGGCGTCCGGTTGCCGGCGAAGATCGGCAGCCGGTCGATCGCACCTGTCGCCAGGACGATGCGCGGTGCGCTGACGGCGATGCCGCGGCTCACCGGTACGCCATTCTCCAGCACCACCTGATTGACACGCACGATGCCCTCGAAGGCGGCAAACGCCTCTGCGGCGAGCAGCATGGTGATGTTGGCGAAGCGATTAATCGAGACGGTCAGCTTTGCCACAAGCTCGTCGGGCGATTCCGTGTCGCCCCCCGTGCCGAAGAACCTCACTTCGCCGCCGAGCCACGAGCGCCGCTCGATGAGCACGACGCGATCGCCGCGCTTGGCCGCCGCGAGGGCCGCGCCGATCCCTGCCAGCCCGCCGCCGACGACGATGAGGTCCGCCGTCAGTTCCTGCTCGGCCGGTGCATCGAACCAGGGGCCTGCCAGCGAGGCGTCGTCATCGTCGTAATCAAGATCGAGGCGTGCGCCGCGCCGGGCCTTGAGGCTCCGCAGCAGGCCAGTAGCCCGCCCATAGCGTCCCTGCTGCGACCGGCTCAGGGTCACGAGATCGAGCCCGTCGGCGGCCGGCGTCCGCTCCGGCGAGAGCGCCCTGAGCCGGTCATGCGTGTGACCGCGCAACAGCACCGGCGGCGCGAAACGCTCATCGAGGGCCAGCACCTCACCGCTGTGCGTGCCGGCGCCGATGATCCCCGAGGCCAGCAGCGCCGATAGCAGGGTGTCGCCGGCAAATCCCTTGATCTCGCGGCCATCCAGCCGGAAGCCGATCGGCCTGCCACGGTCGATTTCCGTGCCCTTGAGCCGATGCTCGCCCTCGGCCGGGAGGCGGTTGGGTTGCGCCATCAGCCCTGCGCCTCGGCCAGAACGCCGCCAGCATAGTCGGCAACGAGGGTGCGGGCGTTGCCGCGGCCAGCTTCCCGGGCGGAGAAATACGCCCGTTCCTTTTCGCTTGCCGCGCCGGCGATCAGGCGCGCCACCGCCGGCGCAAGGAATGCGCCGCCGACGCCAAGGCCGGCGATGACCACGGCCTTGATGCCGCGGGCAGGGCCGACGAGCGGCGCGCCATCGACGGTCGTCACCGTCTTGAAGATGCGCTGCCCGGCGCGGCGGAGCGGGCTGCGGCCGGCGAGGCTGCGACCGATCTGTGCCAGCGCATTCTCGGGCGTGCCCGAGCCGAGGGCAACGACGCCGCCGCCGCGGTTACGGCTCAGCGTCACGCCACGATCGGGGTAGATCATCACCGGCGCCTGGAGGGCATGCGTCGGTTCGGTGAGGAGGGCGGTTACGCCGTAGAGCGCCAGCGTGCGGTCGCGCTCAGGCGCTTCAAGGTAGGTCACGATTGCCGCGTCGTCCGCCAGCACAGCCAGCGCGGCCTCGAAATTCGTGCCTGCAAAAGCGAGCCGCGCGCTGCCGTCGCGACGCAGCGTCACCCCGACATCACCTGCCGCGAGCTGGCCGACCCCGGTCTTTTCGAGCCAGCCCGCAAGCAATGGCTCGATTTCCGCGCGCCGGAGGAGAACCGCGTCGCGGAGGCGATAAGCGTCACCCGCCGCGAACGCCGCCCCGCTTGGCAGCCGCTCGACGGCATAGCCCAATCCCATCGCAACGTGCCGCATATGGGACAGTGCCTCGCTGCCGGCTGGGGTATCGGCAGCAAAGATCGGATCGATCCGCTGCATGCCGGCACGGGCACGTAGCTGACCGATCAGCCGCAACGTCTCGGCGGTGGTATCCTTGAGCAACGCCCAGGTCTCGGGCCGCGTCACCGGCATGACCGACAGATCGATGCCGCGCGGCACTCGAAAAGCCGAGCTGGTTTCGGCGATGAGACACACCCGCTTATGGTGCTGGGTGGCCAGCAGACCGGCGAGCAGGGCGGCAAGCGGCGTTGACCCGAAAACCGCAATTTCGTAGGACCCGTCCGTCATCAGTCGTCGCCGCGCCCCAATCTTGCCGGGGCGGTGGAGGCCAAGAAACACGAGCACGTGTATTGGTGCCTTTTTTGCCGGATTCGCCCTATAGATGCACCCGCTGGCCGCCGCGCCGGTATAGATCGCATTGAACCCATGCTCTTTTGGTTGCTCGCCACCACGATAACGATCGTCGTCTGCGCCGCGCTTTATTACGCGGCGGCGGGCCGCATGGTCAACGCAACTGCCCCGGCCGGCGCCGATGCAACGAGGACACACTTTCGGCTGCAGCTCGATGAAATCGAGTCCGATATTGCCTCTGGCAGCCTCGCGGGGCCGGAGGGGATCGCCGCAAAGGCGGAACTCGCCCGCGAACTGTTGCGCCAGCAGAAGGGCGGGGCAGCGGGAATTGCCCCCAGTGAACTCGGCAACGCGCTGATCCTGCCGGCCTCGATTGTGCTCGTTGCGGCGATAGCTTTTGCCGCCTACGGCTTTCTTGGCAGTCCGGGCCTGCCGTCGCAGCCGTTCGCCTCGCGGGCCGATGAAGCGGCGCAAAACATCAATCTCGACGATGCGATCAAGGCAGTGGAAGCGCGCCTTGCCCAGCATCCCGATGATCTGCGCGGCTGGAAGGTGATTGCGCCCGTTTATATGCAGAGCGGCCAATATGCGCTCGCCGAGCATGCCTTCCGCCAGATTCTGGCCCTCGCGCCGCCAACCGCAGATGCCGACACGGATCTCGCCGAAGCGCTGATGATGCAGAACAAGGGGTCGGCAAAGGGCGAGGTCGCCGACCTGCTGCACAAGGCGCAGGCGCTCGACAGCCATCACGTCCGCTCGGCATTTTACCTCGCCGCGCAGACGATGCGCGATGGCGATTACGCCGGCGCCGTCAAGCAGTGGAACGACATCATCGCGCTCGGCAAGGGCGATGAACCCTGGATGGCGGCGGCAAAAGCCGGTCTGGCCGCTGCCGAAGCCGGCCGCGACGGCAAGCCGCTGCCCGGGGCCGGGGCGCCCACCGCCGCCGATGCCGCCAACCCGGCCCAGTCCGCGGCGATTCTCACCATGGTCGGCGGTCTTGCCGACCGGCTCGCCAAAAACGGCGGCCCGCTGGCCGACTGGACGCAACTCGTCCGGTCCGAGATCGTCCTGGGCGACCTCTCGAAGGCCCAGTCCGCCTACGATTCGGCGCGAAGGGCCTATCCGGACAGCGGCGAGCGCGCGGAACTCGATGGCCTCGCCGCGCAGGCCGGCCTCAAGATAGATGGGAGCGGCAAGTGACCAGCGAGCCCGCAGACGTGAGACCAGCAAGGCGCAAAGCCATGGGCCGCAAACAGAAGCGGCTGCTGATTATCGGTGGCGCCGGTGTCGTACTGGCCCTAGCGCTGGCGCTCATCCTGATGGCGCTCAGCAACCAGATCGTGTTTTTCTACACGCCAAGCGAAGCGGCAGCCAAGCACGTGGCGGTCGGCCAGGCCATCCGGCTTGGCGGACTCGTGAAGGATGGGAGCTGGAAGAAGGACGGCGACGACAACAGCTTTGTCATGAGCGACGGCAAGGGTGAGATCACCGCCCATTTCACCGGCATCCTTCCGGATTTGTTCCGTGAGGGGCAGGGGGTTGTGGCCGAAGGCAGCATGGCCGCCGACGGCACCTTCATGGCCACCAACGTGCTGGCCAAGCACGACGAAAACTACATCCCCAAGGAGATCGTCGACGACTTGAAAAAGCGCGGCGAATGGCGTCCGGATAACCCGCAGGCCGCACTCGAGGGCATGCAATGACTATCGAACTCGGCCATTTCGCGCTGATCCTGGCATTTGCAGTTGCCACGGTTTCGACCCTCGTTGGCTTCGCCTTCTGGCGCAACGGCGAGCGCGTCACGCGCTATGTGCGGCAGGCTGCCGTCCTGCAGTTCCTGCTGGTTGCCGCAGCTTTTGCGGCGTTGATTTACGCGTTCGTAACGGCCGATTTTTCGCTGTCGCTCGCCTACCAGCACGACCACTCCCTGATGCCGCTGATCTACAAGGTGACGAGCGTCTGGGGCAGCCATGAAGGCTCGATGGTGCTGTGGATTTCGATCCTCGTGGCGTTCGGCGCGGCCGTCGCGGTGTTCGGCCGGCGGCTGCCGCAGGACCTGCTGACGCTGGTTCTCGCCATGCAATCGCTGCTGGTCGCCGCCTTTGCCGGGTTCACCATCTTCACCTCGAATCCGTTCCTCCGGCTCAATCCCGCCCCGCTCGACGGGCAGGACCTCAACCCGGTGCTGCAGGATATCGGCCTCGCGGTGCATCCACCGCTGCTCTACACCGGCTATGTCGGCTTCTCGATCTGCTTCAGCTTTGCCATTGCCGCACTGATTTCCGGCCGCATCGATGCGGCCTGGGCCCGTTGGGTGCGGCCGTGGACGCTGCTCGCCTGGTGCTTCCTCACTCTCGGCATCGCCATGGGCTCCTACTGGGCCTATTACACGCTTGGTTGGGGCGGCTGGTGGTTCTGGGACCCTGTCGAGAACGCCAGCTTCATGCCGTGGCTTGCCGGCACGGCGCTGCTGCATTCGGCGCTGGTGATGGAAAAACGCAACGCGCTCAAGATCTGGACGATCTTTCTTTCGATCATCACCTTTTCGCTGAGCCTTCTTGGCACCTTCCTCGTCCGCTCGGGCGTGCTGACCTCGATCCACACCTTCGCCAGCGATCCGCGGCGCGGCATCGTCATTCTGGTGCTGCTGGCGCTGTTCATCGGCGGCGCTTTCACGCTGTTTGCGCTGCGGGCCTCGACGCTGCGGGTAGGTGGCCTGTTCGCCCCGATCAGCCGCGAAGGCGCGCTGATCCTCAACAACCTGTTCCTCGCCACCGGCCTCGCTGCTGTGCTGGTAGGCACGCTCTACCCGCTGGTCCTGGAGGCGGTGGCGGGCAAAACCATCTCGGTGGGCGCTCCGTTCTTCAACCTGACCTTCGGCGCGCTGATGGTGCCGCTATTACTGCTGATTCCGTTCGGCCCGCTGCTCGCCTGGAAGCGCGCCGATCTCGTCGCGGTGATCCAACGGCTGGGGGCGGCGGTGGTACTGGCGCTGGTCTGCGCCATCGTCGTCTTCACGCTCGCGGGATGGTCGATTTCGCTGGCTCCGCTCGGCATATTGCTCGGCTTCTGGGTGGCCTTCGGCGCCATCGCCGAACTCGTCGATCGCGCCAGGATCGGCCGCATTGCGCCATCCGAAAGCTGGCGCCGGCTGGTTGGCCTGCCGCGCAGCGCCTGGTCGACGGCAATTGCTCACTTCGGCGTCGGCGTCAGCGTCATGGGGATCGTCGCGACCTCGGCCTGGGCGGGCGAACTCATCACCACCATGGCGCCCGGCCAGACCGCCAGCCTTTCCGGCTATACCATCCACTTCGATACCGTCGATGACGCGCCGGGCCCCAACTACGAGGCCACGCGCGGCCTTTTCACGGTCACCGAACCCGGCGGCGGGACGCGGCAGATAGAGGCCGAAAAGCGCGTCTATACCGTCAGCCAGCAGCCCACGACGCAGGCCTCGATTAATACCTACGGCTTCTCGCAGCTCTATTTGCAGCTTGGCGAGAAAGGGCAGGGCAATGCGTTCGTCGTCCGCATCTGGTACAAGCCGTTCGTGACGCTGATCTGGCTCGGCGCCATCATCATGGCGTTCGCCGGGTTCCTGTCGCTTACCGACCGGCGGCTCAGGGTGGGTGCGCCCCGCCGCGCCGCGACTGCCGCAGCGCCTCAGCCGGTCCCCGAGGCGGCGGAGTGAGATCGTTCGCTGCATTGGCGATCGCTCTGCTGCTGGCGCTGAGCCCCACCGCCAGCCTCGCCGTCAATCCCGACGAATTGCTGGCCGACCCGGTGCTCGAAGCGCGGGCCGAAGCGATCGGTACCAGCCTCAGGTGCCTCGTCTGCCAGAACGAGTCGATCGAAGCGAGCGATGCCGACCTCGCCCACGATCTTCGTGTGCTGGTGCGCGAGCGGCTCAAGGCCGGCGACACCGACGAGCAGGCCAAGCAGTACATCGTCGACCGCTATGGCGAATTCGTGCTGTTGCAGCCGGTATTCGCCCTCCATACCCTGATCCTCTGGCTTGCCGCGCCGGCACTGATCGTGATCGGCGCACTGGTGCTTTTCATCACCGCACGCCGCCGCAAAAGCATCGTGCCGGCGGGCGCCGACACCCTCTCGGCGGAAGAAACCGAGGCGCTCGAACAGCTCGGTGCGCCGCCTGAACGATAATTAACAACATGTTTTCGTTTGTAACAGAGCACGGGTGGTCTGAGCGCCCGGCAACCACTTCGTTCAGGCCGAAAGGTAGCTGATCTGCCGCCTGCGCAGGATCGCGGATCGGCATAAAATGCTGCTTTTTCAACTGGTTGTAAGGAGCGTGTTGAATCTTTGCGGCATCCGGGCGAGCATTATCGGGTCAACCGGCAGCCGGCATGTCCGTGCGCCGCATTTCGGAAATGCCGCGAAACAAATCTCCGCTTGACGTTCCAAAATCAAGACTTACCAAAGTGTAACGTTGGCGTCATATCGCGGCAATGCGTCTCTCTCCATAAACCTCGCCATTCGATTGGAGCGGTTTGAAGGAGAACAAAAATGCGCTCGACTTTTTTCTCGCGTAGCCGCCGGTGGATCGGTGCGTCGGCCCTGGCCGTCATCATCGGCCTCAGCGGCGGCGCCACATTCTTCGTTGCCACCAGCCACAACGCCACTGCCGAGGACGCCAATGTCGCGGCAAAGGTACAGCAGGCGGCACAGATTTCGGCCCCCACCATCACTGCGCCGGTCAGTTTTGCCGACCTTGTCGATGCGGTCAAACCGGCGGTGGTCTCGATCGTCGTCCAGGCGACCGGCCCGGCGGATGACGCCTCCGATGGCGGTTCGTTCAACAACGGCATCCCCGATCTGCCGGATGACAATCCGCTGAAACACTTCTTCGATCAGTTCCGCAATCGTGGTCAGCAGGCGCCGCACCCGCACAAATACATGGCGGCGGGCTCGGGCTTCGCGATCTCGGCCGATGGGTATTTCGTCACCAACAACCACGTCGTGAAGGATGCGACCAAGGTCACGGTGCAGTTCTCCAACGGCGATGAGAAGCCCGCGACCATTGTCGGTACCGACGAAAAGACCGACCTCGCCGTCGTCAAGGTTGACGGCCTGACCAATCAGCCTTTCGTCAAGCTTGCCGATACCGCGCCGCGTGTCGGTGACTGGGTGATGGCCGTCGGCAATCCGTTCGGCCTCGGCGGCACGGTTACCGCCGGTATCGTTTCGGCACTCAACCGCGACATCGGTGGCGCCTCCGACGACAGCTACATGCAGATCGATGCCGCCGTGAACAGCGGCAACTCCGGCGGTCCAGACTTCAACCTCAAGGGCGAGGTCGTGGGCGTCAATACTGCGATCTTCTCGCCCAATGGCGGCAGCGTCGGTATTGCCTTCGCCATTCCGGCCTCGACGGTAAAGCAGATCACTACCGATCTTATCAAGAACGGCAGCGTGACCCGCGGCTTCCTCGGTGTCGGCATCCAGGACGTGACCCGTGACATCGCCGACAGCGTCGGCCTCAAGGAGGCCAAGGGCGCCGTCGTGACCGAAGCCACCAAGGACTCCCCAGCCGACAAGGCCGGCATCAAGTCGGGCGACATCATCACCGCGGTCGACGGCGACCAGATCGATGATGCCCGTGCATTGTCCCGTACGATTGGCGGCAAGGCGCCCGGTACTACGGTCCAGGTCACGATCTGGCGCGACGGGGCATCCCAGACGCTGTCGGTCAAGCTCGACACTCTCAAGGCCACTTCTGGCAACGACAACAAGACGCAGCCCAAGCAGGACGACACAACGCCTGCACCGGTGCAGTCGAGCGTCGGCCTGACCCTCGTGCCCAATTCGGGCGGCGATGGCGTGCTGATCCAGGCGATCGACCAGGACAGCGTCGCGGCGAGCAAGGGCTTTGCGGTGGGTGACACCATCCTCGAGGTCGACAACAAGGCCGTGAATACGCCCAAGGCCTTCCAGACCGCCATCGATGCGGTCAAGTCCAGCGGCCGCTCGACGGCCCTGATCAAAGCGCAGCGCGATGGCCAGTCCCGGTTTATCGGGCTGCCGCTCAGCGACAAGTGACAAAATGGCACGGGCTCCCGGCGTTTCAACCGCCGGGGCCCGTGCCTATCTTATTGGCGGATAAGGTATATGGGGATTCGGCCATGAAGATATTGCTGATCGAGGACGACCGCGAGGCCGCCAGTTACCTGATCCAGGCGCTGGATGAAGCCGGCCACGTGACCCACCATGCCGCCGACGGTGAAACCGGCTACGCGATGGCCTCCGGCATGGAGTACGAGGTGCTGATCGTCGATCGCATGCTGCCCCGGCGCGATGGCCTTTCGATCGTCGAATCCCTGCGCGCCGAGAACAACAAGACTCCCGTCCTGATCCTCTCCGCTCTGGGTGAAGTCGATGACCGCGTCACCGGCCTCAGGGCAGGGGGCGACGACTATCTGACCAAACCCTACGCCTTCACCGAACTGCTGGCGCGCGTCGAAGTGCTGGCTCGCCGTTCCAGCCCCGGCGAGGGCGCCACCAGCTTTCAGGTCGGCGATCTGAGCCTCGACCGCCTCAGCCGCAAGGTCGAGCGCGGCGGCGAAGCGATCCTGTTGCAGCCACGCGAATTCCGCTTGCTCGAATATCTGATGAAGCATGCGGGCAAGGTGGTGACCCGCACCATGCTGCTCGAGAACGTCTGGGACTATCACTTCGACCCGCAGACCAACGTCATCGATGTCCACATGTCGCGCCTCAGGTCCAAGATCGATCGCGGCTTCAAGACGCCGCTGCTGCAGACCATCAGAGGCGCAGGGTATATGATCCGTGAGTAGCCTGAACCGTCTCGGTCAGCTCCTGCGGACCACGACGTTTCGGCTGACCGCGGTCTTCATCCTCATCTTTATCGTCTTCTCGGTGCTGCTGCTGGCGTTCATCACGCTGCAGTCCTCCATTATTATCCAGCGCCAGCAGGCCTCCGAGATCGACCATGAGATCACCCAGCTCCAGAAGGTCGAGAGCGATCAGGGCATTCGCGCCCTGGCGTTTGCCGTGGACCGTCTCGCCGCGGCGCCGGGCCCCGGCATCTACTATCTCGGTGATACCAATGGGCAGATGATCGTCGGCAACGTCAATACGTTCCCTCCGGTCGTTCTGCACGAGGAAGGCTCCCATAGCTTCAACTACGACAAGCCCCGCCCGCTCGATACCGACGGCACCGACCTGACCGATCCGCATCCGGCAGGCTACGCGGTGGTCCAGACCGTGTCGCTGCCTTCGGGCTTTGTGCTTGTTGTCGGCCGTGACGTGGTGGAGCGCCGGGGCTTCACCGCCATCATCTTCCAGGGCTTTTTTGCCGGCGTCGTCGGCATCCTGATTCTGTCGATTCTTGCCGGCGCGATCACCGCCCGCCGGGTGCTGCGCCGGATCGATGCCATCAACGCCACCTCGACCACGATCATGACGGGCAACCTCTCCGAGCGGGTGCCGATTACCCGGCGTAATGACGAATTCGACGGGCTCGCCACCAACCTCAACGCCATGCTCGACCGCATCGAGGGCCTCATGCAGGGCATGAAGGAGGTAACCGACAATGTCGCGCACGACCTCAAGACGCCGCTGACCCGCTTGCGCAACAAAGCCGAGTCGGCGCTGCGCGACGGCGCCGGCCGCGACGCGCAGCGCGAAGCGCTGGAGACCACCATCTCGGAGAGTGACAAGCTGATCCGTACCTTCAACGCGCTGCTGATGATCGCCAGGGCGGAAGCCGGCGCGCCCTCGGGCGCCCTCAGCGATGTCGATGTGAGTACAGTCGCCGAAGACGTGGCCGAGCTTTATGGGCCGGTTGCCGAAGACGAGGGCCTGACGCTCGATACCAAGGTCACCGCCGGCATCCACCTGCGCGCCAATCGCGAGCTGTTGGGCCAGGCGTTGGTCAATCTCGTCGATAACGCCATGAAATACGGCAAGACCGGCGAAGGTGCCGGCAAAATCACCGTCGGCGTGCGCGAAGCGCAGGGGCGGGTGCTGATCGAGGTTGACGACAACGGGCCGGGCATCCCTGCGGAGGATCGCAAACGCGTCCTCGAACGCTTCGTGCGCCTCGAAAAGAGCCGCACCGAGCCGGGATCGGGTCTCGGGCTATCGCTGGTTGCCGCCGTCGCGCGGCTCCACAAAGGTACCTTCCGGATCGAGGACAATGGACCCGGAGCCCGCGCTGTGATCGACCTGCCGGCGGCTTAACCGGCTTAGTCGCTGGTTGCCTTGGTCGTTGTCGTTTCGCCAACGCCCACGCCAACCACCGTACCGCCCCTGACGACGTAACCGATATATTGCGCGTCGTTCGCCGTGCCGAGACCATCCTTCGCCGGCCGGTCGGCGCGATAGCTGACGTCGCTATGGCTGCCGATACTGGCTGAGCCGAAGGTGGCTTTGAGCTGGCCGATGGACGCCCCGATGCCGGGGATGCCGAGTTCGGGCACGGTGAAGCCAGCGGGCGCCGCATCGCAGCTTCCGGTCGCGGCGCCGGCCTGCACGGCGACCATCATGATAAATTCGTTGCCGCCGAGAATGTTCGACATGAACCATGTCGTCGCCTGTGGGCCCTGATAGCAGAGCCAGCGCGCCGCCCCCATGCCCGCACCTTCCTCGAATATCGTCCCGCCATAGGCGCGCTGCACATCGGTCAGCCTTGTATGCTGTAGGTCGACCCGGACTTTGCCCGCACGGACGTCGCCGACCGGGAAACCCTTGAGATTGACATTGCCGAAATGAAAAAACGAGTTGCCGAAGAGGTTCGCCCCCATGCCGCCGAGGCGGCCGGCGTCCGCATAGGCCGCCCCCGTCACAAGGCTCGCCAACGCACCGAGGAACACGGCAGTTCGACGCATCGTCATTCGTCTCCAGCTTGAATTGAAGGCTGGACCATAGCCTCCGCCTTGATGAAACACACCTCACAATTCCGTCGATCCACATCGTTGAGCATTTTTGTCGCGGGGGTGCCGGATCGGCAGTCGGCTTGCTGGTTCCGGCGCGGGCAGGTATGCGGAAAGGATCATGCTACTTACGCCGCTTCCCGAACTCGCCGATCCGTCTGTCGATCAATGGATGGCGGGACTGCCGCCGGACGCGCGGACGCCGATAGGGGCAGCAGCTCCCACGCTGCAACCGCTATTGGCCGCCGCGCCCTACCTCTTCGAGCTGGCGCAGCGGCATGCCGAATGGTTAGCGGGTGCCCTCTCGGCGGAGCCGGATTCGGCCCTCGGGGCTCAGTTGGCGGAAATCCGCGCCGCCGGGATCGCTTTACCCGACGAACCCGCGCTTGCCGCGTTGTTGCGCAACGCCAAGGGGCGGATAGCCTTGCTCGCGGCAATCGCCGAAGTTGGGGGCCCCTGGACGACTGCCCAATCGACGGCGGCGCTCTCTGACCTCGCCGATGCGGCACTCGA
>Ga0134128_10005274_pt1 | contig 15670 bp, 13 predicted proteins | sample KB31754_FD_96462 | JGI IMG/M metagenome (GOLD analysis project Ga0134128, IMG submission 96462) | Terrestrial soil microbial communities with excess Nitrogen fertilizer from Kellogg Biological Station, Michigan, USA - KB3-175-4 | ecosystem: Environmental > Terrestrial > Soil > Unclassified ...
GTAGCCATTCAGCTCAACGTCACGAAATCCGTGCAGTCGATCTACGGGATCGACTATGAAAGCTACAACGGCCTCCGCCCCTTCAATTTCGTATCCGGCGGTCCCTTCACCGGACCGTACTCGGCAATCGTCGACGACCTCTATGCCCGCGCCAATCACACCCAGGTCGGCTCCACGCTCAAGATCATGAACCATGACTTCCAGGTCACGGGCATTGTCGAGCATGGCAAGGGAAGTCGCGTCTTCGCTCCGATCGCGACGGTCAGCGCTCTGATGGGCTCACCTGGCAACGCCACCATCTTTTACCTGCGCAGCGACGATCCCAAGAACCAGCAGGCCATCATCGACGAGATTCAGAACACCCAAACTCTCAGCACGTACAAGGTTCAGACCCTCTCCGACTGGATGTCTCTCATGACGCCCGAGCACCTGCCCGGTTTCAACATTGCATTGCGCGTTGTCATCTTCATCGCCGTCATTGTCGGATTCCTGGTGATCTTTCAGTCGATGTACACAGCGGTCATGGAGCGTACCCGCGAGATCGGCATTCTGAAGTCGCTCGGCGCCTCGAAGCTCTACATCATGAATTTGGTACTGCGCGAGGCGGTGCTCGTGGCGATCGTTGGGATCGTCGTCGGCATCGGCCTGACCGAAGTGCTCCGGGTCGCTGTGGGCGCAAAGTTCCCGACGATTCCGTTCCTGGTGGATAACAACCTGCGGGCGGAAGGCGCCGCGATCGCCCTGGTCGGCTCGGTCCTCGGCGCGCTTTATCCCGCCTGGAAGGCTGCCAGCAAAGACCCCATCGACGCGCTTGCCTACGAATAGGCGAGTTCTGCAGTCTCGCGACTCAAATGGATAATCCGTTCGCGGACCGATGATACGGTGGAAGTGGGGGAGATACGCATGAGGCGGTCGCTAAGTGCGTTCTTCTTCCTCGCGAGCCTGCATTCGTGCGCTTGCTTGCATTCCCAGCCGAACCATGCAACCAATCCTGTCGTGGATAGCGACGGAGACGGACTGAGCGACGCAGTTGAAGCTAAGCTGCTCGCCATGTTCGCTCCGGATTTCATGGTGAGCCGTACCGATTGCTCGATTGCGCCCGCTCAATTCGCTCCGGCGCTCACCACGCCGACCGTGATTGCAGACGACGGCACGATTTACGGCCAGGCTTTTCCCCGCAAACATCATCCGGGAGAAGTCGAACTGCACTACTACCACTTGTGGAAGCAAGACTGCGGCGAACTCGGACACGCTCTGGACACAGAGCACGTTTCGGCTCTTATCCAGCTTGGCAGGGACGCGACTGCGGCAGTCGCTTTGTACTGGTACGCCTCAGCGCATGAAGATACCATCTGCGATGCGAGCCATCTGGCCCTGGCTGAGACCATCCGGGCCGATAAACACGGGCCGACGGTATGGATTTCGCGCGGCAAGCATGCTTCTTTTCTCTCGAAAGATCTCTGCACGCATGGCTGCGGCGGCGATCGCTGCGATCAGATGGAACTTTTGGACGTTCGTGCGATCGTGAATCTCGGCGAGACCGACGCTCCCATGAACAGCATCGCCTGGCTTCGCTCATCCGACTGGCCATTGCAGGAGAAGATGCGCAGGTCTGATTTCCCCCAGGCCAGGCTCGCCCTCGTGAACAAGTCGCCGCAGACGGATGTGGTCTGGGCCAACCCGTCGAAGCGCCCCGCGCAAGCTGCCATCCTCGGACTCAATGCCGGCATTGGAGGCGCGGCCGCGGGAGCGCGGGCGACCGACACCGCCGTGGTTGTCAGCGGTGACGATACAGGGAGTGCCCTGGGCGTCACCTCCAGCAGGACAGGAAGCGCCCTCAGCAAAACGTCCCAGAACGTATGGAAGGCGCTGAAGAAGAGTGCTGACGAGACCGGCAGATTTCTTATTTCCAATCTGAATTAATAAGCGCGGCCGACGAATCCGCTACTTCCGCCCCGCCCGCTTCTGCGCCACTGCCAGACCTCGCGGTGTGGGCAGAAGCACCACCGAGATCAGCCCCTCCGCCTCCAGTTTCTTCGCGGCCTCCCGCACGGTGCCCGGATGCGAGCTGGCGTCGTGCATCAGGATCAGCCCATAGGGACTGATCTGGGGCAGAAACCGGCGCACCTCCTGCTCGCGAATATCGAGATCGCTGTCGCTGAAGAAGAGGTCGATCTGCCCGGGCACTTCCAGCTCCAGACTCGACCCGTTGCGCAGGTCAATCCACTCCGCCAGTCTCGACCCGGCAATCTTCTCCTGCGCCTTCGCAAACACCACCGGATCGAACTCGCAGCTCACGATGCGCCCAAATCCATTCTGACGCAGCCCCTCGGCCATCCATACCGTGCTTACGCCCAGGAACGACCCCGTCTCAACGACCAGACTCGGCTTCATCGTGGTCACCAGCGAGCGCAAAAACTCCAGTACCTCGGCCTCGGCGGTCATCGAGTCGTACATATGCCAGCGTTCCGGGTGCGGACATTCCGGAGTGGCACGGTGGTATTCAGGCAGCAGAGCGCCCTTCGCCCGCTCCGCCTGCAGCATCACCTTGTGTTCCTGCTTAAGCTTTTTTCGGAAGAGTCCCAACGATTCCCCGCGTTCCATTTCAGATGAGTTGCAGTTCGATTATAGAAACCCGCCATGCATCGGGCAGGTCTATCATCCTTGGAGCAGACCGGCCCCGCGCCGCGTCTGACAGGAAGGAGGAAAGCAGATGAACCAAGCCAGGCTGCTGATGATCGTCGGCGATTTTGCCGAAGACTACGAGACGATGGTGCCGTTCCAGGCGCTGCAGATGGTCGGACACACCGTCGACGCTGTTTGCCCCGGCAAGAAAGCCGGCCAGTCCGTCCGCACCGCGATCCACGACTTTGAAGGCGACCAGACCTACACCGAAAAGCGAGGACACAACTTCACCCTGAACGCCACCTTCGCCGAAATCCGTCCCGAAGAGTACGACGGCCTCGTTCTGCCCGGCGGCCGAGCGCCCGAGTACCTGCGCCTCGATCCAAAGGTGCTCGACCTGGTCCGCCACTTCGCCCGCGAAAACAAGCCCATTGCCGCCATCTGTCACGCCGCGCAGATCCTCTCCGCAGCCGGAGTGGTGAAAGGGAAGAAGGTCAGCTGCTATCCCGCCTGCTCCCCAGAGGTGGAACTCGCCGGCGGAACGTTTGCCTCCTGCGAAATGACCGAGGCCGTAGTCGATGGCAACCTCGTCACCGCCCCCGCATGGCCTGCACACCCGCAGTGGCTGGGCAAATTCCTTCCGGTGCTGGACAAATACGTGGCGGCGAAGCCGGAACTGGCCGCCACGGCCCGCTAGCTCGCCGAAACCGAGCCCTCCATAGAGCCGGACTGGCACCAGGCAGTACCAGTCCGGCTCAATTCCCAGGAATTTCGTTCGAAATCCCATTGACTCGCCGATAAACCCGGGCTACTCTGCAGGCAACTCGAATCCTTTTGGCGCCGACAGCCAACTCGAATCGCAGGGCCCCTCTGAGGCATCCAAGTCAGCGTGGGGCTTCCACTGTTGCTGCGGTGCCGACCCGCTCCACAAACTATTTCCAGCCGCGTGGCCATGGCAAGGCTACGACCGGAGGCATTGCCCTCACCTGATGAGAAAACATCTCGAGATCACGCCCAATCTTGAGCCCCTCTTTGGGACCCGCGACGAAAATCTGAGACTGATGGAGGACGCACTCCACGCCCACATCGACCTGCAGTCCGATGCGGTGCTGGTGGAAGGCTCAGAGGAGGCCATCGCGCGCGTGGAGCGCATTTTCCAGGACTACGAAGCGCTCCGCCGCCAGGGAATCCTGCTGCAGAATGGCGAGCTGAACGGCATGCTCCGCCTCGTCACAGCGGATCCGTCCGTCTCGCTGCGGAGCCTCGCCGAAAGCGGCAAGCAGCGTTCCGCCGGCATCAAGCGCATGGTGCAGCCACGTTCGCTGAACCAGCGCCGCTACGTCGAGTCGATCGAGCAGAACGATATGGTCTTCGGCATCGGCCCGGCCGGCACCGGTAAGACGTACCTTGCCGTCGCCATGGCTGCCTCGGCGCTGCTCGCGAAGAAGGTCAGCCGTATCGTGCTCGTCCGTCCGGCCGTAGAAGCCGGCGAGCGCCTCGGATTCCTGCCCGGCACGCTGCAGGAGAAGGTCGATCCTTATCTCCGTCCGCTCTACGACGCACTCTACGATCTCATCGAGCCCGAGCGCGTCGACAAGATGCTTGAGCGCAACGTCATTGAGATCGCTCCGCTCGCCTTCATGCGCGGCCGCACGCTCAATGACTCGTTCATCATCATGGACGAGGCGCAGAACACCACCAGTGAGCAGATGAAGATGTTCCTTACGCGGCTTGGCAATAACGCCAAGGCCGTGATCACCGGCGACATCACCCAGATCGATCTGCCCAACCCGCGCAAGTCGGGCCTGGTGGAAGCCATGAATGTTCTCGAGGGCGTCGACGGCATTCATTTCGTCCACTTTGAAGATGGCGACGTCGTTCGCCACCACCTCGTGCAGCGCATCATCCGCGCCTACGAGGGCTTCGGACGCGAGCAGCAGCAGCTGCCGCTGTCGATGGACGAAGGCGCGGAAGTCCGCGTCTCGCAGCAACCGCAGTAAAGAAACTGCTTACGGACGCCCCATTCTGGCTGCTCTCGATTACGGAGCAGACGAGTGGGGCGTTTCCCTTTTCGGTGGAAGTCTTGCTCCTGCGCTGCGCGATACAATCAACCTTCGATGGCTTACCAGGTCCTTGCCCGTAAATACCGTCCCCAACGCTTTTCTGACGTCGCCGGGCAGGAACACGTTACGCGCACGCTCCTCAACGCGCTCTCCCAGGGCCGCATCGCCCACGGCTACATCTTTTCCGGACACCGGGGGATCGGCAAGACCACCATTGCCCGCATTCTCGCCCAGGCGCTGAACTGCCGGAATGCCGTCGGCTCGCCCGAGCGCCCGACGCAGGAGCCCTGCGGCGTTTGCGATTCCTGCACCGAGATTCGCGCCGGCAACGCCGTCGACGTCCTCGAAATCGACGCCGCCACCAACCGCGGTATCGATGAGGTTCGCGAGCTTCGCGAAGCCGCGCGTTATCGCCCCGCCCGCGACAAATACAAAATCTGGATCCTCGACGAAGCCCACCAGATCACCGACGCCGCCTTCAACGCGCTGCTCAAGACGCTCGAAGAGCCGCCGGAACACGTGGTCTTCATGATGGCGACTACGCAGCCCGAGGACATCCCGCAGACCATCCGCTCGCGGTGCCAGCATTTCAGCTTTCATGCCGTCAAGTTCGACGACATTCTTGCTCAACTCCGCTCCATTGCCACACAGGAGGAGATCGACGCCGAAGACGCGGCGCTGAATCTGCTCGCCGAAGCGGGCGACGGCTCCATGCGCGACGCGCTTTCCATCATGGATCAGGCGATCGCGTCCGCTCCGCTCGTTAGCGGCCGGCCGCACCTTGCCGCCGACGCCATCCGCGAGTTGATGGGCTCGGTCCCGAACACGGTCTTCGAGCACCTCCTCGAAGCCATCAGCGCCGGTCAGACCGCCGCCGTCATTGAGCAGGTGAACACGCTGCTGAACGCCGGCAACAGCCCTGCCGCCATCGCCCGCCAATTCGTCCGCTATCTGCGCAACACGCTGATGTCCCGCATTGGCGGCGAAAACTCCGACCTGTTGCAGATCTCCGCAGACGAGCGCGCCCGTGCCGCGCGCTCCGCGATGCTCTTCTCCGAAGAGGACCTGACGCGCTTCCTCCAGGTCATGCTCCGCACCTTCGATGATCTGAACTACCGCCAGGAGCAGCGCTTCCACCTCGAACTCGGCCTGGTGAAGCTCGTTCACCTGCAGCGGCTGCTTCCCGTCGAGGAAATCCTCAGCCAGATCCCCGGCACCAGCGGTTCCGGTACATCCTCCGCAGGAATGGGAACGCCAGGCCGCGGCATCGCCGCAGCGCCTGCGCGTGTGGCAGCAGCTCCTGCGCGATCCGCAGCGCCACCCCGTCCATCGCCGTTTGAATCCGACCGTGAGCGGAAATCCGTCAGCGAAAGCGGCACCGCGCCCGCAGCAGCGACACCGAGCCCCCGGTCTGCGGCGCCCACCACGCCGCCATCCCCGACAACGCCGCGTGCCCTGTCCCCGCTGGAGAGCGTGGCCCGGTTCGCCGCTGAGCCCAAACCCGCGGCATCCGTCGGCATCGCCGAGTCAGCGGAACCTACCGACGGCACGCTCGCGCTCGCTGCCTCTGCCGCACCTTCGCTCGAGAGCATCCGCGACGCCATCTGCGCCGCGCTCGATCGGGAGGGCCACAACACTGCTGCCGCGCAGCTGCTCTCCGGCAACTGGACAGTGCAGGGAAGCGCCATTCAGGTCGAGCTGCCCATGCGCAAAACCATGCTGGCGCTCACCATCAACGCCGACGCCGAAGCTATCTGCCGCAAAGCCATGCGCGCCGTCGGCGCCACGCAGAAGATCACGTTCGTGCCCAGCGAGAACGGAGCCTCCTCCGCCGCGCCCGCACGCTCGCCTGCTCCCATTGCAGGCAGCGCGCAATCGGCCGCGCTCGATAATCCGCTGGTCCGAAAAACCCAGGAACTCTTCAAAGCGGACATCCGCAGCGTCCTCGACCTGCGGGACAACACTTCAGGGAAGGACACAAAGTGAATCCGTTCAAGCTTCAGGAAATGCTTGGCCAGGCGAAGCAGATGCAGGAACAGGTGCAGCAGAAGCTGGCCGCCACGGTTGTCGAAGCCTCTTCCGGAGGCGGCGCCATCTCTGTGCGCATGAACGGCAGAAAGGAAGTCCTCAAGGTGACCATCGATCCTTCCGCCGTCGCCAGCCTCAGCGGCCCCACGCCTGACGTCGAGATGCTCGAGGATCTGATTGCCGCCGCCATGAACGAGGCCGGCCGTCGCGTCGACGACGTGCTCAAATCGACGGTGCAGGGCATGATGGGAGGCCTGAACCTGCCGCCAGGGCTCCTCTGAGCGTCCAACAAGGCTGATGAAAACGCGCCGCGAGTTCCTTCTGCAGTCCGGCTTGGTATCCGCAGCAGCCCTGCTGACGCGTACGGGTCTCGTGGCGCAGCAGGTTCCGGCGCCCGCCTCGGCAAACCAAGCCTCACCGAATCCGGCGGTGCAGCCCAATCCGACGCTGCCCGATCAGCTCCGCAAATCGGCCGCCACCGAGACGATCAAAACCACGAAGCTGACCGACACGATCTTTCTCCTCCAGGGCGTCGGCGGCAATGTCGTCTGCCAGACCGGACCTGACGGCAAGCTCGTCATTGATTCGCAGATCTCCACCGGCACGCCTCAACTGCTCGACGCGCTCGCAAAACTCGGCCCGCACCCGCTCCATCTGCTCGTCAACACCCACTGGCACTTCGACCATACCGACGGCAACGCAGCGCTGCGTCTTCAGGGCGCCTACATCGTCGCTCACGACAACACGCGCATCCGCCTCTCGCAGCCCCAGTACATGGAGGTCTACGATGTCCATTTCCCGCCTGCGCCGGATGCCGGCCTCCCCCAACAAACCTTCCCCGAAAGCAACACCCTCTGGATCAACAACGATCAGGCCAGCCTGGTCCACGCGCCCAGCGCCCACACCGACTCGGACCTCTTCATCCACTTCGTTCGCGGGAATGTTATCCACACCGGCGACCTCTGGTTTAACGGCATGTATCCGCTGATCGACCTCTCCAGCGGCGGCAGCATCAACGGCATGATCCGTGGCGTGGATCAGGTGATTGAGCTCGCCGACGACCGCACCAAAATCGTCCCCGGCCATGGCCCGCTCGGCAACAAAACCCAGCTGCAGGCCTACCGCGAGATGCTGGTCAACGTCGCCAATCGTGTCGAGAAGCTGAAGGCCGAGGGCAACAGCGTGCAGCAGGCCATTGCCGCCAAACCCACCGCCGATCTCGACGCCGCGTGGGCCAAAGGCTCCATCAAACCCGACACCTTCGTCGCCATCATCTATAACTCGCTCTAGGTGCAACTCGCTCCAGGCGCGTGGCAGAGTGCCCGCAGGTTCAGGCGCAGCTGATCGACATTGCCGCTCACGCCGGCCTCCACCTCCCGATGCGTCGCCTCCCAGATCGGCGCTGCCGCCGCCAGCGACGCCTGCCCCTGCGGTGTCAGCAGCAGCAACCGTCCCCGCCGGTCATTCGGATCGGGACTCACCCGCACCAGCCCCCGCCGCTCCAATGGCTTCAGGGCCGCCGTCAGCGTGGTACGATCCATGGCCAGCAGCGCCGCTATTGGGCCTATGCTCGGCGGCTCCGGCCGGTTCAGCGACATCAGCAGCGAGAACTGCCCATTCGTCAGTCCTACCGGCCGCAGCGCCTCATCGAAGCGGCGCGCCAGAGCGCGCGCCGCCCGCTGCATGTGCAGGCAGAGGCACGTGTCCCGTACCTTGAGAGTCGTCGCAAAGGGAACAGTCCGGGAACTTGACATTCTCACCATTATGTTGATATCAACATATCCGTGTCAAGAGTCCCGCTCAGCCAGCTATCATGGCGGAACTCCCCAGGACCAGGCCACATCCTCAGTTGCCGGCCCCAATGGAGGCCCGTATGTCGTTTCTTCGCGACCTGAAGCTTGCTATTCGCTCTCTCTCACGCGTCCGCGCGCTCTGGATCACCGTCGCCCTCACACTCGCCCTCGGCATCGGCGGCAACGCCGCCATCTTCAGCGTCGTGCGCGCCGTACTGCTCCGTCCGCTTGCCAATCGCGACGAAGCCCGCCTTCTCTACATCCGGCAGAGCGCGCCCGGCATTCACGAGCAGAACGCGACCTTTTCCGTCCCGGAGATCGACGACATCGGCAAGCACCTGAAGTCCATCACGAAGCTCGGCACCTTCTCCGAGATCAACTTCACCATTGTCGGCCTCGGCACGCCGCGCGAAATCCCCGCCGGCGTTGTCGATGGCAACTACTTCCAGGTGATGGGCCTCCGCCCGGTGCTCGGACGTCTGCTCGGCCCCTCCGACGATGGCCCGAACGCCGCCGGTGCCATCGTCCTCACTTATAAATTCTGGTCCGCGTCGCTGCACTCCGACCCCACCGTCCTCGGCAAGCAGGTGCGGCTTGAAAGCTTCGCCGGACCGCGTACCGCGACCATCGTCGGCGTCCTTGAGCCCTCCGTCCCCTATCCCGTCGCGACCGAGATCATCGCCAACGTCGTCACCAGCCCGCATCACCTCTCCGCGACGATGGTCACGGGCCGCGAGCATCGCATGACGGAGATCTTTGGCCGCCTCGCGCCCGGAGCGACCCTCGAGCAGGCCCGCGCCGAACTCCGCACGGTCTACGCCGCCATGACCGCGTCGCATCCTGAGATCTACCGCCCCGAAGACCACTACCGCATCGACGTTACGCGCATGCACGACCAGATCAACGCTCGCGCAAACACTGTCCTTTGGGTGCTCTTTGCCGCCTCCGCGCTGCTCTTCATCATCGCCTGCTCCAACGTCGCGAACCTCGTGCTCGCCCGCACGGTGCGCCGCGAATCCGAACTCGCCGTCCGCACCGCCCTCGGAGCCAGCACCCGCGCGCTGCGCCGTTCGCTGCTCGCTGAAAGCCTGGTCATGTGCGGCAGCGGAGTCCTCGCCGCCATCGCGCTCGCCGTACCCATGGTTAGTATTCTCGGCAAATACGCCGCGCGCTTCTCCGTCCGCGCCGACGGCCTCAAACTCGACTTCAGCCTGATCTGGTTCGGCATCGCGCTCGCACTGGTTGCGGCGGTCTTCCTCGCCTACATCCCGCGCCTTCCCTCGGCGGAAGTCACCCGCGGCCTTGGTCTGGCAAGTGCCGGGACTCGCATCACCGGCGGCGGCAATCGCCGCCTGCGGATCTTTGCCGTCACGCAGATTGCCGCCTCGTTCCTGCTCCTCGCCGGAGCCGGCGTCCTGATGCGCACCCTCTACACGCTGGAGAAGACGCGTCCGCCCTTCGACTCCGCCCATGTCCTCGCCATCAACCTGCCCGTCATCTCCTACGGACGCACCCCCGAGCAGATCCGCAACTTTGACCGTGACGTCAAGCAGCGCGTCGCCGCCATTCCCGGCGTCGAAAGCGTCGCCACCGGATTCAGCGTCCCCTGGCGCGACTCACAGGGGCTCAACATCAGCTTCCAGTTTGCCGTTCAGGGCGCGACGAAGAAGAACGGCGAAGACGATCCCCGCGCGAAATTCCGCTCCGTCTCGCCCAATTTCTTCGCGACGATGGGTATGCCTCTGATCGAAGGCCGCGACTTTCGCGACACAGACCGCCAGGGAACCGAGCGCGTCGTCATCATCAGCCAGAGCCTCGCCAACACGCTCTTCCCCGGCCAGGAAGCCCTCGGCCGCGAACTCCGCTGGACCGACGGAGTTATGAAGTTCATCGGCATCAGCTATGAGCCGCGCCGCATCGTCGGCGTGGTGCCCGATGTCGACGACGAGAACATCATCCCCTCGCCGGCGATGACCATCTATCAGCCCGTCGATCAGGAAGGCTGGTCGGGGCGCCTCTTCGTTCGCGCCCACGGCGACCCGTATGTGCTCGTCCCGGCCATCACCCGCACCATCCATGAGATGAACGGCGATCAGCCCGTCGAGCGGGCCAGCACCCTCGGCGACATCCGCGCCGAAGTGCTTACGCCCGACAAACTGAACGCCATCGTCTTCGGCGGATTCGCCGCCGTCGCGCTGCTCATCTCTGTCGTTGGAGTCGCCGGCGTCCTCGCCTTCTCCGTCAGCGGACGCATTCGCGAATTCGGCATCCGGATCGCCATGGGCGCTCAGCCCCGAGACATTCTGGCCAGCGTGCTGCGTCAGGGATTCGCAATGGCCGGCATTGGTGTGGGCGCGGGAGTCCTCATCGGCTTCATCTGCTCTCGCGTGATCATGCGCTTCACGGCGGACGTCCATCTGCCGAGCGTCGTCACGCTCGTCGCTGCCGCGTTCGTCATCATGGCGGCCGCTGTCATCGCGTCGACGATCCCCGCCGCTCGCGCCGCGCGCGTCAATGCCGTCGAAGCGCTGCGGGCCGACTAAAAAGCAAAGGCCCGGGGGGGACCATCCTCCCGGGCCTCGCTGCTCTTCTGTTACTCCGCAGCAGTACTCGTATCCGCCTGCGGCGATGATGGTGCACCCTTCACCCGCACCACTGTAATCTTCGAGAACCCTTCCTTGAAATCCGGCGGACGCAGCCGCTCCGCCATTTTCCGCATCACGTCCTCGCTGACTGTGCGCTCGCGACGCTGGTTTCGCTCGAGGCAAACCTCCAGCGGCACATCGAAGAAGACCGCATGGACCTCATACCCGAAGCTCTTCGCCATTTTGATCCACTGCCGCCGCTCATGCGGAGACAGGTTCGTCGCATCCACATAATTCCACGGCATCTTCGCGATCAGCCGCGCCCGCAGGAGCGACCGCAGCGTCGAAAACACCAGCCCCTGCCAGCGCTGTTCCGTGATGTCGTCGAAGAGAATCGTTCGCAGCAAATCGCTCGACAGCGGAGTCACCCCGCGCCGCTTGAACCACGTGGTCTTGCCCGACCCGGGCAGCCCAATGGTCAGCACCACGTAGCCCCGTGCCGTCTTGGCCGGAGCCGGCGCCTGTTCCGGAGGCGGCGTCGACAGCGATTCCGGCTGCGTTTCCATGGCCAGCCTCGGCGCTTCCTGTGGTGCAGCCAGCGTGCCCACAGGGTCTGCGGGGATTTCCTGCGCCTCGGGTTCCGGCGCTGCAAACCCCTCCGTCTCTGCCTCAGGCTCGGGCGCCTGCGGAGCCGCCCCTCCGTGGTAGGAGGGCTGCAGCGGCGCGGGCTGATTCTGTGGTATTTCCTGGCCGATCTTCCCGGTAGACTCCGAGGTGTTCGGCCCACGTTTCGAACGTCGTCTCATGCGTTCGCGCATCCATTCGCGCATATCCAGGGTGTAACACAGTCAGCACCCCTCCGCAAACGCGCCAGCCCTCCGCGTACCACACTCAACACCGTTTTTGAACTCCTGCATTCACGTGACGTTAGTAAAGAAAAATGCTGTCTCTGTGCATCTTCAACTTTTTTTGCCTTGACTACAGTGCTAGCATCGGAAATTGGGTGGTTCCGGGCGTTTTCGACTGACACCTCTCACTGAATCCGGAACCGCGACAGGCTACAGGGACGCAAGCTGTTCAATTTCGAAGGAGACAACACAGTATGGCCGTCAAGGTTGGAATTAACGGGTTCGGGCGCATCGGACGCAACGTTCTCCGCGCCTCCCTCGGGAACCCCGAAATCGAATTTGTCGCTGTCAATGACCTCACCAGCCCCGCAACCCTTGCTCATCTGCTCAAGTACGATTCCATCCTTGGCAATCTTCCCAACGACATCAAAGCCGGCGAGGACTTCATCTCCATCGACGGTAAGAAGATCAAGGTTTTCGCGGAAAAAGATCCCGCCCTGCTGCCCTGGGATTCCGTCGGCGCGCAGGTTGTCGTCGAATCGACCGGCCGCTTCACCGATGGCACCAAAGCCAAAGCGCACCTGCGCGGTCCGGTGAAGAAGGTCATCATCTCTGCCCCCGCGACCAATGAGGACATCACCGTGGTCCTCGGTGTGAACGAAGGCAAATACGACCCGGCGAAGCACAACATCGTCTCGAACGCCTCCTGCACGACGAACTGCCTCGCGCCGGTCGTTAAAGTCCTCGTCGAGAAGTTCGGCATCGTTTCGGGCATCATGACCACGATCCACAGCTACACCAACGATCAGGTCATCCTCGACTTCCCGCACAAAGACCTGCGTCGCGCCCGCGCTGCCGCTCTCTCGATGATCCCGACCTCCACCGGCGCCGCCAAGGCCCTTAAGCTGGTCATCCCCGAGGTGGAAGGCAAGCTCGACGGGTTCGCGATCCGCGTCCCCACGCCGAACGTCTCTGTCGTCGACCTGACCTTCACCGCTGAAAAGCCGGTCAGCAAGGACGCCGTGAACAACGCTCTCAAAGCTGCCTCGGAAGGCGAGCTCAAGGGCATTCTGGGATACGACACCAACGAACTGGTCTCCAGCGACTTCAAGGGCGACGCGCGCTCCTCGATCGTCGACGGTCCGCTGACGAAGGTCGTCGGCCAGTCAGTGAAGGTGATCAGCTGGTATGACAACGAGTGGGGATACTCGAACCGCGTTCGCGACCTGATCCTCTTCCTCGCGAAGAAGGGTCTGTAACCCTCCCGCTCTGCTTTCTGGTCTGTTGGATACCTCGTCCTTGTCCCTCGCCGTGAGGGACAAGGATGGGATCGCGAGGAGGCGCATGCGACAGAACATCTCCGGCAGTTCTCCGTACGAACCCATCATCGGCTTTTCCCGCGCCGTGCGCGTCGGCAACACGGTGTACGTCTCCGGAACCGCGCCGGTCGGAGCCGAGCCTACCGACGCCGCAACGCAGACCCGTCACGCCCTCGAGTTCATCCGTAACGCGCTGGAGCAGGCGGGTGCGCGCATGGAAGACGTAGTCCGTACGCGCATGTATCTCACCCACGTCGAAGATTGGGAAGCCATCGGCCGCGCGCATGGCGAATTCTTCGGCACCATCCGGCCCGCCTCCACCATGGTCGTCGTCGCCGGCCTTCTCAATCCTTCCTGGCGCGTGGAGATCGAAGCCGACGCAGTCATCGACGCAGCTCCGCAACACTGACGAGGCATCTATGGCAAAACTTTCGATTCGCGATCTGGATCTCGCCCACAAGCACGTCTTCATGCGCGTGGACTTCAACGTGCCGCTCACCGAAGACGGCTCCGAAATTACTGACGATACCCGCATCAAAGAGACGCTGCCCACGATCGAATACGCGCTCCGCCACAAGGCCAAGCTCATCCTCGCCTCGCACCTCGGACGCCCCAAGGGCAAGGTGAACCTGAAGTACAGCCTCCGGCCTGTCGTCGATCGCCTGCGCACATTGCTCGATCATCACCTCGGCAGCAAGACCAATGTCGCCTTCGCGCCCGACTGTGTCGGCGACGTCGCCACCGAAATGGCCCGTCAGCTTGAATCCGGCCAGGTGCTGCTGCTCGAGAATCTGCGATTCCATGCCGAGGAGGAGGCAAACGACCCCGGTTTCTCAAAGAAGCTCGCCTCACTCTGCGAACTCTACGTCAACGACGCCTTCGGCAGCGCCCATCGCGCCCACGCCTCGACGGAGGGCATCACGCATTTCGTGAAGCAGTCCGCAGCCGGCTTGCTCATGGAAAAAGAGCTGAACTACCTTGGCAAGGCGCTCGAAGATCCCGCCCGCCCCTTTGTCGCGATCATTGGCGGCTCCAAGATCTCCGGCAAGATCGACGTCATCAACAACCTCCTCGACAAGGTAGACACGCTCGTCATCGTCGGCGGCATGGCCTATACCTTCGCCCGCGCCCGCGGCATCAGCACCGGCAAGTCGCTCGTCGAAGAGGACAAGATCGACATCGCCAAACAGGCCCTCGATAAGGCGCAGGCGCGCGGCGTCAAGCTGCTCCTGCCCGTGGACAACATCCTTGCCGATGCGTTCTCGCCCGACGCAAAAACGCAGACCTGGGACAGCAACACGAATTTCCCCGGCGACTGGCAAGGCCTCGATATCGGCCCAAAGACCATTGCCCAGGTCAACGAGATCGTCTCCAGGGCCCGCACCATCGTCTGGAACGGCCCCGCCGGCGTCTTCGAGTTCCCGCGCTTTGCCGTCGGTACGAACGCGATTGCCGAAGCCGTCGCGGCCAACAAAGACGCTGTCTCCATCATCGGCGGCGGCGACTCAGTAGCCGCCGTCCGCCAAGCCGGCGTCGCCGATCGGATCAAGCACATCTCCACCGGCGGCGGAGCCTCCCTCGAATTCCTCGAAGGCAAGAAATTGCCCGGAGTCGAAGCGCTCACGCAGAAATAGCTTGCTGGCCCCAACCCAGCATCCAAAGGGCGCCGCCTTGGCGCCCTTCTTAGTTGCCGCGCTGATGCGCCGCGCACGGAGAATTACGCCGCGCCCGCCGGAATAGCCAGAAGCTTCCTTTCGGCCCCAGCCAGGAGGGCCACAAGCGCAATCATGAGGGACACGGCCGTCAGATAAAAGACCTGGCTGCCAATCAGAAAGAAAGCCAAAGGCGAAACGTATAACAGCACGATCAGGACCTTTTTCCAGGCGTGCATTTCTTTCGCGATAGCCAGAATCGGAATCGCCAAGATGGTCAGATCGTGCGGGTAAAGGTGGTAGCTGATCAGCAGACAGCTGAGCAGGGCGACCGCAAATGTCAATTGCTCGCTGCGCACGCGCCGCATACAGAAGGCAACCACAGTCAGCAATACAGCCGAGGCCGCGCCGACTATCCATAGTTGTTCCTGCTCGGACAGATGCTTCTCGAACACTGCGAACGCCACGCCGCGCAGGTTGGCCATGACGAGCGGGCGGACATACCACGCACCCCCCGCATGGCGGCCCGCGGAATTCCGGATCAGTTGGAGGAACCTTTCGGCGCCTCCGGGAGAAGAGATGTAGTTCAGCAGCACAACTCCCGCGGTTCCGGCGGTGAATCCCTCCGCCAGGCGCCTGCCATATCGGATCGTCAACAGCACCGTCAGGGGAAGAATAATTTGAGGTTTGATCAGGGCGATCGCGAGAATGATGCCCGCGGTCCGCAGTCGCGCCTGCTCCATTTCTCTCCAGGCGA
>Ga0134128_10005275_pt1 | contig 15670 bp, 13 predicted proteins | sample KB31754_FD_96462 | JGI IMG/M metagenome (GOLD analysis project Ga0134128, IMG submission 96462) | Terrestrial soil microbial communities with excess Nitrogen fertilizer from Kellogg Biological Station, Michigan, USA - KB3-175-4 | ecosystem: Environmental > Terrestrial > Soil > Unclassified ...
AGTCCGGCCACGATCCGGCGCTGGAAGAACAGCACGAAGATGATGATGGGAATGGTGATGACCACCGCCGCCGCGGAGATCGACCCGGTCGGCACCGCGAACTGCGAGTTCCCGGTGAAGAAGGACAGCGCGGCCGGCGCGGTCCGCGCGGCCGTCGTCGCGGTCAGCGTGATCGCCAGCAGGAACTCGTTCCAGCAGAACAGGAAGACCAGGATGGCCGTGGTGACCATGCCCGGCGCGGCCAGCGGCGCGATGACCCGCACGAATGCCTGGAACGGCGTGGCCCCGTCCACCTTGGCCGCCTTCTCCAGTTCCCACGGGATCTCCCGGAAGAACGCGGACAGCGTGTAGATGCCGAGCGGCAGGCCGGTCGCCACGTACGGGATGATCAGCCCCGGCCAGGTGTTGAACAGGCCGAGGATCCGCTCGATGTTGAACAGCGGGGTGGCCAGCGCGATGGCCGGGAACATCGCGATCAGCAGCGACACCCCGATCAGCACGCTCTTGCCCGGGAAGTTCAGCCGGGCCACCGCATAAGCGGCCATCGACGCGAGCACCACGGCGATGGCCGTGGCGATCAGCCCGATGCCGATCGAGTTGAGCAGTGGCCGCAGGAAGGTCGAGGTGGTCAGGATGCCCGAGTAGTTGCTCCACGTCCAATCGACCGGGAAGTAGCTCGGGTCGGTGATCGAGGCGGTCGTCTTGAACGACAGGGAGATGATCCAGACCAGCGGGATCAGCACCAGCACGATCGTGACTATGTTCGCGACACTCCATCCGACCTTCTGCCGGGCGGTGGCTGCCATCAGAGTCGCACCTCCATTGCTCGCGTGGCCGGGATCATCGCTGGAGGCTCGTTCCGGGTGCCGCGGCGCCGAAGCCCCTGATGAACAGGATCGCGATGATCGCCACACAGATCAGGATCAGCACCGACATCGCCGAGCCGAGACCGAAGTTCAGCCCGGTGAACAGGTTGTCGTAGTTGAGAATCGACACCGATCCGGTGCCGTTGTTGCCCTGGGTCAGAAAGAAAATGTTGTCGAAGATCCGGAACGCGTCCAGCGTGCGGAACAGCAGCGCGACCAGGATCGCGGGCTTCATCAGCGGCAGGGTCACCCGGGTGAACCGCTGCCAGGCGGTGGCCCCGTCTACCTTGGCCGCTTTGAGCAGGTCTTCGGGCACCAGGGACAGCCCGGCCATCAGCAGCAGCGCCATGAACGCCGTGGTCTTCCACACCTCGGCCAGGATGATGATGGCAATCGCTTTGGGCTGCGAGGTCAGCGGCGCGGAGTTGTTGAACAGCGCGGACAGGTACCCGGTGCTCGGGGTCCAGGCATACAGCCAGCTGAACGCGGCGGCCACGGTCACGATCCCGTACGGGATCAGGATCGTGGTGCGGATCCCGCCCTTCCCCCAGATCGTCCGGTACATCAGCAGCGCCAGCCCCATGCCGAGCACGAACTCAATGGCCACCGAGACGACCGTGATGATGACGGTCACCAGCAGCGCGTGCCACCAGAATCCCGAGCTGAGAATGGCCCCGTAGTTGCTGAACCCGACGAACTTAGTCAGCTGCGGCGCGGACAGGATGTACCGCTGCAGCGATATGTAGATGGCGTAGCCGATGGGGTACGCGGTCACCGCGATCATCACGATCACCGCGGGCGCGCACAGCAGCCAGCCCAGCCGCCGCTCGGCGCGCGCGCCCTCGGACAGGCGGGGCCGGCCGTGCCGCCGCCCGGCCGCGGGCTCCTGGGCGGTAACTGGAGGAGTGACGGTGGTCATGTCTCCACCTCTCTCTGAGTGCTCAGCGCGCTCACGGAGTCAGCCCCTTCCCGGACAGGGCGTTGTCGATCTGTGTCCGCAGGCTCTGCTCGGTGCTCACCGGGTTGATCGAGTCGGGTGGCGAGACCAGGTGTGAGATGGCCACCGACACGACCTGGTAGAGCGGTGTCTTGGGCCGCACCGCCCCGTTGTTGACCTGCTGCAGGATCAGCTGGCGGAACGGGTACGGGCCCTGCATCTTCGGGTTGCTGTACACGCTGGCCAGCGTGGGCGGCAGCCCGCCCTTGACCGCCGCGGTGAGCTGGTTCTGCGCGTTGCGCAGGCACAGCACCGCTTGCATGGCGAGCTGCGGGTGGGGTGAGTACGAGCTGACCGCCAGGTCGATGCCGCCGATCGTCACCTTGGCCCGGGTGCCCGGGACCACGCTCGGGTACGGCGCCCACTTGAACACCTTGAACAGCTTGGGGTTGTCGGCCTTCATCGACGGATAGACGTAGGGGTAGTTCAGCTCGAACGCCGCGCTGCCCGCCTCCATGGCCAGCCGGTTCTGGTCCTCCATCTGCACCCCGAGCGACGGGTCAGCCGAGGACGAGCTGGCCAGCGTCTTCATGATCGTCAGCGCCCGGACCGCGGGCGGGCCCAGCCTGGCCGAGGTCGACGTCAAATTCAGGATGCTGCCGCCGGAGCTGGCCACCAGCGTGTTGAACCAGACCACGACGCCCTCGTACTGGGCGCCCTGGATCTCGATCAGGTGCGGCTTGCCCTGCTTGGCCAGGGCCTGGGCGTCGGCGAACATCTGGGCCCAGGTGGTCGGCGGCTTCTTCACCAGGTCCGACCGGTACCACAGCAGCTGGGTGTTGCTGTTGTACGGCACCGCGACCAGCTTCCCGCGCCATATCGCGGTCTGCAGCGGTCCCTTCAGCGTGCCCGCGATGGCCTGCTGCTTGAACGTGCCGGTCCACGGCCGGATCCAGCCGGCGGTGGCGAACTCGGCCTCCCAGGTGACGTCGAGGCCGAGGATGTCCATCGTGGTGTCGTGCGCGGCCAGCCGCCGCGCCATCTGCAGCCGCTGCTGGTCGGCCGCGTTCTGCAGCTTGTTGTAGACGATCTTGTAGCGGCCGTGGCTGGCCGCGGTGCAGTTGTCGGCCGCCGACTGGACCGCGCCGGACGGGTCCGGGAAGTTGTAGAACTGCAGCGTCACCGGCCCGGTACTGGCGCTGCTGGTGCCGCACGCGGCCAGCGCCGAGCAGGCCAGGACGCCGCCCCCGGCCGCGGCGACCAGATACCGGAGGCGGGACCGGGCACGTCGGGATCTGTGCCCTGCAGGGCGCTCCCCTGGTGTGGCCAAGCGATCACTGCCACCGATCATGGCGCCTCCCGCGGCCTGATGCTTCGTTGCACCTGTCACCACTGCTCACCACTGCCCGACAGTTACAAGCTCACCACTGCCCGACAGATCAAACGCTAGAGCGTTTCCCCACCAGTAACAAGTGATGCACTTTGGGCAAAGTTTTGCTAGCCTGCCGGCGCGATGCGCCACTCATGGCGCGATTTCGGGCCAGATCACTAGATAAGCGGGTAGCCGCGATCGTGATCACTAGATAAGCGGGTAGCCGCGATCGTGCCGCTGCCGAGGACGGCATCGCCCTCGTAGAGCACGGCGGCCTGGCCGCTGGCCACCCCGCGAGCCGGCCCCCCGAGCCGGATCCGGAGCAGGCCGCCGTCCATTTCCGCGCTGGCCGGGTAAACCTCGCCGTGCGCCCTGAGCTGGACCAGGACCTCCCGCGGCCCGGCGGGCGGCTCGCACCCGGTCCACACCGGCCGCTCGGCCACGATCTCCTGCACGTCGAGGGCCTCGCGCGGGCCGACGGTGACTGTCCGGGACACGGGCTCGATGTCCAGCACGTACCGCGGCCGACCGTCGCCCGCGGGCGCACCGACCCGCAGGCCCCGGCGCTGGCCGACGGTGAACCCGTATGCACCGTCGTGCTGGCCGACCAGCGTCCCGTCCTGGGTCACGATGCGCCCGGGCGCCTCGCCCAGCCGCCCGGCCAGGAAGGCCCTCGTGTCCCCATCCGGGATAAAGCAGACATCGTGGCTGTCCGGCTTGGCCGCCACCGCCATGCCGCGGGCGGTCGCCTCAGCCCGCACCTCGGCCTTGGTCATGTCACCGAGCGGGAACATGGCCCGGCCCAGCTGCTCCCGGGTGAGCACGGCCAGCACGTACGACTGGTCCTTGGCCTGGTCCACGCTGCGGTGCAGGCGGCCGTCGCGCAGCCGGGCATGATGCCCGGTGCACACCGCGTCGAACCCCAGCGCCACCGCCCGGTCCAGCACCGCCGCGAACTTGATCTTCTCGTTGCAGCGCAGGCAGGGGTTGGGCGTGCGGCCCTGCGCGTATTCGGCCACGAAATCGGCCACCACGTCACGGTCGAAGCGCTCGGCCATGTCCCAGACGTAGAACGGGATGCCGATCACGTCCGCGGCCCGGCGGGCGTCCCGGGCGTCCTCCACCGTGCAGCAGCCCCGCGCCCCGGTCCGGTAGGACTGCGGGTGGCTGGACAGCGCGAGATGAACCCCGGTCACCTCGTGCCCAGCGTCCGCGGCCCGGGCCGCGGCCACGGCTGAATCCACGCCGCCGGACATGGCGGCCAGCACGCGAAGTCGGTTCATCGTCTACGAGGTTACGTCGGCCTAGCGGGTGGCGCGGCGGGCACGCTGCACGACTTCGCCGATAACCGCGCCGAGCGCGGCCACGTCCTCCTGGGTGGACGTGTGGCCCAGGGAGAACCGCAGCGACCCGCGGGAGCGGGCCTCGTCCGCGCCCATGGCCAGCAGCACGTGGCTGGGCTGGGCCACCCCCGCGGTGCAGGCGGACCCGGTGGAGCAGGCGATGCCCTTCGCGTCGAGCAGCATCAGCAGCGCGTCGCCCTCACAGCCGGGGAAGGAGAAGTGCGCGTTGCCCGGTAGCCGGCCCGGGCCGGCCGGCGGCCCGTTCAGGATCGCGTCCGGCACCGCCGCCAGCACCTGGGCGATCAGTTCGTCGCGGAGCTTGGCCAGCCGGGCGGCCTCATCGTCGCGGCGGCTGGCCATGACCGTGGCCGCGACGGCGAACGCACGGATGGCCGGCGCGTCCAGGGTGCCCGAGCGCACCTCGCTCTCCTGGCCGCCACCGTGCAGCACCGGGACCGGCTGGACGCCGCGGGCCAGCAGCAGCGCGCCGGCGCCGACCGGGCCGCCAAACTTGTGTGCGGTGACGGTCATCGCGTCCACGCCGCTGGCCGCGAAGCTGACCGGCAGCTGCCCGGCGGCCTGCACCGCGTCAGTGTGGAACGGGATGCCGTGCTCGCGGGCGATCGCGGCCAGCTCGGGGATCTGCTGAACCACGCCGACCTCGTTGTTCGCCCACATCGCGGTGACCAGCGCGACGCCGTCCGGGTCTTCCGCGATGGCCTCAGCCAGCGTCTCCGGCGCGAGCACGCCGGCCGCGTCGACCGGGAGCCACTCCAGCTCAGCCTGCTCGTGCTCGGCCAGCCATCCCGCGGAATCCAGCACCGCGTGGTGCTCGATCGAGGTGGCCAGCACACGGTGCGGGACAGCCCGGGCCGCTCCCGGCCGGGCCGGCGCCACCGCGGCCGCACGCCGCGCCCAGTACAGGCCCTTGACGGCCAGGTTGTCCGCCTCGGTCCCCCCGCTGGTGAAGATCACCTCGCTGGGCCGGGCGCCGAAGACCTCGGCGATCTGCTCCCGGGATTCCTCGACGACACGGCGCGCCCGGCGCCCTGCGTTATGCAAAGAAGAAGGATTGCCCAGCTGGCCGAGTTCCTCGGTCATGGCACTGAGCGCCTCGGGCAGCATCGGCGTCGTGGCCGCGTGGTCCAGGTACACCACGCAGTCCGGTGCCTGCCCCGGGCGCGCGCCCGCACTGTCGATGTACCTCATGACGGCCTTCAGCCTAATGTGCGCCCAGCCTGCCCGGCACGTCCTGGCCGGACGGCCGGCCGCGGACCCGGGGTCAGTTCGCCGAGCGGCGCTCGATCTCCTCGGTGAGCTGCGGGACGACCTGGAACAGGTCACCGACCACACCGAAGTCGGCCAGCTCGAAAATCGGCGCCTCGGGGTCCTTGTTGATCACCATGATGGTCTTGGCCGTCTGCATCCCGGCCCGGTGCTGGATCGCGCCGGAGATGCCCACCGCCAGGTACAGCTGCGGGGACACGGTCTTCCCGGTCTGGCCGACCTGGAACTGGTGCGGGTACCAGCCCGCGTCGGTGGCGGCCCGGGACGCGCCCACGGCCGCGCCGAGCGAGTCGGCCAGCTTCTCGATCAGCGCGAAGTTCTCGGCGTTGCCCACCCCGCGGCCGCCGGACACCACGATCGCGGCCTCGGTAAGTTCCGGGCGCTCGCCGCGCTCGGCGATCACCCGCTCGGTGACCTTGACCGCCCGGGCCGCGTCGGTCAGCTCGACCCCAGCCGGCTCGATCCCGGCCGCGGCCGGGGCCGGCTCGGCCGTGACCGAGTTCGGCCGGACCGCCACGATGGGCGTGCCGGTGCGCACCCGGGACTGGACGACGATCGCCCCGCCGAAGATGGACTGCTCAGCCACGGGGCCGCCGTCGCCCGCGGTCAGCCCGACCGCGTCGGTGATCACGCCCGAGCCGGTCTTGACCGCCAGCCGGCCCGCCACCTCCTTGCCCTCCGGGGTGGCGGCGACGAACACGGCGGCCGGTGACTGCCGGGCCACCAGCCCGGCCAGCACCTCGGCGGCCGGGGCGACCACGTAGTCCTCGATGCCGCCGCCGTCGGCCACGTAGACCTTGGCCGCGCCGAACTCGGCCAGCCGCTCCCGGCCGCCCTCGGCACCCGCGCCGATCCACACCGCCGACGGCTCGCCGAACTGGCGGGCCAGGGTGAGCAGCTCGCAGGTGACCTTCTTCACCGTCTCGCCGTCATGCTCGGCGAGCACCAGGATCTCAGCCATGGGTGGCCGCCCTCCGTCCTCAGATGAACTTCTGCGCGGCGAGGAACTCGGCTGCCTTGGCGCCGCCGTCGCCTTCGTCCTTGACGACCGTGCCTGCCTGCCGCGGCGGGCGCTTCGCGAAGCTGACCACTTCGGTGGCCGCGCCGGCCAGGCCGACCTCGCCCGGGTCGATCCCGGCGTCGGCCAGGCTGAGCGTCTCCACCGGCTTCTTCTTGGCCGCCATGATGCCCTTGAACGAGGGGTACCGGGGCTCGTTGATCTTCTCCACCACGCTGATCACGGCGGGCAGGTTGGCCTCGATCTGGTCATAGCCGTAGTCGGTCTGCCGGTGCACCCGCAGCTGGCTGCCATCCACCTCGACCTTGCTGGCCAGCGACACCTGCGGGACGCCGAGCCGCTCGGCCAGCATGGCCGCGAGCACGCCCATCCGCGCGTCGGTCGATTCCGAGCCCAGGATGACCAGGTCGAACCCGGTCCGGCCGAGCACCTTGGCCAGGGCCGCCGAGGTCTGCAGCGCGTCCGAGCCGGCCAGCCCGTCATCGATGAGATGCACGGCCTTGTCCGCGCCCATGGACAGCGCCTTGCGGATCGACTCGCTGGCCTTTTCCGGGCCCATGGTCAGGATGGTGACCTCGCCGCCGTTCGCCTCGGCTAGGCGCAGCCCTTCCTCGATCGCGTACTCGTCGAGTTCGTTGATGACCCCATCGACCGAGGCCCGGTCCAGGCGTGAGTCATCGGGCCTGAGGGTGCGTTCGGCCCACGTGTCCGGCACCTGCTTCATGCAGACGACGATGTTCATGACCGGCGGCCGACCTCCTGTCTGGTTCGCTGCCCCGGGGGGCGGGCGGAGCACCTCAAGAGTGCCAAACGCGGTGCCCTGGCGGGGCGGCCGGGGTGTCCGTTGCCACGAGCGCGTGGATCCATACCGCCCGCCCGGCAGGCCCGCTCACCGCCTCAGCCTTATGTTACTTGACAGTAGCTTACCTCGCCTCGGCGGCGTCGATGACATTCGCCAGCAGCATCGCCCGGGTCATCGGGCCGACGCCGCCCGGCATCGGGGCCAGGTAACCCGCTTTCTCGCGGACCCCGGGCGCCACGTCACCGACCAGGCCGGCCTCGGTCCGGGTGATGCCCACGTCGAGCACGGCCGCGCCGGGCCGGATCATCTCCGCGGTCAGCAGGCCGGGCCGTCCGGCCGCCACCACGACGATATCGGCCGCCCTGGTGTGCGCGGCCAGGTCCTTGGTCCCGGTGTGGCACGACGTGACAGTGGCGTTCTCGCTCCGCCGGGTCAGCACCAGGCCCAGCGCCCGGCCTACGGTGATGCCACGGCCGATCACCGTGACGTCGGCCCCGGCGATCGGCACCTCATACCGGCGGAGCAGTTCGACGATGCCGCGCGGGGTGCACGGCAGTGGGCCCGGCTGGCCGAGCACGAGCCGCCCGAGGTTCAGCGGGTGCAGGCCATCCGCGTCCTTGGCCGGGTCGATCAGGCCCAGAATCCGGTTCGCGTCGATCCCGCCCGGCAGCGGCAGCTGGACCAGGTACCCGGTGCACGCCGGGTCGGCGTTCAGCTCGGCCACTACCGCCTCGACCTGCTGCTGGGTGGCATCGGCGGGCAGGTCCCGGCGGATGCTGGCGATGCCGACCTCCGCGCAGTCCCGGTGCTTGCCGTTGACGTACGCCCGGCTGCCCGGGTCATCGCCCACCAGCACGGTGCCCAGGCCGGGCCGCACGCCCCGCCCGGCCAGCACGGCCACCCGGGCCGCCAGTTCCTGCTTGATCTGCGCGGCCGTCGCCTTGCCGTCCAGAATCTGTGCCGTCATCCCTCGGTCCCGCTCATCCGGCCACCCAGTTCTCCGCTGTCCCGCCAGGTCATCAACGACCAGTCCCGCTCAGTGATAGAAGTGCCGCACGCCAGTGAAGTACATGGTGATCCCAGCCTGCTCGGCGGCCTCGATGGACAGCTGATCGCGGACCGACCCGCCCGGCTGCACCACGGCCCGGACCCCGGCCTGGATCAGTACCTCCAGGCCGTCCGGGAACGGGAAGTACGCGTCGCTGGCCGCGACCGTCCCGGCCGCCCGCTCGCCCGCCCTGGACACCGCGAGCCGGGCCGCGTCCACCCGGCTGACCTGTCCCATGCCTACCCCGACCGAGGCCAGCCCGGCGGCCAGCAGGATCGCGTTGGACTTCACGCTGCGGATGGCCCGCCAGGCGAAGATCAGGTCGGCCAGCATGTCCGGGGAGGCCGGCTGGCCCGTCTTCAGCGCCCAGCCGGCCGGGTCGTCCCCGGGCGTGTCGACCCGGTCCGGCGTCTGCAGCAGCAGCCCGCCGTCGACCTGCCGCCACTCGGCCTGGCTGATCATGGCCGCCCCGGAGCCGGTGGCACTGGCCTGCCCGCGGCCGGCCGGTGGCGGGCAGGCCAGCAGGCGCAGGTTCTTGCTGGCCTTGAGGAGCTGCAGCGCCTCCGGGGCGAACTCCGGCGCGATGACGATCTCGGTGAAGACCTCCGCGACCTGGGCTGCCATCTCGGCGGTGACCACCCCATTGGCCGCAATGACCCCGCCGAACGCGGACTCCGGGTCGCTGGCGTTCGCCTTGCGGTGCGCCTCGGCCAGGTCGGCGCCCAGCGCGATGCCGCACGGATTGGAGTGCTTGATGATGGCCACGCACGGCTGGACGAAATCGAACGCGGCCCGCCAGGCCGCGGCCGCGTCCACGTAGTTGTTGTAGGACATGGCCTTGCCGTGGAACTGCGCCGCGGAAGCGATGCCAGCCGGCCCAGGTGGCACGTACAGCGCGGCCCGCTGGTGCGGGTTCTCCCCGTACCGGAGCACCTCCCGCCGGGACCACACCGCCCCGGCAAAGTCGGGCCAGCCGGTCTCGGCGGCCGTCTCGTCGGGCGCGTACTCGCCCGCAAACCAGGACGCGACGGCCGAGTCGTACGCGGCGGTGTGCGCGAAAGCCCGCGCGGCCAGCCGCCGCCGCTGCTCCCGGCTGAACCCGCCGTCGGCCAGCGCCCCCGCTACCTCGGCGTACCCGGACGGGTCGGTGATCACCGCGACGTGCTCGTGGTTCTTGGCCGCCGCGCGGACCATGGCGGGCCCGCCGATGTCGATCTGCTCGACGCATTCCGCGGCGGGCGCGCCCGAGCTGACCGCGGCCTCGAACGGGTACAGGTTGGACACCAGCAGCTGGAACGGCGCGATGCCCAGCTCCGCCAGCTGGGCCTGGTGGCTGGGCCGGCTCAGGTCGGCCAGCAGCCCGGCGTGCACCGCCGGGTGCAGCGTCTTGACCCGCCCGTCCAGGCACTCGGGGAAGCCGGTGACATCCTCCACCCGGGTCACCGGCACGCCCGCCTCCGTGATAGCCGCGGCCGTGCTCCCGGTGCTGACGATCTCCACCCCGGCCTTGTCCAGCGACCGGGCCAGGTCGCCGAGGCCCGTCTTGTCATAGACGCTGATCAGCGCGCGCCTGATCGGTACTCTCGTCACCGGCCGATCCTCACCTTCCTGCCCGCCGCGGACCACCCGTCGCGGACCATCCGGCCCACAGTCTTCACGAGCAGCGCGCGCTCAGCTACCTTGACCCGCTCGTGCAAGCTGGCCTCATCGTCGTCATCGAGCACCGGGACGGCCGCCTGGGCCAGCACCGGGCCGGTGTCCGTGCCCGCGTCCACCAGGAACACCGTGCACCCGGTGACCTTCACCCCGTGCTCCAGGGCGTCCCGCACCGCATGCATGCCCGGGAAGGCGGGCAGCAGCGCGGGATGGGTGTTGATCACCCGGCCGCCGAACTCGGCCAGGAACGGGGCGCCCACCAGCTTCATGAAACCAGCCAGCACGATCAGGTCGGGACGGGCCGCGGCACAGGACGCGGTGAGCGCCCGGTCCCAGTCCAGCCGGTATGGATAGTCCTTCACCCGGTGGGTGAAGGTAATTACCCCGGCCCGCTCGGCCCGGGCCAGCGCCCGGGTACCGGACCGGTCCGCGCCCACCGCCACGATCTGCGCACCGAAGGCCGGGTCGGCCGCCGCGTCGAGCAGTGCCTGCAGATTGGTTCCGGCCCCGGAGACCAGGACGATCAGGCGCGCAGGCATGCGGCCACGATAACGGCACCGGGCCGGTAGGCTGGCCCACCGCCCGGGGCCGGGCAGAATGGGATCCGGCGTTCCGGCCCGGGACGAATCACCTGATGGCCGGGGTGATCACCGGCGGGCAGGAATCTGCCTTGCCAGACATTGATTTGGCACGGATGCTGCTTGCGGAGCGACCAGGCCGGCTTCGCAGCAGGAGCCCAGCTCCGTGGGAGGAGGCCCGCAGATGCCAGTCCGCAGCCGGGGCAGGCCGCCTGGGTAGCGGTCCTGCCTGCCCCCATTCCCGGTCCCGATGACTTCCTGGAGCCCTCCCGATGGCCCCCGCACTTCCCCCGGCGCAGCCACCCGAGCAGTCCGCGGACGAGGCACCGGCCGCTGATCCCGCGGCGGCCCGGGCCCAGCCGCCCGCTGCCCGGGCCCAGCCGCCCACTGCCCGGGCCCAGCCGCCTGCGCAGCCGCCGCCGGCCTCAGCTCAGTCCCCGTCGGCGCCGCCGCCGGCCCACGCGCGGCTGCTGCCCACCCCCCAGGCTCGGCCTGACCGCCGGGCCGAGCCGGCCCACCAGCAGCGGGCCGTCGCGGCGCTGTCCCTGGCCCTGCTCAGCCTGCTCGGCCTGCTCGGGCTCAGCAACTTCCAGCGCGGCCGGTACATCGTGGGGTTCGCCCTGGTCGTTGGGATCCTCGCCGTCTGGTTCGCGATCACCGCGATCGTCCGGGCCCGGCGCCGGGGCACGGCCCTGCCCCGGGGCTCGGTCATCGCCACCGTGATCGGTGTGCTCGGGGTGCTGCTCAGTGGGCTGCTGCTGGCCGGGTTCGCCTTGTTCGGCCACCAGGCCACCCGGTATTCACAATGCCTGAGCGGGGCCAACACGATCTCCGCGCAGCAGTCCTGCCGCGACCAGTTCATCCAGTCGATCGAGAACGCCACCCCCTGAATTCCCGGGACCCGCTGCCCGCCTTCCCCGGCTGGCCCGGCTGGCCCGGCTGGCCGGTGCCGCCAGCCCGTGCCCGGCAGACCTTCGGCCTGCTGCTGGGTGGCGGCCAGGATCCAACCGGACGCGCCTCTTAGGGCAGTGCGGCCGGGTCCGGCGGATGACCGGGTGCCTCGTTCCTTTCCCGGTCCGCCCACGGGTCAAGGTAGATGTGATGCCCGCTGCCCGCTTCCGTGCCGGGGCCAGCCGCCATCCTGGCCGGGGCCGCCGCCGCGTGCGGATCTGCGGCCGGTTCCTCGTCCGCGGCTGGCCTGCGCCGGGTCTGGAGCCAGGTGACCACGCCCGCGCTGATCGCCGACGCGACACCGACCTCCAGCGTGGCTACCACGGCGGCCTGCCAGCCGGATGGGCCGACTGCGGTCAGCCGCCCACTCCCCAGCGGGCCGCCCGCGAACGCCGCGAGCACGCCCAGGGCCAGCCCGCTGGCTGCCCCGCACGCGAAACCCCACAGCGGCGCGAGTTCCACCGCCATGGCCGGCACGGCCCGCGCGGTCAGCAGCCCGCCGAACGCTCCGGCCAGGTACGGCACGCTGAGCAGGAGCACCGAGGCCCAGCCGGGCACCGCCGAATGCGGCCCAGCCGGCAGCCCGGCCAGCATCGGCAGCATGGGCAGCGAGCCCAGTGCCGAGCCGGTGGGCGCGACGACGGTGCCGGTGCCGAACGCGAAGCCGGGGCCGAGCGTGTAACAGATCGCCCACACGATGGCGTTCGGCACGTAGCCGATCTGGGCTAGCAGCAGCAGGACACCGCCGACCATGCCGGGGTCCAGGGCCGCGTCGACGGACTTGAAGTTCCCCATGCTGGTGCCGAGCGAGGCAGCGGACAGGACCGCGCCCGCCGCGATCAGCACGGTGAGCGAGCCGACCGAGCCGAGGAACACCCCACGGGACCGTGGCGGCAGCAGGTGGATGAGGCGACCCCAGGGGGCCAGCGCCCGCGCACCGCCTAGGCCACCCGCGACCAGGGCGACCAGGAAGCCTGCCACCACCGCCTGCAGCAGCGACGGACTGGCCAGCGCGGACTGGCCAGCCAGCGCGAGCGCTCCAGCCAGCAGCGCGTACGGCACGGCCAGGGCCAGGGCCGCGTAACCGACCTCAGCCAGCCTGGTCACTTCGCCCTTGCGGACCACCCAGCGGCCCGCCCGCCACAGCAGGGCACCCGGCAGCAGCAGCAACCCGAGCGGGAGCATCCCGATCCGGCCGGTCCCGGTCTTCCCCGGCCCGATACCGATCACCCCGTGCACGGTGAAGCCGACGTGGTGCCCGACCAGCCAGAGGTCCGCGGCCGTGCGCAGCACGCCGGGCAGGCCCAGCCCGGCGTGCGGTGCCGCGATCCAGCCGGCCAGCACCAGCAGGGTGATGCAGACCAGCCCGGTGCCCGCGGCCGCGCAGGCCGCGATGGCACCGGTGATCACCAGCGGCTGGGCCGGGCCGGGCCGGACCCCGTCGGGGTCCCCATCCCCGCTGGCCGCCCGCTCGGTGGGCAGGGCAGAAGCGGTCACAAGACCCTATCCTGGCCAACGATCAGCCTGGGCTGCGGGAGGCGCGCCGCGCGGGCCCCGTCTCCGGGCCCGCAGGCCAGCTAGCGGCCCGGCATGACGTCGCGGACCAGGCGGGCGGTCTCGCTCGGCGTCCGGCCGACCCGCACGCCGACCTTCTCCAGGGCTTCCTTCTTGGCCTGGGCGGTGCCGGCCGAGCCCGAGATGATCGCCCCGGCGTGGCCCATGGTCTTGCCCTCGGGGGCGGTGAAGCCGGCCACGTAGGCGACCACCGGCTTGGTGACGTGCCCCTCGATGTAGGCCGCGGCCCGTTCCTCGGCGTCGCCGCCGATCTCGCCGATCATCACGATCGCCTCGGTCTCCGGGTCGTCCTGGAACGCGGCCAGGCAGTCGATGTGCGTGGTGCCGATCACCGGGTCGCCACCGATGCCCACCGCGGTGGAGAAGCCGATGTCCCGCAGCTCATACATCATCTGGTAGGTCAGCGTGCCGGACTTGGAGACCAGCCCGATCCGGCCCTCGGTGGTGATGTCGGCCGGGATGATGCCCGCGTTCGACTTGCCCGGCGAGGCCACCCCCGGGCAGTTCGGCCCGACGATCCGGGTGCTGTTCCCCTTGGCGCTCGCGTAGGCCCAGAACCAGGCGGTGTCGTGCACCGGGACGCCCTCGGTGATCACGATGACCAGCGGCAGGCCCGCGTCCACCGCCTCGGTCACCGCGGCCTTGGTGCCGGCCGGCGGGACGAAGACCACGGACACGTCCGCGCCGGTGGCCGCCATGGTCTCGGCCACCGTGCCGAACACTGGCACCTCGGCGCCGCCCAGGTCGACGGTCTGCCCGGCCTTGCGCGGGTTGGTGCCGCCCACGACGTTGGTGCCCGCGGCGAGCATCCGCCGGCCGTGCCTGCGGCCTTCCGAGCCGGTGATGCCCTGGATCATGATCCGGCTCTCGCCGGTCAGGAAAATCGCCATGTCATGCTCCTGTCGCGGGCGCGGCGGCCAGTTCCGCGGCGCGCCGGGCTGCGTCGTCCATCGTCGCGACCTGCTCGACCACCCGCAGGCCCGCCGCGTCGAGGATGCGGCGGCCCTCGTCCGCGTTGTTCCCATCCAGCCGGACCACGATCGGGTGGCGGACCTGCTCGCCCCGGCTGGACAGCAGGGCGAGTGCGGACACGATCCCGTTCGCCACCGCGTCGCACGAGGTGATGCCGCCGAACACGTTGACCAGGACGCTGCGCACCGAGCCGTCGGACAGCACGATCTCCAGCCCGTCCGCCATCACCTCGGCCGACGCACCGCCCCCGATGTCCAGGAAGTTCGCGGGCTTGACCCCGCCGAACGCCTCACCCGCCAGCGCCACCACGTCCAGCGTGGACATGACCAGCCCGGCCCCGTTGCCGATGATGCCGACCTGCCCGTCCAGCTTGACGTAGTTCAGGTGCTTGGCCTTGGCCCGGGCCTCCAGCGGGTCGGCCGCTTCCGGGTCGGCGAACCGCGCGTGGTCCTGCCGGAAGGCGGCGTTGTCGTCCAGGCTGACCTTCCCGTCCACGGCCAGCACGTCGCCCTGCTCGGTCAGCGCCATCGGGTTGACCTCGACCAGGGTGGCGTCCTCGTCGGCGAACACCGACCACAGCCGTTCGGCGAGCACCGCGGCCTGCTTGAGCGCTTCGGCGGGCAGGCCGCCGGCCGCCACGATCTCGGCCGCCTTGGCCGCGTCCACCCCGGTGAGGGGGTCGATCGGGATCCGCGCCACCGCCTCCGGGCTGGTGTGCGCGACCTCCTCGATCTCTACGCCGCCCTGCACCGAGCAGATCGCGGTGAAGGTCCGGGCCGCCCGGTCCAGCAGGTAGGACAGGTAGTACTCCTGCGCGATGTCGCTCGCCTCGGCGATCAGGACCTTGTGCACAGTGTGGCCCTTGATGTCCATGCCGAGAATCGCGGCCGCCTTCTGCTCGGCCTCGTCGGGCCCGTTGGCCAGCTTGACGCCACCGGCTTTACCCCGGCCGCCGGTCTTCACCTGAGCCTTCACCACGGTGAGGGACGACCCGTCGGCCGCGAACCCGGCCGCGATCTCCCGCGCTTCGGCCGCAGTGGCGGCGACCCGGCCGCGCTGCACCGGTACCCCGTATTCGGCGAACAGTTCTTTCGCCTCGTACTCAAACAGGTCCACTTAGACGTCCGTCCTCAGCAGGTCAGGATTCCGCACGCAGCCTACCCGTCACCCGCCCGCCATTCCCGCGCACCCCGCACCCCCCATCCCCCGTACCGCCCGACCCCCTGCCCCGAGACCGCACGACCCCGCATCCCCAGCACCGCACG
>Ga0134128_10005276_pt1 | contig 15668 bp, 15 predicted proteins | sample KB31754_FD_96462 | JGI IMG/M metagenome (GOLD analysis project Ga0134128, IMG submission 96462) | Terrestrial soil microbial communities with excess Nitrogen fertilizer from Kellogg Biological Station, Michigan, USA - KB3-175-4 | ecosystem: Environmental > Terrestrial > Soil > Unclassified ...
CGAGCCCGCGTTGATCGCCTCGGGCGCGCCGCCGCTGGTTCGCCTGGCCACCTGTTACGAACCGAACAATTTTCCCGCGCTGCCGGTGCGTGAAGGCGAGCACGTGTTCGCCTGGTTCGCGGGGTTCGCCGATCACGCAGCGTATGCAAGACACATTGCGGCGCTGACGCATTCGTCGCGCTGGCGCGACTCCATTGCGCCCGGATTGCGCCACCGGCTGATCGCGCCACCGCAGGCGCTGCGTCTGACGCCTACCGCGCGCTCGCTGTTGCGTGGCGCCATTGCACCCCTTGTCCCCGTCACGGAGAACTAGGCATGAAACCGCACCCCGAAATCACTTTTTTCCATTCGCCGAACAGTCGCGCCGGCATCACCCGTTCGCTGCTGGAAGAACTGAATGTCCGCTACGATCTGGTGGTACTGGATCTGAAGCGTGGCGAGCAGCGTACGCCCGATTACCTGGCCATCAATTCGATGGGCAAGGTGCCGGCGATCCGCCATAACGGTGTGCTGATCACCGAACAGCCGGCGATCATGTTGTATCTGGCGGATGCATTTCCGGAAGCAGGACTTGCGCCGGCCATCAACGACCCGCTGCGCGGCGCCTACCTGCGCTGGATGGTGTTTTACGGCTCATGTTTCGAACCGGCGCTGATCGACCGTTCCTATGAGCGCGCGCCGCTGCCGCAGATGGCCTGCGGCTACGGCGACTACGACAGCGTGATCAACGCGTTGACCACGCAACTGGCGCACGGCCCGTGGTTACTGGGCGAGAGCTTCACCGCGGCGGACGTGCTGTGGGGCGGCGCATTGAACTGGGCGCTGGCGTTCAAACTGGTACCCGAATCGAACGTGCTGCGCGAATACGTGGAGCGGGTCGCGGCACGTCCGGCGATGCAGCGTGCCGCGGCGCTGGATGCGGAACTGGCGGAGAAGCAGGCGGCGTGAATTCCGGCCGGCATGGCGGCGCGCGTGCCCCACTCCTGGTGTCCTCTCCGAGCCCGTCCAGGTGTTCGCCGACGCAGCCGATGCCATTCAAGGCACCGGCTAGCCGCGCCGGCTCATTCCGCAAGCAGGCGGGGAAGAGTAGGCGTCGCGCTTGGCGCAATGGTTTTGTGATAGAAGCGGCGCATGCGCCGCGCCGATCGCCTGTTCCTGATCATCCATGCCCTGCAGGGCCGCCGCACCGCGCTGCCGGCGCGGCGGCTTGCCGAAACCCTCGCGGTTTCGCTGCGCACGGTGTATCGCGATGTCGTGGATCTGCAATTGTCCGGCGTGCCGATCGAGGGCGAGGCCGGCGTCGGTTACCTGCTGCGCAAGGGCGCGGATATACCACCGCTGATGTTCACGCCTGAGGAAATGGAAGCATTGGTGGTTGGCACACGGTTCGTGCGGGCGTTCGGCGGCGCCAGGCTCACTGCCGGCGCGGAGGCGGCGCTGCTGAAGATCAAGGCCGCATTGCCGGTGGAGCTGCGCCAGCGAGCGCTGCGCTCGCGCATCTTCGCACCGGGCCGCAAATACGAGGTGAAGTCCGGGATGATCGATCGCCTGCATGAGGCGATCGCGCAACATCAGGTGTTGATGCTCGGTTATCGCGACCAGGCCGGGCGCGACAGTCGGCGCGAAGTCGAGCCGCTGTGCCTGGCCTTCTGGGGCGGCGTCTGGACGCTGGGCGCGTGGTGTCGGCTGCGCGGCGACTTTCGCAATTTTCGCCCCGACCGCATCACCGCGTTCGAGCCCGCCGGCGAGGTGTTCGTCGAAACCGCCGAGCGCGGCTTCGACGCCTACCTGCGCACGATGGGCGCACGCGCGGAGGCTCTGGATGACTGATTGCATACACCCCGGTCACGACATCGCGCTACATTGATGCGGATAGGGCCTGGGGAGCGTGCAATGAAACTGCGCAGGGTGTGTCTGGGGATGCTGGCTTTGCTGATCAGCGCAACGGCGCTGGCGAGCAGCGCCGACGCAAACTTCCGCGCGCTTTATCAGCGCGAGTGGGCCTGGCGCCTGCAACAGTTTCCGACACTCGCATCCAGCGTGGGCAATCATCAATACGATGATCGGATGGATGATGTCAGCGCGCGGGCGTGGCAACAGCGCCTCGGCTACTGGCAGGATGTGCTGAAGCAGCTGGATGCGATCGATCCCAACGCACTGTCGCCGGACGATCAGATCAATTACGCGGTGTATCGCGCGCAAGTGCAGAACCTCGCCGCGGACGATCGACTCGGTCAATGGCAGATGCCGTTCAACAGCGATTCGGCGTTCTGGTCGGATCTTGCCTACCTGCCGGGCTCGCAGAAGCTCGAGACCGCGCAGGACTACCGCAACTACCTAAAGCGTCTTGGCGAAATTCCACGCTATTTCGATCAGCAGACCGACGACATGCGGATCGGCCTGAAGCGCGGCTTCAGCGTGCCGCGCGCGGTGCTGGGCGGGCGCGACAAATCGATCGCCTCGGTCGCGAATTTGAAAGATCCCGCGCAAAGCGGTTTCTACAAGCCGTTCGAGAAAATGCCGATGGCGATCCCGGCCGCCGATCAATCCGCGTTGCGCGCGCAGGCCCGGCAAGTGATCCGCGAAAACGTGATTGCGGCTTACGCGAAACTGCTGAAGTTCATCGATGACGAATACATTCCGCAGGCGCGCGCCACCCTGGCTGCCGAAGCCATGCCCGATGGCAACGCCTATTACGCGCAACAGATCAAGGAGTACACCACGCTGGATCTTTCGCCCGATCAGATTCACTAGATCGGGCTGGACCAGGTGGCGAAAATTCACGCCCAGATGCTGGATGTGATGAAGCAGACCGGCTTCAAGGGCGACTTCCCCGCGTTCCTGCAATTCCTGCGCAGCGACCCGCGGTTCTATGCGCAAACACCGGAAGAACTGCTGGACAAAAGCGCGTGGGTGGCCAAGGAGGTGGATGGGCAACTGTCGAAATTTTTCGATCACCTGCCGCGCGAGCGCTTCACCATCAAGCCGGTACCCGCCGACATCGCCCCGTTCTACACCTCCGGCCGCGGTGGCCCGGATGTGTACCTGGTCAACACCTACGATCTGAAATCGCGCGCGCTGTTCAACATGCCGGCACTGACCTTGCACGAGTCGTATCCGGGTCATTCGCTGCAACTGGAGCTGGCCAGCGAAATGACCGATCAACCGGCGTTCCGCAGCAACGGTTACATCTCCGCATTCGGCGAGGGCTGGGGGTTGTATTCGGAATTCCTCGGCAACGAGATGGGCATCTACCAAACGCCCTATCAGCAGTTCGGCTATCTCACTTACCAGATGTGGCGCGCCTGCCGGCTGGTGGTGGACACCGGCATCCATCATCTCAACTGGACGCGTGAGCAGGCCGTGCAATATCTGCACGACAACACCGCGCTTTCCGATCACGAGATCGATACGGAAGTGGATCGCTACATCAGCTGGCCGGGGCAGGCCGACAGTTATGAACTCGGCTACCTGAAAATCCGCGAGCTGCGCGCGAAAGCCGAGAATGCGCTGGGCACGAAGTTCGACATCCGCCATTTCCACGACACCGTGCTGTCGCTGGGTTCGGTACCGTTGCCGGCGCTGGAGCAGCGCATCGACCGCTTCATCGCCGAAGGCGGCCCGGAACCGCAGTGGCCGTGCGATTGCAAGCAGGACAAGAAGTCGCCCTGACAAAGTCGCGCGCGGGAGAAGATTCCATGAGCGTCGAGCGTGCAATGGCAACGGAGAATCCTTCCGCTGCGGAAGCTGAAAGCGTCGGGGGACGCTTCAAGCGGCAATTGAGCCTCACCGACCTCACTTTCATCGGACTCGGTGCGATCTTCGGTTCGGGCTGGCTGTTTTCGGCAAGTTACGTGGCCGACATGGCCGGGCCGGCGGGTATCGTTTCCTGGCTGATCGGCGGTGCGGCGGTGCTGCTGCTCGGGCTGGTGTACTGCGAACTCGGCGCGGCGCTGCCGCGCTCGGGCGGCGTGGTGCGTTATCCGGTGTATTCGCACGGCGCGCTGCTCGGTTATCTCATGGGGTTGATCACGCTGATCGCGTTTTCCAGCCTGATCGCGATCGAAGTCGTCGCCTGCCGGCAATATGCCTCGGCATGGTTTCCACAACTGACGCACGCGGATTCGCAAGCTCCCACGCTGCTCGGCTGGTTGGTGCAGCTCGCGATCCTGTGCGTCTTCTTCCTGCTGAACTACTACAGCGTGAAGACCTTCGCGCGCGCCAACAATCTGGTCAGCGTCTTCAAGTTCGTGGTGCCGCTGACAGTGGTCGTTGCGTTGCTGTATTTCTTCCGGCCGGGCAATTTCAGCGCCCACGGATTCGCGCCATTCGGGTTCTCCGGCATTGCCGGCGCCGTTTCCGCCGGCGGCATCATCTTCGCGTATCTCGGTTTGACCCCGATCGTGTCGGTGGCGGGCGAAGTGCGCGATCCGCAGCGCACGATCCCGATCGCGCTGATCCTGTCGGTCGCGCTTTCCACGATCATCTACGTGCTGCTGCAGATCGCGTTTCTGGGCAGTGTGCCGACCGGGATGGTGAGCCACGGCTGGCGCGGCGTCGGCAAACTATTCGCGCTGCCATTCCACGATATCGCCCTCGCGCTGGGGCTCGGCTGGTTGTCGTTCCTGGTGGTGTGCGACGCGATCATTTCGCCCAGCGGCTGCGGCAACATTTACATGAATGCCGCACCGCGCGTCGTGTACGGCTGGGCACGCGGCGGCACCTTCTTTCGCGTGTTCACGCGGGTGGACGCGAAATCCGGCATTCCGCGCGCCGCGTTGTGGTTGACCTTTGCGCTGGCGATCTTCTGGATGCTGCCGTTCCCTTCGTGGTCGGCGATGATCAACGTGGTCTCGGCCGCGTTGGTATTGAGCTACGCCGTGGCGCCGGTCACGACCGCGGCGCTGCGCCGCACCGCGCCGGAGTTGCCGCGGCCATTCCGCGTGCGCGGTTTCGCCGTGCTGGGCCCACTGTCGTTCATGGTCGCCGCCCTGATCGTCTACTGGTCCGGATGGAAGACAGTTTCGTGGCTGCTCGGACTGCAGATCGTGTTGTACGTTGTGTACGTTCCCTGGCGTGCGTGGCGCAGCGCCGATGCCGGCACGGTTGCGCGGGACGTGCGCGCTTCGTTATGGCTCGTTGGCTTCTACTGGCTGATGATCGGGGTGTCCTGGCTCGGCACGTTCGGCGGCAAGGGCATAGTCGGCTCCCCGTGGGACTCCGTGCTCGCCGCGGGCGTGGCGGTGCTGGTCTATTACTGGGGTGCGCGCAGCGGTGTGTCCGGCGTGCTGGCATTGAGCGATCCGGATTGAGTGCTGCGGCTCGGCAGGTTGCCGCTACTTTACCCATGAAGTAGTATGGCTGCGCGCTTTATTTGGAGAACTCCATGAAAGCCGCGGCACACGGGTTTGGTAACGCCAACCCGGAATTTCTGCGCACATCCGGCGAGCTTGCCGGTCCGGCGCTGCGCGCATTCTTCAAGCTCGCGGAGCGCTGGAACTTGCGCGTATCCGAGCAGCGCAAGTTGCTGGGCAATCCGCCGGAAAGCACTTTCTACAAATGGAAGCGCGAGCGCGACGGCGCGCTCGGCCGCGACACGCTGGAGCGCATCAGCTATCTGCTCGGCATCTTCAAGGCGCTGGCGATATTGTTCCCCGATCCGGCGCGTGCCGATGCCTGGCTGCGCAAACCGAATGCCGCCGCGACATTCGGCGGCCACAGCGCGCTGCAGCGCATGCTCTCGGGCAACGTCGCCGACCTGTTCGTGGTCAGGCAGTATCTCGATAGTCAACGCGGGTGATGCCGCCGCCCCTCAAGCGCATTCGCTGGCAGCGCGCGTACCGCATCGTGCCGAGCCGGTTTCCGCCGATCGGCGTGTTCGATGCGATCGCCGATCCGCAAGATCTGGATGCGCTATACACGCTCGAGGCGCTGACCAATCCGCGCCTGCGCGAGCAGATCGGTGAGCTGGAGCAAGTGCCGCGCGAGCGGCGCGTCGGCGGGCCGGGCAGCACCCCGCTGATGGCGGCGTTCACGCACCTCAATCCGGAAGGCACGCGGTTTTCCGATGGCAGCTATGGCGTGCTGTATCTCGCCCACTCCGTGGCCACCGCAATCGCCGAGACAGTGTTCCATCGCGAGCGGTTCCTGGCCGCCACCAAGGAGCCGCCGACGGACGTCACGATGCGCTGCTACGTGAGCGGCGTGCACGGCACGCTGCACGACATCCGCTCGGGTTACCGGGCCGAGCACGATCCCGACAGCTACGCCGCTTCGCAGAAACTCGGCGCGCGCCTGCGCAAGCAGGGCTCAAACGGGATCGCTTATCAAAGCGTTCGCCATGCGGGCGGCGAATGCGCCGCACTGTTTTATCCCGATCTCGCCTCGCCCTGCGTGCAGGGCAAGCATTTGATCTACCGCTGGGATGGCGAGAAGATCGCGCAGGTGCTGGAGGTCAGCGCGGTGCGGCGTGGACCGTAGCGGCCCGAATTCCGTAGCGAACATGCGCGCAGCGCATCCACCGATGCGGTTCACACATCCCCGCTCTTGATCCACCCTTCCCCGGTGCCGCGGTGGATCACGCGGTCGCTGGCTTGCACTTCGCCGGCGGGGAACGCGGGTTGCGGGGCGAGGCGCTCGTAGATCGGCCGGAAATCCGGTTCCGTGGCTTCCATCAACTGCTCGAAGCTGTCGATCACGAAGTACGTCTGCTGAAAGGTGTCAATCTTGTAGCGCGTGCGCATGATGCGCTCGAGGTCGAAGCCGAGCCGGTTCGGTGCATTCGATTCCAGGCAGTACACCGATTCGCCTTTCGAGCTGACGATCCCGGAGCCGTAGATGCGCAGGCCTTCACTCGTGTTGATCAGGCCGAACTCCACCGTGTACCAGTAAAGTCGCGTCAGGTTCATCAGCGCATCGGCGCCAATGCCGTGCGCCTTGACGCCGCCGCGCCCATAGGCCTGCATGTAATCGGCGAACACGGGGTTCAGCAGCAGCGGCACGTGGCCGAACAGGTCGTGGAAGAGATCGGGCTCGGAAATGTAATCGAGCTGTTCGGGTTTGCGGATCCACCAGGTCACCGGAAAGCGTCGATTGGCGAGATGGTCGAAGAACACCTGGTCCGGCAGCAGGCCTTCCACGCCGACGATCTCCCAGCCGGTGCCCAGGCTCAACACGTTATTCAAATCGTCGAATTTCGGAATGGCATCGGCGCTCATGCCGAAGCGTTCCTGGTTGTCCAGGAATTCGCGGGTGGCGCGGTGCTTCAGGATTTCGCGCTGACGGCGGAATAGCTGCGCCCACACCTCGTGATCGGTGCGCGAGTAACGGTCCCACGGCTGCTCGACCGTGCCGGCGGCATACACCGGAATATTGCCCCGATCGGTTTGCTGGTGTTCGACGCGGCGCGGTTCGCTGTTCATGCCGCCTAGTCTATCGCCGCGCATCCGGATCGGTTGCGAAAAAGTGCAGAAAGCCGCGCTTTGTTAAAGTGGCGGGATGGAAACTGCCGCCGACCCGCCCGCGATGGAACGCCGCGACCTCATGCGCCCGCTGCGCTATCTGTGGCGGGTGCCAGCGATCCTGCTGCTGGTGCTGGGCGGCTCGCTGCTGGGCATCATCGCGCTGCCGTCCGGGCCGCCGCGGCCGGGCTCGTTCGGCGCGCGCCTGATCCGCGGCTGGTCGCGCGCATTCCTTGCGCTTTTCGGCGTGCACGTACGACGGATCGGCGAACCGCTGGTCGATCCGGTGATGTTTGTCGCCAATCACAGTTCGTGGATGGACATCAGCGTGCTGCACACGCAACGCGAAGCCGGCTTCGTCGCCAAAGCCGAGATTGCGCGTTGGCCGTTGGTGAGCTGGATGGCGCGCCGCGGCGGCACGATTTTCCACCAGCGTGGCAGCACGCATTCGCTCGGTGCAGTGATGGCAATGATGAGCGAGCGCCTGCGCGCGGGTTATAGCGTGGCCGCATTTCCGGAGGGCGGTACCGCGCCGGCCGGTACGCTGAAAGTGTTTCATGCACGCATCCTGCAGGCCGCACTGGATGCGAACGCGCCGGTGCAACCGGTGGCGCTGCGTTACCTGCGCAATGGCAAGCCATGGGCGCAGGTGTCGTTCGCGCCGGGTGAAAGCTTCATTGGCAATCTGTGGCGAGTGCTGGGCGAGCGCCGCATCGAGGCGCAGGTGCATTTTCTGGAACCGGTCACGATCACCGAAGAAGGCCGCCGCCGCATGGCCGACACCGCGCGCTCGCGCATCGCCCAAGCGCTGGGTTACGCAATATGAGCAGTGCGCGCGAAATCGTCTTTCATCCGCCGTGGCTGCTGCGCAACCCGCATGTGCAATCCACGCTGGCATCCAGTGGTCTACGCCGCGTGCTGTTGCGCGGCCGCGCGCGCGAGCTGGAAAGCCGTGCACGGGAAATGATCCTCGACGCAGGCGACGGCGTGCGCCTGCAAGGCTTTATCACCACGCAAAAAGTGCGATCCAGGCCGCGCGGGTTGGCCGTGCTGTTCCACGGTTGGGAAGGCAGTGTGCGTTCGACCTATCTGCTGCAGACGGGTGGTCGGTTGCTGCGCGAAGGCTGGGATGTGTTCCGGCTGAACTTCCGGGATCACGGCGACACCCACCATCTCAACCCAGGGCTGTTCCATTCCTGTCTGCTGGACGAGGCGATCGGCGCGGTACGCGAACTGACGCGCATGCATACCGCAACGCCGCGCGTGGTGATCGGCTTTTCGCTGGGGGGCAACTTCGCGTTGCGTGTCGCGTTGCGCGGACCGCAAGCCGGCTTGGCGCTGGATGGCGCGGTGGCGATCTGTCCGGTGATCGATCCGCACCAAGGTTTGTTCTCGGTGGAGCGCGCGCCGTGGTTCTACCACGCCTATTTCATGTACAAGTGGCGTCGGTCGCTGCGTCGCAAGCAGCGGGCATTTCCGCAAGACCATCTGTTCGCGCCAAACGAACTGCGCGCCGACATGCGCGCGCTGACCCAGGCGCTGGTCAGGCGACACACCGATTTCGGCACGCTGGAAAATTATCTGGACGGCTATTCGGTCGGCGGCGACGCATTGTCGCAACTTGAAGTGCCGAGCTGGATACTCACGTCGCGCGATGACCCGGTGATCCCGGTCTCGGATTTCGAGCGATTGAACCTGCCGCCAAATGTCGAACTGGACATCAGCGCGCACGGCGGCCACTGCGGGTTCATCAGTGACTTGAGGCTGTCCAGTTTCGCCGAGGATTACATCGCCGAAAAGCTGGCGGGACTCGGCGAGACGCAGGCACATTCAAGTAACGCGCGAGCCGCTGCGGCATAATCGTCGTTTCGCTCGAGCGACAGCGCCCATGCCACCCATCAACCCGAACTCCGGCGCGTCGCGCTGCGGCTTGGCTCAAGCGGATTTCTGGAGATCGGAACAGCCATGATGCTCGACGAAATCATCCAACTGCATCGCGCCGGCCAGTTGCCCGAAGCCGAGGCGGGCTACCGCGATTTGCTGGCCGCTTCGCCGGAAGACGCGGAGGTGGTGCACCTGCTCGGCATCCTGCGCGGTCAGGCTGGCGATCACGAGGAGGCCCTGGCACTGGTGCTGCGTGCGATCGAGCTGGATGACCAGCGCGACGTATTCCAGCACACGCTCGGTGAAATGCAACTGCGCGCGGGCAATCTGGACGCGGCGCAAGCGGCCTATCTGCGTGCCAAGGAACTCAATCCCAATCTCACCAGCGCGCATAGCGGACTGGGCCAGATCGCGTTTCTGCGCGGTGATCTCGAAGCGGCCGAACACCACTTCCGCATCGCACTGCGCGCCGACGGGGACGATGCGCAGTCGCTCGCCGGTCTGGGCAATATCCATTTTTCGCGCGGGGAATTGCGACGCGCGTCCACGCACCTCACCCGTGCCGCGGAATTGAGCCCCAACGATGCCTTGATCCAGGGCAGTCTCGCCAGCGTGATGCTGGCCCTGAACATGCTGGATTTTGCGGTGCGGGCGGCCAACAACGCGCTCGCGTTGAAACCCGACTACGCGATGGCGCGCGCGGTGCTTGGCAATGCGCTGCTGCTGAAATCCGACGCTGCCGGCGCGCGCGAGGCGTTCGAGGCGCTGCTGGCGCAAGGCGAACAAATTGCACCGGCACATCTGGGGCTGGGCGATATCGCGCGCCTGCAGCAGCGCCATGAGGAGGCGATCGGTCATTATGAGCAGGCGCTGCAGCAACAGCCGGAGCTGCATCCGGCCGCGATCCGTCGCGCCGATTCGTTGGCCCGCAGCGGCCGCGTGGATCAGGCGATCGCGCAACTGCGCGAACGCGCGCTTGCGTTTCCGCAGGCGCCTTATGTGAAGGTGGCGCTCGCATCGCTATTGGGGCAACGAGGGCGACATGCCGAGGCGGTGCCCCTCTGGCGCGAAGCGGTCGCCTTGCTGCCGGACAATTTGCAAGCCAAGGCCAATCTCGCGCTGGCGCTGGATCGCGCCGGCGAACACGAAGCCGCGGCGGATCTGGCTGAGCACGTGGGCGGCCCGCCGCGGCCGGCGCTGGTGTTGGTGCGTGCACGCGTGGCGTTGGGCGCGGGGGATGGCCAACGTGCACTGGACACCTTGCGCTCGCTCGACGAGTCGCAATGGCAGGAACTGCCCGAGTTGGCGCGCCGTCGCCAGAAATTGCTGGGGCTGACGCATGACTCCCTGGAACAATGGAACCAGGCCGTGCAGGCGTTCCAGCGCGCATTGCCTGCCGCGGCGCAATCCCTGCCCGAGTTGCCGCAACCCGATGAGGCGCTGCTCGCATTGCTGCGCGAGCGCGCAGGCGAGCCGGTCGCGCGGGAACCGCAGATCGCGGCACCGGTGCTGCTGACCGGCTTGCCCGGCAGCGGCGTCGGCGCACTGGCGGCATTGCTCGGCGACCAACCGGAACTTGCGGTGCGTCGCGATCGTTTCACCGCAGCCACCGATTTCATTTCCACAGCCTTCGACGAGCGCCTGCTGCGTCCCTTGAGCCAGACCGATCTGGCATTCCTGCAGCGCCGTTACGTGCGGCCGTTGCAGCGCGGCGGCGTACGCGAAGGTGTACGCGTGATCGATTGGTTGCCGTATCTGGATGCGCGGGTGCTGCCGGCGTTGAAGCGCGCGTTGCCCGGCGTGCGCATCGTGCTGGTGCAATCGGATCCGCGCGACGCCTTGCTGAACTGGCTGGCATTCGGCGCCAATGCGAAGCTGGTGATGCGCGAGCCGCTGGAAGCGGCGCGCTGGATGAAGGCTGCGCGGGCGCATCAGGCGATCGCTGCGGAATTGCTGCCGGCGTGCAGCGTTGAGGCGGATGCCATCCTGGCACAGCTCGATGGCGCGCAAGGCAAGCAGTTGGCCGCATTCCTCGGGCTTGAGCGCCTGCTCCCCGGGCCGCTGACGAAAGCGGCGGAGAAGAATCGTCGCGGCATGCCGGTCGCCTTCGCGCCGGGGCATGCGCGGCATTACCATGAGGCTTTGGCTGAGCCTTTCGCCGCGCTGGAATAAGCGCGGCGCGTTCGCCCAATCTTGACGCGTTGCGGGTGTAGCCTCGACAGTTCCCTTCCCACAAAGGAGAGCGGGCCGTGATGCGATCACCGGATTTCCGATACGCACTGCTGGTTCTGTCGCTGGCCGCGGGAAGTGCATGCGCGGCGCAGCCGCGGGACATGCTGCGCGTGCCGACCGGATTTCATGTCGCGGTATTCAGCGATGCGGTGCCGGATGCGCGCGAGATGACGGTTGGCCCGAAAGGCACCGTGTTCGTCGGCAGCAATCGCGGCACGGTTTACGCACTGAGCGACGTCGACCACGACGGCCACGCGGAAAAAGTGCGCGTGATCGCCTCGGGCTTGCGCTCGCCGTCGGGTGTGGCCATGCGTGGCGGCGATCTGTACGTGTCAGCCGTGAATCGCATACTGCGCTTCCCGGATGTCGAGTCTCATCTCGACGCGTCGCCGCCACCGCAAGTGGTGACCGACAAGTTGCCGGATGTAACGCATGCGGGCGGGCGCTTCATCGCATTCGGACCGGATGGCAAGTTGTACGTGTCGCTGGGGGCGCCGTGCAATGTTTGCGACAAGCCGCAGTTCGGCAAGCTGATCCGCATGAACGCCGATGGCAGCGGCATGCAGGATGTCGCTGCCGGCATCCGCAATACGGTGGGTTTCGACTGGCAGCCGGGCACCCGGAAGCTGTGGTTCACCGACAATGGCCGCGATCTGCTCGGCGACGACGTGCCCGCGGATGAATTGGATCGCGTGGATCGGCTCGGCGAAAATTTCGGATTTCCATTTTGCCACGGCGGCGATGTGCTCGATCCGCAATTGGGCAAAGGCAAGTCGTGCAGCGACTACGCGCCGCCGGCGTTGCAACTTGGTGCGCACGTGGCGCCGCTCGGCATGCGGTTTTACCACGGCGCGATGTTTCCCCAGGCATACCAGGGCGCGATCTTCATCGCCGAGCACGGCTCGTGGAACCGTTCCAGCAAATCCGGCTATCGCGTGGTTGTCGTGCGCGTGGACGGTACCAAGGCGCGCGATCAGCAGCCGTTCCTGACCGGCTTCCTGGATGGACAGAAAACGCTGGGCCGCCCGGTGGACGTGCAGCCGCTGGCGGACGGCAGCCTGCTGGTCTCCGATGACGACAATGGGGCGATTTATCGGGTGACGTATGGGAAACCGGTAGCCGGGAACCGATAGCCGCCTGCAGGGAGGTTTTGCTTCTCCGGCCCCTCGTTAACACGCCAGCAACCCGCCGTTCACGCGGCTGTCCGATACTGTGCATTCGCCAACGCGCACGATGCGCGTTCAAGCCTGCAGGTGACGATGAACGTCGACATCATCAAGGGCCGGTGGAAACAACTGGGCGCCCGCTTGAAGTCGCAATGGGCGAAACTCAGCGAGGACGACGTTGGGCTGGCCGAAGGTCATCGGGATTACCTGATCGGTCGCCTGCAGGAGCGCTACGGCTGGGCCAGGGATCGCGCCGAGGCCGAAGTGGCGCGTTTCGAAAACGAACTTTCATCCGCAGACAAGGAGAGGTAAACGTCATGGCGAATCAGCCAGTTTCCGACAAGCTTATTTCAGACCAGTCCAATGGCAACACGCCGCGCGACGGCTTGGGCGGTTCCCGCATCGAGGCCAGCGCCGGTCGATTCAAGGAAGGCACAAGCCAGGCCGTGCAAGCTGCCAAGCAGAAATTCGATGCCGCCGCCGATCGCGTGGAGGAAGGCCTGCATAGCGCCACCGATGCAAGTGCGCGCGCCGCGGTGCTCGCCGCCGAGAAGGCCGCCAAAGCGCGCGAGCGCAGCCGCGAACTGGCTGACGACGCGCGCGAACGCGCGTCCGACGCGCTCGATGCCGTGCGCGAATTTGTGCGCGAGCGCCCGGCGCAATCGTTGGTGATCGCATTGGCGGCCGGTTGGGTGCTGGGCCGGGTGCTGGGCGGACGCCGTTGAACTGAGGCGCATCAGGGTGACGGATGATCCGCCCATGAGCGACAGTTCCACCGAAGTGCCGTCGCGCGAACCCAAGGCACAAGCGCGGGCCGATCAGGCCGGTGAAGCGGCGGCGGAGGATTTGCGCGCAGGCACCAGCCCGCCGCTCCGCGAGCAACTGCATGCGCTGTACGCGGCCGGCGCGGGTTTGGTGTCGGCGCTGCAGCGCTTCTTCGTCACCCTCAAGGATCTGTTGCGTGCCGAGGGGCGGGTGTTGTGGAGCGGCATCCCGCTGCTGTTCATCGGGTTCGTCGCGCTGATTGCGCTGGCGGTGTCGCTATGGGGCTGCACGGTCGCGTTGATCGGCTGGGCATTGATGGTGGCGACGCATTCGCTGGGTTTGGCGCTCGGGCTCTTGGTCGTTGGCCACGTAGCGATGGTGCTGGGTGTCTGGTTCGCGCTCCAGCGCGGCGTGCATCAAGCTTCGTTCCCGCAGGCGCGCGCGGAGCTGCGCGCGATGCGCATGCAGTTCGGCGAAGATCTCGATCGCTTCACCCACGGGCTGACCGCGCAAATGCGCGCGGCGCCATCGTCGGATCGGGACAAGCAGGCATGAGCTATTTCCGTGCGCTCGCGGAACGCGAACAGGCATTCGAGCGTTGCCTGCAGGCGCGCAAGCGGGTTCACACGGCCGCGGGTGATGTGTCCCGAGCCTATCGCGCTTATCCGCTGCCGGTACTGGCCGGCAGCGTGATAGTGGGCGTGGTGCTGGCGCAATGGCGAGTCGGGCGCGGCTTGGTGATGGCCGGTTCGCGCCTGGTCGGCGGTCCGGTTGCGGGATTGCTGAAAAAATTCATTTCCACTTTTTAGAGAATTTTCTGGGCAGCGCCATACGGAAGTGCTTCAGTGACCTTGCGCAAAGGGTTGGTTGCGTGCTCCCGATGCAATGTCTCGTGTACACAGGAAGGCGGAAGTCGGCGGTGGGGTGGTTGGCGATCATGGACGATCGAACTTGCCAACCAACATGACGCGGCAATGCTTTCGGGGAGCGTGGAATGGTGCGCGATGTCCATGAGCGCTTTTCGATCAGATCGACTGAAACGTTTGTTGCGGAGCGGCTGATGCAAGGGGAACCCGCGGTACCGCCGCCGATGGGAGCGACCATCGCGGACGTCAATACGCCGGTTGCAACGGCGAGTGTGCTGCTGCGCCCATTGCGATTGCGGCCGCGTCGTCCGGGTGCGCTGGAGCGTCGTCGCGCGCGGCGGTTGCGCGCGGTACGCATTCCGCTGCTGGTGCTCATGTTCCTGGCGGTGGCGACCACGCTGGTGGTCGCGCGCAGCTTGTTTGTGCCGCTGGTACTGGCGGCGTTCGTCGGCATGGGTTTGAACCCGATCGTCGCCGGGCTGAACCGGGTGTACGTGCCGCGCGTGCTCGGCGCCTTGCTGGTCATGACCGCACTGATGGCAGGGCTGGTCGAAGCTGCGGTGCTGCTGACGGCGCCGGCGGTGGAGTGGACCCGCCAGGCGCCGCAGGCGATCCATCAACTGGCGCCGAAGCTGCGCCACATGCTCCGGCCGCTGAGCGCCGCCAGCCATGCCGCTTCGCAATCGCTGGTCGGGATGGGGGTCGGCACGTCCGGCGCCTCGTCCGCCAATACTTCGCCGAGTTTCGGACTCAGCGATCTGCTGCTATTGGCGCCGCCCATCCTGGCCGAAGCGCTGACCGTGCTGCTGCTGGTGTTCTTCTTTCTCACCTATGGCGACCACATGCGTCGGCGGCTGGCCAGCGCCTCGCCGCGCTTTGCCTATCGACGCATCGCACTGAACCTGGTGCGCGGCATTCAGCACGAGATCTCGCATTATCTGCTCACGGTCACCTTGATCAATGGCTGTCTCGGCGCGCTTACTACCGCGATCCTGTGGGGCTGGCAGATGCCCGATCCGGTGCTGTGGGGATGCGTGGTCGCGCTGTTGAACTACATGCCGTACCTCGGCGCGATCACCTCCACGCTGCTGCTGTGCGTGGTCGGCCTGCTGCATTTCAATGAACCCGCGCACGCACTGCTGCCGGCGCTGTGCTTTGCCGGCCTCGCCGCGCTGGAAGGGAACGTGATCACGCCGATGATCATGGGCCATCGCCTGCGCCTGTCGCCGCTGGCGATCCTGATCTGGCTGCTCATCTGGGGCTGGATGTGGGGGATCCCCGGTGCACTGCTGGCG
>Ga0134128_10005278_pt1 | contig 15659 bp, 6 predicted proteins | sample KB31754_FD_96462 | JGI IMG/M metagenome (GOLD analysis project Ga0134128, IMG submission 96462) | Terrestrial soil microbial communities with excess Nitrogen fertilizer from Kellogg Biological Station, Michigan, USA - KB3-175-4 | ecosystem: Environmental > Terrestrial > Soil > Unclassified ...
CGGCAAATATTCCTAACACTACTCCAGTACCGCTTACATCTTGGTCCCATATTGCTGTTACATATGATGGCACCAATGCTAAAATTTTTGTTAACGGTGTTGGTTCTGCAAATCTTTCGTTTTCAGGGCATTCGTCAGGTATCTCTACTCATGATGTGAGTATAGGTACGGACTCTATATTTTCAGCAACATCTTTTAATGGTGCTATAGATGAAATTAGAGTATCAAATAATATACGCTATACTAGTAACTTTGTTCCTAGTAGTGTTCGATTTACTTCAGATGCAAACACGCTAGGTCTTTGGCATCTTGACGAGGGTACAGGATTATCCGTAGCTGATGCAAGTGGAACATTTTCAAATGGAACACTTTCTGGAGCAAGCCCCCCAACGTGGGTTCCTGGAAATTTTACCACTGTAAGCCCTTCAGTGCTATCCGATACTGGAATACTTGCACATCTTTTAGTTCCATCAAATACTAATAATTCCAGTGTTTTATCCGATACAGGGCTGCTTGTTCATAACTATAGCTTTTCGGGATCGTCCTGGCAAACAGTCGTATTTGGCAATGATCCCCAAGATTTGGGTTTTGATTTAGATTTCTCTACCTATACATGGCAATCACAAACCTCTGTAAGTACTACTAACGATTTAATTTTTATTATAGCCCCTTCAGCTACAAATCAATCTAGTATTTTAAGTGATTCAGGAATTCTTGCTAAATTTCTTATACCTTCAGACTCTAATAATTCCAGTATTCTATCTAATACAGCAGCTTTACTTACTATAGCAGTAATAACTCCCTCCAATTCTAATAATTCTAGTATATTATCTGACACTGGAGCATTTGTTACGCCTTTAACACCGTCTGCAAGTAATATTGCTCTAGAAATTAATGGTGGAAATAATGTAAGTTCCTATGTTTCAATACCCTTTAATAGTGCAATTAATAGTACTGCCACTATTGAAGGATGGATATATATGACTGATTCTTCTCAGGGCGTGAATATTTATGTTCAAGATAGTTCTAGTATAAACGGGTTTCATTTACAGACAGGATCACCCACCGCAATACTTACTATTAAAGTAAATGGGTCGTCTGTGGCAAGTAGTAACCCAACACCTATTCCACTTTTTACCTGGACACACGTAGCCGTAACCTATAATGGATCTGTTATAAACGCCTTTATTAATGGAATACAGGTTGTAACCAACGCTTCTACTACTGCACCTACAGCAACATCTGGAAATCTTGGAATAGGTGAAACATCGTTCAGTACCCATAAAAGTTATGCACTGGATGAATTTCGAATTTCTAATAACGTTCGATACTCTTCAAATTTTACACCAAGTACTATTGATTTTGTTTCCGATGCTAATACTATAGGACTTTGGCATTTTAATGAAGGATCAGGAACGTCTGTATCTGATGCAAGTGGAACATTTTCTGCTGGTACACTCTCAGGTACTATTATACCTACATGGGTAGCAAGAAATTATAGTATTATATACGATACAGCACAATTTGCAAAACTATTAACCCCTAGTTTAACAAATATAAATAGTGTTTTATCTAATTCTCCCGTACTTATTACATTTTTAACTGTATCTACATCTACTGCTACTTCCTCATTAGCAGGAATTCCTGCTATTTCTTATATTATAGATAGTGCCGGGACTGTACCTGATGCTCCCGGCCTTGGTCAAAATTCCCACGTATTTTACGCAATAAATACTACTAAATGGTGGGTATTTTATTATTCCTCCTTATCAGCCACAACCGTATATGCTAAATATTCTAGTGATTTAGTTACTTGGTCCAATCCCACTAATAATACGTTTACGTTACTTAATTCTAATGCTGCTCACGGATTAACCCTAGATGTAGCATATGCAAACATTTCCTCTACTGATGTTGTTCATATAACTTTTTATTATGTAAACATTAGTTCAGGAGATTACACCACGCATGTTCGTGCAACATTATCTGGTACAACAATAACCTGGGGCACTGAAGTAGAAATAAATGATTCAGCTACACTCAACGCGATAGTTGCTCCAGGAAGTGTTATTGGTTCGGATGGAGTTATTACTGTTGGATTTGATACTGATGGAATAAACAAGGGTCGTTTTAATGTCATACGATCTTCTAATGCTGACACAGGTTCATCGTGGACAGTAGGTTGGCCGGGAAGCATAGGAAGTATTCGTGGCACACAATTATTTAATTCTAGTCATGCTACTACAAGTTTTGCATTACGAGCACTTTCCTCAGGAGGGCAAGTTATTGCCTTAGCTGATAATGGTGCAGTTGCAGGTTCTCCTACAAATATCGAATACTCATTATTCGGTGGATCTTCGTGGTCCCCTAGTACTGCTACAGATGTATTTGCAACAAATACAACGATTGATAGGAATGACTGGGGCATGTGTTATCAGTCAGATACATTTATTCATGCTGTAAGACGTAATGATTCTACGTCCACATTCACCCATAGAATATGGAATGGCACATCTTGGGTAGCTGGAAACGGTATGCAAACCCATACCAGTTTGGGTGGAAGTGGTATAGCTTTAGTCTCAAACGGGTTTACTGTTACAGCCTTCATGATTGATTCAGATGCAAATAATAGTATTTATTATTGTACATGGAATGGATTAAATTGGACTTTCTGGAACCTTTTGGAAGGTTCCAGTCAGGTAAGAAATTATATAACAGCATATTATGATCCAAATACGTATACTATTGCTGTAAGTTGGACACAAACAAATGGATCTAATTACGATATTGTAGTTATGTCTAAGTTAATTACAGTAATAGTAATGCAAATAGTTTCAGTAAATAGCACTTCATCTCTTTCTGGAATTGCCGTAGACGGTGGTAATACTACCATGTCTGCAAGTAATATTAATACTAATTCATCGGTAACTGGCGCTGCTACTGATGCTTTTGTTATGACAACTGCCGCGATAAATACAAATTCTTCTCTTGCTGGAGTACCTGAAGGTGATCAGGTATTTACCGCTGTAGCGGTAAATACTAATTCCTCAGTAAGTGGTATTACGTTATCCTATTTCTCATTATCCATAGTTATGGTAAATACAACTTCCAGTGTAGCTGGTATTTCTACAGATTATGCTCAATTATCTGTTGCCTCAGTAAATACAAATTCTTCCGTAGCCGGAATAGCGGCAGCAATTCAAACAATAACGGTTAATACTACCTGCCAAACATCTTCAGCTATTAGCTCTATTGAACCTGGAGATGCTGTTGTATTAACTGTGGCTACAGTTACCACTACATCTTTACTAGCCGGAATTCCTGAAGGAGATCAAATATTTACTGTTACTACAGTAAATACAAACTCTTCTGTTGCTGGAATAGCTGCCGCTACTCAAATATTTAATGTTGTTGCTGTTGCTACAACAAGTTCGGTTGCTGGAATACCTGAAGCAGATCAAATATTTGTAACCGTTACAGTATCCACAGCATCATCCCTCCTTGGACAGCCTTTATATGCTCAAGTAGTAACACCATCTAACTCTAATAACTTTAGTGTTCTATCTGATACTGGAACTTTTGTTACTCCACTAACACCTTCTGCAAACAATATGGCTTTGATGTTTAATGGTGGGGCGGGGTCTAACTCTTATGTAAATATTCCTACGAACGCTGTATTAAATGCATTAACTACACATACCCTTGAAGCATGGGTATATCTTAATAAATACCCTACCAACACGGTAAGTGTAATATCTAATAGAAGTGGAACGTTGGGATTAGCGTTAATAATTGATAGTGGTGGAGCATTAAACTTTTTTTCGGGTAATACTACGTGTGCTTCAGTCCCTAGCGTTCCTCTCAATTCTTGGACACATATAGCAGTAACTTATGATAATACTAACGCATCATTTTTTATAGCTGGTGCAACGAAAGGTGTTGATGGTTTTGCCTCACATAGTCCAGGCACATCCTCAGCTTCGTTACAGTTAGGTAATAGTGTATTAGCATCGTTTGATGGGGCTATTCGAGAAGTTAGAATTTCTAACAGTGTTCGTTATACAATCGCATTTACACCTAGTACTACTCCATTTACATCAGATGCGAATACACTTGGTTTATGGCATCTTAACGAAGGATCAGGAACATCTGTTGCCGATGCATCGGCAACATTCTCAAACGGAACACTTTCCGGCACAGTTATCCCGACTTGGATTACAGTAAATTTTAGTATTTTACACGATACAGCACAGCTTGCATATATATTAGCAGTAACTACTTGTAGTACTACATCTTCCGTAACCGGCATTACTTCTGATGTACAAGTACTATCTTCTACTATTATAAACACGAATTCCAGTCTGGCTGGAATACCTGAAGGGGATCAAGTATTTACTGTTATTTCAGTAAATACCAATAGTTCGATTGCCGGAATAGCTTCCGCTATTCAAGTACTTACTATTGGATTTTCCACATCTACAACTTCGCAATTAACCTCTATTGAACCAGGGGATGCGACTGTATTAACAACTACTCCAATAAATACAAACAGTTCTCTTGCTGGAGTTACATCACAACAACAAATATTCCTTGTTACATCCGTAAATAGCAACTCTGCCTTAGCAGGAATAGCAACGGCTGTACAAAGCTTGGCTATTGTTATTATATCAAGTGCTTCATCTTTATCTGGAATTCCTACGGAAGTTCAAGTATTATTTGCCTTCACAGTTAATACGGTAAGCGCTGTAACTGGAGATTCTACCGATTATCAAATACTTGCAAGTACAACTATAAGCACTACAAGTTCAGTTACAGCTATTGAGCCTACAGACGCTTATGTAATGAGCGTAGGGGCAGTATCCTCTACATCCTCCTTGACAGGCTCTACAGGGAACGTAGTGCAACTACTTACACCTGTAGCAATCTCCACAGCATCTTCTCTAGCTGGAAATGCTGCTGCAATTCAAATAATTATAGCTACAACTATTAATACAAATTCAAATCTCGCTGGATCTTCTGCTGATTATCAAATATTAGGAGTTGTTTCAGCTAATACATTCTCTTCTGTTGCTGGTCTTTGGGAAGCAGATCAAATTCTTGCTGTTGTTTCAGTAAATACTGTATCTCAAGTTACTTCTATTGAACCAGGAGATGCGACAGTACTCTTAGTTGTATCAGCTAATACAAATAGTGCCATTGCTGGGGATTCTACTGATTGGCAGATATTTACCACTACTCCTATAAGTAGTACTTCATCTCTTGCTGGAACCCCTCTTGCCGATCAGATATTTACTGTTGTTTCAATACAAACAACTTCATCTCTTGCTGGAATTCCTCTTGCTCTTGTTCCTCTTACTATAATAGCAATATCTACGGCATCTTCTCTTGCAGGAAATACAAGCGATCAACAAGTATTTACGGTTACTACCGTAAATACTAATTCATCTATGGCTGGAGAGGCTACACAAACCTTTGATATGATTGTAGCCGCAGTAAATTCTAATTCTAGTGTGACTGGGGTAAGTACTGCTACACAAATATTTAATATAGCCACAGTAAACTCTAATTCTAGTCTATTAGGAATTGCTTCTGCAATTCAGTTGCTTATTGTAGCTACAGTAAATACTACATCCTCCGTAACAGGTGGTAGTTTAGATTATGAATTACTCGTACCTGTAGCAATTCTTACTACTTCATCTTTGTCTGGAGCAGTACAAGATGCAACTGTTCTTGCTACGACAGCAGTTCTTACTACTTCCTCTTTGGCAGGCGTAACTAGCCAACAGCAAATATTGTCTGTCACCAGTGTAAATACAGTTTCCAGTGTAGCTGGAGATACTACTGACTATCAGATATTGGGATCTGTTTCAACAAGTACATCCTCCACGGTAAGTGGAGATATTATTAATTCTCAGATATTTACCATTACTCCGGTAAATAGCAATTCCAGCTTAAGTGGAGTTGCAAGTGCGTTGCAAATATTAAATATAAATACAGTCGCTCAAACCAGTAGTTCCATCAGTTCCATTGCCCCAGGCAATACTTCTGAATTAACAATAGTTGCAATAAGCACAACAAGCTCTTTAAGTGGAGTTACGGATCAGGAACAAATATTTACGGTTATACCAGTAAATACAAACTCAACTATAACTGAAGTTGATGTTGACTATCAGATATTTACAATAAATGCAGTAAACACTACATCAACCTTGGCAGGCGCTACATTCACAACTCAGCCATTGATTCCTGTTGCTATAAGTACGAATTCCTCCGTAGCTGGAGTTTCTGCTGATTATCAAATATTTACAGTAAACACCGTAAATAGTAATTCATCTGTAACAGCTACTCCTGATGCACAACAAATATTAGCTGTTGTCGCTATAGCGACAACAAGCTTTTTATCAGGAAATATAGTTGATAGTATGGTTCTTGCTACTACTCCAATAAATACAAACTCAACTATAACTGAAATCGATGTTGATTATCAAATATTCTCAGTTTCTTCAATTTCCTCTACATCTTCTTTATCAGGTACACCAGATGATGCTTCTGTACTATCTATAGTTGCTATAAATACAACAAGTTCTGTAGGTTCAATTGAACCTACAGACGCTACTGTATTGAATCAAACAGCCGTTCTTACTACATCATCCTTGGCAGGCTCTACAGGAAATGTTATTCAACTATTATCAATAGCTGCTGTAAATACTAATTCAAATGTTTCTGGAATTGCTTCAGCAAGTGAAGGTGTTGTTGTATTACTTAATATCAATACTACTTCAACTTTGGCAGGTTCTACCAGCAACTTTGCCGTATTAATAATTACTCCAATAAACACGAACTCTACTGTAGTGGGAGATGCCTCCGCAATACAAACTATTGTAATAAATATAACTGCCCAAACAAGCTCACAGTTAAGTTCAGTAGAGCCTGGAGATGCTACTGTGCTCACTGTTTCAGCGGTAAACACAAACTCATCTGTAGCTGGTACATCTACCAATTATCAGGTGTTTACAATTACAACTGTAAATACTACATCATCCTTAGCTGGTGTTGAGGAAGCAGATCAAATACTTGCTACGACAATTATAAATACAAACAGCCAGATAACTGGAATAGTTACTGGTTATGCTGCCCTGTCAATTACTCCAATAAATAGCAACTCTGCATTATCAGGAGATACGAATGATTATCAAATATTAAATGTTATAAGTGTAAATACAACAAGCTCCCTTGCTGGATCAAACACATTATACTTTGACTTCACGGTGCAAAGTATAAACACTAGCTCCTCCTTGGCAGGTAATGCTTCAGCAATTCAGACAATTATAGCTACCAGCGTAAATACTAACTCTTCAACAAATGGCAATCCTTCTGCTACCTATACATTTAATATTATTAATCCAATAAATACTAATTCCTCATTTACAGCGGTTGAGGAAGCAGATCAAATACTTGTTACAACAGTAATTCTTACCAACTCCACTTTAAGTGGAGTTGGTACAAACTATGCTGCATTATTTATTACTCCTATAAGCACTTCCTCTTCTTTGAGTGGGGATACAACAGATTATCAAGTATTTACAGTGCAAAATATAAACACTAGCTCCTCCTTGTCGGGGGATTCTAGTGATATCCAAGTATTAAGTGTAAACGCAGTTAACACTAGCTCCTCCTTGAGCGGAGATACAGCAGATTATGCACAATTATTTATTACCGCTATAAATACTACTTCCTCTTTGGCTGGAGATGCTTCAGCAATACAAATAATTACTGTAGAGTTTCCTATTGAAACTATTTCCTCCATGAGTTCTATTGCTCCAGGAAATTCTACTGATTTAAGTATAACTACAATATATACTGCTTCTCAGGTAGCAGGAGATTCTACGGATTATCAAGTGTTTACTATTACCTCTGTAAATACTAATTCTGCTGTATCTGGTGATGGATCGGCAATCCAAACGTTAACTGTTGTAGCTATAAATACTAATTCCTTATTGAGTGGTACAAGTTTTGATTATCAAGTATTCAATGTTGCTGCCCAAAGTTCCGCATCGTCTGTATCTGGAGATACAAGTTCCTCTGAAATAATTGCTGTAACAGCAGTTAACGCCAACTCCTTTTTGGCTGGTACTGCTGCTGCAATACAACTATTAGCTATCACACCAATAAGTACTTCAAGTACGTTAACAGGTATCGCTACCGGTGCGGCAATGTTGAATATCGGTGCAATATCTTCAACTTCCTCTGTATCTGGAATAACTTCCCAGCAGCAAATCTTTACGTATGCTCCCATAAACACAAATTCTTTCGTAACAGGAAATTCCTCCGCTATACAGTTACTTTTCATAACAACAGTAAATACAACTAGTAATATAACAGGGGCGGTAGGTAATGGATTTAACTTAAGTATATCGCCAATATTAACTTCCTCATCTGTTTCAGGAGTAAGTGCTACATATCAAATATTAGATGAACAACCTATAGAAACTAACTCCGCACTAAACGGTACACCATTCTTATTTTTGGGAACCCCGACAATTACCTGTACAAGTAGCTCCTCTGCCTCCATAGAAAATATAATTAGTTCCTCTCGGTCCAGTACTTCCAATTCAAATGCTACGCTGTATGGTATTCTTCCTACTACCTCTTTGGACAGCATAAGTACAAATAATGCTGTCCAAGACTTGCTTATAGGTGCTACAGCATCTTGTATAAGTGAATCTATTGCCTCATTGTCAATGGGAGATACATTTGTTGTTACAGCAACCTGCACAAGTAATTCAAGTGCGGTTATTGCAGATGCAATAACTAGAACAAACACAAGCAATTCTTCAACTACCTCTACATTAGATTCTTTATTAACCCAGGTTGATGAAAATTATGATGTTTCATATAGTCATGCGGTAATAGAATCTTTGTTTGTCCATACTGTAAATTACTCTTCGAATTCAACAGCAAATATTGAAAATGTTTTATCTTATACTCTTTCTAGTATATCTTCCAGTTCCGCAACTACAGGAACAGACGTTACCTTAACTGGAGGAACTTCCTCATCAACTTCAAATAGCTCAAATTCAGCTATAGAAACTCTCTTGGCTGCTACAGTATCTTCCGTTTCCACATCCTCTGCACATATAATAGAAACTATTATATTATCAAGCTCCACACGATCCTGTACATCTTCATCTTCGGCAAGACTATTTTCAAAGATACAAGATACGTTATTATCTAGTTCAAGTGGTTTAAATGGAACATCCGACAATGCGATAAATGGATTAATATCTTTTAATTCAAGTTCCACGGCAGGAATCATTATGAATGAAACATTTGTAGGTAATTGTTTTGTACATAGTGCTTCTTCAGGCTCTATTGACAATTTAAATACAAATAGTGTATTATCAAGTATATCTACAAGTATATCAACCATTAAAAATGATGTACAAAAAACAAATACTTCGATTTCCAACAGTATTGCGTCCATAAGGGACAAAATAACAGGTTCAATGACCTGTTCTTCTAGTTCTGTAGGATTCTTTTCAGAATCATTAATAATTGGACCTACCACAATGGGTTCAATGGGTAATTCCACATGTACTATAGATACAAAATTATCTTCAATTATTGTTTCCTCTGTAAGTGATACAACAGCCAAGCTAAAAATAACTCATAAAGGCCCTACCCATCTTATAGATCAGGATACAAGATCTGAAACATTGGTGACAAAGGATACTGAGAATATAGATATTGTATCTAAAAATACAAATGAACTAGATATAGATTCTATAGATAAAGAATCTATAAATATTGTTTCTAAAGATGGAAAAATAATAAATATTATTTCAATAAATAAAGGTAAATAAATGCCCCAAGTAGTAACTAATGCTCAACTATCCGGCATAACCCCAGGAAATGATTTTGAATTAATCAGATCATATCCTCTTGATCAAAATGTAACTATAAATACCGCACGATTGGCGATTAAAACAAGAATACAAAGCCCTAATACGCCTAACGGCCCTGGTACGGTTACACCTATGTTTCTTGAAATAAACACCAGCCTTGGTGATAACGGATATATTAGCGACACCGGAGAAACATCCGGTGTCGTTGTACTTAATTTTATGTTATTAGGTGATGTAACGGATTTAGCACTTGCCCCGGCAACTATGTATTTTTTTGGTATTGAGGTTGAGGGTGTGGAAACAAGTACGAATGTTCCACAAAAATACCCACCTGAATCGGGAACACTCGTAACAAATAATAGATTTGTTTACAACTCATAAAGGTAAAAAATGTTTAAAAATAATCAAGGCATATTCCTTCCTGACAGTTTTAATAAGGCAGAGTCGCCCCGCCCTGACCCTAAAGCACCAATAGTTTTAAGAAAAGCCGGTCTTCCTGTACCTGCTTTGGCAAGTAAAATGAATGCTGACCCTTTTAGAACAAGTTGGCAGCTTTCGTATTTACGAAATGCTGCCGCCTATGAGTGGTGTGCTAAAAATATGCCTTGGGTACGTATTGCTCTTGAAACAGTTGTATCAAGCTGTGTCATGGATCAATATTCAATTGAAACTGAAGATGACGATCTTCGACATGCTATGGAAGTATTTCTTTATAATATTAATTTTGATAAAAGCTTTGATAAATTACTACGCACTGTTTATAAAGATATGTTGGTTTGCGGCAACTGGTACGGGAGAATATTTTACAAAGGTAATGCACCTGTCGGTATAGAAAGAATAAAATATACTCAAATAGTACCTGATTTACCTGAGGATGGAACAAATAGAATAAAAAGTTATTCTATTTATCCTGCTGGTCCGCAAGGCGGGGCCAGTATGCAAATCCCTTCTGTTCAGATACTTCATTTTACCTTAAATGAGGATGGAGATAATGGTACAGGTTTATCTTTACTTGAATCTCTTGATATGACTATTGCCCTGGAAAGATTCGCAACTGAGTATCAAACCGGCTTTTTCACGAATGGTGTAAAAGCCGGTGATGTGTATGCTTCCGGTGGAACAATGTCCCCTGAAACATATGAGCGAGATAAAATTTATCTTGAAGCATATACTGCTGTTGATAGATCTTATGCTCCTATATTTCTTAGTGGTGATTGGAATCTTATTGCTCGTGGTCAGGAATTACGTAAAGATGCTGATTTTCTTGCCTTACGTAATTGGAATAGAGAAGAAATTCTTTCCATATTCCAGATTCCTATGTCTTTAGTATCTACAGACAAGGTAGGAACTTTGGGTAGCAATGGTAAAGCAGAGGATAGAGAACTATTCCTTAACACAACTGTTGCCCCTCTCCAAAAACAGGTGTTTGAGGATTTTAATCGCCAATTTGTTGTTGGAAGATTAAGAAATGAGCAAATTAGATTACTTCCTCCGGGACGGCCACGAGTACGTTTAGGTGATTTGCAAGCCGCTGAATTGATGGTAAAAGTCGGATTCACCGGTAATGAAATTCGATCTGCTCTTAATCTTGACCTTGTTGAAGGTTTGGATGAAACAATTTATGTTATGCCTGGTGGGGCCATTATTGGTATCCCTGGTTCTCCTGATAGTATTTATCTTACAAGAATGGGTCCAATTTCCGGTGCTCCTGTTGCACTTCCTGATGAGATCAGAGCCGACCAAGGAATTGTAGACCCGCTACAGTCAGGTAATGAATTTGCACAACTAAAAAATAGGGTGGTAAATAATCCATCTTATCAAGCAGCAAAACAACAAGCGGGTAATCAGCCTACGGCTAATACCCGCTCTCAGAGTAATGATGCATATGGAACTCCCGGTGCTTCGCCTGGAGGAAAACAAAATATTGTAACAAATCCAGCTGCATCAGCAACAGGAAATATACCTAATAATAGGGGTGTAAATAATCGTAGTACTAAGCCTGTATTACCTAGGCCCCAATCCAACAACGTGCCGCCAAGCACAAAGAAAAAGAAAAAGCCTGAACCAAAAGGTAGACTAAAAAGAAAAGTTAACCCCAATTAAAGGGAATTATGATAAATTTATTTAGCAAAAAACAACCTGCTATTGCCCCTACAATAACAGTTCCAGTACATAATGTATTGGTTATAAAAAAAGCAATATGTGCTGGAGGACACAAATGCAGGATTAATCCTGCATTTGTTATGACACGAACCCCTTGTTCAGGTACAACATATTGTACGGATGAACCAGATTTTTTATTTTATGCCGAGGGAAATACATATGATGAGGTTATGCAATCTTTAGGTAATAAGCTTTGCCATTATTGGCAGCTTTATGGAGATGTAGATGAGGAAATGATCGAAATGCATCCTGAAATAAAAGAACTACAGGAAAATTTTAAAAATAGAGTTACATTTGAAAACGATGTAAGGGAGTTACAGTAATATGCATGTAAATATTTCGTATAACGAACAACAACTAGCCAAAGGGAGAGATGCGGATCTCGACAGACTATGCCATGTACTTACAAATTCACATGGATTAGATCAAATAGATCTGCATGTGGATTCCGGTATTGTATTGGTTAAAGGATATTGTAAGGATGGAAAAAGTGCAGATACAGCTATTGGTTTCAGTACTATAAGGCAGAGCACCGCCGCAACTATAGCTGCATTTACCATTGGGTTGTTACGTAAAAAAATGTATGGGACCAGCAAAAAACCCCGACAAGAGCACGTTGGACAGCTTTTGGTTCCTAATTCATGGTTTAATCAATAATATTACATAAATAAAGTAATGTTTATATTGAGTTATATTGACAAATCTTAATTTATAGAGTATAATTGCGAATAGTTATATTTAGGGATAAAAATAATATGAAAATTAAAAAAAGTATGGATACTCCAGATAATGCCAATGGGTTATTTGCCTGGGATTCTTGCATAGCTTGTAATGCCGGTAATGAGGACGCATGTATCTGCCCTGCATGTAATACAGGTAATTCAGATGATTGTCTTTGTTGTAATAGTGATAGTAGCAATATGAACAACCCTGCTTTTGATAGTAGTAATATTACTCCTGCTGAAGGCGATGTTGGTCCCGGCAATGAATACGATCAAATGCCTTTAATAAAGGCTGCTTCAAATTTAACAAAAATAAATGAATCTTTTCGAGATATCGTCACTTTATTTAAATCACTTCTACCTATTGAAAAAGGCTGGTTGGGGGGAACTCCCCAAAGCAGCCTTGATGATTCAGATTTTCTCTGGATTTCTTCAGATGGAAAAACAAGAAAACTCCCTATTGCTATTCATGGAAAAGTAAGTGTTGACGGATGGTTAGCCGCTTGGAATGTTTTACATGGTGGAATGGGCGGTGCTCATTTCGCTGGTGGTCCCTCTAAATCAGAAGTCATGGCAAAACTCATGGCACGTAAACCCGCTGGAATTACTATTAAAGATGGTCATGCTACAAGAGCAACCACAAAAAAGGCAGAAGATAAAGTTGTTGATCTTCCAAATTTTATAAATATAGATAAATCTGCTGTAGATATAAAAATGGGAATTATCTTTGGTAAGGCTTCCGTAGCCAATATACCAGATCGTCAGGGCGACATAATAAATGAAATAGAGCTTGAAAAGGCTGCCTATGGATTTATGGCAAACGCGAATAAACGAGCTACAAATACACATAAGGAAGATATTCCTGGTAAGTTCGTTGCCTCTTATGTTAGCGATGGTGAGTGGATTGTTGGATTCAAGCCTGATGATATTGAAATTGCAAAAGCCGCTTCTCGCGGTGAATTTGTCGGTTGGAGTATAGGCGGAATGGCCCGATCAGTGCCTATTTCCTTAAATAGGATTTAGGGCTAAAAACATTTTTGGAATTAAAGGATAAAAATAAATTATGAAAATAACAAAGACTAAAGAGGATTTGGTAGCCATAAATGAGTTGTCTGATCTTCAGATTGAAGAACTCGCTTTGGTAGCCAGCCATTCCGTTCCGGTTAATCCTGGGGCAGTAATTACATTTGTAAAGGCTCAACCTGCTGAAGAAGAGGCTGAAATTAGTAAAGAAGATGTACAAACATTCAAGAAATTCTTGAAATCTATTTTTAGTAAATCCTCCCCAAAAGAAGTTGAAGTAGAAAATCCTGAGCTAACTGCCGCACTTGCAAAACAAGCTGAGCTACAGAAGGCTATTGAGGAAAACGCTGCTGAAATTGAAAAAGCTAAGGCTGCAAAAAAGCCTGCTGCCAGTGCTGATAATTATGATCCTGATAATGATGGAGACAATGACAACAATGATGCACAGGATACCGATGAAGATGACGGAAAAGGTAAAGGCAAAAAGATGAAGTCCATTGATGCCGATGTTCTTGTGACTCTTGCAACCAGCATCACTTCTTTGCAGGAACAAATTGTTGAAATGAACAAATCTTTCTTGGAAGTAGTCAAAGGTAATGCTGGAGCAGCAACCGCAAAAGAAGCTGCTGGACATGTTGCAAATGCAACTGCTGAAGCAAATAGTCTTGTAGCTGCTGCAAAAGAAACTGTTGTTACTCCCACAACTGAAGTTACTTCTGAGGAAACTACGGAAGTTGCTAAGGCAGAGAATGCTCTTATTCAGTCCATTGAAGCCGCTCTGGCCCGTAATTTGGAACCCGTTACAGCAAAACTTAATAGTTTGACTACTCAGGTAACTGATCTGTCTTCACAGGTGGAAAATACTGCTGTTGTTGCAAAGGCAGCAACCGACAAGGTTGCTGAATTGGAAACAACTGTAAATGGAGTTGGTGATGAATTCAGTGGTCGTATTCTTAAGGCTATTGAAGATGCTGAAGTTGAAACACTTCGACTAGCACGAGTAAATGATATTCCTAACACTATTACAAATACCCCTGTAGCAAAAGCTAATACTGTACCTACTCATCAAGACTTGGCCGGTCATACCATGAAACAGGCTGTTATAAAGCTTATGGGAACCCAACTTCCTGTATCACAATAAATAAAGAAATTTTGGAGATTATATAACTATGGAAAACGTAATTAAAGCTATGGAACCAGTATATAAGGCAATGGATTCCTTGGTTGCTGCTAATACGCATCGCCAGGATCTATCCGCTCTTATCTCTTTGCAGGATGGTCCCGTTCGCCCAATCCTTCAGGCAGAAGCTCTAAGAGCCGGTCAAACAGTTCCCGCTGTTGGAACAGAACGATGTACAGCAAAATTGCATATTTGGGACGAACAGCGCTTAATTCTTCCTGATGGTACTACTAAGTCCTACCAGGAAGGTGGCAAGCCTAATTCTCAGTTTATTGCTCCTATTCAGGTTTCCAATGTAGTTGCACGATTCGGTGCTACTGCTGCTGTTACCGATACCGAAAGTGCCCTATGGTCTTACGGTGGTGCATTTACTCTTGATGACGGCCAACTTGCAAAGGCTTTCGCTGATGCTCTTGATTACGCTACTCAGTTGAAATCAGAAGAAATTCTTGATGAAATTGAATGGAATTGGGTTAATGGAAACGCTCTAAACAACACCGGTGTTAGCGTTCCTGCTTCTCCTTCCGCTTTCGCTGGTCCTGTGACCAGCCAGTTTAATGGTCTACTTCAGATCCTTACTGGTACTCAAACAAATTATGGTAACGCAACAACCATTGATGCTTCTGCTGCTCCGTATAATGGATTCTTCACAGAATTGGTTCTACG
>Ga0134128_10005279_pt1 | contig 15659 bp, 10 predicted proteins | sample KB31754_FD_96462 | JGI IMG/M metagenome (GOLD analysis project Ga0134128, IMG submission 96462) | Terrestrial soil microbial communities with excess Nitrogen fertilizer from Kellogg Biological Station, Michigan, USA - KB3-175-4 | ecosystem: Environmental > Terrestrial > Soil > Unclassified ...
AAGTCGGCAAGTTGGCGCAAGTCTTCACGAGTAATCATGAGGCACCTCGTCTTAACGTGTTTCTTGCAGTAGTCGTTTCTGGAAGGGGTTGTTTCTGGCAAAGCCGATTCGCAACCGGTCGCGGGCGCGCGCAATCGATTGCTCAATCTCTTCGCGATTCCGATCGGTGATGGCGGCGATTTCCTCGACCGTAAAGCCTTCCATCGCGTGCAGGACAAAGGTTTCGCGGTCTTGGGGCGCCGCGCCCGCCAGAGCCAGTTGGACCAGCGCGACCATCTCGTCTGTGTAGGCGACCTCTTCCGGCGTAGGCGCCGCGCGGTCCGGAATGCCGCTTTCGTTGGTCATGGCCTCGTCGGGCTGATGGTATTGCAGGCGCGCCTCATCGCTGGCGCTCTCTCTGCGCCGTTGGCGAATCCCGCGCAGTTCGATTTCCGTTTCGCTTGCCGCGCGCCGCGCCACGAAATCGTCGATGGCGCGAATTGCCAACCGATAAAGCCAGGGTTCGATTCCGATACGGTCGGGTTTTTCGACTTTCTCGTCCAACGCATCGGCCACCGCTTGGTCGACAATCTCCTCGGCCCTGATGGCATCTGACTCGATGTCGCCGGAACTCTCGCGGAAGTAAAGTTCGCGCTCAACGAACAGGTGCAGCCGTCGAAAGTTTGCATTCACATAGCTGCGCACGTCTTCCCCTGTGGCCGTAAGCGGCGGAACCGAAGCCACGGTTTGCTCGAAAGGAACCTGCGGCAGCGGGCGGCCTTGCTCGGTTCGGCGACGGCGCCATTTGTGCGAATTTCGGAGTAGCTCCTTGTGCTTGCCGATCTGGCCCAACAAGCTTTCAAACGCCGCTTTGATCGCAGCGGTCGCACTCGCTGCAGTCTCCTGAGCCGCCATCTGTCCTGAGGGCAGGCGCAGGTTTAGGGATACGGCCAGCCCTTCCCGCGAGGAGTTCTGCTCGACCGAGCCCTTCAGATGCACCAGCTCAGGCCGGAACACCTGCAGCCGTTTCCTTACCTTCTCTGTTCCATGCTGAATTTCTCGGTCGATGTCGGGGGTTCTCGGAAGTCTGTAGCTAAAATGCACATTCATGCTCGCCTCGGATCGGGAGAAGGTCCCGTGAAGCTTTTGCTACCACGCGATTCTACACCTGCTCTTAGGCCGGAAAACAAAATTCGCGTCTTGGCTTGTCACATTTCAGTAATTCTTCTTAAAAAGATACTGGCATTTCCGGTGCCAAACTGCGAGACCGGCGAGCAACTTGCCGCTCCCTGCGCATCTCTAACACTCGAGTGCGCAAACGTGGCAAATACTATGAGGCCATCATGGGCCTGTCGGTCTTGGCAGGGTCCGTATTGGGGACTGCGTGTGGTGGGGGAAGCGTTCCACAGGGCACGGAAAAAATTCCGGTTGTGGGACATGTGTTTGTACTAGTCGAAGAGAACCATTCTTTTGAACAGGTGATCGGCAACTCGGCCATGCCGTACACCAATACCTTGGCGCAGAACTACTCGCTGGCCACGCAGTACTTCGCGAACCGCCATAATTCGCTGCCGAACTATTTCATGTTGACGGTTGGAGATTTGATTACCACCAATGATCTTTACACCGGCACGGTCAGTTCCGACAACGTGGTCCGCGCCCTCACCGCAGCGGGGAAGAGCTGGAAAATCTACGCCGAGAGTTTGCCCAAGGCGGGATTCACCGGATCTGCGGACGCTCCCTATGCCAGAGACCACAATCCCTTTGCCTACTTCGATGACGTGCTCAATAGTCCTTCCCAAGCCGCGAGCATTGTCCCCATTACCCAACTCGCCACAGACTTGCAGAACGGGACACTGCCCGACTACGCGATGATTGTTCCAAATCTCTCCAATGATGGACATGACTGTCCCGCCGGTACTGGGAATTGCAGTGACACGCAAAAACTTTCCACCGTAGACGGCTGGATAAAAAGCAATGTGGGGCCGCTCATCAACAGCTCCGCATTCCAAGATTCCGTGCTGATCTACACCTGGGATGAGGGCGACGCAAACGACATGGCCAACAAAGGGGGACATATCGCCACCATCCTGATAAGTCCCAAAGTCCGCTCAGGATTTCAGTCAACCACCACTTATCAGCACCAGAGTGCTCTGAAGCTGACGATGCAGTTGCTGGGTGTAACTGATTTTCCCGGGGCCGCGGCAAGCGCTCCCGATATGAGTGAGTTCTTTTGAGCCTGGTGTGCGGGGCGCCCGCGACGGTTCCAGAGCCGCTCTACACCGCAACCGTGACCGAGGTCTCCGTCCTGACGACCGGCCGGTACATGGTGTCACGTTCGATGGGTTCGCGGCCCGCTTCCCGGATGAGACGCACGAGTTCCTGTCGCTGCATGCCTTGGGGAGTGGTCGCCCCGGCATCGTGATAGATCTTCTCTTCGATCACCGTTCCATCCAAGTCGTCGGCACCAAACCGCAGAGCGATTTGTGCAATTTTCGGCGTCAGCATCTGCCAGTACGCTTTGATATGCGGGAAGTTGTCGAGCACCAGCCGGCTCACCGCAATCTGCCTGATATCGAGCATGCCGGTCGTGCGCGGCAGATGTTCGAGGGGGGTGTTGTCCGGATGGAAAGCCAATGGAATAAATGTCTGGAATCCCCCAGTCTCGTCCTGCAATGCCCGAAGCTTCAACAGGTGATCGAGGCGATCCTCGTCGTTTTCCACGTGGCCATAGAGCATCGTGGCATTCGATTTCAGACCGATCTGATGGGCCATTCGTGCCGTGTCTAGCCACTGATCACCGTCAATCTTGTGGTCGCAAATGATGTGACGAACACGATCGGCAAAAATTTCAGCACCCCCGCCGGGAAGGGAGTCCACACCCGCCGCCTTGAGCTGAAGGAGCGTTTCCGCAATCGGCAGCTTGGCGCGCTTTGCCAGATAGGCGACCTCGACCATGGTGAAAGCTTTCAAGTGTACCTGCGGAAAACGCTGCTTCAAGCCGGAAACCAGATCGAGGAAGTATTGGAACGGCAGGTCCGGATGCAGTCCTCCGACGATGTGAAACTCAGTAACCGCTTCGGTATAGCCAGACGCAGCCGTTTGGAATGCCTCGTCTAGAGCCATGGTGTAGGCGCCGGGAGCGTCCTTCTTTCGGCCGAACGCGCACAACCGGCATGCTGCGATGCAAACATTTGTCGGATTGATATGCCGGTTGACGTTGAAGTAAGTTCTATTTCCGTGCAGCCGCTCGCGTACGTAATTTGCGAGCCAGCCCACCGCAAGGATGTCACCGGTTTGATACAGCACCAGGCCGTCTTCGGCGCGCAAGCGAGTCCCAGAGAGAACCTTATCGTGAATCGAGGCTAGGCGCGGATCTTCGCTCTGAAAGGAATGTCCCACTGCCATCGATCATACAAGCCGAGCGTGGTCACTGGCTAGTCGCCAGGTTGCCTTTGGTGAGTTCCGCTGCCCGCTTCCGTGTCCCTTCGGGGCTGAATTTTCAGGGCATTGAGCCCCGAGAGAATACGGGGGTTGCACAAGGGAAACAGACGTAACCGCGAAAAATCCCAACCCCGTTCGAAGGACTCACTCGTGAAACAGCAGTGGCACAAGGCTCGTCAGATTTCTCCGCCACACCATCCAAGTGTGCATTCCCGGAGTTTCAATATCCGTGTATTGGACGCCTTTGTCTTTGAGCCACGACTTGAATTGACGATTGACCTGGATGAGCCCGTCCTCCGTGCCGCACGCGATCCAGAGTAATTTGATCTTCTTGTTGGTGTTCGCGTCCGTGCCGGGAAACTCAGTGGCGAAATCGCGATTGTTGATTCCGCCAGCGCTGAAGGCGCCAATCCAAGCGAATTGGTCCTGATGGTTCAGTCCCGTGAATAGCGATTCGGCGCCGCCCATCGACAGACCTGCAATCGCTCGTGAGTCTCGGTCTTTCTTGACCCGATAGGACTGTTCAACCTGAGGAATGACCTCTCCCAAAAGAATGTCGGTGAATTTTGTTAAATTACGCCACGCAAGCTCCTTGTCCTGCCAGGATGTCCAGCCTCGGCGAATCACTTCCATGTCGCCGTAACCAAGCGGCATGACCACGACCATGGGCTTCGCCTTGCCCTGGTGAATGAGGTTGTCAAGGATCACGTGGGCGCGTCCAACCGCAGTCCACCCGCTCGCGTCGTCGCTGAAACCATGCAGAAGATACAGCACCGGATACTCCTGCTTGCCCGCTCCATCGTAGTTGGGCGGTGTATAGACATAGAAATCACGAATCTCGTTGGCGGTCTGCGAGTGGAAGAAATGATGATGGAGTTCACCGTGTGGAATGTCATTCACCTCCCATGATGTGGCAGAGGGTCCTGGGATGTGCACGGCGCTCTGCGTGAACAGAAGGTTGGGCTTCATCAGTTGGTTGGAGGGATCAATCAGCGGCTGACCATCTTGAACGATGGAATATCCATAAATATCCGGATCGTACGGCCCGACCGTCACGGTCCAGGTGCCCTTATCGTCTTTTTGCATCGCCACCGGCTGAGCTTGCCCTTCCACTCTTACTTCGACCTTGGCAGCGTTCGGGGCATGGAACCGGAAGGTCACCCGCCCGTCTTTTCCTAGTTCAGGCGAGACGATATGCGGCGGATCTTGTGCCAGTGTGGCCAGGGCGGAGAGGGAAACAAAGCAGGCGAGCACTACCTGGTACCTTGTCATGAATGCCTCCGAAAACCAACTCAGATTGTGTGTTTGTGCAGAAGATCAAGCGCAACAAAAACGAAGAAGACGACAGAAATGACGCCGTTCATGGTAAAAAACGCCGCATTGAGTTTACTCAAGTCGTCCTTGGATACCAAGGAATGCTCGTAGGCAATCAATAGCAGAACCACTCCTACTCCGGTGATTGCGATCGCTCCGAGCGCAAAGGCCCAGACCAGAAGCAACAGCAGCCCGAGCATGAGCGCATGGAACAGGCGTGCGATCCACAGTGACTTAGCAACCCCGCAATATCTCGGAATGGAATGCAGCCCCGCGCTGCGATCGAACTCCAAATCCTGGCAGGCGTAAAGCACGTCAAAACCGGCAACCCAGAAGGTGACGGCCGCCGTCAAAAGCAGGATCCTCGCGTCTAGCGATCCCCGCACCGCGATCCATGCCGCCGCGGGCGCAATCCCCAGCGCGAATCCCAGAACCACATGCGACCAGCGCGTGAACCGCTTGGTATAGGAATAGAAGAGCAGCACCGCCAGTGCGGCGGGAGACAACAGGAATGCCAGCCGGTTTAACTCCCATGCGGCCAACAGAAACACGCCCGCAGAGAACAGCACGAAGGTGCGGACAAATCCATGCGTCAGAACCCCTGCCGGAAGCGCCCGCGCCTGCGTGCGGGGGTTCGCAGCATCAATTGTGGCATCCGCGAGGCGGTTGAACGACATCGCTGCCGAACGTGCGGCCACCATGGCAAGGACGATCCACAGCAGTTGATGAAGGCTGGGCACGCCGCGAGCCGCGAGCATTGCCCCGCAAAGGGCAAACGGAAGCGCAAACACCGAGTGTTCCCACTTGATCATTTCAAGAGTGGTGGTGAGATTTTTCAGCAGCGGCACTCCCGTATTTTAAAAGAAAAGCCGGGCCATCAGCCCGGCTGGGATCTCAACGCCAAAGGATTACTTCACCAGGTTCTGGCCAGCGACCACGAGCTTGTCATCCACACTGAACACGTTCGGAACCGACTTGGCTTGAGTCTCGGCAATCTGCTTATCCATCTGACTGTTGACCACGCCGTACAAAGTTACGTGTCCATTCTCCACGACAATCCGGATGGGCGCCTGGGGATCATTGGCGTACCTTGTCAGCGCGGGGTGCCCGTAGATGGCACGTGCGACCCGGAGACGAATGTCATCGTCCATGGGAGAGACCGGCAGCACGTTGATGTTGTCGACGACGTCTTTGACGCCGGGTGTGGTTGCGATGAGCGACAACGCCGAATCTCTTGCCGGATAGTCGCGGACGTCTCCACTCACCGTCACCACACCGTTCTGCACATTGAGTCCGAGTGCGTTGAACGCGATACCGTAGCCGATACGGTCGTAACGAAGCTTGTCGGCGAGTTGCTGCTGAAGCTGCTGGTCAGGGACGTTGCCCTCGACTTCGACATGGTTACGGACCCCTGCCACGTGATCTAGCTTGTCCACTTTTTTCCCAACATCGAGTTTGTCGACTAGCAACTTGACCGAGCCTTGAAGCGTGGCGATGCCGTCGTCGGTCGAAGAGGTGACTCCTCTCCACTTGTCCTTAGACTGCAGTACTTTCGTGACTTCCTGTTGGATCTGCTGGTCGTAACGGCCAGTGCCCACGCTTGAATTCTGTGCCCAAACCGAAACGCTGAACAAAACCGCCGTCGCTATCCATAGACTGCTCTTCATCCGTGCACCTGCCTTTCCCTTGCACCATTGCAGATTGGGGGAAGCAACCAAGGGTTGTATCCCAGGTGCCTGCTTACGCTTGACCTTCAGTAGCCCTCGACCCCGACCAGCGGGACGAAACGGCAACCTTCTACGGTTTCCCGGGTCATTTGGCCTGCGTTTCGGCGGATCAACTGGAGTTCTTGCGCGTGCGGGGGGCCTACGGGAATGACCATTTTCCCTCCCTCCGCGAGTTGTTCCAGCAGACTCCTGGGCAGGGAAGGAGCAGCCGCGGAAACCAGGATAGCGTCGTAGGGCGAATAGTCCGGCCAGCCCTGGCTGCCGTCGCGCACCGCGATCTGGATGTTTCCGAATCCCAGCTGCTCGAGAGTTCTCTGGGCTTTTTCGGCCAGCTCGCCATGCCGCTCCACCGAATACACTTGCCGTGCCATGCGAGCCAGCAGAGCGGTTTGAAACCCTGAACCGGTTCCGACTTCCAGCACAGACTCGGACCCGGTGAGGGCCAACGCTTGCAAAGCTACGGCGATGATGAAGGGCTGGGAGATCGTCTGTTCCACCCCGATTGGCAGGGGGTGGTCGGCATAGGCCTGCGCCTGGAAGTCCTGGGAGACGAACTCATGTCGCGGTACTTCGAGCATGGCATCGAGAACACGTTGATCGTGAATTCCCCGTGCCCTCAGCTGCCGCTCGACCATGGCCCGACGCTCACCTGCGTAGGGGTCTGAGATGTTCCCGTTCATGCCGGAATCTGTGATGTTGGCCCGCAAAGCAAGTTGTATCTAGCGCTTCCGCCGGCGGATTTTGACATCGAAGCTCACGATGCCGTTCTGGTCACGGATGGCGACGACAGAAACATTCCTCGAGACAAAGTACTCGGCTCGAATCACCTGCTGCGACGTTTGGGCAACATCGGTGGTGTAGGTGATGGTCAGATTGCTATTGACCTGCTGCTCGATGGTTACCGCTGGTCCCACCTGCGTAGTCGATGTTTCGGTCGCCAGCCCTTGCGGATCGATCTTGATCCTGCTGTTTCCAAACAACCGCTGAGCGCGATTGCTGAGCGTGGCGTTCAGGGCTGCGTTCAGCATGGCACTCGATGCCTGTTGGGCAAATGCCGACTGATTACTCTGTTGCAATGCCGCCGATTCTTCGGTTGTCTGCCCAAAGGCGAGCAGGGCAATGATGTCGTTGGTCGGCAACGGCGGTTCGGACCGATAGTTCAGTTTGGGGTGGTCGGCGGGACCCGTGATGGAAAGTGTAATGTCGTAGTCTCGCACCCGAGTGGTCGCTTCGAAGTCGACGATCGGAACCGTGGATGCCGCATTGCTGGCACTTGGCGTTCCGAAGGTGATGCCACCTCGTTCCAGGCGGTACTTCGTGCCGTTAAAATACGCCTCTCCTTCAAACACATCGGCGCGCCCCAGCAGCACCGGTTTTGCTGCATTGCCGCGAACCCGCAGGTCGGCCTCGCCTCGCAGCCGAACCACGCTGGTTTGCATCTGCAGGTCAGGAGCGGTCACCACGTGCAGATCCAACCTGATGTTGTTCAGAACCGGATCGGTCTGAGGCAAACTCGAAGCCTGAATGCTTCGCGTCAGATAAGCCCCGAAGTCGAAGCCGGGCGTCACGCCGAGTTTGTTTACCGTAATGTCGCCCGAGAGCAGCGATCCGCTCGAACTGCCACTCCAGTGCAACGAAGCTGTGGCCGTCGAACTCACCCCGGGCGGATACCGCAAACGCACCGAATCCCCATTGGCCCGGAGATCAAAATTGACCTGACGCCCATTCAACTGAGCGTTGCCAGAGAAGCTGACCGTGCCTCCGCCCGTTTTTCCGGTGAGTTTGTCGATGGTGACCTGGTTCTGGCTAAAGGTGAGCGTACCGTTCAGTTCGCTCAGCGCACTCGGCAAGTTGATGTCCGCGATCGCGACATTTTCAACCTGGAGGGATCCTCGAACGACGGGTGAGTTGAGACTGCCGCTGACGGTAACCTGACCCGATATCAGTCCGGATCCTGTGAGGTCAGGGTCGTAGGTTTGCACCAGGCGCATTCCGACGTGTCCCTGGCCGCGAACGTTGAGCTGTTGTTCGCCGCTGAGCTGCAAGCTGCCGGTCAGGGAGAAATCGGTATCATCGCCAATGAGATGAAGGCTGTTGATACGGAGTGTCTGTTGATCGACCGCGAATCGCAACGGACCACCGTTGCGAATCTTGATCTTCTCAACCTCGGCGTAGAAATCTGACACATCTCCCGTCAAGGTAAGACGTTGCGGGTCGCGTAACGGCCCCTCGAGAACCAGGTCTCCGGCGACCGCCGAGTGGCCAGTCACGTGGCCATGGAGGTAACTCGCGAGCAAGGAATCGATGTCTAGGTGAGTGAAGTGCAAGCCGATGTGCGCCGGCCACAGTTCGCGAAGCCTGACATTCCCCTCGATCGCGAGTTGCGATTGTACGAACTCGGAGTTGCCGGTAATGTGCAAGTCGGGTCCATGGGTCACAGCATTGATCACATAGCCGCCGGCCGGTTCATCGTTGAAGGTGACATTTCGCAGGTGCAATTGTGCATTCACGTCCGGCTGATCGAGAGAACCAGAAGCCTTGGCGGAAAAGTCCACCAGCCCGCTAACCTTGACGCGCGAACGCATGAGGGGTGCGAGCTCGGAAAGATCAAAGTCTTTTCCAGAGATATCTCCGTTAAAGGTCTGTGCCGAGAGGTCGTACCAGCCCTTGCCGGAGACTTGCAGGCGGCTCCTCCCAATTTCGAAGCTTTGAAACGCAACCCGCTTGTTCGCGAAAGAAAAAGACGCGTTCAACCGATCAAAATCGTATTCGCGAATGAAACCGCTCGACCAGGCAACCGAGCCTTGGGCTTCAGGCCGGGAGAGGGTTCCAGTTACGTCCAAGCGCCCATTGATCTTGCCTTTTGCCCCGATGTGCTCCCGCGAGAATGTTTCAAGATCGCTGGCATCGAAACTGTCCAGGCGTGCATTCAGTCGAATCTGGCTGCCGGGCCCGGTATCCCAGTGGTCCAGGCCAACACTTCCGTCTACATGTAGGGTTGCTGCTCGACGACGAAATACCGCATTGTGCAGCGTCAAGTCACCAGCTGATAGTTGCATGTCGGTCGACATCGAATCCCAATGCAAGGCTGTGGTTTGCTTGCCATCCCGTGAAACAGAAGTTCCGAAATTGTGGAGCTGCAAATTTCCCTTGAGAATTGGGCTGTCCACTCGCCCGTTGACCAATCCATTGAAGGAGGCATTTCCTGCCAATGTCACCGGGAGCCCTTGGGGAAAAGCGGCGGAGATCAGCGACGTCCACTCGCCCAGGTTGTCGCTTGCCACCGATAGACGCAACCCGCTGTCCTTGGACAGCGTGCCCGACGCGCGCAGCTGGGTAGCGGGCGTACTGGCATTCAAGTCGTCGATGTCGAGCGCGGCCGAGCGAACTCGATAACTGAAATGCGTCGCTGCCGTGATCGGAAGCTGTCCTAAGGAAACATGGGACGGACGCGTGACCGAAACTGAAGAGCTGAGCTCTGCATTCTGAACGGATTCTTTCCAACGAATCTCAGAGCTTGTGGCCAGCGAACCGACAAGCCGCAAAGATTTCAGCGAACCGAACCGCGCCCCAAGACTAGCGAGCAGGTCCGAGAGCGAAATATCTCTCGCTTTGATCACCGCAGTGCCATGCTGGGGCTCCGGCCTGGCCGCGTGGGGCGGTTTTTCCGAAGCATTCCAGTTGGTGATCTCCAATTCGGAGTTGAAGGCTCCCCGAAGAGCGCGGCCCTGCACTTGGGTAAAGGAAATCTTCACCGGATCCACGGCAAACTTCCCTGCAGCCGCCAGGTCCTTGGTGTTGAAGTTGGAATCGCTCCAGGCACCGTCTTTCAGGTCGAAATCCCCAAAGGTGCGGTAGGCATGATCGGACCATGTCGCCGAACCCGTTACGTGGAGTTTCCCCGCAGCGGTGTGGGGTTGGCGCAGAGTTGAGGAAAGCTGTTGGAGATCCAATAACAAGTCGTACATCCCTTGGAAGGAGGGATGCCGAAAGTCGGAAAGGGTCCCGCCACCCTGCAGTCTAGACCCTTCCGAACTGGCGGTAAGCGAGCGGAGTTGGATCTCGTCGTGGCCGATGCTGAAATGGGTTGCGGCCGCCCAGGAGAACGGGCGATAACCCGCGACCTGAGTTTCTGCGCGGCCGACAGAAATATCTCCCGAGTACCGGCGATGGAGAAAGGAATAGTCGAGACGGGCCTCTACGTCATTCGATACGAACTCGACCGGGATACGCTGCTCATCAAGAAACAACTCGCCTTGCCGTACCTCGAGGCGATGCACCGAGATGGCGAACATTTGATCGAAGGCGGCCCCGCCCGGCTGCTGGGGTGCGGGTTTGTTGGTGGTGCCATCGGGGTAGTAAATGAAGTGAACCACGGGATGAGTCAGCGTCAGTCGGTCAAACGCCATTCGGACACCGAGCACCGCGCTCAGATCCACAATCGCGCTCATGCTGTCCACATGCACGAGGGGACGCTCTGAGCGGCCCTCGCGCCCGTGGATGGTTAAATCACGGACTTCAACTTCAAAGCGAAGCGGGACGGCATGAAAGCTGCCAATGTCAACCTTACCCCCGGTTGCGTGTTCGAGTGCGGCAACCAGACGGCGACGAACCATCTGCTGAAAGGAATCGGTGGTGACGAACCAAAGAAGCGACGAAAGCAGGAGGAGAAAGCTGAGAAAGATCAACAGCGAGTATCGGCCAATTCGTCGGATGACTCGGGAGATACTCATTTTTTGGGATCTCCCGCTAGCGGAACCAATATCCGAATCCTGGCTCCCGTTCGCAGAGCTTCCAGCCAAGAGTCCAGAGACTCGTTGATCCGTTGCTGAATTAGCAATTCACGAATCGCGGGCTCGGAGGCCTGCAGGCCGGGATGTTGTCCGGGAGGCAATTTGGGTAAGACTTGCTGCTCGTAATAGGTCTTTACCGACTCGGCATCCACCTGAATGGAAGGGCGCAAACGCAGGTCAATGAGGCGGAGCTGGTTCAATTCGGTCTGGATGTGACCCTTGATGCCCGCCTCACTGATTCCGTAGCTCTTCAGCCCGGCGTCCCATGCTTCCGGACTGCCGTAGCCGGACTTGAAAGTCTGGAAGGCCTGCTCCACTGCGGCGGCATCGACAGGTTTGAAATCGGCGGAGTGCATTTGTTCTTGAAGGAGTTGCTGATCGATCAAACGGTTGAGCGCATCTTTCTCATCCGCCGGCGAGACGTCAGTGAGCGGCCGTTTCGCGGAAAAGTATTCGTAGCGCAACTCGTCATCAACGTCGCTAGTGAGCAATGCCTGTCCATTTACCGTGGCCGCGAGCCGATCCAAGACCTCGCCCGATCGCCCACTCACCGGTGCGAGCAAAAGAAACGCGGCCATGACGAGTCGACCGAGCATCAGAAAGTTTGTCCAATACTGAAGTAAATGTTGAACGGGCTGGCTTGCTTCGTACCGACGAAATTGAAAACAGAACAGTTCCCGTTTGAATCCTTTGCCGCACAGAAATTCGGAAACGTCGTTGGGTTCAGGTTATATCCAAAGTCGAATCGGACCGGTCCGACCGGCGTTTTATAGCGCAGGCCAAGACCGATGGCGTGAGAGGTGTAGTCATAATTGCACAGGGCTGCGCCTTGTCCCAGGACGAATGGCGTGCCGAGCCCTTGGACGCAAGTTCCTTTTGCCTGATGCCAGCGCAGGAGGCCGGTCAGCATGTGGTCCCCATCCGAAAATACGTTTCCCATGTCATGAAAGATCGCGAAGCTCATATTGGTTCCTACGAAGGGCAAGGTGGGTGGAGGAAACCGCAACTCAAAATTGTTCAGAAACAATCCTGAACCGCCAATCGGGAAACCACTTTGCGGGTCGCGGGGGCCTGCCTGGTTGAGGCCGAATCCGCGATGCGAGTTTCCGCCACCCATGTAGAACCTTTCGGGAAGTGGAATGATGTTAGTCGGCAACGGCTCCCCCGGCTGACTGATGGAGGTTGATCCGAAGGGTGTTTCGAGCCCCACACGGGTCGATCTCGCGAAAACCAACTGTCGGCTGCGCTTGCCAAAAGAATGATAGGTAGCCTGCTGTACCAGAATGCGGCTGAAGTCCGCCTGCGACCCAAAATAATGGGCAGCTACTCCCGCGTCCACCGTGAAATAGCTTCCGCGGGTTGTGTTCAGATCATTGTCCCGTCGATTGCGAATGTATCCGAAACCAGGTTCCCCCAGCCGCACTGGCTGCGACAGGATCGGAAGCTGCTCGGGCGAGAGTGTGGGGACGATGTCGGTAGCCTTCACCAAGCGATAGTTAAACCGGTAGTCAATCGTGCTGAACTTGTTGAGGATCTGACCAGCCTGCACGGTTCCTTCGAGGCGTTGGGAGGTGAAGGTATTTACGTCCAGTGTGTGATCGAAGAAGGCGGTGAAAGTCAGCTTGAGATTCGGATTGTTAAACCATCGTGGCGCTTCATAGCTGAGGAGTCCGCGTTGCTGCAGCTTGCCGACGCGCGAGGCAAACGTGATGGTGTGGTCGCGCCCAAGAAAGTTCAGCCTGCTCACATCAAAAGAGCCGAGAGGGCTGACCCCGGCTCCTCCCAGGGGTTGTTTGTTGTTGCCGGTCGACTGCCCGGTTTGAAATTCAAATCCAGCGCCGTAGTTGAAGGTGTAGCGCTTGGCTTCGCGAACCTGCACCAGAACATTCTTGCGTGGCTGCGTTCCGTCTGGGTCTTGGACCGCCGTATCCACCTGGCTGAAGATTCCAACGTCATACAATCTTTGCTGGGTCTCGAGCATGTTGGCCTGGCTGAGCGGATCTCCTGTTTTCACCTGCAGTTCCCGATAGATCACATGAGGCTGCGTGAACTCCCTGCCTGACACCAGCACCTGGTCGACATAGACGCGGTCTCCCTCGGTGATATGAAACACAACGTCCATGTGGTGGTCGGCAGCCGGCGACGCGTTCGCTTGAAAGCTGGCGTTGGGGAAGCCTTGATTGAAGTAGTAGTTCAGAACAATGTCACGATCCTGGGCGACGTTCGAATCTGAGAAAGGCTGACCGCTTTGCGTGTTCAGGGGAGGGAACGAATCGGTGGTTTGGGAATCATTGCCAATGATCTCGAATTTTCCAACCAGCGTCTGAGGGCCTTCCGTGACGTGAAGAAAGACCGCGATTTGATTGTTCCCCTGATAGTCGTCCTTGACTTCAGTATTGATCGTCACCTCGGCAAAGCCATTCGCCTTGTACTTATTCTCGATGTCGCGCACATCGCTGCGGAGCAGGGCTTCGCTGTAACGGCCGTGCCTGAGGAGGAGGCTTCGTGCTTGCACTTGCATGTTCGGCAGGAGGTCCTCGCTGCGAAAATATGCGTTTCCCTTGATGTCGACCCGCACCACTTTATGCCTCTCACCCGGATTGATCTCATAAATGACTCGGACAGTATTATGTTCCGCATCCGATTCCCGGCGCAGTTCGACTGTGGCCTCAAAATATCCGCGAGATTCCATGTAACTGAGGAGATTGCGGCGTCCTTCGGTGAGCAGGTCGTCGTCAAGGGCGTTCTCCTCATATACAGGGATGTTTCGCCGAATTGTGGACTTGCCCAGGCGAAAGCCTTGTACCTCAATAAAAACAATCGGTCCCGCATCAATTTGGAATGTGTAATCCACCGTGTTGGTCACAGGTTGAAACTGTGCCGATGCAATCTCGACCTGAGCGAGCCAGCGATCGTTCTTCTGATACCGCTTGCGTATTCTTTCGATTGCATTGGAAGTCGTCTGGGCGGTGACTGTGTCTCCCGGATGGATGTGGCCGATGTCGGCGATCTGCCCCTTGGAATACTCGGTATTGCCCTCTACTCGAACCTCCCCCACCAGGGCCTGGGTTCCGGCCTCAATGTGGAAGGTGATCCCGGTCTGCTGGGTGAGGGGGTCTTGAGCCTGAGAGTGTGTCACCGAACCCTTGTAAAACCCATTCGTCTGCAGCAGGCGCTGGATATTTTGCAAAGCCCGGTCCAACTTTTCGGAAGTGAATAGTTCTCCCAACTGCAGCTTCGAAGCGTTTACGATTTGCGCATCACCCGGCGGCGAAGGAGCATTTTCCACCCCGACGCGTCCGACGAAAAAATTGGGGCTGTTGATGAATTTCACCGAAGTAGTCCCGTCGGGGCCAGGTTCGCATTCTGCCCTCAGGTCGGAGTAACGCCCGGTGGCATAGAGGGAACGTAGCGCCTGCTGCAGGGATGTACGGTCCAAGGGTTCCCCAATCCGAAGACCGGTCAGCGTTTCCAGCATCTTCTGGTCAGGGGCGTTTGCGTTGGGGATTTCGATGGTCCTTATCTTCTGACCAAAACAACCGGAGTTATTGGCCAAGCGATCGGGGGCGAGTGGCGTCTGGGCCAGCAAGACACCCCCGGGCGCCGCCGCCAAGGTCGGTGCAGCCAACCAAAGAACTATCCATCGAAGGGTCGGTCCCCCTATTAGCAAACGCGCTCCTACATGATATTCGGGCAGGCTGAAAGGTTCGATGCTGCAACGCTGGCACATGCGCGCAACCCGCAGCTACCGCCCCTTATAATAAATGTCGAGCAGAGGCAAAGCAGAATAGACACGCTGGTCCCTGGGGCCCGCGGCTTCACGCCCTTTCCAATGGAACCCCATTTCGAGGAAAGATATTCGCGTCAAATTCTTTTCGGTCCCCTCGGCGAGCAGGGCCAGCGCAAGCTTCGGGCCTCGCGGGTGGCGATCATCGGCTGCGGGGCGACCGGTTCGGCCTTGGCGTCGCTTCTGGCGCGTGCCGGCCTGGGTTACCTGCGGATCATCGACCGCGACGTGGTAGAGCCCAGCAATCTTCAACGCCAAAACCTATTCGATGAGAAGGATGCCGCCGAGTCCACGCCGAAAGCCCTCGCCGCAGCCCACCAGATTGCTTCCTTCAACTCCGACGTGGTGGTGGCGGGTCAGGTGACGGACCTGCGTCCCGAGAATGCCCACACCATGTTGAGCGGGGTTGATCTTCTGCTCGATGGAACCGACAACTTCGAAACCCGCTATCTCATGAATGACTATGCCGTGAAAAACTCTGTTCCCTGGATCTATGTCTCGGCCGTAGGGAGCTACGGGGTCACCATGAACGTCTTGCCCGGCGAGACTGCGTGCCTGGCATGCATCTTCCCAGAAGCTCCTCTCGGGGTGCTTGAAACCTGCGACACCGCAGGA